>Ga0315285_10000110_pt1 | contig 78857 bp, 59 predicted proteins | sample YL17G09_36_MG_FD_203698 | JGI IMG/M metagenome (GOLD analysis project Ga0315285, IMG submission 203698) | Sediment microbial communities from Yellowstone Lake, YNP, Wyoming, USA - YL17G09_36 | ecosystem: Environmental > Aquatic > Freshwater > Lake > Sediment | place: USA: Wyoming | collected... | reverse complement strand
GGCACCCTGAATCTGCTGATCGCCGCCAAGGAGGCCGGCGCCCGGCGGTTGGTGTATTCGGCCAGCAGCAGCGCGTACGGCGACACGCCGGCCATGCCCAAGGCGGTCGATATGTGTCCACGGCCGCTGAGCCCGTACGCGGTGAGCAAGCTGGCGGCGGAGCACTACTGTGCGGTCTGGGCGCACGTGTATGGACTCCAGACGGTCTCCCTGCGGTACTTCAACGTGTTCGGGCCGCGGCAAGACCCGCACGGTCCGTATGCCGCCGTGATCCCCGCGTTCGTCAGCCGGATGCTCAAGGGCCAGTCGCCGGTCATCTTCGGCGATGGCGAGCAGTCGCGGGATTTCTGCTTTGTCGAGAACGTCGTCAACGCCAACCTGCTGGCGGCGGAGGTTCCGGAGCTGCATGGCGAGGTGGTGAACGTAGCCTGCGGTGAGCGGACCACGCTGAACCAGATCGTCGCGGACCTCAACAAGCTGCTCGGAACGAGCGTCAAGCCGGACTACCGGCCGCCGCGGGCCGGTGACGTAAAGCACAGCCTGGCCGATATCTCCGTGACCCGGCAGGTGCTGGGCTACGAGCCGCGGGTCATGTTCCCCGAGGGCCTGCGGCGGTCGATCGCGTGGTACAAGGCGAACCTGTAGCACTGATCCCGCGTCCGGCGTGTGGCGGCTGACCTTCGTATGGGCTGCCACACGCAGGGTCGGCTGGGGGACGTGCCGACATCCTTCGCCGCTCGGCAGTCGGCGGGGCCGCCGGAGGTCGCTCCCGACCCCGGATGAACCCATCGTTCTCGGCGCCGGCCCGGCGGACGGCTCGGGGGACATGACGTGCTTCCCTTGCGACCCGGGTCCTCTATGACAATCATGTGTCGGTCTGGACACAGAGCAAGGAGCAGATCATCGCGAAGTACGGCGCGTACGAGCTCAGTGTGGCACCGGCGTCTCGCCGGTGGCGTGGGCACCTCGTCCGCCTGCAGTAGAGCAAAGCTCCAGTTTTGCGCGCGGCAGAACGTAGCGGCCGAGCTCCGTCTCGGCCGTGGGCGCCCGGAGAGTTCTACGGCCGGGACAGTCCGCCGCGGCGGACCGGTCGCTGCAGGGAAACTAAATCCAGTCTAGAGTCAGGATCATCATAGCCCCCCTTGCCGAGCCGGCCTCCGCCAACCCGCCGCGGCGGGCACCGGGCCCCGCTACGGGCCCTCGGCCGTGAAGATCTGCTCCGCCTCCATCAACCGGGTCGGCAGTTCGGCGACCGTCTGCTCGATAGCGGCGGCGGTTACCCCCGTGAGGATCAGCATCCCCTCGGACAGTTCCTGGGTCTGGGCCGTGAGCCAGAAGCCGTGGCGGCCCTGGCAGCAGAGGGTGTCGGCCAGATACACCAGGGCGGCGGCCTTCTGGAACTCGGGCTGGAGCGCGCCGGGATCGTGATGATAGGCGATGGCGTGGCAAATCCCGGGCGGAAACTTCCACTTCGCCGCCAGCGCGCCGCCCAGGGCTTGATGATCGGCCCCTACAACGGCTTCCTCGGCGGCGCAGTAGCTCTGCGGCTGCGCGAAGCAGCGCTCGGCCACGCCCTGCACCTCGGCGCGGAAGAGTTGCTGCGCGACGATCAGCCCCATGTCGTGCACGAGCCCCGCGACGAAGGCTTCGTCCCCCGGCAACGAATGCCCCGCGCGCGCCAGGAGCTTGGCGCACACGCCTACGGCCACACTGTGTCGCCACAGATCGGCGGTCGTAAACTGCGCTGAAATCTGGTCGTTCTTGAGCAGGCGCGACAACGAAGCGGCCAGGGCCAGGTTGCGCACCGCGCTGAGGCCGAGCATGACAATCGCGCGCTCCAGACTCGCCACCTGCGCCGGCAGGCCATAGAAGGCCGAGTTCACCAGCTTGAGGACTTTCGTGGCCAGGGCGGGGTCGTGCTGGACCGCCTCCTGGACCGCCTTGGTTGTCGCGCTGGCGTCCTCAATCACCTGGACGATCCGCGCCGTGACTTCCGGCAGCGAGCCGATCTCCGTGACTTTCGCGAGCGCCTGCCGCAGTTGTGGCGCCAGCACCTTCCCGCCCGGCCCCGCGCTCTTTGCCACGCAGCTTTGCATCGCCAGTCCTTTCACGGGTCGGCCCGCCGCGGCGGGCACTGTCATTCGGCAAATACGCGCTCGGCTTCCTCCACGCGCGCCGGCAGCTCCACCATGAGCGGATCGAGGCGTTCCGCCGACAGCCCGACCAGTTGCAGGATCGTCTCCGGCAGCGGCTGCATCCAGGCCGTGAGCCAAAAGCCGTAGCGCTCCCGTCCGCAAAGCGTGTCGGCCACGTACACGATGGCGGCGGTCTTCTGGTACTCGGGGGGCAGCGTCAGCGGCTCGTGGTGAAAGGCGATGGCCAAACGCAGGGCGGGCGGGAAGCGCCACCTCGCCGCCAACGCGCCGCCAAATGCCTGGTGGTCCGCCCCGACGACCAACTGCTCGAGCGCGCAAAAGCTCTCGGACGCGGCGTGGCACTGGGCTGCGATGGCTTTGAGCTTGGCCGGGAAGAGCTGCTGGACCACGATCAGCCCCATGTCATGGACCAGCCCGGCGAGGAACGCCTCGTCCGCCTGCACGCCGCTCGCGATCAGCCGCGAACACACGCCCACCGCCACACAGTGCCGCCACAAGTCGCGGGCCGCGAACTGCCCGGAGAGCACTTCGGCGTTGAACAACCGGGAGAGCGACGCCGCCAGGGCGATGTTCTTCACCGCACTCAGTCCGAGCAGGAGAATGGCCCGCTCCAGGCTGGCGACTTGCGAAGGCAGGCCGTAGAAGGCCGAGTTCACCACGCGGAGGATCTTCGTCGCCAGGGCGGGGTCCGTGCGGATGATGTCGTGCATGTCGTGTGCTGTGGCGCGTGGGTCCTCGACCACCTCGACAATCCGCGTGGTGATCTCGGGCAGTGAGCTGATCTCGCCGACCCGCGCCAGTGCCTGCTGAAGCTCGGGCGGCAACGTTTTTCCAGGGGCGACCGCGGCAACCGGCATAGCGTCCTCTTGGCCCGTCTCCGGGTCTGATAACGCCAATCCCAGAGGCACAACGCGACGCCGCACCGTGTCCCTGTGAGCTGCTCCTTCGCTTTTGATCGGATGCCGGCCCCCTGTGGTTGCGTTTCATTTTGCGAGTGAGTTGCTGGGAACGTTCCCGCCCGCCGCGGCGGGTCTTGCGGCCGTACGCGGAGCGGTCGCCGCGGCGACCCCAATTGCTCACTTCTCCTTTGTATAAGACCAGCTAGTTACGTATATTATAGGGTAAGTGCCGGTTCGAGCGCGGGCCACGACAGGGGCGGAGCGGAGTCCGGCCCGCCGTGGCGGGCTCGTCTCCTCACGGGGCTTGCCGCCGCGGCCGGTACGGTGGTGAAATCTAATTGGGCGCGCAATGTTCGCGTGGCATATGGCGAGGGTGTGCCGTCCCGTCTTTTCTTATCATTGGGTCGTGCCGCACGGGGCGGCTGAGTAACTACCCGCCGCGGCGGGCGGTCGTGAGTAACCGCAAGACAGTTCCTCGGGAGCACACACAGGAGGCGACGCTATGGCTCCAAAGCACAGCTCGATCTGGCTGGCGTCTATCGCGGCAATGGCCTTGGGGCTCGCGGGGTCGCAACCGAGCCCGGCCGGGGTCTGCTGTTGGATGGGGGGCTGCTTTGACTCGTCGGACGAGGCAACCGAAGCGGACTGCATCGCGGTCGGTGGGACCTGGCTGGCCGAGTACGCGAGCTGTCCGACCAGCGGCACTTGCCTGTGCGATGAAATCAACGACTGCAACGGGAGCTGCGCGCCGACGAAGTGGGTGGGCGATGGAACCTGTAATGACGCGACCTACGACTGGCATGGGAACGGGATTGACTTCAACTGCGCGGCGTTTGGCCTGGACGGGGGTGATTGCGGCGGCGGGGCCCGCGAATGTTGCGATCCACCCTACTCGCCGGGGGACCGCGTCCGGCTGCTGGTCGCCGACCCGGGTGGCGCCACTGAGCTGCCGGCGGGCACGTGCGGCACGATTGTTTGCTGTGACTACGATTACCCAGAAGTGCCCATTCTGGTGAGTTGGGAGGGGTGGACGAATGGCATCAACTTCGACAGCTATTGCGACAGTGATGTTTACCCGTACCTGGCTGATTCGGCCTGGTGGATGGAATGCAGCCAGGTCGTGGCGGATCCGAGCTGCGGGGGCACGGGAGTTTGCTGTTGGATGGGGGCCTGCCTTGACGCGTCGGACAGTGTGACCGAATCGGCCTGCAACGCGACCGGCGGGACGTGGTTCGCCGAGCCCGCAAGCTGTCCGACCAGCGGCACTTGCCTGTGCGACGAGATCAACGACTGCAACGGGAGCTGCGCGCCCGCGTCCTGGGTGGGCGATGGAAGCTGCGATGATGGGACCTACGACTGGCACGGGAACGCGATCGATTTCAACTGTGCAGCGTCCGACTGGGACGGAGGTGATTGCGCCGGAACAGGTACCTGCTGCTTCCCCGACGGGCATTGCGAGGTCCTGACCAGCGCGGCCTGCACGGCGGACGGCGGCACATACCAGGGCGACGACACCGTCTGTGACCCGAATCCGTGCGCGCAGCCGTCCGGGGAGGGCGCCTGCTTCTACGCCGATGAGCATTGCGAGGTCCTCAGCCGCGCGGCCTGCACGGCGGACGGCGGCACATACCAGGCCGATGACACGATCTGTGACCCGAATCCGTGTGAGCCGCCGGCGGAGACGGGGGCCTGCTGCCTGGCCAACGGTATCTGCCAAACGAAGACCGAGGCCCGGTGCACAGTGGCGGGCGGCAACTACCAGGGGGACGACAGCTCGTGCAGCACCACCGACTGTCCGCAGTCCGCGTGCGCGTATGAGCTAACGATGGCCGTGGAGGGTGAAGGCGCCGTGTCGGCCAATCCGTCGCACGACACCTATGACTGTGATGCCGACGTGCGCCTGACCGCCACGGCGAGCGAATGCTGGCACTTCGCCCACTGGGCCGGCGGTCTGACCGGCACGACCAATCCCGCCACGCTCACGATGAACGGGAACAAGAGCATCACCGCGGTGTTCGAGGCGAACCGCTACACGCTGGCGGTGACTGTCGAGGGCGAGGGCCGTGTGTCGCTCGATCCCGCCGGCGGCACCTATGACTGCGGCACTTCCGTGCGCCTCACCGCGACGGCCGACTCCGGCTGGCACTTCGTGCGCTGGGCCGGCGCCGTGTCGGGTACCGACCTGGAGACTTCCGTCGCGATGAGCGAGGACCGCCAGGTGACGGCGGTGTTCGAGCAGGACGCCGCCGCGCCGGGACGTTACACCCTGACCGTGACGATCCAGGGCGAGGGCAGCGTCGATCCGGCGGGCGGAACGTACGACGCCGGCACGACGGTCGAATTGGCCGCGACGCCCAGTTCCGGCTGGCACTTTGTCCACTGGACCGGCGATGCGTCGGGCATGCACGCCGGAACCTCCGTCGTGATGAGTGCGAATCGGCACGTGACGGCGGCATTTGAAGCGGATGAGGCCCCGCCGCCCCCGGCGACGGGCGACGACCAGAGCGGCGCGGGACTCCCCGAATCGCCCCCCGTGCAACCTCGAGGACCATGCCCGGCGGCCGGCGCCGGGATAATCAGCCTGACCCTGGTTGGGTTGCTGCGGAGCCGCAGGACTGCGCGTCGGCGCATCCCCAGGGACCGCGTTTGACGAACGTCCACGTGGTGGTATGAGGAGCAGGCCGCGTGGTGTGGCCGTACACGCCGACGGCCAGGTGCGGGCGGCGGCTGAGCACGTGAGCAAGTCGTGCCTGCGCGGAACCCGCCGCCCGCCGCGGCGCGTTCCGCGGGCAGCGCGATAGTAAGGAGGACGCTTCATGCCTCCGACGCACCGCGTGCCCGACCGTGGCTCACAGAGCCGCCCTGACAGGGCGCACGTGCGAAGCCGGGGGTAAAGTCCCGGCGTGCCGCGACGCCACCCCCGGACCGCAGCCCCTCGTGATTCTCCTTCTCTTTCGAGCCCCAGCGTGGGGCGCCAGAGGTTAGCCGGCAGCGTTCCTCGGTTTTCGAGGCACGGTCTGAGATTGCCCCCGACAACGCGACCGTCAAATCGGATCGCGGCCCGTTTTCTGGTCTCATGCCATCGTAGGAGCCGGGCGTGACGGCGTGGAGCGGTGCGGGTAACATGCATTGCATAGCCTGACAAATGCGGCTGGACCCCTTGCAATGTTTGACAAGGTTTGATAAGGTATGGTTCGGCGTTCCGTACAGCCTCCGCCTCTCGGTGAATATCTGACCGTCGGCGAAGCTGCGGAGTTTCTTGGCGTGTCAGCGTCCACCCTGCGGAATTGGGATCGCACTGGAAAGCTCCGATCGGTGCGGAACCCGATGAACGACTACCGGCTGTACCGCCGAGCAGACCTAGAGGCCGTGCTGGCTGCCTTGACGGCGAAAGGCGGCCGGCAGCAAGGGACTCGAAGGAGACCATGAGCAGATCGGGCCTAAGCGCAGGTTGGGCGCAGATAAAACGGAGTCGCATGGTGGCGGGCCGGGTAGACACGAACGCGCGGGACAAGCTGCGGGGAGGCTATTACACGCCGATGCCCATCGCTCGCTGGATGTGCGGGTGGGCTGTGCGCGCTGCGACGGATCGCGTTCTGGAGCCCAGTGCTGGCGATGGTAACTTCCTCGTGGCTGCGGCGGAGGCGATGCGCGCGCGGGGCACGGCTATCGCCGAGATTGGGAGCCAACTGCTGGCGGTGGAATCGGACGACATTGAGGCGCAGAAGGCGCGTGATCGCCTTACAGTGCTGTTGCAGCGGTCGGCCCGCGAAAGCGTAGTGTGCGCGGACTTCTTTGAGTGGCAGGAGGGGCACGGGAATCAGCGGTTCAACGCGGTGGTGGGGAACCCGCCGTTCATCCGCTATCAGAACTTTCCGGAGCCATCGCGGACGCGGGCAATGCTCATGATGTCGCGGCTGGGGTTTCGTGCGAACAAGCTAACCAACATCTGGGTTCCCTTTGTCGCCGCCGCCACGGAGTGCCTCGGGACGGATGGGAGACTGGCGCTAGTACTTCCGGCGGAGTTACTTCAGGTAAGCTACGCCGCGCAACTGCGCTCGCATCTCGTGGACCACTTTCGCACAGTCGACGTTCTCGCGTGCAATCAGATGATCTTTGATCGCGCCGAGCAGGAGGTGGTGATCTTCCTGGCCGACGGGCGCCTGGAGCGCCCGTCGCCGCAGAACCGTTGTGCCATCGATCTGCGCGAGACACAGACGGTCGCGGAACTGCTGCATTCGCGCATTATGCCGGGGAGGCCGCGCCCTCGCGGGAAGGTGATACGGCACGATAGCGAGAAGTGGCTGAAGTACTTCCTGAGCGCGAGCGAGATATCGCTGATGCGCCGGCTTCGGGAAGGCCTAGTGGTCGCGCAGTTATCCGAACACGCTTCGGTTAATGTTGGGGTTGTCACGGGGGAGAACGCGTTTTTTGTGCTCACGCGGGCTGAGGCTAAGGAGCGTGGCTTGAGTCGGTATTGCGTGCCGCTCGTTGGGCGGTCGGCGCAGCTACGCGGTGCGGTAATGAACGCGGCGGAATGGGAGTCTATTGCCGCTGAGGGACACAGGGCGTGTTTGTTCCGAGTCGCCCCGTCGGTCAATGGCTCCCTGTCGGCGGCTGCTCAGAAGTACATCGAGCAGGGCGAGCGCCAGGGGATCAACAAAGGCTATAAGTGCTCGATCCGCACGCCCTGGTACTGCGTGCCGGCGGTCTGGAGCCCCCACTGCTTCCTGTTCCGACAGATTTACGATTTTCCGCGGGTCGTGCTGAACACGGCCGGGGCCACGTCCACCGACACCATTCATAGGATGACCGTAAAGGGCGGCCATCCGGCAGCGGTGGCTGCGAACCTATACACCCATTTGACGGCAGCGTCCTCGGAGATCGAGGGGCGGAGCTACGGGGGGGGGGTTCTTGAGCTTGAGCCCACTGAGGCCGAGCGTCTGCTGATGCCCCGTGTACTGCATCGCGCGGTCCCGCTACAGGACGCGGACCGCCTGATTCGCGCGGGCCGGTTGTCCGATGTCCTGGCGGAGAATGACAGGCTGGTGCTCCGGGAAGGGTTGGGGCTTTCAGCGAAGGAATGCACGATGCTTCGCCGCATTTGGGAGCGGATGCGCGACCGGCGCGTATCGCGGCGACGCGCCGCGGCCCGGGGCTAAGTGTGTTCGCTGGGGTCTTCCGCGCCTGCGTTGCCCTCAGCCGAATCGTCTTCGCCGGCGGTACCATCTTCATCGGCACCGTGAGGAGGAAGGCCCTTGAATCGGTCGACGTAGGCGCGTTCTACCTGCTCGGAAAACTTCTCGAGGCGCAGTGGCGAGTCTTCGGAGGGCCAGTTGGGGTCAATCTCGCCGGTGGCGGGGTCCCAAAGGACGAGGGCGATGGCCTCGGCCTTGTGAACCTGATCAATGGGAGATGATCGCTCGGAAAGACGTTCCAGCGTTCGTGTGAGAGCGTCTTTTTGCCGTGGCGCGAGGCAAGGCGTGGGCAGCACGACCATAAAAGCGACGACCGCATAGGGGAACCTGGTGTGGACCGTGGTGGCTTCCGTGGCCAAATCGTTGATCATGTTCTGGTAGTTCTTGCGGATGCTCTTGTCGTCGTTCAACGTCTTGCTATCGAAAGCGAAGCGAGGGCCATCAGGGCGGTATCCGACGTCGAAGTTCTGTGGCCGGATGCCCCCCACAATCCGGCATGGACCTATCTCGACGCAATCTGGTTTGGACGGGTGCAGCGCTGTGCCCTTGGGAACGACGATCTCGGCTCCGCCTAGCATGTGGGCCAGTGCCTGGCCGACCTTTTTATCGAATACTTCGCCCAGTTTTGAGGACGAGGTATCGCCGCCGCGCGGCAGCTTATTGCCTTGCGCTGTCCATGTGTCGCCAAAGGGCTTTAGGTCAGCCGCAGCGACCTGCACGGGCGGCATCTTCTGAAGTTGCGCCAAGTTCCTGCTCCCATTCTCCGGCTGCACCGCCCGAGAGTCTGTGATCTTCTCGCGGCGCATAGGCGCAGTCAATCTGATTACCCCCTGTGCCGTTCGCGCCTCCGTGGTTAATCTTGCAGCGCGGGAAAACGAATGTGGCCTTCCGTGCGCTTCGCGTGCTGATCGCAGGGGCTGGTCGGGCGATCCGCGGCCGCGGGATGATTGGGCGCTACGTCGGACAGCCGGTACGGTCCGCCGCGGCGGACCGGCCGCTACATGCCCGCGCGCCTTCCGTCCAATTCCCGCCATTGCCCGCCAACTTCGCGCACTCGCCGCCCTCTGGCTGTCCTTCGCCCCCTTCCCGGTGAATACTCCCTCGCAGGAGCCCCCCATGCCTCGCGCGCCCACCCCCAACTCGCTATTCGCTACTCGCTATTCTCCCTGTTCCAAAGAATCTGCGTCCATCGGCAAAATCTGTGGATCGTCCAGGGCCCCGTCCTTTCGCCCTTTGTGTCCCTCGGTGCTCTCGGTGGTTGCCTTTCCCTACGTCCTGATAACCAAGATGATCAACCGGGGGGTGCAGAAATTTGATCACGTTGATCACCTTCAGCCCACAGCACCCCAATGCGGTTACTATCAGACGGATTACGTCGGCCACCCGCCACGGCGGGCAGGCTCGGGGCCGACGCTACATTGGGTTTCGGCCGAGCGCCGCGACCGCGACAAATCTCCCTGCGTGGCTTCGTGGCTCCGTCGCTTCGTGGCTGTTCAAGTCAACTTCGCGTCACACTTGCACACAAACTGCCCGCAGCCAGGGCACCCCGACGTGAACTTCTTGACCGCCTCCTCCAGGTCCACGCCCTCGACATTCGCCAGCGTCACCAGCCACGCCAGCACGTCGGCGAATTCGCCGGTCAGGTTGGCCTGGTCGCCGGGCTTGGCGATCGCACTGGCCAGCTCGCCGACTTCCTCGGTGAACCACAGGAACGTCTTGGCCGGCCCCCGCGCGCGGTCCTTGTCGGAATACATCCGATCGATAAGCTGTTGGAATTCACGGATATGCATCGCCGCAAGCCTTTCTTGACCGTCAAACGCCGAGCTGCGCCGGCCGCAGTCCCGGCGCGCCGGGATCGGCTGCTTGCAGACTGGCCAGATCATGGAGTCTATCAACTTTGGCTGCGCGTGTCAGTCGCGATCCGCGTGCGGGTCGGCCGTCTGGGCACGTTTCGCTTCCCGCCGGGCACGTATGTCTACACCGGCCGCGCCGCCCGCGGCCTGCAGGCCCGCGTGCGGCGGCATGTGCGCTGGTGCCACGGCCGTGCCGGCCGTGAGGCGAGCGGGTGTACTCACGGCCGATCCCGGCGCGCCGGGACCCGTGGCACCCGGCAAGAGCGTGCTCGGCCGAAGTTCTGGCACATCGACTACCTGCTCGCCCGGCGCGAAGTTCACGTCGAACGGGTCGTGCTGGCATCGCCTGATCCGGGCAACGAGTGCGCCGTCAATCAAACCGTGCGCGGCATGGCGGTCGTGCCCGGCTTCGGCGCATCCGATTGCCGCCAGCGCTGCCGCGCGCACCTGCGCCGGGTGGCGGGCCGTCATGTGGTACAATGACCGCGACCTGCACGGCGGGTGCCCGAAGCGTTCCATTCTGTTGGAGGCGTCACATGCTTCGCGACCGCATTCACCTTCGCCCGGTCCTGGCGCTGTTGCCCTTCACGCTCGCATGGGCGCTGACCGCCGGCTGCCCGCGACCCGGCGGAAGCACCGATCCGAACACGCCGACCCCGGCCGATACGACCATCAGCGGCAAGGTCACGCTCAAGGATGTCCGCTTTTGGGCGTACCAGATTCAGGGTCTGGAGGAGAGCAGAGCAATCGACGCGCTCGTCGCCTCGCGCTACGACCTGCTCGTGCTGGAACCCACGCGCACCGAGCAGGGGAGCGCCGACTTCGATACCCGTGGGATGGTTCAGCGCCTGCACGAGTCACAAGCTTCCCGCACCGGCACCACCAAGCTGGTCGTCGCCTACATCGACATCGGCGAGGCCGAAGACTGGCGCTACTACTGGCAGCCGGATTGGGTTGCCCCCGCTGGCGGTGAGCCCGGCACGCCGGATTTTCTGATTCGCCTCGATCCCGGCGGCTGGGCGGGCGACTACCCGGTCGCGTTCTGGGACCCGCGCTGGAAGGACATCCTCATCTACAACCACGACAGCCTGCTGCAGCAGGCCCTCGACGACGGCTTCGACGGCATCTACATGGACTGGGTGGAGGCCTACTCAGACGAGATGGTCGCGGCGGCCGCTGAATCTGCCGACGTGGACCCGGTCCAGGCCATGGTCGATTTCATCCGCGAGATTCGCGACTACGCGCGCGAGCAGAACCCGGATTTCCTGGTCATTCCGCAGAATGCCGCCGAGCTGGCCGGGCTCAACGCAGGCTATCTCGACGTGATTGACGCGATCGGGCACGAGCAGGTGTACTTCGGCTGTGACGCCGACAGCGCGTGGGGCGACGCCAACAGCGGCGACCTCGGCACGCCCGCCACCGGCGAGGGCCACTCGACGCAGTACTATGAAGAAGTGTTGAGCCCCTATTTGACAGCCAGCAAGGTCGTGCTTTCCATCGACTACGCACAACAGCCGGCGAACGTCGCCGAAGCGTACCAGCGGGCCGCCGCGAACGGGTACGTGCCGTACGTGTCGCTGTGTGCCCTCAGCCAGCTCACCGAGACGCCGCCGCCCGAGTATCCGGGTCCATGAAGCAGGCCAGGGCGGGCGCGTAACATTCCTGCGGGCCGACGAATTCGCGCCATAGGCCACGATCGAACAAGTACTGGCGGATGTGCGTGCAGAGGTGACACTTGCTGGCGTAGCCGCCGGGCAGTTCGCAATACCCGAAGCACCTCGCCCGCTGGAGCAACTCGTAGCTGCCGCCGGCCACCACGGCTGCTACAACGGAATGTAGCCGCCAGTTCAGTGCGAGCTGGTGCCAGGCGTCCACGATGGTGAAGTCGCCCGTGGCCCGCCCGAGGATGATGCCCACACAGGTGCCCGGAAAGATATGGCCGTGCAGATCGACGTGCACGTGCCGGCTCTGCAATACCTCCATGGTGCAGCTCTGACCCTGGAATGCCTCTGCGGGCCGGCCCGGCAACAGCCGCGCTAATTGCATCGCCGCGCGCCCGCTCAGGCGGTCCTTGTACCGCGCCAGCGCCTGGCGAAACGCATCCTCCCTCTGCGCTGGACTGAGCTCGCGCACCTCCACCGGGCGCCGCAGGAAATCCCACCGGCGGACGATGACCCGGTCACGGCCCAGCACCCGGCGCCCAATCTCTACGCAACGCCGCACCCGTTCCAGCGGCACGAACTCCTGGTGGAACACGTCCGTGCTGACGGCAAGCTTGCCCAAGCCAAGCGCGTCGAGCAATTCGAGCCGGGCGCGGGTCAGGCCGTCATCGGTGGCCCAGGACGCATTGGTCTCGATCTTCTCCAACGGCGTAAGGCCCGCGTCGCGCACGGCCCGGACGAGCGACGTCAGGCGGACCCAGTCGCGGAACGGCTCGCCGCCACTCAGGTGAATCCGCATGCTCTTGCCGTGCTGGGCAGCCAGCTCGTCGAGGCTGCGCCACAGCGCCAGGGTGGTTGCGAGGTCCATGTAGCCGCGGTGTCCCGGGCCAGCGGACACGTAGCAGAACGCACAACGGGCATCGCACCCGTAGGTGAGCAGCAGGCCGGCGAACTCCCAGACGGCGAGCTGGGGCTCCCGATCTTGTCCGGAGGCAGTGTCGGCGGATTGCGGTTTCACGCGTGGATTGTAACGCGGCACCGGGCGTGGCCGGCGCGTCGCGGGCTGCGGGGGCGGCCGCCCTCACAGCCTGAAGCTCGGCGTCCAGGCAACATCCCGGCCGTTGCCGGACCATTGCGTGTTGTCGCCGTCGAGCGCCACGCTGCCATTCGGATTGATCTTGTAGCCGAGCTGCCCGAGCAGGTGAGCGCTGACGTGCCCGTCGACCCAGAGGACGTTCGTTTGGCCGCGATGGCGCGGATCCGCGGCGCTGCGGTAGTCCGGCAGGTCCGCCATCTCGCCATTGTCGGGATTGACGCGTGGCGGATCGAGGTTGAAGCCCTCGTTGCCCAGGCGGTGCGGGTCATCGGGGCCGTTGTTTGCATAGGGCCAGCGTTCGGCCGGTGGAAAGGCAGCGGCCGTGCCCATCCCATCGGCGACGGCGACGGTCTGGGCGGGGCGCAGCAGCGAGGTGATTTTCACGGGCCAGCGTTTGTACGACTTGGGGTCCTGCTCGTCGAGCAGCCGCGAGTTGCCCAGGAACTGGTAATTGTACCCGTAGCTGCCGTTCCGCTCGTCGGTCCAGTCGGCTACGGTGGGACAGACATAAGCACGGTACGAGTAGTTCTGCCGGTCGCCCGGCTCCCCATGCATGTCGGTTTCACCCTTGCAGGCCTTGGGGTCGTCGAAGGGCGGCGCGCCGACCGAACGACCCATCATGGCAAGAAAGGTCGGGCGGAACTTCCGCCGGCCATAGATCATGGCCCAGGCGTTGCAGTTGTCGATTTTGGGCAGTCGTCCCGGCGGGAGCACATCGCGGTAGTCGCCGAAGTAGATCGTCAGCCCCTGTCCCAGGACTCGGAGTTGGGCGGAACACAGCGTCGCCCGGGCCTGCTGCCGGGCCGCGGACAACGTCGGCAAGAGGATGCCCACCAGCAACGCGATGATGGCCACGACGACCAGCAGCTCGATCAGCGTAAACGCGGACCGGGCGCGGCTGCGGGCCGTGCAGCGACTCGTTATCGCCGACGGGCAACCGACTCCAACGTCCCAAGTCATACGCGCGTGCCCCGGACGGTGACCGCGGGCGACCACGAGCTGCCCGTGCGGTCACCCCCCAAGTTAGCGAACACGAGCATCGAAACGCAACTGCGTATTAGAAATCGCTGTCTTGTCGCTGACCGGCGAGGCGGCTACACTGCACGCGATTGCACCGGGGAGCGAGGACCGGGCACCTTACGGCGCCCCGGGGCGTCCGATAGCGTCGGGGTGGTGGACCGGCCGGCCGCGGCGGTGAATCGCATGCAGATCGAACGCGTCATTCCACTTGCGAAACAGTTGCTCATACTCCCTATGGGGGACACGCGCCAGGACCTCTGGCTGTGGGAGCACAGCGAGCGCGTGATGCGCTTGACTTCGATGCTGGCCGGGTTGCCGGAGCTGGACGGGCAGGCGGCCGACCTGACCGCCCTGGCGGTCGCGGCCCTGTTCCACGATGCGGGCTGGGTGCTCGAGTACCATCAGAATCGGTTCGAGCGCTGGCAGCTCCTCACCCGGCCGACCAACGACCTGCAGCGCGAATTGGGGGCTGCGATGCTCATGGAGGAAGCGGGGCCGCTGATCTCCGGACCCACCGCCCGGCTCGCCGCTGATGCGATCCGCCACTGCAACGACCGCAAGACGAACCTCCTGGAAGCGCGCCTGCTCGCAGAAGCGGAAGCCCTGGACGAAGTAGGTGTGATGTACGCGCTGCGCCAGTTTCGGCAGTATCAAGCCGAAGGCCGCCCGCTCCAGCAGCTCGCCGACACCTGGCAACGGCAGAAGGAATACCACTATTGGGAGGTCCGGCTCAGCAATAGCTTCCATTATGAGACCACGCGCGAGTTGGCACGTCAGCGGCTCGAGGCCGTCGATGCGTTCATGACGGCGCTGGCCCGCGACCTGCGGGGCGACGACGTTCGCCAGCGCGTGCAGCCGGCGGGCGAAGCTGTCGCCCCGGAATCGGCGTGAGATGGAAACCGACATCGCCCGCATCCTGATTCACCGCGACCGGATCGACGCCCGCATCCGGGTGCTGGCGGCGGAAATGGCGGCCACCTATGACGGCGACAACGTCGGGCTCACCCTGGTGCCCATCCTCTCGGGGTCCATCATTTTCCTGGCCGATTTGATCCGGCAACTGCCCCTGAAGATGAAGATTGCCCTCGTGCAGCTCTCCACGTACCCCGGCACGACCACCTCGCCGGGCGACCCGCGGACGGTGCTCGAGCTGACCGGCGACGTGGCCGGCCGGCACGTGCTCGTCATCGACGACATCCTCGACAGCGGCCGCACGCTCCGCCGTGTCCAGGCCATGATCCGCGAACGCGGCCCGAAGAGCCTGCGCTCCGCCGTGCTCCTGCGAAAGCCGAGCAAGGCTCCGCCGGATGTCCCGGTTGACTTCGTCGGGTTCGACATCGATGATCTGTTTGTCGTCGGTTATGGCTTGGACTACGGCGACCTGTATCGCAATTACCCGCATGTCGCCGTGCTGCACCCGGAGCTGATGCCATGAACAAGCCGGAGCCATTCCCGAGCGCTGCGGCTGAGGCGCCGCCGGCGGTCGAAGTGGCCCCGGTCGCGACGGCGAAGACCGCGGCGAAGCTGGAGATGCTCGGCGGCGACGAGGTGATCCAGCTCTCGATCAAGCCCTCGTTGTGGTTCATCCCGCTCGTTTCGTTGGGCTGGATAGTGGCGGTCGGCGTGCTGGTCGCCGCCCTGGCGATCGGCTGGACCCGCGAGGGGCTGATCGCGTGCCAGGTGCTCATGTGCGTCGCGGCCCTGCGTCTGGGCATTGCCACCTTGCAGTGGGCCAGTCGCCTGTACGTGCTGACCAACCACCGGGTGATGCGCTTCAAGGGGGTGCTGAGCGTTCATGTCGCGGAATGTCGGCTGGCCCGGATCAGCGCGGTCCATCTGCACGCACCGCTCTATGCCCGCGCGCTGCGGCTCGGATCAATCCGCATGCATCCCGCCGACGCGGGCGTACCGCTGCTCGCCTGGGACGACGTCGCCCACCCGCAGGAAATCCACGAGATTCTCGAACGCGCGATCCGCAAGGCGCAATCGTAAGGGGTGTTTCCGCCGTGGGGGTCGTGCTTCATGTCAAATTAGCATTTCTTCAGTCTACTTATGCGTACAGGCCAAGATGATGCGGCGGATGAAGAAGCCGCCGCCTTGGCACGGAGGAATCGCCATGAACCGCACGACATCCATTTACAGCTTCAGTGAGCAGCACGAGTTCGCGGGCGGCGCGAATTGCCAAAAGGTTCCGACGGCAGCAACAAGCAGTGGAGGCGTTCGGCACGGCGGTCAAACGACCGCCCGTGGGAACGCTTCGCGATGTCCCGCCGGACGCCGGCGCCTCGTGTTCGTTGCCGGGGCGATCCTGTCAGTGATTTGTCTGGTCGGCGTCGCGCGGGCCGCGGATGGCCCGCCATATCCGGACGGATATCCGTTTGGGGCCGATGGCAATCCTCAGCACCCGAATGGCTATGACGGCTACCCGGGGAATCAACAAGGGAACCCCAATTGGCCAAACGGAGGTCCGGGGGGCAACACACTTCCAGGTTCAGGTGGCCAAGGTGGAAAAGGCGGCGACGCTGCGGGCGGAACAAAGGGCAACGGCGGCGCGGGCGGGAATGGGTCCGGATCTGGCAAGGGCGGCGACGGCGGACGTGCCGGCGGGTCCGGTACAGGTGGTGACGGCGGACAGGGCGGTGACGGCGACGGGACTCATCCGCCGGGCCAGGGCGGCACCGGTGGCAGCAGCCAATCGGGCAGCGGCGGTAACGGGGGTGCGGGCGGCGACTCAACGGGCGGGGGATTCGCTGGCGGACAGGGCGGGCGTGGCGGAGACAGCGGGTCCGGAACCGGCGGCCAGGGCGGAGGAGGCGGGCAAGGCGAAGGGCCCGGATGCCCCGGTGGCGAGGGCGGCAAAGGCGGTAACAGCGACAGTGGCGACGGCGGTAAAGGGGGCACTGGAGGTAACGGCGGTGACAGCGCCCCGGGCGGTGAGGGCGGTAGCGGCGGGAACTCACGCGATGGCAACGGCGGCGAGGGCGGTGGCGGTGGGAACGGCGGCACGAATGGCAACGGCGGAGCAGGGGGCAAGGGCGGAGGGTCACGCACGCAAGGACATAAAGGCGGGAACGGCGGCCAAGGCGGCAACGCCGGTCCGGCATCCGGCTCACACCCCGCGCCCACGGGCGGCGCAGGTGGGGCCGGTGGCGACGGACGCGGACCCGAAGGCGGGTCGGCCGATGGTGGCCAAGGTGGTGCCGGCGGGCAGGGTGGCAAGGGCGCGTCGGGTCAACCTGGCGGCGCCGGCGGCAAAGGCGGCAAAGGTGGCGCCGGTGGCAACTATCCAGGCGCGGGCCCCGTTCCCACTGGCGGACAGGGGGGGCAGGGCGGCCAGGGAGGCACCGGCGGCGCCAACGAGGGCCCGGGCGGCCCGGGCGGTGAGGCCGGCGAAGGCGGCAGCGCCGGGAACGGCGCGAAGGGCGGCACCGGCGGTACCGGCGGTACCGGCGGTGAGGGCGGCCCAGATGGCGCGGGCAACCCGGCGGAGGGTCCGGGCGGCAAGGGCGGCAAGGGCGGCAAGGGCGGAAGCTACCCGTCGAGCGGTGAGCCCGGTGAACCGGGTGCCGGCGGTCCTGGCGGCGACGGGAATCCCGACGGCAGCCAGGGCAACCCCGGTGCACCAGCCACCATGTATGTCGTCGACCCGATGGCCCAGAACGCCGAGGCGTGGTCCCAGAGCTTCGACGAGTATGAGTCGTACGTCTGGCTCGAGGGTTGCGGCGACCTCTATGGCGCCGGCGCGTGGACCGGCTGGGGCGGCGACCCGACGCTGTGCGGCCTGACCAGTACCGAAGTTGTGCTCACGGCGCCGAACGCGCTTCGTGTGGAGGATCTGACGGACTGCGTCTTCCCATTCTGGTGGCACTACGCCGGCCAGTGGCTCTTCCGGTGCAGCCTGTACGTCCCGCCCGAGTTCGAAAGTGGCAACCTCGGCGGCATTCCGGGGTCGGCCATCGTGTTGTTGAGCGAGTACAACAACGCCGGGCCGTGGGGGTGGTCCGTGCAGCTTCGCGCCGACTCGGAGAGCGAGTTGTACATCCGCGACGGCGATCCGCCGAGCGCGCTGCCGCTCGTTCGCGGTCGCTGGGCCGAGGTCCGCGTGGAAATCGACCTCGCGGCCGACCTGTACCAGGTGTTCTACGACGGCCAGCCGCTCGGCGTGCCGGAGTCGTGGAGCGCCGGCGTCTACGGCACCGGCGGCGTGCTGGACATCGGTGCGATTGACTTTTACGCGAACGGGTCCAGTCCGGTGTACTACGACGATGTGGCACTCGTGCCGCTGTCGGAGCCGGCGCTGCCCGGTGACCTGAACTGCGACGGGGTCGTGGACTTCGGCGACATCAACCCCTTCGTCCTGCGTTTAAGCAACCCAACCGAATACCACAATCAGTATCCCGATTGCCCAGACGCGAACGGCGATATTAACGGCGACGGCAGCGTGAACTTCGGCGACATCAACCCGTTCGTCGCACTGCTCAGCGGCGGTTGAACTCGGCAATTGCGATCAGTCGTAGGGCAGGTGGACACGATCGGCCTTCTACGGCCGGTGCAGAGCCCGGCCGCTACGCTCGGCGACCAGGCCGCTACACCCGGCGGCCGGGCCGCTGCCTTCCGCAAGCTGTAGATACAGGGCTTCGAGTTGATCCACCATCAGTCGCCAATCGAAACGCTCCAGGCAATGCTCGCGGCCGGCGCGGCCCATCCGCCCTCTTAGCTCTGCGTCAGCGGCCAGTTCACAAAGCGAGGCCACGAACGCATTCAGGTCGTTGAGTGGCACCAGACGCCCCGTCTGCCCATCGAGGATGACTTCGGGCGTCCCGTCAATGTCGAAGGCCACGGCCGGCACCTGCATGAGCAAGGCCTGGACGACGGCCCGCGGCAGACCCTCCCACTGCGAGGTATGGGCGAGAACATCACAGCCGGCCAGCACGTGCGGGACGTCGGCCGGCGGGATCAAGCCCACCAGGATCGTGCGCTCGCGAAGCCCCAACCGCGCGAGTTCCGTTTCGTACTCGGCCCGTTGAACTCCGTTGCCGATCCACACGAAGCGCAGCCGCGGCTCGCGCTGCACCGCCGCAGCCATGATGGGAATGAGTTGCTCATAACCTTTGCGACGAAAGAGGCGGGCCACGGTGCCAACCACGATGTCATCGTCGCGCACGCCCCACTGCTGGCGGATCGTCGCCCGGGCCTGCGCGGACGGCGTAAACTGCCCGACCTCCATGCCGGAGTAGATCGTCAGCATTCGCGCGCGCTGGCCGATGCCGGCCGCAACGCTCTGCTCGATCATTGCATCGGCGACAGTGACGATTGCGTGTGAGCGGCGGGCGGCCAGGCGTTCGGCCCAGGCGAAGGCCTTGCGCACGATCCACGGCTGCGTGCGGTTGAAACTCATGCCGTGGATCGTGTGCACGATTAGCGGCACGCGCGCGTCGTGCGCGGCCAGCCGGCCGAGGATGCCGGCTTTGCTGCTGTGGGTGTGCACGATGTCCGGCCGCAGCCGCTGGAACTCCATGCACAGATACCGCCGCGCGCGCAGGTCCATCCACGGATTGACCGCCCGGATCAGCTCGCGTAGCTCGATAAACTCGTAACCGCCGCGCCGCGCCCGCTCGACCAGGCTGCCTTCCGGGCCGCGCGTCGGCCCGCTGATGAGCGTGACCCGGTAGCCGCGCTCGTGCAGCCCTTCGCAGGTCAGCAGCGTGTTCTCCTGCGCGCCGCCGACAATCAGCCGCGTGATAACGTGGCAAATGTGCATCCCGGCATTATGGAAGAGGGCTGGCGCTGCGGCCAGCGGGAGGTCAGGTTTGCAGCCAGACGGGCTCTACGGCCTGGGCGCGGCGGACGCGCCGCAAACGCTGGGCACGCACATAGCCCAGGACCCATCCGGCGAGGCGGTCGATCCCCACACGTTTCCGCGTATCGGTGCAGATGACTTCGGCACCCGGGCTGACCGTGGCGAGTGTGCGCAGCGTCCCGTCCATGTCAAAGTCGAGATACGGCAGCAGGTCGTGCTTGTTGAGCAGGATCAGGGCCGCGTCCCGGAAGAGTTGCGGATACTTCTGCGCGACCCGGTGACCGCTGGCACAACACAGCACGGCGGCCCGCAGATGCTCGCCGAGGTCCGTCATGCCCTGGCACACCGGGCAACCGACGTTCTCAACGATCACCAGGTGCAGCCGGCTCAGCGGCAGCTCGCGCAGCCCACACTGTACCTGGTCCGCGCGGAGGTGGCATTCCCCATCGGCCAGGACCTGAACCACCGGCACGCCGAGCACGCCGATGCGCTTGGCGTCACAGGTGCCGACGAGGTCTCCCAGGATCACGCCGACGTTCAGCTCGGCACGAATTCGGGGCAGGATCGCTTCGAGAAGTGCCGTCTTGCCCGAACCGGTGGCACCGATAAGGTTGAGGCAGATCACGCCGGAGGCATCGAGGGTCCTGCGGTTATCGCTGGCGGCCCGTGGATTGGCGGGTGCCTGCCGAACGACTGGAATGCTCATGAGCGTACTCCACGTCAGTGGAATTGCCGTCGCAACTGTCGGCCGCGCGGGGACGGCCGCAACCTGGATCCTGCCGCCGCCTGGGCCACCTCAACCTGTTTAACCGCGCGCCATGAACTGAACTATTGGCAGCATACGCGAGGTGGGCCGCGCCGTCCAGCAAAAAATGAAAACCGGCCCCGCTGCGGTCAAATTGCCTACGCAACATCTGCGCTCCGGCCGGTGCTCGCCGAGGGCCCCGCTTCTCCCGCCGCCGGAAACGAGACCGTGAACATCGAGCCTTCACCCCGCCGGGACCGCACGTGGATGTACCCCCCGGACTGTTCGAGCACCTCCCGGACGATGGACAAGCCCAGGCCGGTACCGGGTATCCCGGCGGCGATCGCGGCATCGCCGCGCCGGAACGCGTCGAAAATAGACCCGGCGGCGGTGCTGTCCGCGAGAAACTCCACCGCGTCGCCCAGCCCGATGCCGGTGTCCTGAACGATGACGAAGACGTAGTCCTTGGCCTGGCGGTCGGTTACCAGAGCCGGCGGCGGCGGGAGCTCGAAAGCGGCCGGCGCTGCCCGCCCCGAGGCCACCGTGACTATGACCCTGCCGCCGTCCGGAGTGTACTTGATCGCGTTCTCAATCAGGTTGCTGACACAATCGCTCAAGTCCGCCCGATGGACGTGCGCGAGTAAACCGGTTTCGGTGGGGGTTTGCCAGGTGAAGTCGATGTGCTTCTGGGCCGCGACCGGGGCATGCTTCGCGCACAGCTCCGCCACTACCTGGCCCACGTTCGAGACGGCCTCCTGGTGCCGGCGGGGGTCGGCCTCCTGCACGCGGGCCAGCGTCAGTAGCTCCGTGACCTGGCCAATGCCTTCGCGGCAGCGGCGCGCGATCTTCTCGCACGTCGCCTGGATGCTCTCCGGATCCTTCACCACCCCGTCCCGAACCAGGCCGGCCAGCGTCTGCACCATGGCCAGCGGGCTCTTGAGCTGGTGGGCCGCCGTCTGCATGAAACGCGAGCGCCGGCGTTGCAGCTCCTGGATCGCCTGCCGCGACTGCTCCAACGCCGCGTTCGTCTTGATCAGCAGGTCTTCCCGGCGGTCGAGCACGCGGCCGATCCGGTCGGTGAAGTACAAGGTGCCAAAGATGGCGAGCGCGTTCACGACGACGGCGATGGCCACGTAGGCGGGCACCTCGTGCAGGCCGCTGCTGCCGAGCTGGGGCAGGAACGGGTAGTACGCGAGCCAGTCGCGTGTCTGGGCCAGGCACATCCCGCCATAAAGCACAACCGCCCAGACGCCCTGCGCGGAGGCCTGCCAGGTGCGTAGCAGCAGTCCGCTGATCGCCACATGGAACAGGTAGAACAGCGACATCGGATTCTCGACGCCGCCGGTCAGTGCCAGGATCCAAGTGAGCAGCAACAGGTCGATGGCGATTTGGGCGCTAACGAAGAGCTGGCCATTTCGAATCGCGACACGCTGATCGGGTCCGGGGTTTTCAAGCTGGGGGCGGAGCAGCCGCGCGACGGCCGTCCACGCCACGTTGATGACGGCGACGCTCAGCACCACGACCAGCAGGGGCCAGGGGCGCTGGGCGGCCGGCATGGCAAACCGCTCGACGGCCAGCGCCGCCAGGGCCACCGCGGCGAAGATCCACCGCAAACGGAGGAACCAGTGTACCTGCAACAGCGCGAGCAAAGCGTAGGGTTTGGCGGTCGTGGCGGGGGAAGCCGTGACTGGGTCTGCGTATTCGGGCATGATGGCTCGCTTGGCAGTTCCAGTGCAGGATATTCTCGGCTAGCAGGTAACGCCAGTAGCGCTGGTGGGTCGGCTCGGCATCGCCCGGTGGCCGCGGAGGATGCTACGCTTGGGCCCCGCCGGCAACCTGCCACGCCGCCACAAATGCCTGTCCCAGCGCGAGCCCGCCGTCGCCGGCCGGTACCTGCCGGTGATAGAGAACGTGTAGACCAGCGCGGTCGAGGAGTTCAACCAGGCGCGTGAGCAGCCGGTGATTGGCGAAGCAGCCACCGGAGAGGCCGACCTTGGTAGTCCCATACTGCCGGCACACCCGGCTCGCGGCCGAAGCCAGCACGCGGGCCACCGTCTCGTGGAATCGTGCTGCGACGAGCGCCGGACCATCCCGCGCAGTCGCGATGTCGCGGATTGCTGGCAGCAAGGACAAACGCCAACCGGCCTCGGTCTCGGAGATGTCGAACGCGAACGGCTCCACCGCGGCGGGCGCGCTCGATGCGGCCGCCTCGACGGCCATCGCGGCCTCCGCCTCGTGCCGGTTGTACGCGCACAACCCAAGCAAGAAGCTCACCGCATCGAAGACGCGGCCCAAGCTCGATGTCGGCGGTGCATTCACGCCGCGCACGATTTGCTGCTCGAAGACACCCAGATCGTCGGGTGGGGTGGGCGTCTCGCCCTCCGACCGGTTGAAAACCGGTCCTACAGGGAATGTAGCGGCCGGGCTCCGTACCGGCCGTCGAAGGATGGCGGCCTTGAACTCGTCGTGCCAGGCATCGCCAAACGCTGCGCGGAGCAGTGCCGCCGCCGGCCGCCAGGTTTCCAGCGCGGCCAGGTCACCGCCGACGAGCGGGAAGTACTCCAGGTGGCCGAGTCGCCGGAAATCGCCGCGCTCGCAAAGCAGCACCTCGCAGCCCCAGATGGCCCCATCGGTCCCGAAGCCAGTTCCGTCGCACGAGAGGCCGACCACGGGCCCCACTTCGCCCCATTCCGCCATGACGCTGGCGATGTGCGCGTGGTGGTGCTGCACCTCGATGACCGGCACGCCGAGCCGCCGGGCGTATTCCGTCGCGAGATAGCGCGGGTGCAGATCGCAGGCCACAACCTGGGGTTCAAACCCGCATAGATCCTTGAGGCGGTCGATGGCGCGCACGAAGTGGCGGAAGGTCTCCGGCCGCGTCAGGTCGCCGAGGTGCTCGCTGAGGACGGCCTCGCCACGATCCAGCAGGCAAACCGTTGATTTGAGCTCTCCGCCGACAGCCAGAATTCTGGGCGCCGCGCTAGCGTTTGGAATGTAGCGCCCGGGCTCCGTACCGGCCGTCGAAGGCCAACCAACGTCCGCCAAGACCGGCAGCCGAATCGGCCGCGGCGCGTAACCGCGCGCCCGTCGCATCGGGACAACCTCGTCGCGGAACGTGAACACGACAGAATCATCGATGGGCCGAAAAATCTCCCGGTCGTGCAGCAGGAACGCGTCAGCCACGTCGCCGAGCTCGGCCAGCGCGTCGTCGTCGCGATAGGTCAGCGGCTGGCCGGCCAGGTTCGCCGAGGTCATCACCAGCGGCCCAAGTTCCGCGGCAAACAGCAGATGGTGGAGCGGTGCGTAGGGCAGCATGACCCCGAAGTCGCGGCAGTCCGGGGCAACCGATGGTGCCAGGTCATGCCCGGCAGCCTTGGGTGCCAGGACAATCGGGGCGGCGGACGACGCGAGGGCCTCCTCGTCGGCCGGCGTGAGCACGCACATCCGCCGGGCCGCGGCCAGGTCGCCCACCATGACGGCGAGCGGCTTGCCATCGCGCAGCTTGCGCTGCCGCAGGCGCTGGACCACATCCTCGCGGTCGGCCCGGCAAGCGAGGTGAAAGCCGCCGATGCCTTTGACGGCGACGATCGCACCGTCTCGCAGCAGGCACGCCGCGGCACTCACGGCCGACACGGCCGTGGCACCGCCATCACCCTCCCCCTGCCCCCTCCCTAAGAGGGAGGGGGAGCGCTCCAGCCGCAATTCCGGGCCGCAGACCGGGCACGCGTTCGGCTGGGCGTGGAAGCGCCGGTCGCCGGGGTCGTCGTACTCGCGCTGGCACGCCGGGCACATCCGAAAGACGGCCATCGTGGTCTTCGGGCGGTCATAGGGCACGCCGCGAATGATCGAGTAGCGCGGCCCGCAGTTGGTGCAGTTGATGAACGGATAGCGATGACGGCGGTCCGCGGGATCGAAAAGCTCGCGGCGACAGTCGGCGCAGGTCGCCGCGTCCGGCGTGACCTCCGGCCGCTGGCTCGGCTCGGCCTGCGACGCCCGGATGCGAAAGGCTGTCTCGCCGAGCAGCGGGATATCGGACTTGGCCAGTTCAGAGATTCGTGCGAGCGGCGGCAGCCCGGCGAGCAAGTCGTGCTCGAAGGCCGCGAGGGCCGCCGGTGGGCCCTCGGCCTCGATGACGGCCCCATTGCTGTTGTTCGCGACGTAACCGGCCAACCGGTGCTGGGCGGCCAGGCGATAGACGTAGGGACGGAACCCGACGCCCTGCACCTGGCCTCGAAGGTCGAGGCGTCTGCGGACCGTGTCGTGGATTTCGGACACCGCTGGACTCCGCTGCGGCGAGACCGTACCGCGAGTGCGGGTACGTGCCAACAAGAGTCTAGCGTGCCGCTCCCTGATCCCGGCGCGCCGGGACGGTTCGGATCGTCGGCCGCGCGGGTAGCTGAGCCACACGCTCGGCCGGGACAGAGCCCGGCCGCTACAGTCCGGTCAGCAACTGGACAAACGGGTTGATGTCCGCGAAGTCGACGCTGCTATCGCCGTTGATGTCGCCGTTCAGCAACGGGCAGCCTGGATAAGTCTCCTGCCACTGGGTCGGGCTGGTCAGAATCAGCACGAACGGGTTGATGTCGCCGAAGTCGACTGAACCGTCGCAGTTCAGGTCGCCGGGCAGCGTGGTCGGAATCGCCACGAGCTGGATGTCATCGATGTTCCAGCCCGAGTAAGCGAGCGCCCCGTTGTTGATCCGGTAGCCCCAGCGGACCTGAACGGCGGCGTGCTCATCGGCGACCGCGGAGATGTCGTATTCTTTCAACGACCAGGCATTGTCCTTGATCTCCTGGCTGCCGTTCGACCAGACCTGCGTCCAGGTGCTGCCGTTGTTGGAAACCTCGACCGTCGCGTAGGCATAGGGCTGATAGTCGCTGTTCAACCAGCGCTGGAACCGCACCTTCGTGTGCGTCGCGTAGCTGAGATCGACGGAGCCCATCGTCACATACCAGGGCCCGCCCGCCGTCGTGGAGTAATCGCCGTTGAGATTGACGCCGTAGACGAAGTCCCCGGTCGCCCCGTCGTTCGGATCGGGATAGCCGTGGGCACCGCCTCCGCCCGTCGGCTGACCGAAGGCCCACTCGCCCTGCACGGGCCAGCCGGGATCGCTGTCGAGCGGGTTGCTGTAAACCACCTGCGGCCCATAGAGCGCGATGGAGAAATCCGCATTGGAGATGTCTTCGCCGGCGTTGCCGTCGCCGTCATGCGCAACCACCTTGACGCGGGCGTGCGTGGTGGAAAACGCCGGTATGAGCCAGGCGTACGTGCCCGTGTTGGCGAGGCCGGTAGCGATGGTGTACGGGAAGGTCGCCCCGCTGTCGGTGGACAGGTAGAGGTCGATGCTCGTGACGCCAACGTCATCCGTGGCGGTCCAGAGGATGTCGTGCGTCTCGCCGGCGGTCCACAGCTCGCCGCCGTTCGGCGCGTTCAGCGTTGCGTGCGGGATCGGGTCGGGAGCGATGGACGGCACGTGCATGACGATGCAGTGCATGGCGCCGGCCGCTTGGATGATGTCGGAATTGTTGACCTGGTAGATCGTGTAGCCGGGCATCGCGGCCTGGAAGGTAGCCAGGGCCTCCGCGTCCTGCGCCACGTTGAACTTCGAGATGAAGACCTGGTTGTTCAGGACGACGGCATTCGTGTAGGTATAGTGCGTGCCGCCGCTGTTCCAGCCCGGAGTGCGGTAGACGGTGTAGCCGCGGGCGGTCAGGTCGGCGACGGCGTTCTCGGTGATCGTGTACGGCTGTCCGCTACCCACCGAGTACTGCCCGATGATGACCTTATAATCGCCGACGGGGAACATCCACATGTCGATGTGCCGGGTCGAGTCGAAGCTGGTAGGGAACCCGGTATAGATCGTCAGATTCAGGTTCTCGTACTGGAGAAACAGGTCCTTGATCTGCTGCTCGGTGTAGCCCGGGTTCTCGTTGAGAATCAGCGAGCTCATGAACGCGTCGCGGTTGGAGAACAGGTGGAAGTTCCCGCCGCCGTGTACGAGGGGCAGGTCATACTGGGGGATGCCCCACAGGGCCGCGAGGTAATCGTTGAACGCGTCGTCGTTGGGGCGCGGGCGGTTGTAGGTGTGGTCGATGATCGCCCGGTTGCCGTCCTCCGAAATGAAGCGCGGGCCGTAGTCGCGAATCCAGACCGTGTCGGTGACGCGGACGACGAACTGGACGTACGCCATGTTCGCGCCGGCGTTGGTGAGCGTGGTCGTGACGGTGGCCTGCTCGGACGTGGTGTCGACCACCATCCACACGGTGGCCGGCGGCGTGTTGTTGGTGATCAACACGGTCATCTGCTGCAGGATGTTGGTGTACGATTCCCAGGACATAAAGAGCCCGTCGCACGGCGCGTACTCGGGCGGCGTGTAGACCTCGCCCGAAGGGGGGGTGCGGTCGCGCACGACCGGCGACAGCGGCAGCAACCGCTCTTCGGGCGTCATGTAGGCCGGCAACCCGTTGGGGTAGGGATTGGCGGAATGCGGCTGGACGCCGTCCGGCGGTGGGGTCGTTACCTGGCCGGGGCACCAGGTTGCGAAAAGCAGGATCGATAAGAACGCCGTTAGGGCCTTCATGTTGGGTCACTCCTTTCCCGCCGCCCAGCTTGTGGACGCTATCGGAAAACCGGTCGGCTCCGTTCACCAAGAACGCCGGTCCTGTACCAGCGCATAGCTGTATTCTAACCAAATGGCGGGCCCCAGGGGAGCCTGTTTTTGCAGTCCGTGGGGTGCGTTTGCCGCCTCCGGCGGCGCGTTCGACGAGTAGTGCAAAGCTCCAGCTTTGCCGGCGGGGAGCTTTGCAGGCGGGGAGGGCAAAGCGGGAGCTTTGCACTCCTCGCCCATCGCGTTGCGCGGCGCAGGGCGGACTAGAGGCCGGACAGCAGCGCCACAAACGGGTTGATGTCGCCGAAGTCCACGTTGCCGTCGGCGTTAATGTCTGCGTTGTACCAGTGACAGTCCGGGAACTGAATGTAGTAGGCGTCCTCGCCGCTGCTGAGGGCCAGCACAAACGCGTTGATGTCCCCGAAATCCAGGGTCCCGTCACAATTCAGGTCGCCCGCGCCGGCGCCGTAACCGGTGTTGACGGCCAGGTGCGCCGCGGAGCTGGTGACAGCGCCGCAAGGGTTCGTGACCACCACATCGTAGAATCCAGCCTGATTCGCCCGGACGCTGATAATCACGAGGGTGGCCGTCGTCGCCCCGTAGATGTTCCCGCCGTTGGTCAGGTTTACGCCGTTGTGGCGCCAGTGGTAGCTGATGGGGCTGGCGCCCGAGGCCGTCACGGTGAAGAGGACATTGTCGCCTTCCACGATGGTTCGGTCCGTCGGCTGGCCCGTGATCGTGACGGGTGTATAGACGCCGACCGTTGCGTTGTTGGAGGTCGCCACGCAGCCGTCGGCGGCATTGGTGACCACGCAGTCGTACTGGTCGCTGACGTCGCCGAGGGTCAGACCGATAATCGTCAGGCAGGCCGTCGTGGCGCCGCTGATGTGCACGCCGTCGTCGCTGAGGTTGTTCGTGCCGATCCGCCACTGATAGGCGGGGGACGGGATATTGACCGCCACGCACATCTGGACCGTGGCCCCCACGCAGCCGCTCTGATTCTGCGGCTGCTGGGTGAACTGCGGGACGACGCAAGGCGGATAGTCATAGCCGATCGCGTCGAACATGTTGAGGTCGGCCATGCTGAAGAAGTTGGGGTAGTGCGTCTCGCCGTAGGAGAAAGCCGGATCCATCAGGCCGATCCAGGGGCTGGACTGCTCGCGGAAGTGGCTCGCCTGGTACGGGGTGCCGTCGGACATGCGATACTCGTTGGTGATGATGTCCGAGTTGTGGTCATCGTCCGGGCTGTTGTAGCTGACGAGGCGCGGCGTGGTCTGGAGCTGGTCGTAGGTGTCCGGGTTGTAGTTGCAGCAGCCGTCGGTGCGCTGGAACCGGTAGATGTCGAGGGAGGTAAAACTGAAGCTCCCGAACCCATCGGCGCCGGAGATGAAGCCGAGCGCGTGCCCGGTCTCGTGCAGCGCGACGTCCACGAAAGACATCGTGCCGGCGCTGACCCCGTCCGACGGATCAAAGTCAAAGGAGAATTGCGTGTTGAACGTCATCGAGGCGTCCGGACCACTGATCGAGCCGACCGTGGCGCGGTAATTTGCCCGCGTCCAGTCCACGAAGCTCTCGTTCGTGATCGTGTCCGAGGCGCCGTTGTACCGGACGGGAATGGTGCCCCCGGCCGGCAGCCAGTTCTGAATGACGTCGTCGCTGTCCATCCCGCTGATCAGCGCGTTACGCGAGTTCGTGTAGCTCACGTTGGACACGGAGCCCGACGAGGTGGCCCCGATGACGCCCCCGCCCCCCATGTCCTGAAAGCTCAAGTTGATGGTCACCGTGATGGGGTCACTGAACTTCCCGCTCAGGTAGGACGAAACGACCCCGAGCGCGGCGGTCGTCCCCGGAGGCACCGAACCGCCGACGTTGAAGACGACGTTGAGGCCGAGGCTCCGCTCGGAGTTGCCGACGACTTCCACAGGGCCGGCGCTCATCGTCGCGGCGTGGTTTTCAGCCCACCGCCGCAGGTCGCCCGCGCTCACTCCGGAGGGATTCGAGCTGCACATCGGCCGCCAGCACTCGCCGGTCTCCACGACGATCTGGCTGCCGTCGGCGTAGAGGGTGCTGACCTCGGGCGCGCCGGGGATGACGTACGTCGGCCACACTTGCGATGCCGGGACGGTGCCCACCCCGCCGCGGGTCGGCGGCCTGGTGCTGCTCTGGGCGCAAGCCGCGCTCGCGAGCACCAACGTGGCGACCCATAATACACACGGCCGATCGAATTGGGGCCTGGGATAGGGAACCCCCTTACGCCTGCTCGTGACCATCTCGCTACTCCTACGTGGAAAACGGCGTCCGGCTCGCCGACGGAATATCCGAAACAAGACCTCCGCCGCATTATAGGCGTGTAAAATCCCCTGAGCGGCAAATATTCCAGCGGCGCGGTCCCACTAACGAGGGGGCTTGCGGTGAGCAAGCACACCCACCGCAAGCCCGGGTTAGTCGCCCAAGAATGTCAACCTATGGAAACTGCGGGCACGGCGGCGGAGTCAGGCAGCCGCTGTGGATTATGCACTCCACGAACGGGTTGATGTCGCCAAAGTCGACGGAGCCGCTGCAGTTGATGTCGGCGTTGTAAAAGTGGCAATCCGGGTAGCTGTTGTAATACTGCGTCTCCCCGCCGCTCAGGGCCAGGATGAACGGGTTGATGTCGCCGAAGCCCACCACGCCGTCACAGTCCATGTCGCCCCGGCCGGCACCGTAATCGGTATTCACGCACAACTGGGCCTCGGTGCTGATCACGGGGCCGCACGCGTTGGTGACCTCGACGTCGTAGCACCCGGCCTGGTACGCGTGAACGCCGAGGACCGCCAGGTTGGGCGTCGTCGCGCCGTAGATGTTCCCGCCGTTGTACAGATATTGCCCATTGCGGCGCCAGTGGTAGGAGAGGGGCGGCTCGCCCGTAGCGACGACATGGAAGCCCACATTGTCGCCCTCGCTGACCGTCTTGCCGTCGGGCGGGTCCGTGACCGTTGGCGGAGTGCGCACACCGACCGTGGCATAGTCCGATGCGTGTTGACAATCGTCATCCAAGTTGGTCACCAGGCAGTAGTAGGACTCGCTCACATCCGCGAGCGTCAGACCAACGATGTGCAATGTCGCCGTCGTGGCGCCGACATAATGCGCGCTCTCTTCCAGCAGGTCGTTGCCGTTGTACCACTGATACCCCGGATTGGCGAGGTTCACCGCGACACTCAACTGCACGGTGCCGCCCAGACAGCCAGTCACGTCCTGCGGCTGCTGGGTAAACTTGGGGCACACACAGGGTGGATCGTCATAGCCGATGGCGTCGAACATGGCGATGTCGGCGGACGAGTAGTAATTCGGAGAGTCCGTGACTCCCTGGCTGATGTACGGGTCCATCAGGCCGATTTTCGGGTACTGGCTGCGCCAGTGGCTGCCCTGCTCCGGGTCGCCGTCGGACATCCGATACTCGACGATGACGAAGTCCGTGTTATGGTCATCGTCGGGGGTGTTGTCGTCGACCAGGCGCGGCCGGACCTGAAACTCCTCGTAGGTGTCCGGGTTGTAGTCACAGCAGCCGTCCGTGCGCTGGAAGCGGTACAGGTCCATGACGTGCATGGTACTCCCCTGATCCACGGCGGACACAAAACCCAGCGCGTGGCCGGTCTCGTGTATCAGCACGTCCATAAACGAAAACGCACCGGAGTCGATGCCGTCGTTGGGATCGTAGTCCCACGTGACCAGCGAGTTAAAGGCGGTGGAACCGCCGTAGCCCCCCGTCGTGCCCATCGTGGCCTTGTAGGCCGCCTTGGGCCAGTTGATGGTGTGCTGCTCCGAGACGACGTCGGAGCCACCGTTGTAGCGCACCAGGCAATGGTCGCCCAGCGGCAACCAACTCTGGATCACGTCATAGCACCACATGCCGTTCACCAGGCCGGCACGCGAGTTGGTGTATGTCTGGCTGTTGTTGTAGTTCACCAACGTGGCACCGAGAATGTTCGGATCGCTCATGACCTCGAAAGTGATGCTGATGTCGACGGTAATCGCGTCGTAAAACAGGCTGTTCAAATACGCCGCGCCTGCGGCGAGGGCGGGCAACGCCACCGGGGGGACGGAGCCGCCGGCGTGAAAGACGACGTTAAAGTTCGTGCGGCTGCGGTCCGGGCTGCCCACGATGATTTCGGGGCCCGCCTTCATGAGCGCTTCGTGCCGCTCGGCCCAGGTCTTCAGGTCCTTGGTCGTGACACCGGCGGGGTCCGAACCGGAGATGAGCGACCACCGCCCCTCCGTCTCGACGAGGATCTGGCTGCCATCGTAGTAGAGCGTGCTGATTTCGGGTGGGCCGGGGACCACGTAGACCGGCCACGTCGACTGCGCGACCGGCTGCGCTGGACTCTGTAGGTCGCGCACGGCGCCGTTGTCCTGGGCCAACGCCGCCGTCGTAAGCAGCAGAGCTGCTGCGAGTGACCACCCCAGCAGGCGGCCGGGTTGCACCGTCAGATCAAGAACGTTCTTTCTTTCCCAAGCGGTCATTGCGGGACTCCCAAGTGAGAAGACCTACCTCTGCTGCCCAGCGCTATGTCACCTGCCGCGCGCAGAAGAGGCGGCTAGGGCCCACGCGCACACGTAGCTGCGATCCATGACCGGACAGGTGGCACGTGATTCGCTGGAATCGCGGCGCACATCAAACACAGAAATCCCGCCCCCACGCGGCGGCCGCGCGGAGACGGCACTTTCATCCACTTCCCACTCCCAACTTACCGGCCGCGTGCGACTAAGTCAAGCTTTTCGCGCGGCGGTTTGCTGCTCCACGTGCTGCACATGCCGGTTATTGTTGATTCGCGCGCAACCAACAAAGCAAGTCGCGACACACATCGCCGCCGGCGATGCGCGTTCCCATCGCGGAGGGCGGGGCCGGGCGCAACACCCAGGAACCAAGCATGGCGTTATCGGACGATCGGTAATGTGTCGGCGCTCGCGACGGTTGCGCACTCCTGCGTAGCGAAAGGCGACATCTCGCACGAGTCAGCGAGACCGGCGTCTCTGCCGGCCCGGGTCTGCCCAGCGGTCCGCCGCTCTCGGCTGAGGGCCTTCCGGGAATCCGGCGCGACGATCGTGATCCGGCCGTCGTGCGCACGGCCGTCACCGTGCAGCGCGCCCGGGAACGCCGGTGGTACCAGCGAGCGAGCACCCGACCGCGGCCCTGATCGAATGAGCGATCCGCCGCACTGGCCAAGCCAGGCGCCCGTCCGGGCCGGTTCGCGCTCCGCGTCGCCACGGCGCAGGAGGTCAAGAAGCTTGATTTGCGTGCGACGCTGCGGGTAGAGTGCAGCTTTGGATTTCCACGGTCCATGCGAGAGATGACGGCCATGCAACGAAGAGTGCATCGGAAGAGACAGCCCGGGCGAGCCAGTATATGGACGCTTGCGTGGGCCAGTGTCGCGCTGCTCCTGAGCGGTTGCGACTTTCTCGGCGGCCTGGACGAGGGGAACTCGGACGGCCACACCACGCCAGGCCAGCAGACTCCGGGCGGGCAGACGCCTTCCGGGAGCGGTGGAAGCAGCGCGTCGGCCAAGTGTGCCGTGTCGGCGGAAGGGACGCCACAGGGCGTGCCGGTGGAGGCGCTGAGTACGGCGGAGGACACCATCGTCAGCTATGGCGACGCCCTGAACAACTTCTGGGGGAGCAAGGGTCCGCTCAAGCAGCCGGCCTGCGTGTATAGTGCCGACCCCTCCATCTACGCGACGGTTCAGCAGAATGCGATCTCGTACAACATTCCCCCGACCGTGATCTACGATCCGGCGCTGTTTAAGCGCTTCTGGGAGAATTGGAAAAGTGACCTGCCGACGATGCTGATCGTCGCGCACGAATGGGGTCACCAGGTGCAGTACTCGAACAACATCCAGTACGGCACGTCGTTTGAGTACGAGCAGGACGCCGACCAGCGCGCGGGCTACTACATGGGCACGCAGGCGCAGCTCGACGGGTCGGCGAACGTGGAGGATGTCGCCAAGCTGCTGAAGGAGTTCGCCTGCACGTGCGGGGACCCGGACAGCGTGCCGTGGTTCGCCCAGGGGGCCCACGGCTCGTGCGAGCAACGGGCCAATGCCGTTATTAGCGGCTTCAATCAGGCCATACAAACGTCGTCGATCGGCCGGGGTGCGCTCTCGAATCCCGGGGCCGCAGCCCCGACGGCGGGGAAACGGGCCGGCACGGCGCAGATGCGCGTCACCGTGGTCGATGCCGAGAACATCTCCGTCAGCGAGCAGAACGTGCCCTTCGACTACCAGGTCACCATTGGCGACAGCGGCCAGGTGACCGACGAGCAGGAGAACGGCCCACTGCCCGACGTCGGGCAGCAGCAGATCATCCCCGTCCACACCGCGGTGTACGATTTCGACATCCTTAGCACCACGAGCAAGTTCTCGTACGATGACACCGCCACACGCTACGAGGCGGACTTGAGCGTCGCTGAGGGTACCGTCAACGGCGTGCCGGTCACCGGCGACGGCTTTTCGGTCGACGTCTTCGCCCTGTTGCCCGACGGCCAGATGAACGTGTACATCTACGACTCGCTCACGCTCACCACGGAGACGGCGCTCACGCTCACGGTGGTCATCGAGACCACGGGCACCCTGGGCGGCGCGCAGTAGCGCAAAGTTCCAGCTTCGTAGTGCAAAGCTCCAGCTTCGTAGTGCAAAGCTCCAGCTTTGCAGTGCGGTAAACAGCGCCGCGCTGGCCGCTACAGTTCCTCGCCTTCCTTGCGCTGGATGTCGGCGCCGATCGCGCGCAGCTTGTCGTCGAGCTGCTCATAGCCCCGCTCGAGGTGGTAGATCCGGTGCACGCGGGTCGCGCCGCGGGCGGCCAGCGCGGCCAGGACGAGTGCGGCCGAGGCCCGCAGGTCGGACGCCATCACCGGGGCCGCGATCAGACGCTTGACGCCCTGGACGATGACCGTGGGCCCCTCTTTGCGCAAATGAGCGCCCATACGGTTCAGCTCCGCCACGTGCAGGAAGCGGTCCGGGAAGATCTTCTCCGTGACAATGCTGTTGCCGTCCGCCAGGCACAGCAGCGCCATGATCTGGGCCTGCAAATCGGTGGGAAAGCCCGGGAACGGCTGCGTCGTCACGTCCGTCGGCTCCAGCCGCCGGGCCGAGGAGACGGTCACGCCCTTGTCGCTCTTCTCGACGTTCACGCCGATCGCCGTCAGGCGGTCGACGAAGGCCATCAGGTGATCGAGGCGGGCGTTCTCCAGCGTCAGCTCGCCGTTAGTGATGGCGGCGGCAACCATGAACGTACCGGCTTCGATGCGGTCGGGAATGATGCGGTACTCGCCGCCGTGGAGCTCCTGGACGCCTTCGATGACGATGCGCGGCGTGCCCTGGCCGGTGATCGAAGCGCCGCACTGGTTGAGGAAGTTGGCCAGGTCGACGACCTCGGGCTCGCAGGCCGCCATCTCGATGACGGTCAGGCCCTCGGCCAGCACGGCGGCCATCATCGCATTGGCGGTACCGAGGACGGTGGAGCCGAACGGGCCACCGAGGAACATCTCCGTGCCGCGCAGGCGCTTGGTCTTGGCGACGATGTCGCCGTTGATCAGCTCGATCTCGGCACCCAGCTCGCGCATGGCCCGGATGTGCAGATCGACGGGGCGGTCGCCGATGGCGCAGCCGCCGGGCATGGAGACCTGGGCGCGGTGCCGCTTGGCGAGCAGTGGGCCGAGCACGCAGATCGAGGCCCGCATCTTGCGGACGATGTCGTATTCCGCCCGGCAGTTCATCTCGTCGCGCGCGACCAGCTTGAGCGCCCCGTCCGGCCGCCAATCCACGGCGACGCCGAGCTTGGCGAGCAGCTCAGCGAGCGAGGCCACGTCCGCGACCCGCGGGATGTCGTGCAGCAGGATCTCGCCCTCACACAGAATGGACGCGGCCATGATGGGTAATGCGGCGTTCTTGGCCCCGCTGATGTGCACGCTGCCGCGCAGCCGCGGCCCGCCGGTAATTTCGAAGTGCGGTAGACTCATGCCTCCTCCTTTGCACGCCGGCCTGCGGGACCGGTTTTCAGCCGCTCACTCCCACGTCGGGCACGGAGGCCCGACGCTACGGGATTTGTGGGACCGGTTTTCAACCGGTCAGTCGGCCACTCGCCGGGCGTGTAGCACGCGCTCGTGCCCGGCGCCGTCCCGATAAGTCACGATATCCTGCCAGTCCGCGCCGGCCAAGAGGCCGCGTCCCGCCCGCGCCTGGTCGTACCCGATTTCGAGCAACAGGTGGCCACCGGCCTTCAGCCAGTGCGGCACCTCGTGCACCACACGGCGGATCACCTCCAGGCCATCCGGGCCGGCGAACAACGCCACGTGCGGCTCAAAATCGCGCACGTTCCGGGCCAGCGGCGCGCCATTGCTCGCCACGTATGGCGGGTTGCACACGATAACGTCGAACAGCAGCGGACGGCCATCGGAGGCGGGCTGTGCCCAAGGCTCCAACAGATCGCCGCAGCGAAACTCAATGCGGTCCGCGACCGCGTGGCGCGCCGCGTTGCGCCGGGCCACCAGGAGCGCCGCTTCCGAAATATCGCTGGCAAACAGCCGCACGCCGGGCAAGTGTCGGGCGAGACTGACCGCGATGCAGCCGCTGCCCGTGGCTAAGTCCAGGAGCGCGGCGCCGGCGGCGGGCGACTTGCGGATCAGGTCGATCGTGCGTTCGACCAGGATCTCGGTCTCCGGCCGGGGAATCAGCACGTCCGGCGAGACCTCGAAGGGCAGGGAGAAAAACTCCTTGGTCCCGGTGAGGTAGGCGATCGGGTGCCCCGTGGCGGCCTGCTTCACGAGTGCGCGGAAAGGTGCCAGGACCTGCTCGGCCGGAAGCTCTTCGAAACGAGTGTAGAGCTGGATGCGCTCGCAGTGCATGACGTGCGCCAGGAGGATCTCGGCGCACAGGCGCGGCGACTCCACGCCGCTGCGCTGCAAGTAGTCACGTGTCCAGGTCAGGAGGCGCGCGACCGTCCACTGGCGCGCATCCGCCTCCGCGGTGCTCATAGGTTGGACTATAGCACACGCAGCTCAGACTGGCGATGCGCGCGGAGCTGGAGCCTGGCGAGCGCCCGGCGGGTTACCAGCGCCGGCCGCCGCCGCTGCCGCTGCCGCTGCCGCTGCCGCGGAATTCGCGGCCGCCGCTGCCGCCGGCCCGGAGGCGAGCCTCGTTGACGGTCAGCCGACGGCCATCGACCTGGGTGCCGTTGAGGCCGTCGATGGCGGCGGTGGCTTGCGTGTCGTCGTCCATCTCGACGAAGCCGAAGCCCCGCGACTGCCCGGTTTCTCGGTCACGAACGATCGAAACATTGCCGACTGTGCCAAAAGCCGCGAACGCCGACTCGAGCGCTTCTTCCGTGGTCTGATACGCGAGATTGCCTACGTAAATCCTCTTCAACTTCTGCTCCTGAAACGAGTGTGCCGCACAGGGCACACCCGGGGCGCGGCGCCCCAAAAACCACTCTTGACCACTGATCGCCGAAGGGAGATGTCGCAGCCGAGGCACAGACGATTCCGATCGGGCGAGCACAACCACACCAGGATAGCAGGAATCGCGCTGCAGGTCAATCGGCAAGCCGGGGTGGTGACGTATCCTGCCGTGTGTAATTGGTTCCCCGGGCAGATAAGAAGGGCGTATCCTCTGGCCCAAGTTTAGTTAACGAGCAAGGAGGACACGCCCATGAGACTCGTGGAAGCCGATTGGGATCGGACGCGGACTACGATGCCCAATCTCTGGTCGCTGGTCAAGGACCCGGAAGCAGTTGGGGGCGACCTGTTGCTGGCCGGGGTGCGCACACACCGCGCCGGCGAGCTGCTCGAACGCATCCTCCGTCTGCCGGTCTCCGCCGGGCAGGTCAGCCGGTTGGCCGAGCGGCTCGATATGGCGGTGCGGCAGTTTCACACGCACCGGCTGGCCGACGAATACGTGTACCCCGGCGCGCCGGGGCTGCTGGACGCGATCTATCTGAAGGCCCGCGGGGCGCCGCGTCTGCTCGAGACGGGCCTGCGCCGCCCAAGAAAACGAGTGGTTTTGGTGGCCGATGGCGTGACCCGGGGGGGGCATCAAACAGATCATCGATTCCCGCGCAGCCCAGAGCGCGAGCGAACCCGCCTGGCGGAACTTCCTGTGGAGCCTGTACCGCCGCGGCCTGGAGGGCCAGAGCCTGAAGCTGATCACGACGGACGGCTGTGGCGGACTGATCGCCGCGGTCCAGGACGTCTATCCCTTCGTCGCCCGGCAGCCCGCCGCGGCGGGCTGGTTCCACAAGCTGCCGAACGTGGCGACGAAAGTGCGGCGGAAGGATCAGGCGCGGGTGTTGAGCGGGCTGCGGCCGGTGTACAACGCAGCGAATCGGCGCGCGGCGGAGCGGGCGGTGCTGGGCCGGGCGAAGGTCTGGCGCGAACGCTATCCGGACGCCGTGGCGTGCGTGGCGCGGGATCTGGCCGAGTTGTTGGCGGTATTCGACGTGCCAGAAGTGCATCGCCGGATGGTGCGCACGACGAACCCGATCGAGTCCCGGCGCGCCGGGATTCCGGGAAGTCCGCCGGCGGACGGACTCGATTGGGACGTTTGTAAATGATGCCAGCAGCGAGCGTATCGTGTATGGCCTGGTGGCGTACTACAACGCGAAGTACGCCGCGCGGGTCTGCAAAGGATTCCGGAAAGTCCGCTGTGTGGCCTGAAATGCCCTTCTTGGCCCCAACCGATTACACACGGGAATTGACGTTATCCCTGCCCGGGGCCTTGAGGGAACCGCACCCCGTCACGTTCCATCACACCCCATACTCGCTCCAGCGGCGCGTGACGAGGTCGACGATCTCGCGCGACATTTGCAGCTCGTCGGGCCAGGCGCGGACCGGACCCTCGCCGGCGATCTTCCGCGTCGCGTCGATCCCCAGCTTGCTGCCCGCACCGCACGCCGGCGCGGCGTGATCCAGAATATCCACGGGGCCGGCGACTGTGACGACATCCCGCTGCGGATCGACATTGCTGCACAACTGGAACAGCACTTCGTCCTGGTTGTGTACGTCCACGTGCTCGTCCACGACCACGATGATCTTCGTCAGCGCCATCTGACCCGCACCCCACAGCGCGTACATGACCCGCCGGGCGTGGAAGGGATACTCCTTCTTGATCTTCACGAACACGCAGTTGTGGAAACACCCGAACCGCGGCAGGTCGTAGTCGATGATGTCCGGCACCAGCGTCTGCAACAGCGGCAGAAAGATGCGTTCGGTCGCCTTGCCGAGCCAGTAATCCTCCTGCGGCGGCTTGCCGACGATGGTGGTGGGGTAGATCGGTCTCCGCCGATGGGTGAGCGCGGTGACGTGGAAGCGCGGATAGTAGTCGGGCAGCGAGTAGAAGCCGGTATGGTCGCCGAACGGCCCTTCCAGAATGAGCTCCTCGCGCGGGTCGACGTAGCCTTCGATGACGATCTCCGCCGTCGCGGGGACCTCGATCTCCGGCTGGCTGACACAGGGCACGAGCTCCAGGGCCTGTCCTTGCAGGAACCCCGCGAACAGACACTCGTCCAGCCCCGGCGGCAGCGGGCAGGTCGCCGCGTACGGCAGGACGGCGGGGCCGCCCAGGGCAATCGCCAGCGGCATGCGCTGTCCGCACTGCTGGTAGAGGCGGAAATGCCGGGCGCCGTCATGGTGTATGTGCCAGTGCATCGCGGCCAGTTTCGGCTCGAAGATTTGCACGCGATACAGGCCCACGTTGCGGTCGCCGGTCGCGGGGTTCTTCGTGAAGACCGCCCCGAGCGTGATGTAGCGCCCGCCGTCCTGCGGCCAGCAGGTCAGCGCCGGTAGCGTGAACAGATCGGCGTCCGCGGTGCGGACGACCTCCTGGCAGACGCCGCGCTGGACGACCTTGGGCGGCAGGCTGCCGAGCTGCGCCAGCTCGGGGAGCTTTCTGAGCTTCTGCATCAGCGTAGTGGGGATCTCGGGCCTGAGCAGGCTCCGCACGCGGGCGGCCAGCTCGTCAAAGTCGCTGCAGCCGAGTGCCAGGCACATGCGCTGCCGCGTGCCGAACGTGTTGATGAGCAGCGGGATGTCCGTGCCCTTCACGCGCTCGAACAGCAGGGCCGGCCCGCCGGCCTTCGTCACGCGGTCCGTGATCTCCGTGATTTCGAGCGCCGGGTCGACCGCGGCGCGGACGCGTTTGAGCCAGCCGCGCTCTTCGAGCTCGGCGACAAGCGTTTGCAGGTCGGCTGCGGGCACGCGGCTCTCCTTTGCCACTCGCACGGCGTGTTCTTGTGAACGAGCTCCTTGAGCTTCAGGCACCACACCGCGGACATGGTCCGGCACAAGCCGGCGGTCTGGGCCGGCGGAAAATCGGCGTGGGGACAATCGAAGTCGCAGAATGCGGGGATCTTGTTTTCCATCTGTCGCTCAGCCCGGGCGCCGGTACTGTAGCGGCGGTCCCCCGTGGCCGCCGACGAACATCGCAGGATCTTCGGTCTACTACGTCGGTCCCGGCGCGCCGGGAGGGCCGACGCTACGCGCCGCCTCAGCGCGGCAGCCGATGCGGGCGATTATAAGAAAAGCCGGCCCGCTGGAAAGCAGGTCGGCTTGAAGGCCGGTCCCCGTCGTCGAGACCGCGCTAGCTGACCATGCGCGGCACGAGCGCCTCGGTGTGGTCCAAGACCACGCCGACATCCAGGTAGTCTTCATTCTCGTCGAGCAATACCTGGGTCCGCACCACCGTGGCCCAGCGGCTGCCCACGACGCCCCAGGAAGTCTTGGGCGGCGTGCCGGGCAGATGCGAACGCAATTCGTAGCGCTGCCCCTCCGCGACGCCGTAGCCCAGCGGCACGCGCAAGCGCATGCCGTTCGTGGATATCTCGATGCAGCGACAGCGCAGTACGGTCGATCCGTAATGGTCGATCATCCACAGGTCGCAGAAAACCGAACGGCGCGGTTCAAAACGCCGTTCGAGTACAGGATTCGGAGCGGTGGCAGTTGAAGCGGTGCCCACAATACCCGTGTCGCGGGTCGACATGTTTACGTCTCCTTCCTGCCGCGAACGCGACTACCTGTTCGCGTCGGGCGAGTTACCGGGTCTCCGACGCGGAGACCCGTCGAGCCCGAACTCGGCCAGCCACGTCTCCGTGGCGTCCGGACTCAGTCCCGCCTCTTTCTCCTCCGGCTCGGTTCTGTCCGGAGCCGGTTGCGCGAGATCGCGCTTCAGCGCTATCCAGAATTCTTTCGAGCGGACCGGCCGGGCTCGCCGGCGTTTCGCCACTCGGATGATGGCCCTGTCAGACGACACTACGACGAGCCGTCGTGCGGCAGAGTCGCTCTCGATCAAGTACGTCAGCACCGCGTCAGCGGTTCGCCCGACGCCGCTGTAGGTGACCTTGATCGCCGGGTCGCCAATTTGTTTGGCCAGGGCGGCGTTCGGCGCGGGGCCGTCAAACACGATGTGTACACACTCCCGGCGGTACTGCGCCCATCGGCCGATCGTGCCACATAAGATAGATCGACCAATGAGCGGCGACAACGCGTCCGCCTCACGGGCAGCGTGGAGGAGGTTATTACCGTCGATTACGACTGGCACCTCCGGTCTCCATTGTTAATTTAACGCGCATGGCGCGGATTTGCAAAGAATTGGCGCTTTTTCCGGCCCAATCTGCCGGCTTGTACGACCAAAGGTGGACCCGGGCGCAGTTCTTGCCTGCCCCGCCGCCCTGCCCGCGACCAGGTCAGTCATAGTTGGCGAAGCGGACGAGGTCGAGCTCCCGGCCCAAAACCATCAGGATCTCGCCCCGGCGGATGACCTTGTCCGCGGGGGGCAGGAAGCGGAAATGGGGGTCCTCGGGGTTGCGGACCGCCAGGATCAGGATGTCGAATTTCGCGCGCAGGTCGAGGGCGGCCAGCGACCGGCCCTGCGTCTTACCCGGAGCTTCAATCTCCATGATCCGGTAGTCTTCCGCCAGCGGGAACATGTCGCGGATGTCGGGGTTGGCTACGCGACGGGCCGTCCGTACCGCGGAATCACGCCCCGGAAAGATGATCTCCGTGGCTCCGACGGCCGTCAGGATTTGAGCGTGGTCGTCGTTGGCGGCCGTGGAACGAATTGAGGCGATGCCGACGCGCTTGAGATTGAGCGTGCAGAGGATGCTCGGCTCGAGGTCCGTCGCCCCCAGACAGACCACCGCGTCCTCGATGGACGACGTGAGGACGCCGGCGAGCATCAGGTAGTTGCGCGCATCGCCGATCAACGCCCGGTGCACGTCATCCCGAATGTCCTCGATGCGTTTCTCGTCCCGGTCGATGGCGAGGACTTCACACCCCATCTTGACCAGCGACCTGGCCAGATGCGTGCCGAACTGGCCCAGCCCGATAACGCAAACCTGCCGCATGGCATTGCTCCTCAGCCGATCATGACGCGCTCCGTCGGGTACTCGTACAGCGCCCGCGGCGGCGGGATGACCGCCATCGCCAGCGTCAGTGGTCCGACGCGCCCCACGTACATGGTCAGCGCGATCCACAGCTTGCCGACCACGCCGAACAAGCTGGACAACGAGACCGGCGAAGCGATGTTCGTCGACAAGCCGACCGTCCCGAAGGCGGAGATCTGCTCGAAGATCAGTTGTTCCAGCCGCGCGCCGCTGTGCGGTGCTTCCCCGATACTCAGGATGAATACGCCGACCAGGTTCCAGATCGTCGCCACGGAGATGACCAATGCCGCTCGTCGAACCACGTCCTGGGGGATGCGGCGTCCGCCGAGGGTAACGTCGACGCGACCCGCCAGCCGGGCGCGCACGCGGGCAAGCCAGACGGCGGCGGTCGAGGTCTTGATCCCACCGGCGCACGAACCGGGCGATCCGCCGATGTACATGAGTCCGATCAGAATGAGCAGCGACGGCACGGGCAGCAGCCCGACGTTGACGCTGTTGAACCCTGCGGTGCGCGCTGTCACCGACTGAAACATCGCATGCGTAATCCGGGTGCCGAGCGTCTCCTCGTCCGGCGTCAGGCCGGTGGCGAGCAGCAGCACGGCTCCGCCGAAGACCAGCCCCGCCGATGCCTTCAATACGACGCGGGAGTGCAGGCTCCAGAGCACCGGGCCCTCGCGGGACGCGTGCAGCCGACGCCGGACCCGGTCGAAAATTTCGAGCAGCACCGTGTAACCCAGCCCGCCGCCCACAATCAGCCCCATCAGCGTCCACAGCACGAGGGGTGCGTCGCGCAGGGCCACCACATTGTCGGTGTACACCGAGAACCCCGCGTTGCAGAAGGCCGAAACCGAGTGAAAGACCGCTTCGAACCAGCCGCCGTGAGCGGCTGCGCCACGCATTCCGGTGTAGAGCAACACCGTGCCGACGGCCTCCATGATGGCCGTCATCACGAAGATGCCGCGCAACGCGCGCCGCAGGTCCAGGCGGGCCTGGTTCTCGAAGAGCGCGCCCTGCCAGGCCGCGTGGGACGAGAACGAAAGGCGCACCCGGAAGACTTGCGCCGCGAGGGCTGCGAAGGTCATGATGCCCAGGCCGCCCAGTTGGATGAGCAGGACGATCACCGCCTGTCCGAACCGCGAATACGCCGTCGCCGTGTCCACCGTGATCAAACCCGTGACGCATACGGCGGAGGTCGCCGTGAACAGCGCGTCGACCACTCCGACAGTCTCGCCCTGATGCGAAACGGGCAAACGCAAAGCGAGCGTGCCCGCCGCAATGAGCCCGCCGAACGTGCCCGCGAGGATCGCCTCCGGTCGATAGAACACCGATTTCAGCACGGGGCATAGCATACCGGCGCCGCGTGCCGAAGACACGACGCCGGGCCCGGCCGCCTCGAAACCACCCCCGTTGCGGGAGCGGCCCCAGGGCGGTATGGTGGTGGCCGCGCGGGTCGAGCGGCGGCGCGGGCCGCTGTTACCGCGAGACTCTGGTGTAGTGCAGGGGAATCGACGATGAATCGGAAAGTTTGCTTGCTGGTCGCAGGTTTGTTCGGCGCGGCGTTCGCCCTGGCGCAATTACAGCCGCCGCAGAGGCCGGCAACACCCGGTAAGCCGGCGGAGCCCACCGGGCCACAGGGGGAGCAGAAACTACGGTGGGTCTGCCGTCAATTGAAGCTCGATGACAAGCAGATGCAGCAGGCCGAGGCGCTGATTGCGGCGTATCACGCGGAGCTCAAAGACCTGGAACAGAACACGACGGAACTCCTACAGAAGATTCAGGATAAGGCGGCCGACATGCAGGCTGCCCGGACGGCCGGCGATACGGAGCGGGCGAAGGTGCTCCAGGAGGAGTTGCGAAATCTAGCCCCGGCGACGCAGGTGGAGAACCACTTTTTCGACGCTTTGCGGGAAGTCCTTACGGACGACCAGAAGAGCAAGCTGGCGTTTACTCGCAAGCGGGCCGAGATTGCGGGCGACATATCCCTGCGGCCGGTCCACGTGCTGCGGGCCGTGCGGAAGCTCTCGTTCACGCCCGACCAAGATCAGCAACTTGAGAAAATACTCGATGATTATAGGACGTCGGCCACCGCCGCGCGGGGCGACAAAACGGAGTCCGCGGAGGAGCGCGTCGAGCAGTTCATCAAGAACGTCCGTGCGATCCTAACTCCACAGCAAACTGAAGCTTACGACAAGGAAATCGCCGCTCTCCGCGAGAACCCGCCGACCCCGACGCCTTTCCCGCCGCCTGGCGCCACAACCCAGCCAACGGGCGTGCCGCCGGCCGCGACGTCCCAACCGTCCACGCCCGGCCTACCGCCTGGCGGCAAGTAGCGGCAGACCATCGGAGAATCGACGGGCCCGGCCTGGTTCATCTCGAACCACACCGGGCCCGGTCTTCTGGCTCCCAGTTTCGTACGCGCCGCCGGCACCGCGACTCGCCCGCCGCTGTCGCCTGCGACGCGGAGTGTTCTACGTCACGACATGCCGCTCCTTAAACGCCAGCCACGCTTCACACTGCTCCGGATCGCCGCAACACACGTCGCGGATGTGCTCGTAGTAGACTTCCTGCGGCTGTCCGATATCGCGCCGCAAGGGGCATTTCAGCGCTATCCGCGGGCGCGTCGTGGACTGCCCGGTCAATAGCGAGCGGATGTAGACCTGGTTCTTGCCCGCCGTGCATTTCATGCTCTTATTGAGCTGCCGTTCCAACAGCGACAGGTTTCCGGTCAGCTCTTCCGGCAGGAGGGGCGGACCAAAGGCTCGCTCGATGAGGGACGGCTTCAAACGGCGTAACGGCCAGCTCATTGGTGCACCTCGCACACGAGAAAGACCATTTCGCATCCAGGGCCAGGTGCTGCATTGGAGACGCCAAAAGACCGGGCAGGCACAGGTGGGCACTCAGGGAGGGGAGGAGGAGGAGAGGAGGCGCAGTGCCCGCCCGGTCCGGCGTCAAAGCCGACGGGCGTAAACCGCCTGTTGGCAGGTCAGCAACCAGCCACGTATTCAGCTAATCAGGGTTGTCGGGTTGTGGGGTGATGAGGGGTACGATCGAAGAATGAAGAATAACCGAAAAGAGTGCAATAGATCAATAACCACTCACCTCACAACTTCCATCATCAGTATATCCGAACTAAGTGTCCGGTCCATCAAAAAAAATCGCTGGGCCTAGGTCTCGTACCCACGTGGATGGGCTCGGTGCCACCGCCATGCAGTTCCGATAACCTGGCGCACGCCGACGTACCGCGGTGTCCACCCAAGCTGGGCGTGAATGCGGCTGGCGTCGGCAAACAACGTCGGCGGGTCTCCGGGCCGCCGCTCGACCACGACCGCCGGAATCGCGTGGCCCGTGACCTCCCGCGCAGTCGCAATGATTTCCAAGACGCTCGTTCCGGTACCGGTCCCGACGTTGTAGGCCTCGGCGCGGCCCGGCGTGCAGCGCTCTACCGCTTGGAGATGGGCCTCCGCGAGATCCTCCACGTGGATGTAGTCGCGAATGCAGGTTCCGTCCGGCGTCGGGTAATCGGTGCCGAAGACCTTGACGTTCTCGCGCTGCCCGAGGGCGACCTGGAGCACGATGGGGATCAAGTGGATCTCGGGGTCGTGGTCCTCGCCGATAGTACCGTCGGCCGCCGCTCCGGCGGCGTTGAAGTAGCGGAGGGCCATGGACCCGAGCCCCCAGGCCGCCGCCGATTGCTCCATCATCCACTCGACGGCGAGCTTCGTATTGCCGTACGGGTTGATCGGGCTTTTCGGCAGGTCCTCACGGATGGGCAGGTCGTCGGGTACGCCGTAGACGGCACACGAGCTGCTGAAGACGAAGCGGCGGACGTCGTGCCGCTGCATGCAGCGCAGCAGGTTGAGCGTGTTGGCGACGTTGTTCTGCCAGTACTTCAGCGGCTCCAGGACCGACTCGCCGACGTTGAGGAAGGCGGCGAAGTGCATGGCGGCGTCGAAGCGGCCGGCCTCGAACACGCCGGCGAGCCTGGCGGGGTCGCCCAAATCGCCCTCGATGAACATGGCCTTCGGATCGACGGCTTGGCGATGGCCCGCAGCGAGATTGTCGTAAACGCTGACCTCGTGCCCCGCGGCGACCAGCCGCCGCACGCAGTGACTGCCGACATATCCCGCTCCGCCGACGACAAAGATCTTCATGCTTGCATCCTCGCTGTACGAGAAGCGTGCGCCCGCGTCATTCCACGGAGCGCAGCGACGAAAAATCTAACCCCGACGGGCCAAAGCGGCCATGTGGCCGACTGCAATTCCGGGGCGCGATCCCGGCGCGCCGGGAGAGCCCGAAGCGCAAGCGAGGGTGTGGAACGGACGGCGGGTCGCTGGTGCGGAACAGGATTCTCGCAAGAGTGCCCGGGACCCGAGACCCGGAACCCGAGCCCCGAGCCCCGAGACCCGCTCACGGACACCCACAATCGCCGTACGAGAGGCACGCGACGAACGGGTTGATGTCCTCGAACCAGGCGGTGCCGTCGCAGTTCATGTCCGCAAGCAGGAAGTCGCAGTCGGGGAAGTCCACGTCGTACTGCGTTGGGTTCGCGAGGGCGAGCACGAAGGGGTTGATGTCCCCGAAGTCCACTGTGCCGTCGCAGTTCAGGTCGCCGTGGCGGTACGGACAGCCCCAACGCGCCCAGGAGGCTGAGACCTGCCCGCCGGCGGTAGTGAAGTTGCCCCCGGCGATCAGCTCGCCCGCCTGTCCCGGCGCGCCGGGATAGACCGTCAGGGCGTACACTGAGTCGTTCACGCCGCTGCCCAGCGGCTGCCAGGTCGCGCCGTCCCAGCGGGCGATGCGGTATGCGGGGTTGCCGCCGGCGGTGGTGAAGGCGCCCCCGGCGATCAGTTCGCCCGCCTGCGGCGGGTAGACCGTGAAGGCGTCCACCCAGATGTTCGTCCCGCTGCCCAGCGGCTGCCAGGTCGCACCGTTCCAGCGGGCGATACTGGTCGCCGGGTTGCCACCGGCGGTGGTGAAACTGCCCCCTGCGATCAGCTCGCCCGCCTGCGGTGGGTAGACCGTCAGGGCATCAACGTGTGGGTTATAGCCTCCTCCTATACCGCTGCCCAGCGGCTGCCAGGTCGCGCCGTTCCAGCGCGCGATGTTGCTCGCCGGATTGCCGCCGGCGGTGGTGAAATAGCCCCCTGCGACTAGCTCGCCCGCCTGCGGCGGGTAGACCGTCAGGGCATAAACGTATGGCCTATAGCCTCCTCCCATCCCGCTGCCCACTGGCTGCCAGGTCGCGCCGTTCCAGCGGGCGATGTAGCTAGCCCCGTTGCCGCCGGCGGCGGTGAACCAGCCCCCGGCGATCAACTCGCCATCGTAGACCATCAGGGCATGCAGAAAGTCGTTCATCCCGTTGTTGCCGAGCGCCTGCCAGGTCGCGCCGTTCCAGCGGGCGATGAAGTTCGCCGGGTTACCGCCGGCGGTGGTGAAGGCACCCCCGGCGATCAGCTCGCCCGCCTGCCCCGGCGCGCCGGGGTAGACCGTCAGGGCCCACACCGCGCCGTCCATCCCGCTGCCCAGCGGCTGCCAGGTTGTTCCGTCCCAAGCGGCGATGTTGTTCGCGATGACGTCGCCCGCCATCGTGAAAACGCCGCCCACGACCAGTAGCTCTGGCTGGCCGCCCAGACCGTCCGGGTCCCAAGTCGTCATCGCGCATACGGCGCTATCAACGTCGAAGAATCCCTCGCCCGGCAGCCACTCCGGCGGGCAGCCGGCCCGTGCGGACAGGGCCGCCGCCAGTGCAAAGGCCGCCGTCAAGATCCCTGCCCGGCCCGCGCTCTGCCAGCCACGATGAGACATGCTGTGTCGCTCCGTCCGCATCCGGCCGTCCGGCGCCCGGCAATGACATGGCCCCGTTGGCACACCACCCGTCGCGGACCCCAGGCATACCGGGACTCCTGTTATCGTACCGATTGGCCGTCATGCGAACAAGGCAACTTCCAGGGCACGAGGCGTCGGGGTGCGTGACCGAATCGGCGGGGCTGTAGCGTCGCCCCCCCCGTGGGCGACGCCGAAGGCCGGTAACCCTCCGTATTCGACGTCGGTCCCGGCGCGCCGGGAGGGCCGGCGCTACTGACCGGTTAGAAACCGGTCCCACAAATACGGCCGGCGAGGCGCCGGCCGCTACGCCGGGGCCATCGGCCGCGGTCAAGTGCCGCCCTTTCGTAACCGCGGCGCGTCGGCTAGATTCCGGTCGTGGCCAGCGACACTTCCACCTCGCCAGCACGCACCCCCGAGCCGCCGGACGGGGCGCGGCTGACGCCGGCGATGCGCCAGTACTGGCAGCAAAAGCAGGAGGCGGGTGATGCGATTCTGCTGTTTCGGATGGGGGACTTTTACGAGATGTTCTACGACGACGCGGTGCTCGGGGCCCGCGTGCTGGGGATCACGCTGACCAGCCGCGATAGCGGCAAAACGCCGCTGGCCGGGATTCCGCACCACGCCCTGGAAAGCTACCTGTCGAAGCTGGTGGTGGCCGGCTACAAGGTCGCCATCAGTGAGCAGATCGAGGACCCCAAGCAGGCCAAGGGCGTCGTCGATCGCGCCATCGTCCGCATCGTCACGCCCGGTACACTGACCGATGACGGGCTGCTGGAACGGACCCGCAGCAATGTTCTCGCAGCCGTCGCGTACCAGCCGCCCGAGGTGGGCCTCGCGACACTGGAGCTCTCGGCGGGACGCTTCGACGTGCAGAGTTTCTCATGGGCAGCCGACACGCCGCCCGTACGCCTCCTGGACGAGCTTGGCCGCGTCGAACCGGCGGAAATCCTGCTGCCCGAAGGTACGCGCGTGGGCCGGCATCCGCTGGAGGAACTGCTGCGCGAGCGGGTGAGCGCAACGGTCACCTACCGCAGCGCGGCGGACTTCACGCCCGAGCGCGCGGCGCAATTGCTGCGCGAGCATTTCGAAACCAGCGGCCTCGAAGGGTTCGGGTTTGACCGCGTGGACGTATCGCTGCAAGCCGCCGGCGGACTGCTCGCCTACGTTCGCGAGACCCAGCGGGCGGTCGCGCGGCACATCCGGCCGCCGCGCCGGAAGAGCGACGACGAGTTCATGCTGCTCGACCCGATGACGCTGCGGTCGCTGGAGATCGAGCGGACGCTGCGGACCGGGGCGCGCGAGGGGTCGCTGCTGGCCGCGGTTGACCGCACGTGCAACCCGATGGGGGCCCGTCTGCTGCGGAACTGGCTGTGCTACCCACTGCGCGACCTGGCGGAGATTCACCGGCGGCAGAACATCATTGAGGCGCTGCGCGGCGCCGCCGCCGCGCGGGCCGCGCTGCGCAAAGAGCTGGGCGCGGTGGGCGACATCGCCCGGATGATCGGCCGGCTCGGCGTGCAGCGCTCGACGCCGCGCGACTTGCGGGCGCTCGGCGACGGCCTTTCCCGACTGCAGGCCATCCGGCAGGCGCTGCGCACCAGCGCGTGCGAAGCACTCGCGGAGCAGCTTGAGGGGGTGGACGAAGTGGCCACGCGGCTGTGCAGTGTGCTGCGGCCGGACGCGCCACTGGCCATGCGCGAGGGAGCCATCTTCGCCGATGGAACCGACGCCGAGCTGGACCGCCTGCGGGCGATCGGCCGCGACGGGCAGCAGTGGCTGGCGCAGTTTCAGGCCCGCGAGGCCGAGCGGGCGGGCATTCCTTCGCTGAAGGTGGGCTTCAACTCGGTCTTCGGCTACTACATCGAGATTACCCACGCGCATCGCGAGCGGGTCCCGCCGGACTACGTCCGCAAGCAAACCATCAAGAACGCGGAACGCTACATCACGGACGAGCTGAAGCGGTATGAAGCGGAGGCGCTGTCGGCCGAGTCGCGGGTCTGCGATTTGGAGTATGAGCTTTTCACGGCCCTGCGCGACGGGCTGTTGGAGCACATTCCGGCCATGCAGCGGGCGGCCGCGGGGCTGGCCCAGCTCGACGTGCTGGCCGGCTGGGCCGAGTTGGCGGCCACGCGCCGCTATTGTCGCCCCGAATTCAGCGCTGACCCCGTGCTCGAGATCCAGGGCGGCCGGCACCCAGTGCTGGAACAAACGCTGGAGGCGAACTTCGTCCCGAACGACACGCACCTGGCCGCCGGACAGCAGTCGCTGGCCCTCATCACCGGGCCGAACATGGCCGGCAAGAGCACCTACATCCGCCAGGTCGCGCTGCTGACCTTGTTGGCGCACTGCGGCGCGTGGGTGCCGGCGGAGTCGCTGCGGCTCGGGTCGATCGACCGCATCTTCACGCGCGTCGGCGCGACGGATGAACTGGCCCGCGGCCAATCGACCTTCATGGTGGAAATGCTCGAAACCGCCAACATCCTGCACAACGCCACCCTGCAGAGCCTGGTGATCCTGGACGAGGTGGGCCGGGGCACGAGCACGTTTGACGGCGTGGCGCTGGCCTGGGCGATCACCGAGCACCTTGCGGCCCGCGGCTGCCGCACGCTGTTCGCCACGCACTACCACGAGTTGACCGAGCTGGCCGAGCTGCTCGACCCGGTGTTCAACCTGAACGTGGCGGTCCGCGAGTACGAGGACCAGGTCGTGTTCCTGCACCGCATCGTGCCGGGCGCGGCGGGCCGCAGCTACGGGTTGCACGTAGCCAAGCTGGCCGGCGTGTCGCCCCAGGTCCTGGAGCGGGCCAACGCGGTGCTCAACGAGCTGGAGAAGACTTTTTCGCGGGAGTCGCAGCGGCCGGTGCTGGCCGCCGTCCAGCGCCGCCGGCAGCGGCAACTGCGGCTGTTCGAGGAGCCAGAAGAGACGGTCGTGCGGCAATTGCGAGAATTCGATCCTGGCCTTTGCGACCCGGCGGCGGCCCTGGAGCTGGTCCGCAAGTGGCGCCAGTTGCTCGGGCTGAGCGACGGCGCCGGAGCGACCCGCCCATGAAGTGGTTGCGCCGCCCAGAGTTTTGGTTTCCAATCGCGCTGCTTGTCGGGGTCGGCGCCGGCGGCCGACTGCTCACCAGCGAGCGTTGCGTCCACCTCTCCGAGCGCGATCGAAGCGCGTACGGCCAGCGGCCGTCCTGGCAAGCGAGCTTCGATGCCCTGAGCGCGACCTGCGGCGTCGGGCTGCTGACGTACCGGCTCGATCAGGACTATACGCCCGCCGGGCGCTGGGTACTGGCCGGGCTGGGCGTGGCCGGTGCGGTGCTTTATCTCGCAGCCGCGCGACATATGGCGGCGCGAATGTGGCCCACAGGCCGGGAGCGGCTACCATCGACACGGCTCATCCTGGCGGCATTTCTGGCCGCACAACTGCTGGCGATTCTAGCGGTCGTACTGGTCGAGCGTGCCGGCGGGGCCAAGACGAGCGTGGCCGACAGCGCCTGGAACGCCGTGTCGGTGTTTTCGTCACTCGGCTGGCTGCGAGAGCCAGCGGGCTTTCGCCATACCTGGATCTACGCCGTCGTGGCGCTGGCCGGGGCGCTGGGCTGGCCGCTCTGGCTGGTCGCCTGGCCTCAGACTCTCAGGTTGGGTGGCACGGTCTCGCGCCAGCGAGGCCGTGGCGAACACGCGAACACGGCCTGTCCCGCCTTCGGCGAGCCAGACCGTGCCATCCGACGAGGACTCCTGTTCGCCACAGGCAGTTACATCGTGTTTCTGCTGGTCGGCGCGGGGCTGGTCAGCGTCCTGGAGGTGCCGCGCGGCACACCCCATGGGAAGCCTGCGGTGACCGACCGGTTGGCCGGTCAACCGGAACTGGCCCGTTACGAGCGGGCGCTGACTCTCGTGACGTGCGCCGCGGGGGCCGGCGTGGCGACGGAGCCATTGGACGATCGAAGCATCGGCGAAGGAACGAAGCTCGTCCTGGCCGGGGTCGTGCTGATCGGCGGGCTGGGCGGCTCCGCGGGCGGCGGACTTAAGTGGTCGCTGCTCGTCTGCGCCTCCGCGGCGCTGTTTGGGTGGCGCCGGAAGGGTCCCGAAATGTTGGGCCGCGCCTCCCGTTTCGACCTGTTCCGGTCCGCTTACGCGCAATTATTGCTCGGGCTGACGTTGCTCGTGGCCTTGGGTCTGCTGCTCATCGAGTCCCGCACGGGCTCGTCGTATCAAGCGCCCCCGACGCTGGGAGACGCTGTGCTCGACGCCGCCTCGGCCGTCGGCGGCGCCGGCCTTTCCACCGGCCTGACGGCCACGCTGACCAATGTGAACCTCTCCGCCGGCATCCGGCAAAACGTCGATCTGTACCAGTACGGAATGACGTGGCTCATGCTGGCGATGTTCCTGGGCCGCGTGCTGCCGGTCCTGGTGATCGGGCGTTTCGCAGACCGGCACTCCCCAGACGAGCCGGCGCGCCCGCCGCAACTGATCTAAGGCGCGGTCTGGCTGATGCACTGCTCAAGAGCAGTGGCACACAGCAGGACGCGCCGGCTCAGCCCAGCGACGTCGTTCCCGCCGCGAGACTTCGGAGTGACTGTAGTCGGTCTTATCCCGGCCCGGGCGGGCTCCAAACGCCTGCCCGACAAGAACCTCGTCCCGCTCGGCGGACGCCCGCTCCTGGCCCATACCTGCGTCGCGGCGAGCGAGAGCCGGGTGTGCACCGCGGTCTACGTCAACACCGACAGCCCGGCGATTGCTGCGGTGGCGGAGGAATACGGCGTGGCCTGTCCGGTCCTGCGGCCGAAGTACCTGGCGGCCGACGATTCGCCGACCCGCGATGCCATCCTGTTCATGCTGGAGTTCCTGGCCCGGCGTGGCGAACATTATGAGGCGGTGATGGTGCTTCAGCCGACCTCGCCGCTGCGGACGGCCGACGACATCCGGGCGGCCTGGGACCTGTTTGAAGAGCACGCCCCCTGTGAAGTCGTGTCGGTGGCGCCACTGGTGCGGGAGTCGTGGGCCGGGCACATCGGACGGGACGGGCGGTTCGAGCGCAGACTCGGCGAAGAGATGCTCTACCGCCTGAACGGCGCGATTTACGTGCACCGCTGCGACGACTACGTGCAGGACCGGCCGCCGCGAAAGACCGTCGCCTATCGGATGCCGCTCGCCCGCAGCGTCGACATCGACACCCGCGAGGACTTGGAATACGCCGAGTTTCTCGTGCGGCGTATCCGACAGGTGCCGGTCCCGTGAGCCAGGTTGGGCCGCAGGCCGTCAGCTCCGCAGCCGCCATGACCAGGTCGCACCTGAAGACCGTGCGCATCGGCGACCGGCTGGTGGGCGATGGCCAGCGCGTGCTTATTGTGGCGGAGGCGGGGGTCAATCATGACGGCTCGCTGGACAAGGCCCTGCGCCTGGTCGACGTCGCCGCCGATGTGGGCGCGGACGTCGTGAAGTTCCAGATGTTCCGGGCCGCCGAGCTGGCGACCGCGACCGCGGACACCGCGGCCTATCAGAAGGCCAGTGGCGCGCCGACGCAGCGGGAGATGCTGGCCCGACTGGAGCTCACGGACGCCGACTTTCAGCGGATCGTTGCCCAGTGCCGCGCCCGCTCCATCGGCTTCCTGGCGACGCCGTTCAGCTTGCCGGACGTGGATCGCCTGGCGGCGCTGGAGGTGCAGGCGATCAAGATTGCTTCCACGGACCTCAACAACGTGCCGCTGCTGCGCCGGGCTGCGGATACGGGCTTGCCGCTGATCGTCTCGACCGGGGCCTCGCTGCCCGAGGAAATCGGGGCGGCGGTTCGCCGGCTGCGCTCCTGGGGGGCCGGCGACCGGCTCCTGTTGCTGCACTGCATCAGCGGTTATCCGGCGCCGCTCGAAGCGGCCAACCTGCGCGCGATCGCCACCTTGCGGCGCAAATACCGCGTCCCCAGCGGTTTCAGCGACCACACGGAGTCAACCGAGGCCGCCGGCTGGGCCGTCGCCGTGGGTGCGTGCGTGCTCGAAAAGCACTTTACGCTGGACCGGCAGGCGCGCGGGCCGGACCACGCGATGTCGCTCGATCCGGGCCAACTTGCTGCTTATGTGGCCACCGCCCGCGCCGCGGAAGCTGCTTTGGGCAGCGGCACGCTCGGCATGAGTGCGCTCGAGGCCGACGTGCGGGCCGTGGCCCGCAAGAGTCTGGTCGCCGCGCAATCCATCCCAGCGAACACCGTTTTCACTGCCGCGCTGCTCACCGTCAAACGTCCGGGCGGCGGCATTCCGCCCGATCAGCTCGATGCCGTGCTCGGTCGGCACGCCGCCGGCGACATCGCCGCCGACACGGTGCTGACGTGGGACCTGATCCGATGAGCCGGCGGCGCGTGGCGGTAATCACCGGGACCCGCGCCGAGTACGGCTTGCTGAAGTCCACGCTGGCGGCGATCAAAACGCACCCGCGCTTGACCCTGCAGCTCGTGGTCACGGGCATGCACTTGCTGCGCGAGTTCGGGCACACGGTCGATGACATTGTCCGGGACGGCTGGCGCATCGACGCCCGCGTCCGCATGCAGTCCGGCTCGGACGATCCGCTCGATCAGGCCGGCGGACTTTCCAGAGGTGTGCACGGGATTGCCCGTTTCCTGGAGGGCGCCAAAGCGGACATCGTCGTCGTCCTCGGCGACCGCATTGAGGCCATGGCCGGTGCCCTGGCCGCGGTCACCACGGGCCGGGTACTGGCCCATATTCATGGCGGCGATGTCGCCCCTGGTGATTTCGATGATTCTCTGCGGCACGCGATTACCAAGCTGGCGCATGTGCATCTCGTGGCGACGCGCGACGCCGCGCGCCGCGTCCTGCGCTTGGGCGAATCGCCGGAACGTGTGCATGTCGTGGGCGCGCCGGGGCTCGATCGCCTTCGCGAGTTGCTGGGATGTAGCGGCCGGGCTCCGTACCGGCCGGCGAGTGCGCATGGGCCCAAGCCACTGCTCAAGAGCAGTGGCACACCCGCGGCACTGGTGCTGTATCACGCACGCGGGCGGCCGGCCGCGGTCGAAGCCAGCACGATGGAGACGCTGCTGCGGGCCGTCGCGTCCCTGGGTTTGCGCCGGCTCATTCTGTACCCCAACACCGATCGCGGGCATCGCGGTGTGCTGCGGGCCATCGAGCGGCATCGCCGCCAGAGTCCGCCCCCGGATGTCCAGGTCTTCCCCTCGCTCCCGCGCGACGACTATTTGCACGCCCTGAGCGATGCGGCCGTATTGGCCGGCAACTCGTCGAGCGGGATCATCGAGGCACCGCTGGCAGGCACGCCGTCGGTCGATGTCGGCCCGCGCCAGGCGGGCCGGCAGCCCGGCGGCCCGTCGGTTATTCATTGCGGCGAATCCGAGGCCGCCATTCGGCAAGCCGTGCAGCGCGCCTTGGGCATGCGCTGGCAGTCAGGCCAGCGGAGCGTGTATGGAGATGGGCGCGCCGGTCCGCGCATCGCAGGCATCCTGGCGGAGCTGCCGCTGAGCAGCGACTTCGCGCGGAAGGTAATAACGTACTGAGCTACGGAATGGAGGGACAGGACATAAGCGTGGGTGGCACGGCCGTGGCACCCGCGGGCGTTCTTGGCCCTTGGCGTCGGCCACGGGGGGCCGACGCTACATTTCACGTCGCGTCCATCACCGCTTCTTCGCGGTCTTTCGCCCCGCACACCTCTTCGCTGCCCTGGCACGGCGCGGAGGCTGCTCCTCCTCGATCACCGCCTGGGCCGCCGCCAGGCGGGCGATCGGCACGCGGTAGGGCGAGCACGAAACGTAATTCATGCCGACGCGGTGGCAGAACTTGACGCTCTCGGGGTCACCGCCATGCTCGCCGCAAATCCCGATCTTGAGCTGCGGATTGACCGCCCGGCCCTGATCGATCGCCCATCTCACGAGCCGGCCGACGCCGGCCTGATCGAGCGACTGGAACGGGTCGTCCTTGAAGATGGCCGCCTGGTTGGCGTTGACGTAGTCGGGGAGAAAGCGGCCGGCGTCATCGCGCGACAGGCCCATCGTCATCTGCGTCAAGTCGTTCGTGCCGAAGCTGTAGAACTGGGCGATCTGCGCGATTTCATCCGACAGGATCGCCGCCCGCGGCGTCTCGATCATTGTACCCACCAGGTAGGGCAATTTGGCGGGCGAGACGCCCACCCCACCCGGCGAGACGCCCGCCCCACCCCCCGCCCTACCCAGAACTTCGCCGGCGACGGCCCGCGTGCGCTCGACCAGAATCCGCAGCTCTTTGGCGTCGATCGTCAGCGGGATCATGATCTCCGGCTTGACCTTGCCGCCGCTCTTCTTCACCTGCACCGCGGCTTCCAGGATGGCCCGCACCTGCATGTCGAGAATCTCGGGGTAGGTGATGCACAGGCGGCAGCCGCGGTGCCCCAGCATCGGGTTCGCTTCGTGCAGTTGCTCGGCGCGGTGCAGAATCGTGTCCGCCGGAATACCCGTCGCGCGCGACAGATCTTCGGCCTGCTCGCGCGTCTTGGGGACAAACTCGTGCAACGGCGGGTCGAGCAGGCGGATGGTCACCGGCCGGCCGTCCATGGCCTGGAAGATTCCGACAAAATCGTCGCGCTGGTACGGCAGCAGCTTCGCCAGGGCCGCCCGGCGGGCCTCAACCGTGTCGGCCACGATCATCTCCTGGATCGCGAGTTGCCGCTCGCGCGTGGCGAAGAACATGTGCTCCGTGCGGCACAGACCGATCCCCTCGGCGCCCATCTCCACGGCCTTGACCGCATCTTCCGGCGTATCGGCGTTGGTGCGTACGCCGAGCTTGCGGCGCTTGTCCGCCCAGCTCATGAGCGTGAAAAACTCCTGGGGCGGCTGGGGCCGCTGGAGCTCGAGCTTGCCGCTGTAGACGGCGCCGACGGAACCGTCGAGCGTGAGGTACTCGCCCTGGCGGACCACTGTGCCGTTCACGTACATCTGCTTGGCAGCATAGTTGATGTCGAGCACGCCGCAGCCGACGATGCAGCACTTGCCCCACCCGCGGGCGACGACCGCCGCGTGCGAGGTCTTGCCGCCGGTCTGCGTCAGAATGCCCTTCGCCGCCTGCATGCCGCCGACGTCCTCGGGGCTGGTCTCTTTGCGGACCAGGATGACATCCTCATCCTTCTTGGCCAGCGCCTCGGCCTCGTGGGCGGTGAACACCACCTTGCCGCAGGCCGCTCCGGGGACGGCGTTGATTCCTTCGGCGAGCTTGTGCCGCAGCAGCTTGTCGCGCGGCACCTTTGGGCTAATGATCGGGTAGAACAGCCGCTCGATGTCCTCGCGCACGATCCGCTGAATGGCCTGGTCCTTGGTGATGACCGGCTTGGCGGCGGCGGCTACGTATTTCGCGGGCAGGTAGCCGGCCTTGAATAACCGCCGTGCTTCGGCCGCCGTCATCAGCGGCTGGCTGGCCTGCTCGACGGCGATGCGGAAGGCCGCCGCCGGCGTGCGCTTGCCGGTCCGGCACTGGAGCATGTACAGCTTACCGCGCTCGAAGGTGAACTCCAGGTCCTGCATCTCGCCGTAGTGAATCTCCAGCATCGCCCGGACCGCACAGAGCTGGTCGTAGATGGCCGGCATCTTGTCGTGCAGGTCGCTCAGCTTAATGGGTGTGCGAATGCCGGCGACCACATCCTCGCCCTGTGCGTTAACCAGCATGTCGCCGTAAAAGACGTTCTCGCCGGTGCTGGGGTCGCGCGTGAAGCACACCCCCGTGCCGCTGTCGTCGCCCAGGTTGCCGAAGACCATTTGCTGGACGTTGACCGCGGTGCCCTTGAGGTCGGTGATCTTCTCGACGCGGCGGTAGGTGACGGACTTCTCGGCGTTCCACGAGCGGAAGACGGCGTTGATCGCGCCGACGAGTTGTTCCCACGGGTCCTGCGGGAAATCCTGGCCGGTCTGCTCGCGGAAAAACGCCTTGAACTGGCCGCACAGCTCCTGGAGCCGCTCGGCGGGCAGCTCGTTGTCGAAGCGCACGCCGGCCTGCTGCTTCAGATGCACGAGCTTCTCTTCGAGGACTTCTTTGCTCAGCCCGACGACGACGGTCGAGTACATTTGCAGGAAGCGCCGATACGCGTCCCAGACGAAACGCGGATTGCCAGTCGCGTTGGCCAGGCCGAGGACGGACTGATCGTTCAGCCCGAGGTTGAGGACAGTCTCCATCATGCCGGGCATCGAGCGGGCGGCCCCGCTGCGCACGGAAACCAGCAGCGGGTCTTCCGCGTTACCGAGCTTCTTGCCGCAGGCCTTCTCGAGCCGCGCAAGCTGCTGCCGGACCTCTTTCTCCATGCCCGCCGGCCAACGCCCGTCGTGCGAGTCGTAATACGCGCACGCGTCCACTGTGATCGTGAACCCCGCCGGCACGGGCAGCCCGATGCTGGTCATCTCGGCCAGTCCGGCCCCCTTCCCACCCAGAAGCTGGCGGTCCGTACCCCTGCCCTCGGCCTTCCCGACCCCGAAGAAGTAGACGTATTTGTTTGTCATGGCGTCGGTTTCCTTGTCGGCAAGAGCCGTCCGCGCTCGCTGTGGCTGCCCACGTGGCATCGGGCGAAAACAAACCCCGGATGATAGACGAAAACCAAGACGCGACCAGCCCGCCGCATTGCACAGCGGTAAAATGAACGCGTGGGTCAGTCATCGCCCGAGCCTGCGCCCAAAGTCGCTTGCGACGCCATGTGCGGCGGAGTGGCGCGTTGGTTGCGCGTACTGGGCGTGAACGCCAGCTACACGCCGGGGATCGAGGACGGCATGCTGGTGAAGCAGGCCCTGGCCGAGGGGCGCGTGGTGCTGTCGTCGGACGGCAAACTCTTTGAACGGCGGGTGTTTACAACAGGCGAGCTGCGTGGCTTGCGGCTGCCGGTCGGGTTGAAGCTCCTGGAGCAGTTGCGGTTTGTCGTGAGCGCGCTCGGGCTTTCAACGGACTTCCCGCGCTGCACGCTCTGCAACGGCGAGCTGGCCTCCGTGAGCCGGGCTGAGGTTGGGGACGTGGTGCCGGCACGCAGCCTGGTCTGGGCCACCGAGTTCTACCGCTGTCGGGCCTGCGGGCACGTGTTCTGGGAAGGGACGCACTGGCGGCGGATTCGGGCCGTGCGGGACAAGATCATGTCCGGAAGCGCTCACGATAAAGCAGGCTTGACCCCACCGGGCGATGTTGGCCAGAATGTGCCATGACACGATATGGAGGGCTGCGGCGTGAAGGCAGACACAATATATTGTGCTGACGCGATCGAGCTGCTGAATAGCTGGCCCAAGGGCCGCGTCGACCTCGTTTTCGCCGACCCGCCCTTTAACATCGGCTACGTCTACGACAACTACGTGGACGACAAGCCGAACGAAGAGTACGTCGCGTGGTCGCGGGACTGGATGGCGGCGTGCCAGCGGGTCCTTAAGGCCGACGGGTCGTTCTACATCGCAATCGGGGACGACTTTGCGGCGGACATCCGCATCCTGGGCCGCGACCTGGGCCTGCACCTGCGGAACTGGATCATCTGGCGTTACGCGTTCGGCCAGAACATGAAGGCGAAGTTCAGCCGGCCCCATACGCACATCTTCTACTTCACGAAAGACCCCCAGGTATTCACGTTCAACGACCGGCAGCTACGTTTCCCGAGCGCCCGGCACACCGAATACCAGGATTTGCGGGCCAATCCGCTGGGGCGGTTGCCCGACGACGTGTGGGACGAGTTCCCGCGGGTGTGCGGGACGTTCCGCGAGCGGGCCGGGTTCCACGGCTGCCAGATGCCGGAAGCCCTCCTGATGCGGATCATCATGGCCAGCAGCCATCCGGGCGAGGTGGTCCTCGACCCATTTGTCGGCAGCGGCACGACGGCGGCCGCCGCCAAGCGCCTCGGCCGGCGCTATGTCGGCATCGACATCTCGGCGGAGTACGTCAAACACACGCAGGAGCGGCTTCAGAATGTCGTTGATGAGAGCGCGGCCCGCCCGCAGGACGGGAACTGGCCGGCGTTGCACACGGACGTGCTGATGCAGCTCTACCGCGAAACCAAGGTCACGCTGGACAATCTCCTGCCGAACGAGGTGGCGATGCGCGTCGTCGCGGCTTCGCTCAGCGAGCGTGTTGGCCACCATTATTCCGTCGAGGAGGTGCGGGCCGAGTTCGAGCGGGTGGCGCCGACGACCCTGATGCCCAAGCTGCCCAACGACACGCCGTACGTGCCGCGTGAGCACTGGACCACCAAGGGCAAGCGCTACGTGCGGACGACCATGCGGGTGCGGACCCGCCGGACGAAGGGCACGACGGGCGAACTGCCGTTTCGCAGCGCCATGTAGCTTTTCAGGCCGCCAGCCGGAATAATGCGTTACCAACGGAGGTCGGTGACGATGGCAGAGCCTGAAGCGATGGCACCGGCGGGCGTGAACCGCGGACGCCTCGCAGCGGCCGCGATGGTGGTCATTGGCGGTCTGCTCGCGACCGTGGTCACGGTATGGACCGTGGCGCGGTTCTGGGAACTCAGCATTCAGTCCAAACCGCTGCCCACCTGGTCTGATTCGGTGGCCGCCGCGGGGCTGTTCTTCGCGGGCTGGGGATTTGCCGTGCTGTTGTGGGGCGCTGCGGAAATCCTGCGCGGCGTGGAGCAGGTGCTGGAGAAGCTCGAGGCGAACAGCAGCGTGGCGTCGCCGGGGGCGCGAATGCGGACCGTCGATGCCCAAGCGGATCAGCAGGCCCACTGGCTCGAAGAGCTGGTGCACCTCACCCGCGAGCTCCGCGACATCGAGTTGCTGAGCGAGCCGGAGCGCGCCGCCCGGTTGAAGCACGAGTCCGACGAGCTGGTGCAGCAGCTTGGGCACGATATTCCGGCGCTGTTGCGGGAGCATAACTTGCAGGAAGCGCAGCAGCGCCTGCAGCGGGCCCGCCGGCGGTTCCCGTCGCTGGCGCAGTGGGATGCCCTGGCCCGCCAGATCGAGCAGGCCCGGGCCCAGTTCGAGACCCACGATCTGGAGATGGCCACGCGCGAGGTGGATGATCTGGCCGCCCTCGGCGCCTGGGAGCGCGCCGTGGACATCGTCCGCACCCTGCGGCAGCGCCACCCGACCTCGGAAAAAGTGGCGGAGCTGACGCGGCGAGTGGCCCTCGCCCGCGACAAGGCCACCGCCGAGGAGCGGGCCCGGCTCATGTCGCAGGCCCAGGACGCGACGAACCGGCGGCAGTGGGGCCAGGCCCTGCGGCTGGTGGAGACCGTAATCACGCGTTTCCCCGGCTCGGCGGAAGCCCACGAGCTACGGATCCAGCTTTCCACCGTGCGGACCAACGCGGAGATCCAGAGGCGGCAGGAGATGGAGGCGCAGATTCGCGGCCTGCTAAAGGAGCACCACTTCTCGGACGCGCTGCGGATCGCGAACGAGCTGATTGAGCAGTACCCGGAGTCGCCGCAGGCCCATGCCCTGCGGGAGCAGATTCTCCCGCGCCTGGAGCAAAGAGCGGCCGAAGTGGGCTAATGCCGATCGGGTAGGGTGGGCGTCTCGCCCGCCGATTCCGCCGTTCGCCAGGAGATCAGTCATGTCACACCACAGCCGTCATGCGCTGCTGTTCGCCACCGCGGTTCTACTGTGGGCACCCGGGCTTTGGGCCCAGGACCAGCCACGTCAGGCGCCCAAGTCAGAGACGGTCCAAACGCAGAGCCGACCCGCGGCGTCCCATCCCGGGTTCGAGAAGTTGAAGAAGCTAGCCGGAGAATGGGTACCGGTTGAAGCGCCTGAGCCGACGACCCAGCCGGCCGGCGAACGCAAGGAAGCGGCCGAAGATGCTGCTGCGCAGCCGATCTGCGTTTACAAGGTGGTTTCGGCGGGCAGCGTGGTGCAGGAGACGCTTTTCCCCGGCACGCCGCACGAGATGGTGACGATGTATTACCAGGAGGGGCCGGACCTGATTCTGACGCACTACTGCGCGATGGGGAATCAGCCGCGGATGCGGGCCGAACCGCCGACCGACGCGGGCAAGCTGGAGTTCAAGTTCGCCGGCGGCAGCAACATCGACCCCGGCAAAGACATGCACATGCACGACCTCACGCTCACGTTCGTCGACGCCGACCACGTCCGCGCCGAGTGGACGCTGTACCGCGACGGCAAGCAGAGCGGGGTGAAGACGTTTGACATGAAACGCAAGAAGTAGCCGCGGCGCGCATGATGGCGGACGAGTCTCCCCAGGCCGGCGACGAGCGCACGCCACTCGAGGCGCGGTTACCGCCGGAGATCGTGGCGACGCCGGCGGACGTGCGGGCTCGCCCGGACGAGCCGCTGACCTGGTGGACGCCGGGCTGGCGCGACATGATCGGGCACGTCGGCTACCGTTGGATCTTTCTCATCCCGGCGCTGGCACTGATACTCGGGCTGGTGGCGGTCCTCTTCATCCCCGGTCTGGGTCCGGCCATTTTCGTGGTGGGATTCAAGCTCCTGGTATTCGCCGGCGCCGTGGCCATCTCGCTGGCCGGGTACGTCATCCGCTGTGCCGCGCGGGCCCGGCGTGAGCCCTTCTGCATTCATTGCGGCTACAACCTGACCGGCTTGCCGGACAATTACCGCTGCCCGGAGTGTGGCCGGCCGTACACGTGGCGTCTGATCGCGGAGTACCGCCGCGACCCGCACTGGTTCAGGGAGCGGTACAAAGCGCAGCAGAAGCTGCCGGCCGCCGATGCGGCGTTCCCGGCGGGGCCGGTGGCAGGCAAGCGCCGCCGGCGCGACGGGACGTAGCGGCCGACCCCCGTGTCGGCCGTGAGAGGGTTTGCTGCCTCACGGCCGGCACGGCCGTGGCACCCGGGCGGGCGGGACGCCCGCTCATTCGCTTTGGGGCTGGATGAGCTCCCCACACTCCGGACACCGTCCGCTGACGTTGCCGGTCAGGTTGTAGCCGCAGCTAAGGCACAGTGGTCCATCCGCGACCTGTCGGCGACCCACGAGCACCGGCCACCAATACCACAGCAGCACGACCGCGGCGGCGGCCAGGCTGCCCAGCAGCGATTGCGCGAGAAACCAATTCTCTGCGACATCTGGCCCCATAAGAAACAGGGGAGGCTGCAGCGTCAGTTCCAATGTCAGGTTGAGGCCCCATGCCAACGCCGCACCGGCCGTGGCGATCCACAACCACCGGCGCCGCAGTAGCCCGTGGCGCACCAGGAGAAGCCCGCCACAGAGTTGGGCGGCATGCACCGCGCCCTCCAAACCGTAGCGCGCGTAGAACGAAACCATGATGGGCCGGAACCGCCAACTGAACAGGACGCCCGCGGTGAGCAGCAGGCCCAGAACGCCGCTGCACACCAGCACAACGCGCGTCACGTCGGCCGCCCAGCGCCATGAATACTCCCGGCTCGCGGGGCGCGGATACCAGGCCAGCACCAGCGGCACGATCCCGGGAAGAACCGAGCGCACGAGAACGTCGATTGCACTGTAGACCATGCTCCGCGCAGGCAGGTACTGGGCAATATAGAGCAGCCAGAGGGCATGGATCACAACCATGGTCACGATGTACGCCGCCGTCAGCACGACCGCCCGGCGGACCGCGATCAGGCGTCCCGCCGCCAGAGCCGCCAGCAACGGCGGCACGAAATGGCCCCAGGTCGCAAAAGACGAGCCACACAGGCACGCGACGACGCCCAGCGCCCCGCCGGCCCGCCATCCCCAATCGATCGCCGCCTGCGTGCGCCAGAAGGGGTTCGCGGGATTCGCAAGTGCGGGCAGCACCAGACCCAGCGCCGGCGGGACGCTGACGGCGAGCAGCAGCCAGACGATCAATGTGTCCACGCGCCGCGCATAGCCGAGCGCATGCGGATCAGGCATGTGCTGTCTCCCCACTGGGCGGTGGCCTGACCTCCGTACCGCATTCCGGACACCGCCCGCTGACATTGCCGGTCAGGTCGTAACCGCACTTGCGGCAGTGGCCGGGTGGGATGCGGCGGCGGTCGAGCCACCAGAGCACGGCCGTGAGAACGCCAGCGCAAACCAGCGGAAGCCAGAGCTGCACGTACACCGAAAAACAATCCCACGCCGAATAGACGCGGACCGGAGGCCACCAAGCCGGACGAAACAGCCAAGGACGGATACAAAACCCACGCTTCTCGGGGCTCTCAAATTGCGCGAACGCCGGATGCATCCAGCCATAATCGATGCTACCGCTTCGCACGGACACTCTGCGTGCGCCGTCCTGCGAGATCCAGCGCACCTCGTAGGCTCCCGTGAGATATGCGATGACGATCAGGGCGAACGCCAGCGTGCCACCCCACTTGGCCAACCGCCGGATTCTTGAATGACGCGCCATGCCCGAATTCTAACCGTCCAGACGCCGCGCTACCGGTTCCCCGCACTCCGGACACGGCCCGCTGACGTTGCCGGTGAGGTTATAGCCGCACTTGCGGTGCAGGCGTGTGGAGGGGCGTGACCTATCAGAGCCCGAAACGCGAGCGCCGGGCCGCACTGCTCTTGCCCCCGCGCTGGCCGCCGTGCGCGATCGTCAAACGCGGTTAAAGTACGCTCGTTTGGGGGCTAGTCGCGCAGCAATCCCTCGGGCGACACGGCCACAAACGGATACGCGCCTTTCACGACGGCCACCGAGAAGTTCTCGCGGACTGCGCCAGGGACGCGCTGCACGTCGATCTTCAGGATGCTCGGCTGCGCGTCAGGATCGACTGGCAAGACGATGGCCCGCGTATCCGCCAGGACACCGTCATAGAGCACGTGATCGCCCTGTGTCACAACGGCGTGCACCCGCTCAGCCTCGCCGCCAACGCCCATTTGCAGCGTCACCTCGCGCTGTCCAGGGCGGGCCAGGACGTACAGTGCTGGAATGCCGATGAACAACCGGGCGGGCACACCCGTATCGGCCGCGATCGCGTACGGTTGCGGCCCCTCCACCTGGATTGTGCAAGCCCCCACACTGAGCGCCACCGCGTACAACCCGGTCTGCTCGGCTTGGAAGTCCAGCTTCACCAGCCGATCGACCTCCAGCAAATCACGGCGCTCCAGAAACTGGCCGCCCGGAGACACCAGCAGGTATTGTCCGCCGTCCCGCAGGCCGGGCGTTTGGACCAGACGCATCGGCAGCGTCACGCGGCGTCCGGACTCCGCGTACACGTACAAGATGTTGTTCTTGCGCAGACGCGGCGGCGGTTGTGGCGTCCCCGTGGCGGGCCGCAAGGGCACCCAGGGAAGCCGCTCGACACCGCGGGCGGTCGCCGGTGTCGGCGGCAACACAAAGGGCTCGATTTTCAGGGAGGTCTTGTACTCAGGGTCGGCGGCCAAGCGCAGCAACTCGTCGTTGGCTTGCCGGATCGCACTCCAGTAGTCATCCGCTTTGCCCGGCAGCGGGGAGTAGTCGGGGCGGTCGAAACTCTCGAAGGTGTAGATCCAGTAGCCAGCCGAATTCCGCGCGCACTCGTACAGGTGCGCGGCCAGTGCCCGCGCCAGGAACTTGCTTTGCCACACGCCCGCGATCATGCAGAAGTGCGCCCCCAGCTCCGCCAGCCGCCGCTGAATCTGCTGCACGTAAGGCGCGTACCCTTGCGTGTAGGTCAACTCACTGTACACGTACACCGGCCGGTCGGGCCGGCCCCATCCGAGCAGGATGCCTTCCATCGTCGGCACGGCCCAGTCGATGTTGAATGCCCCCAGGCGCAGCTCGGGCGCGGCCTGTGCGACGCGGTCACGGGTCTGTTCGGCCAGGGCCTGCACCGCGTCACGAGTCATCCGGGCGTGCGCGTCGAGCAGGCCGATCTCCTTCAGCCACTCACCCCGCCGGTCAGGATAGGGCGGTGCCGCGTCCTTGCCGGCGGCGCGCAGCGTACGCGCGATGCAGTCCCCGCAGTAACACACTTGAGAGACCCCCCCGGCGTCGGCGGCATACATCTCGGTATCGAGGGCCACGCCGGCAATCTGACAGCGGTGGCTCAGCTCAGCGACGACCAGGTAGCGGTCCTCCACCGAGCGGCGCCAAAACTCGTCATCCAGCGGACAGGGAGTATGATCGCGGCGCTGACCATTAGCATCGACGAAATGCCGGTACGGCCCGATCCAGCCGACCTCATGCTCCCCAAAGTAGCCGAACACCACCCAGAACGCGATGCCGTGCTGCTTGCACAAGTTGGCCCACCGCCTGATCTGCTCGCGCAGCTCAGCTTGCATCGGGGCCCGCAACGGGTAGAAGGAGACGATGAGCGTGTCAATCCCGGCTTGGGCCGCTGGTTCGACCAGCCGAATGTATCTCGCCGGGAGGTACGCCCCGCGCATGCGGTACCCCGGTCGATCTTCGAAGGGGTCCGTCGGCCCGGCCGAGGCGGCCATCGCCGACAGCGCCACAGCGCACGGCACAACGACCTGGCGGAAGTGAATAGAGAGCAAAGAATGGAGACTACAGTGCAAGGGTCGCGGCTGTCGCGCTATATTCCCTATTCTGTATTCTTTATTCCGACCGTGCATTGGGAGCCGGCTTGCATTATCATGCGCTCGTCTGGCAGGAGAATCCGTCGTGTTTGCATCCGCCATCGAGGCTCTTAAGTACATCAAAGACAACCAGATAGCAATGGTGGACCTCAAGATTGTGGGCCTGTCGGGGCAGTGGTTGCACATGACCCTCCCGGCGCGTCAATTCACGCCGAAGCACTTCGAGGAGGGCGTCGGGTACGATGGCTCGTCCGGGGCCGGCTTCACCACGGTCGAGAGCGGCGATGTGAACGCCCTGCCGCAGCCCGAGACCGGGTTCCTCGACCCGTTCTGGGACCGGCCGACGATCAGCTTCCTGTGCGACACCGTCACCGCCGACACGCACGAGGAGTTCGCCAGCGATCCGCGGACCATCGCCCGCAAGGCCGTCGCGTACCTGCGGGGGACCGGCATCGCCGACGAGGCCTGGATGGGGCCGGAGTTCGAGTTCCACGTTTTCGACCGGGTCGACGTCAAGCACGAGCCCTATCACACTGAGATCAACATCGAGTGCTCCGAGATTCAGCCCGGCGGCGCCACCCCGGCGATTCCGCACAAGGGCGGGTACTTCCGCGTGCCGCCGAGCGAGCACTTCCATGACTTGCGCTCAGAGATTGCTTTGACGCTGGAGTCGATGGGCATTTCCGTGCGGTATCACCATCACGAGGTCGGCGCGTCGGGGCAGTGCGAGATCGAGGTGAACCTGGCGCCCCTGGTGCGCGCCGCCGACCAGGCCCTGATCATCAAGTACGTGGTCAAGAACCTCGCCCGCAAGCACGGCCGGATCGCCACCTTCATGCCCAAGCCGATTTTCGGGGAGGCGGGCAACGGGATGCACGTGCATCAGCGGCTGACCAAGAGCGGGCGGCCCCTGTTCTTTGACGAGAGCCGGCGGAACTACGCGAACCTCAGCGAGCTGGCCCTCCAGTACATCGCGGGGCTGCTGAAGCACGGCGCGGCGCTCACCGGCCTGACCAACCCGTCCACCAACTCGTACAAGCGGCTCGTCGAGGGCTACGAGTCGCCGGTCAGCCTATTCTTCTCACTGGCGAACCGCTCGGCGGCGATCCGCGTGCCGAAGTACGCGGTCGGCCCGGACGACAAGCGCATCGAGTACCGCCCGCCCGACTTCACCTGCAACGTGTACCTGGCCCTGGCCGGGATGCTGCTCGCGGGCCTGGACGGGATTCAGACGAAGCTCGACCCGGCGCGGCACAACTTCGGCCCCTTCGACGTCAACGTCGGCCAGCAGGACCGCGCGTTCCGTGCTCGGCTGGCCGTCGTGCCGCGCGCCCTGGCCGACGCGCTGGCGGCCCTCGAACAGGACCACGAGTTCCTGCTCAAAGGCGGCGCGTTTAGCGAGGCGTTCGTGCAGAACTGGGTCGAGACCAAGCGCGTCGCCGAGGTCGTCCCCATGGCGATCCGGCCGCACCCGTACGAGTATCAGCTCTACTTGGACACCTAGCCCGCCGCGGCGCGATCCGAACCCCGGCCGCGAGGCCGGAACCGGGGCTCCAGGGTGCCACGGCCGACGGACCGATGGCGCAGCGGTGCGCTCGCCTCCGTATAATGCGCGTGAATCGGTCCGTGTGCTGTCAAGGAGTATCCGTCCGTGATCACTGCAAGAACCGCTCGGGCAGTTGTCGGTGTCGTTTGCGCTTTGCTCGTCCCCCTGACCCTGATCGGCTGCGCCCAGCCGCGGCGCGCCGGCGGGCCCGCCGTTACCCCGTACCCGCAGACGCTGCAGGGACGCCTGGATAATTACGAGGTGCAGTGGCGCGCGTCGGTCGGATTACCGCGAGCCAAGCTGCAGGACGAGTACACCGCCGGGCTGCGCGCGTCGGAGGCCGCCGCGCAGGCCCTCCAGGTTGGCGACCAAGCACCCGCGTTCGAGCTGCCCGATACCTCGGACGAACCGGTGGCGCTCGCGGACCTCCTGAGTCGCGAGCCGGTGGTGCTCGTGTGGTATCGCGGCGGCTGGAGCCCGTGGTGCACGATCACCCTGCGGGCCTACGCCGAGGCCTGGCCGCAGATTCAAGAGCTTGGGGCCACGCTGGTCGCGATCAGCCCGCAGACCGTCGAGAACTCACTGCTGACCCAGCAGCTTGGGCAGTTGGAGTTCCCCGTCCTCAGCGATGCGGGCAACCGGGTCGCCCGGCAGTACGGGCTGAGCCACAAGCTCCCGCCCGCCGTCGTGGCCGACCTCCGCGCCTCGGCCGACCCCCGCACCCGAGTCGATCTGCGCGAGTATAACGGCGACGAGTCCAACGAGCTGCCGCTCACGGCCACCTATGTCATCGACTGCGACGGCGTGATCCGCTACGCGTTCGTCGATCCCGATTACCGCAAGCGGGCCGAGCCGGCGGACGTCGTGGCCGTCTTGAAGGAATTGCAGGCCGGCGCTGCGGAGCAACCCGGTGCGGGCCCTTAATGGCGCGGAGGGACCCTGTGGTACCAACTTTTTTGCGCCCCCAGCGCGGCGACAAACGGATAATACTGAGGGAGCCGTTGCCGGCGGTACTGGAGTACGAGGTGGCGGCCGAGCCGTGGCGCACGCACCTGGCGGGCAGCGTGGTCCTTGCGAACGACATGGCGGTCGGCGAGAATTAGCAGGGTTCCCTCTCCCTTCTAGGGAGAGGGCAGGGTGAGGGTGAGGTGCGCAGCCCCCCCGACCCCTCCGTGGTGGCGGAGCGAAATTGAAATCGTGGCTCGTTGGGAGTGTCCGGCTTCCTGGTGGAGCCCGCGGCCTTCAAAGCCGTTGAAGCGTTGTACCCACAGCGCTTGGCGGGTTCGATTCCCGTCCACTCCCGTGGGCTTTCGCGGCAACCTCTCGTCCACCGAGGGAGCTGCGACCCGGAGGCGCGCCATGCACGTCAGACGAGTCAAGAAAGCGCCCAAGAAGAAGGCCGCCAAGAGACCTTGTGGCCGGTGCCAAGCCAAACCGCCGCTCGCCCCCGTCGATACCAGGACGACGGCATCTCCCGACGCCCCCCCATCCAAAAACAAGGCCGGTCAGCGCAAGTGAAGGAGAGCGCACCATGTCCCTTGAGTGGGAGTCATCCTACCACGATGAGCGCAATAAGCTCACTGACGGTGAGCAGGACTATTCCAAGAGCTATGACAAGTACGTCCTGACGCTCAGTGGCGGCGCGCTCGCGCTCTCGATGACGTTCATTCACGACATAGTCGGCGCAGGTCCCGTCCGCGCGACAGCGCTGGTCATACTCGCGTGGATCTCGTTTACCTTGTCGGTAGCAGCCGCCTTGGTTTCCATCCATCAAAGTGGTCCCCTGTTTCGGTCTTTCCGAGACATTCTCGACAGGCACGCGGATCATGCGGGGGACAACTTCTCTTGGACGAGAGTGCGCGAGGATCAGTTAAAGTGCCGTCGCCTGATCCTAATGGACTGGCTTAACTACGGGAGCCTTGTCCTATTTCTGTTAGGGGTTATACTGCTTTTGTCATTTACCGGTTGCAACCTTAAAGGAGATGGTGCCATGCAGGATGCGTCCAAGCCACAAGACGCGACGCGTGAGACCAGCAGCTATGGCGCTAAACCGGCGCCCGCGTCGGTTGACGTCGGAATCCCGTCCGGCATAATCGAGGGTGGCAAGCCCGCGTTTGCGCCCGTCGACGTTGCTCCCAAGCAACCGCTGCCCTCGCGCCCCTCCCCAGCAGCGCCCGGGACCGGCGGCAAACCGCCGCTTGGGCCCGTCAGTCCGCAGCCTACACCGCCGTCCGGGCCCCCACCTTCGCAACCGGCTCCAAGCCAACCGAAACAGGGCGAGTAGAACGAGGGCACGGTGACAGATCAGTCTCTGCCCGACGCGTGGCAAGCAAAGCCTGTTCCGCTCGCGCGCTCAGCCTGAAAGGCTGGGCTGCGATAGCCGTGGGCCAGCGCAGCGCCGCCCACGGACAAGGTGCCCGACACGATGGCCTCGACCCTGAAAGGGTCGGCTTGCGAACCACGCGGAGACGACCCTTTCAGGGTCGGTGTGGGCCACGAGGCGCGAACCTACCGGGGGCGGCGCTGCGCTTGCCACCGGCTATCTTCGTTCAGCCCTGCGGGCTGAACCTGGCGGGCCAAGCCCACCCTACCTCTCCGCCCGACGCACGGTGGGCCAAGGCCGTCCTACCCGCTTTTCCGGCAACCGCATTACAATGGCGCCTCAAGTAACCGCCGCGAGGCGGGCGAGAGAGTGTACGTATGGCCAGCTCCGCTGAGGACGTGCCAACCGCTGCACGTCAGCCCGAAAAACCACCATCGCCCGGGGGCACGCCCCCGTTGCCGGCACCCTCGGCCGATTCCGGCGCGGCGGCGGCGGACCGGCTCACACAGATCATGCACGAGATCCGGGACGAGCTGGGGCAAATCACGGCCCGCGAGCTGGAGCTCCGCAAACGCGAGCGCGACCTGGGCCGCCGGTATCGGAGCTTGAAAGAAGCGAGCCGCGAGGCGGCCGCGCACGGGCCCGCCGATAGCCCGGAGAACCTGGTCCAACTGGCCACGGAGCTGAACGCGCAGGCGGTCGATATCGCGGCCCGGCAGGCCCGCGTGGACGAGGTCACCGGGCAGCTCCGCGCCCGACAGGTTGAATGGGACCGGCAACGCAAGGGTTTGGCTGTGCCGCCCCGAGTCCGCGACCGATCAGGCTGGCGACTGCGTGGCACCGTGCTGGCCGGGGTGGTGGCCGTGCTGGCGGGACTGGCCTGGTTCGCGGGTCATCCTCCCGTCCATCGCGCCACGACGCGCATCCAGATCGTGAGCGAAAACCCGGCGGTCGCGGAGGTCGCCGCGGCCCATCGCGGCCAGCTACTTGATCCGCACCTCCTGGACGCCTTGCCGGCCGAGACCGGGCTCGCACCGGCTTGGCAGGCGGCCTGCGCGGATGGGCGGGTCACCACGCGGACCGCAACGGGCGAGCCGGTGCTCTGGCTCAGCGTGATAGCCCGCGACGCGGCGACCGCCCACCGCCTGACCGCGGCCGCCTGCACGGCCTACACACAACGTTTGCAGGATGAACGCCGCGCGCCGGCTCTGCCGCCGGGATATCGGGACCTGTTGCTGCAGCGCGAGCGGCTGGAAACGTCGCTGCAGGCGGCGCGTCAGCGGCAGGCAACCGACGAGGCCGCCTTGACCACACTGCCGGCCCTGTCCGACCGCGAGGAGGTCAGCGCGGCGGTGGACGGGCTGGAAGCCGAGCTGACGGAAGTCGCGGCGGCGCTCGGACGAGGACGGACGGAGCTGGCGGCCCTGGCGGCGGCCGATGTCCCGCGGGGCAGTGTCGCCCCGGCGCAGGTCGAGCAGGTGCTGGCCCAGGACGCGATCTACCGCGAGGATCAGCAGGAGTTTCGGGCGGTGGCGCTGCAGTACCGCACGGAACTGGCGGTCGCGCTGCTGCAGCTCGATGAGCCAGGCAAGGCTATTCAGAAGGCGCTCGCGCAGCTCACCGCCACGCTCGAGGAGCAGCGCGCGCTGGATCCGCCCGCCGACGTGGCGGCGGTCCTCGTGGAGTGCCTGACGGCCGTTTCCGCGACGCGGGCGCGGTTTAACTCGTTCACCCTGGAGCGGCAAGCGAGGCTCGAAACCGTGCAGAAGATGGCGGTCGGGGACGACGTTGGCCCGCTGGTCGCACAACAGACCACGCTGGCGGACGCGGCCCAGCGGGCCGGCGAGGAGGCCAGCGCCCTCGTCGATTCGGTCGGCGCCCGCATCGAGGCTTTGGGCAGCGGCGGCGATGGCGGCACGCGGCGGGTCGTGGTCGCCGCGGTTCTCAAGGCCGATCACGATACCGTGAAATCGGCCGCGGAGTCCTTCGGGGCAGCGGCGGCAAAAACCACGCTGGCCGAGAATTTCAGGTTGGACGCGCATGACCGCAAGCTCCGCGGGCTGCGCATGCGGCTCAACAACCGGCGGGAAGCGATCAACCAGCAACTGCAACTGGAGGCCGACCGTGCCGCCGGCGAGCAGCATGCCACGCAGGTGGCCGCGGCCCGCGACCAGGTGCGTGAGTCCGAGCGCCGGCGCGAAGAGCTGCTGGCGGACCTCGTGACGGCGCTGCGGCGACTGCGCGCGGCCGACGAGGCCGCCCGGCGACGGGATGAAGTGACCGTGCAACGGCAGCAGGGCCAAACGGAGATGGCCTGGCTCGAGGCGCGGCGGGCCGAGATGGACCGCGAACTGACCGCAGCGCAACAACACGCACCGGCACCAGACTGGGCCGAGATCGGCGTGCCGACGGTCGAAGCGGTCACGCCGGGGCGCGTGCGAAACGCCGTCATCGCGGGGGCGGTGGCCTTCGCCGCCACATGGTTGGTCTGCGCGCTCATGGTCGCCCGCATTCCGTGGCTCCCCGGGCGCGCCGCGGCCGCACGAACCTGACCCTCCCCTGGCCCCTCCCTAAGAGGGGGGGGAATTGTGGAATGGGTTCCTAGACCGGATTCAGTTTCCCTGTAGCGGCCGGGCTCTGCCCCGGCCGTAGAATTCTCCGGGCGCCCACGGGCGAGACGGAGCTCGGCCGCTACACCCAAACTGAAACGGCCCTAATCGCCCGGGGATCCGCTGTGCTGCTTCTGGAGCGCTTGCAGGGCGCGCCGTGCGGGTGCGCTGTCCGGCCGGATTTCGAGGGCCCGCTTCAAGGCCGCGCTGGCCTGGTCGGGGTGGCCCTGAGTGGCCAGAGCGGAGGCCAGGTTGTAGAGCGCCTCAAAGTGGTTTGGATCGCGGGCCAGGACCTGGCGATACTCATCGATCGCCGCGTCGAGCTGGCCTTTCTTCGCCAGCAGGGTGCCCAGGTTGACGCGGGCTTCGGCATACCCAGGATCGGCGTCGACCGCCGCCCGGTAAGCCGCCGCGGCCTCTTCGCTCGCCCCCTGCGCGGCCAGGGCCAGCCCGAGGTTGTAGTGCGCCACGGCGAGTTCGGGCTCAATCTGGAGCGCGGCACGACACTCGTCAACAGCCCGGTCGAGCTGGCCTTGCCGCATGAGGGCCACGGCGCGGTTGACGTGGACGCTGGCCACGCCCGGCTTGAGCCGCAGCGCCCGGCTGAAGGCCTCCTCTGCTTCCGCCGGCCGATTGAGATTGAGCAGCATGCTGCCCATGTCGTTGAGTAGATCGGGGTCGTCGGGTGTCAGTTCCAGCATCTTGCGGTATTGCTGCAGGGCCTCTTCACGCCGGCCCTGGTGATACAGCGCCACGGCCAGCACCTTCCGGGCCACAAGATACGTCGGTTTCACCTCGACCGCAGCGGCGTATTCGGCGATCGCCTGGTCCCATTTCTCCGCCCAGGCGTAGGCGTCACCGCGCGCCATGTGCCAGCCGGAAAGTTGCGGCTCGTAGTGCACCCAGTGGATTCCCGCGACCGTCAGCAGCGCGGCGCCCGCCAGGCCCCAGCCGGCCAGCCGCCGCCAGTCCCGTGTGGCAGCCCAACAACCCAGGCGGTACACGCCGTACGCCCCGAAGAGCCCCAGAAACGGTGCAATCGGGACCCGGAAGCGTTCGGCGACCAGGAAGGGAATAAAGGAGGCGAACCAGACCAGGACAAAAAGCAGGATGAGGACAACTGAATCGAGCTGTACTGCCGGGGCGGGCCCTTTCGCCGGCTGCCGCCCGCGCCGGTCGCGCCACAGGAGGATCAAGCCCAGCGCCGCGGTCGCGGTCGCGAGGGGAAAGCCGGGGAGCCACCACAGCCAGTGTGAGAAGCGGCGCTCGAAGTGTACCTCCTTGTTGTTGGCGACTTCGGCCGGCCCCCAGAATAGCAGCACGCGCTTGGCCGCCAGGCCGAGGCAGCGGAGCGGGTTGTCGCGCATGTACTTCAGCGCCTTGTTGCGGAAGTACGCCGCCACGTCCGACTGCTTGAGCGGATGCCCGAGCTCGGCTTCCACGCCGCGGACGATCTTGCCGTAATTGAACCAGCTCCAGGTGTTCTCGCCGGTCAGCTCGAACAGCTCGGGCAGGCGGGCGGTGTAGCCGTCGCTGCGCTCGTTGTTGCCGATGTAGAAGTTGACCGCTCCGTTGCAGGAGATGAGGACGAAATCGTGGGCGACGAGGTAGTTGCGGACCGTCACCGGCACGATCGGCAATGCGACGCCGAACACCAGGCCGAGCGCAGACGCGAGAACCCGCCGCCGCTCTCCCCGCCGCCACAGGACCCAGCCGATCCACGCGAGGGCGACGGGCACGAAGAGCAGGATGTTGGCGCGCAGCAGCGCGAAGACTCCCAGCAGCAGGCCGGCCAGCGCCGCCCGCCAAACGGCCGGATGCCTGGCCCAGTCGTGCAGAACCAGGGCAATGAGCAAGCCCAACAGGACGAGCAGGCCGGGCTCCTGAAGCTCGCCCTCGTAGTAGATGAACGCCCAGTGCGTACACATGAACATGGCGGCCAGCAAACCCGCGCCGCGACCCAGAACGGCCCGCCCCAGCCAATAGGCCAGCACCGCGCTGAGCAGTCCCAGGGCCATTTGCACGATGCGAACGGCCAGGTAGTTCCCCGGGCCCGCCAGCCGGTACACGAGCGCCAGAAAATACGGATATCCCGGCGGGCGCAGGTAGGCTGTGGTGGGGATTTGCGGATCCGTATTGCCTTCGGGCCGCGTCCAGTTCCCGGTGACCAGCGCGCGGGCCCAGTAGTCGTGGAACGCGGCGTCGGCCAGCGGGCGCGCATAGTCCGGCGTATTCGCCAGCTCGCGGAGGTAGCCCGTCCGCAGGACCAGGCCGATAACCAGGATCGCAAGCAGCACCGGCAGGTCGCGTGTGCGATGGCGGCGACCCGCGGCCGGTGTCGTCTCCTTCTGGGGATTAGCCACGCGGTTTGTTCTCCGCTTGCGAGGATCGCGGCCAGGCACGTGCCTCGCCAGGGTACGCCGGTGGAGATCTCCGGGGCGTGCGACCTCGACTACTATAATGGTTATAGGGGACAGGAGGACCAGGTATGCTTGTTCAACTGACCCCAGAGCAGCGCGACCGGTTGCTGCAACTGGTGGACGACGCGGCGCAGGAGCTTGGGCCGGAAATCCACCACACCGTGACCAGGACGTACAAGGACGATCTTAAGGAGCAGCGCCGCGAGCTGCGGATACTGCACGACCTCCTCAGTGGTGTGGCGTTGGCCCCGACCGCTGCCGTGAGGTCGTCAACAGCATCTTGAGACGCCCTGGGGACGACGTAAGCCGCCGGGCCGCCACTTCGCGCCGCCCGCGTGCCGACCGGGCTATCGGATCGCCGTAGCGCCGGCGAGAGCGACCGTGTGATCGTTCTCGACGGTGTCGCCGGAGACCCCGAGCGCGCCGACGATTTCGCCCGCCGCGTTCGTGAGCGGGACACCGCCGGGGAAGGTGATCAAGCCGGCGTTGGAATGCTCGATGTTGTAAAGCGGGCCGCCGGGTTGGGACAGCTTGCCGATCTGCCCGGTGTTCATGTCGAAGAAGCGGGCCGTGCGGGCCTTCTTGACGGCGATGTCAATCGAGCCGAGCCAGGCGCCGTCCATTCGGGCGAACGCCTTGAGGTTTGCGCCCGAGTCGACGACCGCGACGTTCATCTTTACGCCCAGTGTCTGAGACTTCGCCAGCGCGGCCGCAACGGCCTGCTGGGCCTGCGGCAGGGTCAATTCTGACATGGTGTCGCCTCCAAGGGGGTCCAGTGCTCTGCCCGTTCCTCCACCCGGCCCGCCGCGGCCGGGGCGGCCTATTCTACAAGCGGAGGCCGCGCTTGTGGGACGGACGGGCGGGCGGTACATTCGCGGGGCGGCCTGGCGACGGAGGCCGTGTCTGGCCAACCCCGTCGCCCAGCGCACGCGATGGAGTGACACGCATGAACGGGCAGCCGAGAGAACGGTACGGCAATGTTTGGGGCTGGGGACTGCGGATTGGTCTGGCGGGGCTGGCGGCGGTGGTGATCCTGTCCGGCACCAGCCGTCCGGCCTGGGCCCAGGCGGAGAAACTGCCCACCGCCGAGGAGGTGCTGGACAAGGCCATTGACGCGCTGGGCGGCAAGGCGGCGATGGAAAAGCAGCACACGCGTGTCTCGAAAGGAACCTTTGAGATCCCGGCTGCCGGCCAGAAGGGCACGCTCATCAGCTATGAGGCGGCGCCCGACAAGTACTACCAGGTGATCGAGCTCGCCGGAGGGGGCAAGTTCGAAGGCGGGTCCGATGGCGAGGTCTACTGGGAAGCGACGCCCCAAGGTGCTCGCATCCTCGAGGGCGAGGAAAAGGCCTTGAAGGTGCGCGACAGCCGCTTCAACGCGCCACTCTACTGGCGAACGCTCTACAAGAAGGCCGAGTGTACCGGCACCGAGGACGTGGACGAACACCTGTGCCACAAGGTCGTCATGACTCCGGAGCTGGGGGCGCCGCAGACCTATTACTACGACTGCAAGTCGTACCTCGCGCTGCGGATGGACCTCGTGCTCAAGACACCGCAGGGTCCGATCCCGGCCGAGATACGGTTTACCGAGTACAAGAAGGCCGACGGCGTCCTGATCCCGCAGAAGATCGTGCAGAGAGTGCTCGGGGTCGAGCAGATCATGAACGTCGACAGTATCGAGTGCAACGCCGACATCCCGGCGGAGCGTTTTGCCCTGCCGGAGGCGATCAAGGCACTGCTGGCGAAGTCGAAGACGACTACGAAGCCCGCCGCGCCGGAGAAAGACAAGCCGTAGTCCGGGGACGAGAGGAAGCGCAGTAAATCGAAGGAGCTGAGCCATGCTGAGTCCGTTTCTGCCGCGCCGCGCCACCCTGGGGTGTCTCACGGCGGCGCTGGGTTTGGTTTTCGCCGGCGCCGTGGCGTGGGCCCAGGACGAGAAGTTGCCCTCCGGCGAGAAGATCATGGAGAAGACCATCGAGGGCCGCGGCGGGCGCGAGGCATTCGAGAAGCTCAAGACACGGATCCTGAAGGGCACGATCGAGGTGGTGGGCGGCGGTGGTCCGCGCGAGGGCAGCATGACGCGGTACGAAGCCGCACCCAACAAGCGATACACCCTCGTGGAATTGGCCCCCGATGCCAAAACCGAATTGGGCACGGATGGGGACGTGTGCTGGGAGCTCTCGAGTTCCCAGGGCCCCCGGATCGTCGAGGGCCAGGAGAAAGCCCAGCGGGAGCGGGAAGGCACCTTCAATGCGCTGCTGTACTGGCGCGAGCTCTACGAGAAGGTGGAGTGTGTCGGCAAGGAGCAGGTGGACGACCGCCCGTGCTACAAGGTGGTCCTCACTCCGAAAGTCGGCAATCCGGAAACCGTGTACTTCAGCAGCAAGAACGGCTTCCCGATCAAGTCCGAGATGGTGCGCAAGACCGCCCAGGGCGACCTGCAAATCCAGGAACGACTGGAGGACTACCGCGAGGTCGACGGCGTGCAACTGCCGTTTCGGATCATCCGGCAGGTGACCTCGATGGGCCAGCTACAGAACATGACGCAGACCATCACCTACACCTGGAAGAGCATCGAGCACAACGTGGACCTTCCGGCGGACCGCTTCGACCTGCCGCAGGATGTCAAGGATCTGCAGGCGAACCCCGGGAAAAAGCCGGCCAAACCCGGCGCCGCGAAGAAGCCGCCGGGATAGAGGCGGCCCGGCATGCTGCGCGAAAGATACCCGTGCTACGTCGGCAGCGTGCCGCTGGAGGCCGGGCCCGACCTGCCGGTCACCAACAAGTACACCGGCCAGACCGCCGCCCGCGTGACCCGCGCTGACCGCACGGTCGTCGAGCAGGCCATCGCCGCCGCCGCGGAAGCCTTTGCGGCAACGCGGCGGTTGCCGGGCTACCAGCGCCAAGCCATCCTTCAGCACGTGGTCCAACGCGTCACACAACGCCATGAAGAGTTGGCCCGCGCGCTGGCCATCGAGGCCGGCAAGCCCATCCGCGACGCCCGCGGCGAAGTGACCCGCCTGATCGACACCTGCCGCATCGCCGCCGAGGAGGCGGTACGCATCACCGGCGAGTGGCTGCCGCTGGACATCAGCCCGCGCGCCGCGGGGTACCAGGCCATCGTGCGGCGCTTCCCGCTCGGACCGTGCGGGTTCATCACGCCGTTCAATTTCCCGATGAACCTGGTCGCGCACAAGATCGCGCCGGCGATCGCAGCGGGCTGCCCGTGGGTGCTCAAGCCGGCCTCGGCGACACCCATCGGGGCCCTGATGCTGGGTGAGATTCTGGCGGAGACCGACTGGCCGCGCGGCGCGTTCTCGATCTTGCCCTGCAGCAGCCAGGACATCGCACCGCTCGTGACGGATGAACGGATCAAGCTGCTGAGCTTTACGGGATCGCCGGAGGTGGGGTGGGACCTGAAGTCGCGCGCCGGCCGGAAGCGGGTGACGCTGGAGCTGGGCGGCAACGCCGCCTGCATCGTGGACCGGGACGTCGACCTGGACTACGCGGCCGACCGGATCACGATGGGGACGTTCTACCAGTCGGGGCAAAGCTGCATCAGCGTGCAACGCGTGCTCGCGCACCAGGCGATCTACGCCGAGCTGCAAGCCCGGCTGGTCGCGCGGGCGACGAAGCTCAAGGCCGGTGATCCGCTGGATGAGGACACGTTTCTCGGGCCGCTCATCACGGAAGCCGACGCCGTCCGGGTCGAGCAGTGGGTCAATGAGGCGGTCACCGCTGGCGCGCGAGTGCTGTGCGGCGGGCACCGGCGGGGGACGTTCTACGAAGCGACCTACCTGGAGAACGTCGATCCGCGTCAGGCGGTCAGTTGCCGGGAGGTCTTCGGCCCGGTCGCGACGCTGCAACCCTTCGAGAGCTTTGAGGAGGCGGTGCGCGTCACCAACGACAGCGTGTATGGCCTGCAATGTGGCGTGTTCACCGGGAACCTCGCGCACGCATTCTACGCGTATGATGAACTTGAGGTCGGCGGGGTGGTGATCAACGACGTGCCGAGCTTTCGCGTGGACAGCATGCCCTATGGCGGCGTGAAGAACAGCGGGTTTGGCCGCGAGGGCGTGCGCTACGCGATCGAGGAGATGACGGAGCCGAAGCTGCTCGTGTTGAACCGCCCCGGGCAGTTGTAGCGGCCGGCGCCTCGCCGGCCGTCGAAGTGGACCGGGTTCCTGCAGCCGGCGTGCCGCCAATGCTGTCCGGGATTTCTATCGTCCGTGCGGCACCCGGAACATGGAAAGGGGTTGAACCCCGGGGAGACGCGCGGCGGGCCGGCGGCGAACGACACGCCGACCGGAACGGCGGGCGCGCACC
>Ga0315285_10000108_pt1 | contig 80483 bp, 78 predicted proteins | sample YL17G09_36_MG_FD_203698 | JGI IMG/M metagenome (GOLD analysis project Ga0315285, IMG submission 203698) | Sediment microbial communities from Yellowstone Lake, YNP, Wyoming, USA - YL17G09_36 | ecosystem: Environmental > Aquatic > Freshwater > Lake > Sediment | place: USA: Wyoming | collected... | reverse complement strand
CACCGGCGGCAGGTCCTTCAGACCCTCAAGCCCGTGCGTCTGGAACCGCCGCTTGTATTCGTAAAACGACGTCCGGTCCATCCCCCGCTGCCGGCACGCCTCGCTCACGTTGCCCAAAGCCTGCGCCAGCTCCAGCAGCGACAGCCGCTGCGACGCCACCTTCTCCTTCGCGTCCACCAACTCACCCCCTGCACCCATGTTACCACTCCAGATGCAAGGAGACACGCCTAGGTGTACAACCAGGTCAGGGTGCAAGTCTTCGTTGTCGGCGCAGTCATATGTACAGTCCTGACTGTTCTGGGGCGCTACCTCTCCCATAAGATCGGCGGCGAGAAGCTCGGCACGGCATACTCGATGATGACTGCCGCCGTTCACTTCGTGGAACAGGTCGTGAAGGATCTCCACGGCGCGAGCGGGCCGTCTTCACTATCAAGGTCAAGGAGTACATCCTGCCTTCTGCCCCGGAGGCCGAAAACCCCCCGGCGTAGAGGGGCCAGGGTTCCCGCCGCATGAACGGTTCACCTGTGACGAAAGACCCCCGCCGCAAGGTTGGGGGTCTTTCGTGTTTTTCGACGATCTACTGGCGGAACCAGACGCTATGCCGAAGAGAGGGGGTATACCCCCCTCTCTTCGGCGGTATACGGCCTGCCGTTACCTCGCCAGGATCATCTCCCAGGCAACATGCGCCACAGCCGAACGCCGCACCATGTCAGTTGGCGACCACGGCACTTCGACCGTCGTCCGTAGGAGCGGTATGGCGCGGTTGATGATCGTTGTTGCTTCAAGGGCAGATATGATGCCGTGCGGTTTCAGCGTGCCGTCTCCGTAGCCAAGGACAAGGCCGTGGGTCGCCGCCGCCGTCACACTTGACAACGCCCACGAAGGGATGTCAACGGCATCTTCCCATGCCGGCCCCGTCCCTGATGCGGTCAGGCCCAGCGCGCCGACGACCACCTTGAGGAATTCCGCGCGTGTGGGTTGCCTGTCCGGCTCGAAGCCTACGTTGCTGCCACAGACCAGCCGCAGCCCGGCCAGGGCGAGGATGTCACTTTCATGCTCTGCGCCGATTATGTCTTGAAGGAGGGGTAGTGATGGATCGCGCATGAGCATGAACAGCGTTAGGTGATCGATTGTTGCGATGGCCCAGCCGTCGCTTATGACAGTTGGGAGTGGAAGCCAGCGTTGCAGCGTTTCATCCCACCAGAACAGCCACAGCCGATCTTGGGGGACGCCAGATGGAACCGGCACTTCGAGCATCAAGGGCGCCCCGAGGGTGGACACAGCCTTACCCGTTTGATCTGTGGCCGTCACCCGGATCCCGAGACTCAGCACCGTCGCGCTGGTCGCGGGAGGTTTCGGCTCAACCTGCAAGGTGAACGTCGCGGCCGTCTGTACGGCGCCTACTGGCACGCGCAGGGCGATACCCTCCGCCTCCAGCGCGACCACGACGCCCGTTTCTGGTGTTGCCACCCCGGTTACGGGCGCCGGCGGCTCTAGCCCGCCGCCACCCCCGCCGCCCCCGCCGGGCGTCGACCGTTTTACTGTCAGCGTGTCCGTCACCGTGTTCGAGAGAACAGCGCACACTCCCAGCGATTGCGTAACAACATTGGGCGCGGCTTGTTGTTCACCCTCGGCGGCGGCAAACACGAAACCGGCGATGAGGAGGCAGGGCACCAGGGCAGCGACGATCAGGTGTCCGGTAAAGCGTCCTACTTTCATCCCTCGACCCCCTTCCCGACACGCATCCCAAGACGGGAGCCTAGGGGGTCTGTACCCAGAAGGACACGGTGAACGTCCCCGTGCCGGTGGCGGTCATGGTGAAGTCGAGGTCGACCGACGAGCCATCGTCAAGCCCAGCGAGGTTAACCGGCGCCGTCCATCCGACGGTGGCGCTGTATGTCCATACGAGAGTGGAGCCGGCGAACGTGAAATCGCCTACCGCTACAACGTCATCGCCCTCCTTGACCTGGGCCACCAGGACGGCAGTGGTATAGTCACCGGCGACGAAGGTGTCGGTCTTCGTAACCTGCAGATCGACAGGGAAGGCCGCCCCGACATATGCCGAGGGCGCAAGGGGCGTCGCGAACGCCAGGGCCAACGGCAGGGGCGCCTCAGTCACGGTTACATCGCTTGGGCCGGCCACGGTGCTTACCACTCCCGCCGACGCCACCGAGCCAACGAGCAGAACCAGGATCGCCGCCGCCGCAATCACGGAGAAGAACCGACGACGCATGATCATCCTCCTTGTCCTTGGATCCTAGTTGCCATAAGTCGCCCCGAACGTGTCTTCCTTCATTCTCACTTCCTTCCATGTGATGCCCTATTTGGCCTCGACTTCCTGCCAGAAGGCCTCAAGCCTCGCCCAGGCGGTCTTCTCGTCGATCCCCGTGTTGGTTGCACGGTCTATCCACGCGGTGCGGCCACGGGCCACCGATCCAAGCGTAGGCGGCCAGCCCAATCACTGTCACTCCTGCAACCAGGGAGATAACGAACCCACGGCGTTTCACCGTCATTCCACTTCTCTTCGGGAGGGGCGGTCAAGGCTTATCAGTTCAAGATGGAGATTACCGGTTCCTTTTCGACCGAACTAGTATTATTTAGCTGCCACGATGGCACTCCTCATAATCCTCCAGTCAAACGCGGAGCTTTTGACTTCCCGCGTGGCTCCCCTATACCGTCTCCCATTCCCCCTCGCCACTTCCTGCCAGGAGGCGGCAGAGGCCGCTGCCTGGCTTTTCTACGGCCGAGCGTGAGCCTCACGATAGGCCCTGGTTGCAGGGACTCTCGCCCGTCAGGAAGAATAGAGCAACTGAACGCAAGGGTGGGAGCAGACAGTCTGTCTGCAGCGCACCGCGGCGACCATTGACCGTATTGAACGCCCCACGGGTGGCGCTGATCCAGCGGGCATTTCAGGGGAGGTGCGGGGGGTGGCCACTGAGGCATCTTTCTGGGGCATCCACGGCGGAAGGACGGGCGACGCCGACCAGCTGTTTCTCAAGGGGGGCTGTGTGGCGCTTGGCTGGCCCAAGGCGGGCGACCTGTCCGCGCTCAAGGCCGACCGGGAGGCCTTCAAAGCCAAGGTCGCGGAGGCTTACCCCGACAAGAAGCGTGGAGCCATCCCAGGGGATGCCGGGATGCTCATCCGCTTTGTGCACGAGATAAGGCCGGACGATGTTGTCGTCTACCCATCGAAGATAGATAGACAAGTGCACATCGGCCAGGTCAAGGGTGGTTACGTGTATGACCCCGCGAAGGATCCGAAGTATCCGCAGCAGCGGGCGGTCAAGTGGCTGCACGCCATACCGCGCACCCACTTCTCCCAGGGCGCCCTCTACGAGATCGGTTCCAGCCTGAGCTTCTTCCAGATCAAGAACTACGTGGAGGAGTTCAAAGCCGCCATCGCTGGCGAGGAGTCGCTCCCGCCGCCGACCGATGATGCGGAGACGGTCGCCCGCATCGCCGAGGACATCGAGGAGAACACGCGGGACTTCGTCTTGAAGCAGCTGGTGCAAAAGCTCAAGGGGCACCCGCTGGCTGAGTTCGTCGCACACCTTCTGGGCGCGATGGGGTATCGCACCCGGGTCTCCCCGCCAGGTCCGGATGGCGGGATCGACATCATAGCCCACAGGGACGAGCTTGGGTTTGAACCTCCGATAATCAAGGTGCAGGTCAAGAGCACTGAGGGGAGCGTTGGCGACCCAATCGTGGCAGCGCTCTGTGGCAAGGTGGGGCAGGGCGAGTACGGGCTGTTCGTGACCCTGGGCACCTTCACTTCACAGGCGAGGACCTCCGCCCATCTCAGGACCAACCTGCGGCTCGTGGACGGGGACAGGCTCGTTTCGCTGATACTGCAGCACTACGAGCAGTTTGATGCGCAGTACAAGGGGCTGATCCCGCTGAAACGGGTCTACGTGCCCGAAGGTCTTGAGGAGGAGGAGTAAACGATACGGGCGCCCGGGCGAAACCCGGGCGCCCTTAAGCTGTCTATGCCACTGGCGGCGGGGGATGGCCTCCCTTGTCGCCAGTTGCGCTGTGCTGGCTGCGCCGCCCCCGCCCGCGCCTGCCTTCGCGCCTACTGCCCCTGATTGAACAGCTGGTCCATCTGGTTCATGTTGCCCAGGAGGGCCGGGCCCAGGTCCGGGTTGGCGGCGATGAGCCACTTGCCCCCCGTCTTGGTCATCTCGATCGCCACCGGGGTCTCGATCATCGGCAGGTTGGGGTCCTTCAGGCTGTCCGCGAACAGCTGGAACACCATCGCCTGGGCGTCGGCCGCGCTGCCGCCCGCCGCCGCCAGCGGCAGGGCCTGGCTGATGACCCGGCTGACGACCTGCATGAAGTCTGGCGTGGATATCTTCACATTCACGACCGCCTCGCTGCCCTTGGTCTCGCTGGACACGACCTCGTAGTTCAGGCGCCCGAGGAAGGCCTTGACGATGCCCCACTCCGGGGTATCCGTGGCCGGGAACTGGGTGTTCTGTACGACGCACAGGCTGTTCGCCGTTTCCAGGTCCGCCTGCTTCACGGCGTCAAAGAACTGCTTCACGACGCTTTCCGGGGCGGGGCCGGACGAACAGCCGCAAACGCCGATCACCAACACCAGGCCGAGCAGGCAAGCGAGGATGCCGCAGGTCAACGTCCGGCGCGCCTTCGCGGCAGTGGTCATCGAGATGCCTCCTTCTGTGAGCTGCTTCTCAGGGGGCGGTTGCCGCTAAGTAGGCCACCTTCGTCAGCGGGCCGGGCAGGCCACTGCCCCGCCCGGCCGTGGTTGGCATCATTGCTCGACTGAGGCATTCGCCGGCAGAACCGCCACATCCTGCTGACCCTGTTCGCCAGAAGGGGAGCGGGTTGTCGCAGCCCCGGCGTCAGGGTCATAGCCGAGGCCGTCATCCGCAAGTCCCGCGTTGGCGGTCTACCAGGGTCGCACCGCACAGGCTGATTACGCCCACCTTAAGTGCGTGTTCACCTACAACTCCAACGGCATGCTTCTCCTAACGCACCACCCATGGCTCGTTCACATCGCCCCTGTCGCGTGGAGCAGGTCTGCCGCACGACTCTTGAAGACGGGTGCCGTGCGAACCGCTTTCGAGGCGCCGGCAACGCGAGTCAATCAAGCGTCCGGGGTCCGAAGCCGGGATTCAGGTAAGCACTAGGAGGAGAGAACGTCCAAGGCAACGAACCCCATAATGGATTCGAGGTTTGGGCTATCGGCATATTCGTTTCCGAGGGACTATTGCACTAGGGGGAAGGCGGATTGAGGATCACCAAGCTGGAGGTTCACAACTACCGCAGCATCGAGCATCTCGAGATGCGGTGCGAACCATTGATGGTTCTACTGGGGCCGAACAACCACGGCAAGTCGAATATATTGAGGGCGATCGAGTTTGGCCTCTCTACCTCAGAGAAACCCACAACTGAGGACCTCTTCGCCTTCCATGCTCCGGAGGATGACAGTCTCTGGGTAGAACTCACCTTCGGTGAACTGACAAGCCAGGAACAAAACACGTTCAACAGGCACCTCCTGAAAGATGGGAGCCTCCGTGTTCGCAAGGCCGCGAAAAGGACTGAAGACGGTGGCATGGAAGTACAAATCAGTGCATACTTGGACGAACCCACAGAACCTTGGCTCCGGGCAGAGGGTGTCGACGAATTGGTGGAGCGTGATAAGGCGGAGAAGACCCCCCTGAAGACTCTTCTCCCCGACAAGGGCAGGTTGACGCGGAAGTCTATCGAAGAGGCCCAAGCCAAGTACGTCCAAGAGCACCGAGACGACCTGGCTTTCGAAGTACGTCTCGGTCCCCTACTCGGCCCGAAAAACGTTGGGGGAGGAAGCCTGCCCGATTTCTACCTTGTTCCGGCTGTTCGAGATTTGACTGACGAGCTGAAGGTGAAGAACACCACCGCGTTTGGTCGACTCCTCAACCGGGCAGTGCAGGAAATGGCGGAACGGGACCCGAAATTCCGGGCCATTCGCGAGAGCTTGGTGAGACTCATCGGCTCTTTCAACGTCGGTGCGAATGGAGAGGCGGACCGTCCATCACAGCTTATTCAGCTTGAGATGGCTTTGCAGGCCGAACTTCAGCCCTGGGACGTGACAGTTGGCATTGAGGTGAAACCACCAGACATTGAGCGTGTGTTCGAATTGGGTACGAGTCTCCAACTGGATGACGGTTTAAGGACACTGGCTGAATTGAAGGGCCATGGACTCCAGCGTGCGGTTATCTTTGCCTTCCTCAGGGCTTGGGCCAAGCTCCTGCGGGCAACCCCGCCATCGGATGGGTCGCTACTTCCTCGGAAATCCTCTGAGTCAGCGGTTTTTGCCGTTGAGGAACCGGAGATGTTCCTGCATCCACATGCTCAGCGCCGCCTAGCCCGTGCGATTGAGGAAATCGCCGAAACCCCCCAACACCAAGTCTTCTTGTGCAGTCACTCCACACATTTCATTGACATGGATGCATATCGGAGAATTTGCATCGTCACCAAGAAAACCTCTCAATCGGGTACGCGCGTTAGACAGTGCCACGTGGACCTGTTCGAGGGCGCTGACAGTAAGGAGCGAAAGAGCAGGTTTCACATGGCATCGTGGATCAATCCGGACAGGGGAGAAATGCTCTTTGCGAAGAGGGTTGCATTGGTCGAGGGGGAAACCGAGAAGGCAGTGTTACCATTCCTCGCCCGCACGCTCGGCTGTTTCGATGCTGACGTGTCAGTGATTGATTGTGGCTCCAAGGGCAACCTCCCCCTTTACATGAATGTTGCCAATGCGTTTGCCATTCCCTATGTGGTAGTCCACGATGAGGATCCGCTCCCGAGCCCAATTCCCGTGGAGTGGGACGAAGACAGGAAACGAGCGGCGCAAGAGACGTTCAGGCTCAACCAAGTCATCGCCAAAGCCACGGACCCAATGTTGGGCCGGATCGAAGTACTTGCGCCCGACTTCGAACACGTAGCTGGCGTGTCCGCGTCACAAGGCAAGAAGAAAGGGAAGGCCCTTGCAGCTCTGGATCATTTGATGGCTGAGGGGCCAGATCAAGTGCCGGAACGACTCAAGGAACTCGTCCACGTCACCTATAGGCCGGGCGCTTGAGCCTGTCGATGGATGAGCAAAGGGCATTCGCGTCGCGCCAATCATCAGGCCGAAACCCAGGCATGCAAGACGAAGTCGATTGAGATAGGACTAGCCACCCCTAGGAATCCCAGGATGAAGGCTGTCACGGAGGCGAAGTCTGTCAAAAGAGCAAGCATATGGGCCGGCCTTGATTATCATCGGCCCTCCTCACCCCCGCGCCGGCTTCAATACCACAATGGGCGTGCACTCGTCGTCGTTGCCGAAGGGGTTGGCGCGCAGCGCCTCCTCCAGCAGCGGCGGGGGGTAGGGGGCGCTGCCGCCCACAAAGTCCACGTTGCCCAGGTCGTTGACGTCGACGACGACGGCGTCCGCGCCCGTCGCCTCCCTGATGCGCCGCGCCACCTCGTCCGGGTGCCTGGGGCCGAGCACGACATGGGCGTCATACGGCCGCATCGTGCCCGCGATGTCGTCGATTTGCGCCACGGCTGGCCCGGCGACGCGGAAGAAGTCGCCGCGGCGGCCGGCGAGCCGGCCCAGGCCGCCGGCGACCGTGCCGATCAGGATGCGCGGCAGCCCGGCCTCCTGGATGGCCAGCTGCATCGCCGGGGGCGTGGCCAGGCTGCCGTTCTTGCCCGGGAAACGCGCCAGGAACCGGGCCGCGGCGCCCGGGCGCACGTTCGCCGGCAGCGCCGTCCGGCCCTGGGTGATGGCCAGGGGCGACTCGGCGATGGCGATGATGTCGCCGGCCGCGGCGATGCGCCCGGTGTACCTCTTCACGACCTCCACCATGTCGTCGCTCTCGGTCAGCACGTGCGTGCGCACCGGCACGGCGACGAAGGTTTGGGCCGCAGTTGGCGGCGTCCACGTCACGCCGTCGCTGAAGTATGACGCCAGGCCCCGGCATATCGCCCACGCCACGCGCTCCTTGAACGTGATGCTGCGCAGGAGGCCCTCCTCGACCGGGTTGCTGATGCACACAACCTCGAGGGCGACCCCGGGCAGGCCGTCGGGCGCCGGCACGGGCGCCCGCACGGGGTGAACCCCGCGGTCGTTGAGGCTGAGCCCCTCGACCAGCGAGGTCTGCACGCTCCGGGCCAGCCGCGGGGCGGCGTGGTTTCCCGACCAGAAGCCGGTGCGCGTGCCGCGCTGCGTGCACGGCCCGCCGCCCATGTGGATGCTCAAGAAACAGTCGGCGCCGCGCCGGCGCGCCAGCCCGACGCGCTCCGGGTCCGGCACGGCCCTGTCGGTGGCGCGGGTCAGGTACGCGGTGGCGCCCTCCTGGTGGAGCGAGCGGCACAGGAGCCGGCCGATCTGCAGGGCGAGGTCCTTCTCCAGGAGGTTGACCGGGCCGCGCAAGCCCGCGTCGTGGCCGCCGTGGCCGGGGTCGACGGCCACCACCCGGCCGGCCATGGCCCGGCGCGTGCTGGCGCGGTCAAAGAACAGGGCGATGCGCGCCGGCTGCGCCGACTCCTGGACCACCACCGGCGCGGCCTCCCGCTCCAGGTTGACCGTCAGCCGCACCGACCCCGCGGGCGCCTCCGCGATGCTGACGTCGCGGATCAGCCCGTCGCGGACGGGGATGGCCACGGGCTGGAAGTTGAGGGCGAAGCCGGGCAGGACGAGGCGGGCGACGAGCGGCGCTGGCGCCTCGATGTGCCACGCCGCGCCCCGGCCGACGTACTCGACGGCGACGACGGAGAAGACCGTCCCCTTGCCAATGCCCGGCCGCAGGGCCGCCCAGACGTTGGTCACCACCGGCTTCATCCACGACCCCTCCCCGCTACAGCACCCGCAGCGTGCCCAGCGTCCTGTCGGCCGGCCCCGAGATGCGCAGCCCGGTGCGCCGGATCAGGCTGAGGTACTCCACGATCTCCGGCGTCAGCACCTCGCCCGGGCAGACCACCGGGATGCCCGGCGGGTAGCAGGTGACGGCCTCCGCGCACACCCTGCCCCGCGCCTGCTCCAGGGCCACCGCCGCCGCCGGCCGGAAGAAGGCCTCGCGCGGCAGGGCCGCCAGGGGCGGGATGGGCGGCGCCGCCGGCGCCCCGTTGGCGACGAAGTGGCCGGAGAAGGAATTCGTGGAGCTGGGCGGGCGCCGCGCCAGGTCGCCCAGCCCACGCAGGACGCGCCGCACCTCCGCCGCGCGATTGGCCCCGCTGACCATGAACAGGACGTTGAACAGGTCGGACATCTCGACCTGGATGCGGTGTCGCCGGCGCAGGAACGCCTCCGCGTCCGGCCCGAGGATGCCAAGCCCGCGCACCGATACCGTGACCTTGGTCGGGTCGAGCGCGAACACCCCCGGCTCGCCGACCCGCTCGGCGCCGAAGGTCTTGAGGCGCCCGAGGCGCCCGAGGCGCCGGACCCCGTCGCGCAGCGCCGCCGCCAGGCCGAGCGCCCGCGCCGCCATGGCCGCCCCGCGCCGCACCGCGTCGCGGCGGGCGGCGTCGATCGACCCCAGGAGCAGGTACGAGGCGCTGGTGCTCTGGATCAGCTGCAGCGCCTTCTTCACCCGCGAGCGGTCGACGCGGTCGCCCACGACGTGCAGGGCCGAGGCCTGGGTGAACGCCCCCAGCACCTTGTGCATGCCGTGGGCCACGACGTCACAGCCGGCCGCCAGCGCCCCCGCCGGCAGGCGGCGGCTGAAGTAGAAGTGCGCCCCGTGCGCCTCGTCGACCAGGACGGGCTTGCCGCGGGCGTGGGCCAGGGCGGCGATGGCGGCAAGGTCCGATACCGCGCCGTAGTAGGTCGGGCTCACCAGGGCCACGGCGGCGGCGTCGGGGTGCGCCCCAAGCGCGGCCGCGACGTCCTGCGGCCGCACGCCGTGGGCGATCCCCAGCCCGTCATCGACCACCGGCGCCACGTAGACGGGATGCCCTCCACACAAGATGATGCCCGCCAGGGCGGACTTGTGCATGTTGCGGCCGATGATTATTTTCTGGCCCGGCGGGCAGGCGGCGACGATCATGGCAATTACTCCGGCCGACGTGCCGTTGACCAGGAAGTACGTCTGGTCGGCGCCAAACGCCCGCGCCGCCAGGCACTGGGCCTCGGCGATGACGCCTGACGGCTCGTGCAGGTCATCCAGCCCGGGCACGCCGGTGACGTCGAAGGCGAACGGCGCCCGGCCGAGGGCGCGCCGCAGTGTCCCGCCGCCGGCGCGGCCGCCCTTGTGGCCCGGCATGTGAAAGCGCGCTGTGCCGTCGGCGTGGTAGCGCCGGATCGCTTCGACGAGCGGCGCGCGTTCCTGGCCCATTCCACGCCTGCCTCTTGCCGCGAGTCCGCCCCGCCCGGCCACCGGCCGGTGCCGCGGGCATGGCGGGCCGCGAGCGGTTTCTGCACCAGTATACTGTGACGCCCGCCGCGGCGCGTCTTCTGGCCGTGCCCGGCGGTCAGGGAAGTGCAGGCAGGGGGGGTGCCAAACACCAAATGATCCTGGGGACATGCGGGTCGCCTTCGCCCGGCGCGCGCGTCACCCCGCGGCGACGCCCGCCGCGCGCTTCACTTTGGCCAGGCCATGCCTTCCGGCAGTCCCCGGCCGAGCGCCATGGCGAGCAGGGCTGACCCGCCGACAAGCGCGGCGGCCAGGAGGAATGCCGGCCTGATGCCCAGGAAGTCGACAATGGCGGACTCAACGAGGTATGCGCAGACCATGCTTGCGGCGCCGACAGCGGCATAAACGCCGAGCACGTGGGGCAGCTTCTCTTTGGGCGTCCACGCCTGGAACATTGACGTAGCGGAGATCGACCTGAACGCTTCAGCGACGCCGCCGGATGCCATCATCGCCAGCGCGAAGGGCAGGTTGTCGGCCCAGTACAGGGCTCCCGTGAACGCCCCCATGGCGATCGCCCCGGCGACGAAGGAGGCGAAGGAGCCACCACGCCTCACCGCGGCCGCCCCCAGGGCGCCCACCAGCGAACCACAGGACCACATCGACAGCATGGCGCCGTACCCCGTGGCCCCCGCCCGCAGGACGTCCGACGCCAGCAGAAGCTCCAGGAGGTTCAGCATCGCGCCGCCTACCAGAAATGGAACCGTGGCCAGGACGAGCAGCCGCGTCAGGGGCGTCCTGAAGGTGTGCCGCACCCCGTCCATGGTGCGCCTGAGGAACTGCTCGGCGGAGCGCGGGATGCGCACCCGCGGCACGAACAGCAGCATGAGGCTGGCCAGAAGGAACGGCGCCGCGACCGCGATGTAGGCGTAACGCGGCCCCCCGGAATCGAGGGCCGCCCCCATGACGGCGGGTCCGAGCACCCGCCCCAACGTCGACGCCCCGTTCAGCATGCCGTTGGCGGCCTGCAGCTGGTCGCGGTCAACAAGCGCCGGCACTAAGGAACCCCGTGCCACCAGGCCCAGCAGCTGGCTCACGGCCAGGGCGAGCGATGCCACGTACAGTATTCCGGCATTACCCACGAACAACATCAGGCCCAGGACGACCGCGGCCCGTGTCAGATTCAAGAACAGGAGCGTATTGCGGCGGCAAGCCCGATCGAGGAAGCTCCCGGTGAGTGGCCCGAGGAACACGTGCGGCAGGACGGTCATGGTGAGTATGATGCCGGCCCCCATTGGACTCCCCGACCATTCCATGGCCAGCATCGCGAACAGGGGGCCGTTGGCGCCCCACAGGGCGAGCGACTCCGTCACCAGGGAGGCGCTCAGGATTATCAGCGTGCGGTCGCGCCAGACGCTGCGCTGGCTCGTTGGCTGCGGTTCCATGTGACCTCCTTGCCATGCCCTGGTGGGTCCCTGGCTTCAAGACTCACAGGATATGGTCTAGCTGGCTCGACTAACAAGTCTTCGCCAGCGGCGGCGGAAATTCCTCTTGAGGCCCGCGTCGGCCCCGCCGCTCACGGGCAGTCACCGGCGGGGTTCCGACGCGCCCGCGCCACCTCGCGCATCGCCAGCCACAACATCACGTAGCCGCGCCGGATGTCGTCGGCGGACATCGTGGTTGTGGAGCAGGCGGGCGAGATGTAGTGGAACCGCGAGTAGTCATCGCTGATGTCGCGGATCCCGAACTCCGCCGCCCGCTCCCGCACCGGCGTTCCCGGGAAGGGCTTGAGCACGCTGGCGGAGAGCACGTCCGGCCGGGCGCGGCGGATGAAGTCGGCGGTGGCCCGCACGCCGGCCAGGGTCTCGCCCGGCAGGCCGACGATGAACGCCGCCACCGTCTTGATGCCCAGCCGGCGGCACCACTCGAATACGTCGCCGGCGCGCTCAACGTCGATACGCTTGGCGACGCCGTCGAGCACCTCCTGGCTGGCGCTTTCGACGCCCAGGAAGATGCGCCAGCAACCGGCCTCACGCATCTCGCGCAGGAGGCCGGGGTCGACGGCATCGACGCGGGTGCTGCACGACCACCGGATGTCCAGGCCGGCAGCGCCCAGGGCGGCGCAGAACTCCAGGACCCGCGGGCGGCTGAGGGTGAAGGTGTCATCGGAGAATTCAACGTCCCGGCACGCGTAATCGCCGGCGAGGGTCGCGATCTCGCTGAGGATGCGGCCGATGGAGTGGCGGCGCACGCGGCGCCCGTTGAACGCCGACGTCGAGCAGAAGCTGCAGCCGAACGGGCAGCCCCGGCTCGTCGCGACCAACCCCGGCCGCTCGTACGCGCCCAGCGGCAGCAGGTGGCGCGCCGGGGGCGGCAGGGCGTCGAGGTCGGCGACGCGCGGTCGCGCCGGGCCGGCCGTCGCCGCGCCTGTCTCGTCGCGCGTGGCCACGCCGGCCGCGCCGCCCGGCTGCCGGCCCCCCGCCACGCGCTCCGCCACGTCGAGGAACGTCGCCTCCCCCTCGCCCAGGCAGACGGCATCCACCGCCGGTTCCTGGAGCAGCCGGGGGTACTCGAAGGTCGCGTGATTGCCGCCCAGGACGACCACCGCCCGTGGGTTGGCGCGCTTGACGTGGCGGGCGATGCAAAGGCACGCCGGGATGGTGCACGTCATGCTGGCGGAGATGCCCACCAGGTCGGCGGTCGCGGCGTGTGCGGCGACGTCTGGCGGGCGCATCCCCGTCGCCGCCATGTCCAGGACGCTCACGGGGAAGCCCGCCCGCTCGAGCCCGGCGGCGATGTACGCCGGGCCCAGCGGCGGCCCCAGCGGCCGCCTGCGGGCAGGCGGCCGGGCATCACGAAGGCACGGGTTGACCAGGAGTATCCTCACCGCCGCCCCTCCCCGCGTCAAACAGCACCTGTGGGGCGCACTGGGGGCACAGACCACCTAGCCCGCTACGCCTTCAGCTGGAAATTGGCTGAGTCGCCTTCGACGATGTCCGCGACCGGGGCCTCGTAATCCACCTCCATGGCTCTCACCTCCTAGAACCCCCGTATGGGGAGAGCCCGTCCTGGCTTCGACCGGCCCCGCGCGCCCCACATATATCAGGCGGCGTTCCTGGCCTCCCGCGCCGCCAGCTGCAACATGACGTAGGCCCGCCTGATGTCATCGCGAGACATGGTCGCCGTGACACAGGTGGGCGAAGCGTAGTCATAGCGCGAAAAGTCATTGCAGAGCACCGAGACCCCCAAATCCCCGGCCCGCTCCCGCACCGGGGTGCCTGGGAAGGGCGTGAGCATGTTGACCGCGATCACGTCCGGCCGGGCGCGGCGGATGAAGTCGGCCGTGGCCCCGGAAGATGCAGGCGTCTCGCCGGGCAGGCCGACGATGAACGTCCCCTTGGCCTTGATGCCCAGCGACCGGCACCACCCGAAGGCCGCCAGCGCGCGCTCGACCGCCAGCCGCTTCCCGGCGCCGTCGAGCACGGCCTGGTCGCCGCTCTCCGCCCCCAGCAGCACGCGGTGACACCCGGAGTCGCGCATCGTCCGCAGGAGGTCGAAATCGACGCTGTCGGCGCGGATGTTGCAGCCCCAGCGGGCGTCGAAGCCGCCGGCGGCGAAAAGGGCGCAGAACTCGACCACGCGCTGGCGGCTGAGGGTGAAGGTATCGTCGCAGAAGTCGACCTCCCGGCACCCGTAATCGCCCACCAGGACCTCGATCTCCTGTATCACGCGCCGCAGGGAGTGCCGCCGCACCCGGCGCCCGTGGAACGCCGACGCCGAGCAGTAGCTGCAGCCGAACGGGCAGCCCCGGCTCGACGCCAGGCTGCCCGGGAAGGGGTAGTCCTTCATTGGCAGGAGGTGGCGCGCTGGCGGCGGCAGGGCGTCGAGTTCGAGAATGGCCGGCCGTGGCGGGCCGACCGCGTCCGGGCCGCCCGCGTCCCCGTCCCGGACGGCCAGGCCGGCGCAGCCGGCCAGCGGCTGGCGCCCGGCGACCCGTAGGGCCGCGTCAAGGACCGTCGCTTCGCCCTCGCCCAGGCAGACGGCGTCTACGGCTGGCTCCTGGAGCAGCCGGCGGTACTCGAAGGTGGCGTGGTTCCCGCCACAGATGACGACCGCCCGCGGATTGGCCTGCTTGACGCAACGGGCGATGTCTACGGAGCAGCCTTCGGTGCACGTCATGTTGGCGGAAACGCCCACCAGGTCGGCGGCGGCGGCCCAGGGGGCCACGTCCGGGGGGCGCATCCCGGCCACGGCCATGTCGAGCACGTCGACCGCCATGCCCGCCCGCTCGAGGCCGGCGGCGATGTACGCCAAGCCGAGCGGCGGGGCAAAGCCCCGCCGGTTGGCGGGCAGCCTGGGGTACGGCAGGCACGGGTTGACAAGCAGCACCCTCATTCGGGGTCCCCCCAGGCGATGAACTCGCCGTACGCCAGGTCGGCGAGCACGGCCTCAAGGTCGCGGTGCAGGACATCGGGCGACACGCCGGGGAACCGCCGCCCGAGCTCGTCCCGGAGCTGGTTGAAGTCGCGGCTGCCGTCGCACAGGCCCCAGACCAGCCCGGCGGTCGGGTTGAGCAGCGCTACGCGGCCCGAGTATATCTCGATGAGCGCGGTGCGGCCCTCGTAGTCGACGGACTCCACGCTATCGCTCCGGCGCGGCCAGGTCCCCACGGGAACGGCGGCGGGCGGACCGGCCTCGCCGTCGGCAGCCGGATCTCCGGGCATCTGAATCCCACCCCGCGGCAGCCGGTAGGCTGTGAGTATGCCGGTCGATGAGCGCCACACGACGAACGATAAGCTCACACATCGACAGCCATCGGTGCTGGATAAGGTATTCTCCAGAATACTTATGACTCCTCCAGTATTCCCAAACTAAAGCAAACCACCGCCCCCGGTCCGAAAACCAGGGGGCGGCGGTGCAGTGCCAGGCGACGGCCCGTCCGGTCAGACTGTATCCGCCTTGACGCCGGCGCGGCGCACCATCCACAGGGCGATGGGGCCGGAGACCGCCATCAGGCCGGAAGCGATGATGATCAGGAACCTGAGCCCGAGGATGTCCAGCAGCGCCCCGGCGACCAGGTAGGCAGTGCCCATCCCGAGGGCGGCCAGGGCCATCTGCGCCCCAAAGACGCGTGAGAGCATGTCCTCCCGCGACGAGCGCTGGATGAGGGCGTTGCTGGCGACGACGCGGAAAGCCTCGCAGATCCCGGCGCAGAAGACGACGGCCAGGGCGGACACGAGGGTGGGGGCCACGGCCAGCGCCATCGTGATCAGGCCGGCGAGCAGGCCGCCCACCACGAACGACGAGAACGCGTCGTGGCGCATGAACCGCGCGGCCAGGGCGGAGCCGATCACCGACCCGCCGCCGGCCACCGACATGAAGAACCCGTATCCCGTCGCGGCGCCCGTCCCGAACACCGATACCGACAGGGCAAACTCGGCGATGTTGATGGCGCCGCCGGCGAAGAAGTATATCGCCCAGCTCGTTATCAGCGCGCGCAGCAGCGGGGTGGTCAGGGCGTAACGCAGGCCGGCCCAGGTGTCGCGCATCACGTCAAGGCCCCGCGGCGTCGCCTCGGTGGCGGGCAGGTACAGTGAGCACAGGCTCGCCAGCGCGAACAGGACGCACAGCGCGACGTAGGCCGGCGCCGCCCCCAGGGTGTCGGTGAACCTGCCCATCACCGCGGGTCCGGCCAGCCGCCCGAGCATGATCGCCGCGTTGAGGGCGGCATTGGCGGTGACGAGGCGGGCCGGGCTGACCAGGCCGGGGATGGCGGCGTTGCGGCAGATCATTGAAATCAGGTTGCACACGGCGAGGGCGAGCGTGGCCCAGTACAGCGCCGTCACGCGGCCCAGGAACAGCAGAAGCGCCGCGCACGCCACGGCACAGGCCGCGTTGGCCAGTACCAGCGCCCAGCGGTGCGACGTCCGGTCGAGGATCGAGCTCATGAACGGCCCCAGCACCATGGCCGGCAGCACGCCGCAGGCGAAGACGGCGCCCGCCGCCAGGAGCGTGCCGGTCCAGTCCTTGGCCAGCGCCCCGAACGACGGCGTCGCCCCGTAGTATGCGAACGAGGCCACCCCCTGGCCGATGGCCAGCGCCAGGAGCCCGCCGCGCGGGAAGGCCGGACGGTCAGTGGGTGAACTCACGCCGGTCACCTCCCGCCCCCGGCCGGGACATCGCTTGAAGCCTCAGGCGCGCCCTCGCGGCGCGCGGGCGCTTTCCGCACCAGCCACGGCACCAGCGGTGCCGTGGCCGCGATCACCCCGCCGGCGATGAGGCACGACACCCGGACACCGACAGCCGCGATCAGCGGGCCGGTGGCCAGGTAGGAGGCGGACATGGCCGCCCCGCCCGTGACCAGGAGCAACCCGAACGCTCGCCCGCGCAAGCTGTCGGGGGTATGCTGCTGCATGAGCATCGTCGATGTCACCGTGCGCCACGCCGAGGCGATACCCCCGGCGGCGGACAGGGCCACGACCATCCACAGCTGGGGGACGACGCCGAACATGATCACGACGGCGCCGATGGCCAGGAGGCTTGAGGCGTAAACCCTCAACGTCTGGGGCATGGCGACCGACCCCAGGAGCACCGACCCCAGAAGACTGCCCCAGCCCCAGGCGGTGATGAGCAGGCCGTAGCCGGTGGCCCCGCCCTGGAAGAGCCCTTCCGCGATCATCATCTCGAGCAGGTTGAGGGCGCCCCCGGCCAAGCAGAACGTCACCCCCGTGATGATGAGCATGCGCGGCACGGTCAGGGTCATGACGTGCAACTGGGTCAGCGCCGGCCGGCCCCGCCGCGTGGCGGGGGCGGCGGCGGGCAGGTTCGGGATCGGGAGCAGCGCCAGCGTCGCGGCCAGGTAGCCGGCGGCCACGGCGGCATAGGCGACGGCGGCGCCGGCGTAGTCCATGATCAGCCCCGCCGCCACGGGACCAAGGAGCTGCCCCACCGCGCTCGCGGCCGTCGCGGCGGCGTTGGCTCCCTGCAGTGAGCCGTCCATGACCAGGGACGGCAGGACCGCCTTGCGCACGGCGGTGTTCAGGGTCGACAGTATCCCCGTCGCCAGGGCGACGGTCATAAGAGACCACAGCTCCTGGGGGAAGAGCACGAGGAGGATCATGGCCAGCGCCCGCGCGCCCTCGGTCGCCAGCATCACGGCGCGCCGGGGAAGGCGGTCGGCGTACGTGCTCAGGTACGTCCCGGCGATGATCGTGGGCGCGACGTTGAGGGCCAGGACCAGCCCGGCCGCCGGCGCGCCCAGCACGCGGGCCGCTTGAATCGGCACGACGGTGACGAACCCGAAGTCCGCCGTCATCGAGATGCTCAGGCTTCCGGCGTACGCCCTGAGGGCGCGGTTGCGGTAGATGTTCAGGAAGCCGGCCAATCGCATCAACGTGCCCCCTCAAAGGCCCTCACGCCCGGTCGTGCCCCAGAGCGGCATGCATAAGTTGGCAGATTCAAGACCACCCTGCCATATTCCTGCCGGCCCGGTCAATGTTTGAAAAGTAAATGAATCCTGTCAATGGCACCTCTCGCGGGGGGGAGTGCCCCGGCCGGGCCGATCCGCTGGGCGCGTCTCCCTCATGCATTCGCCCCGTCCAGCACATGATTCCATGGCGCGGCGTTAATACCTGCCAGGTAACCGGTCGCCGGCCGGCCGCGATGCCCGCCGGGCAGCCGGCGGGGCGCCGTCGCATCCGACGACGCCCCGCCACACGGTCTTATGCGCTTCAAGAAGCGGCCTAGCGCGCCGGCTTGAAGTACTGGATGTCTTCCAGGCCGCCCGCGCGCTCCTGGCGCAGGACCGGCTCGACGGCCATGCCGCAGGCGACCTCCCCGGGCTTGATCTCGCCCAGGCGGTGGATGAGCCCGCCGCGCGCGCCGGCGAACTGGATGAACGCCACGACCACGGGCTCGGCGAGGGGCTGGTCGTCAAGGTCCTCGTGCAGCACGGTGAACGTGTTCACGGTGCCGCGCGGGCCGACCTCCACCCAGTCGGTGGTGTGGACGAAGCACTCCGCGCAGTACATGCGGCCGGGGACCAGGAGGCACCCGCAGCGCGGGCACTTGCTGGCCATGATCACGCCGCGGTCCTTGAGCGCCCGGAAGAAGCGTTCGCCGGCGACCCCCATCGTGTACTGGTGCCAGATGGGCTGCTCGCCGTACCACGTCCGGATGTCCTCCATACGCCTGGGTTTCTCCGCGATGCCCACGGCCTCAGCCCTCCCGCGGCACGAAGTGGATGATGTCGGTGATCGCCCCGGTGCGCTCGGCGGCCGGCTTCCAGACCGCCTTCACCGCCATGCCCACCTTGACCTTCGCCAGGATCGCCTCGAGGGTCGTCCCGACGTCGGCCAGGATATGCATGAAGCCCACGCCCGGCGAGCAGCCGTCGATCTCGACCACCACCGGCACCGTCGGCTTCTCCACGCGGGTCGCGTCCCACAGCACGTACGACACGGAGAAGGTGTTGACGCGGCCGGTGTCTTTGACCTCAACCCAGCGGTCGGTGGGCCGGAAGCACCACTCGCAGAACATGCGCGGCGGCACCACGGTGCGCCCGCACTTGTCGCACTGCCGGGCGAGGATCTTCCCCTCCTTGAGCCCCGTGAGGAAGGTACCCATGGCCATGCCGGTGTCCCAGGCGTAGTCGGCCTTGACCTGCCAGCGCGTGGTGAGAGCCTTGCCTGACTGGATGTCCCGGTCCTTGAGCGGGACGCCCGGCCATTCCTTAATGTTCACGGACATGTCCTCATCCCTCCCGCTCTAGACTCCCAGGATGGCGACGGTGCCGACCTGCATCAGGTCGCCCCACGCCTGGGCCAGGCCGCGCCGCACCGGCCGCGAGACCTGGCGGGCGCCCGCCTCGCCGCGGAGCTGCCAGTATATCTCGGCCAGCTTCATCACGCCCGACGCCGCGATCGGGTTCCCGACGCCCATCAGGCCGCCCGACGGGCACACCGGCAGGGCGCCGTCACGCTGCGTGACCCCTTTCTCCAGGAGCTTGGGCGCCTCGCCCTTGTCGGCGAGCAGCAGGCCCTCCATGTGGTGCAGCTCCTTGTAGGCGAAGGGGTCGTATATCTCGGCGACGTGGATCTCGGTCTTCGGGTCAGTGATGCCCGCCATGCGGTAGGCCATGCGCGCCGCGTACTCGACGTACTTCGGGTAGTACAGGTCGCGGTTGGTCCAGTACGAGGTGTCAAGGTGCCAGCCCACGCCCTCGATCCACACCGGCTTGTCGGTGAGGCGGCGGGCCAGGCGCTCGGACACCAGGACCAGCGCCCCGGCGGCGTCGCTCACGGGCGACACCATGAGCCGGGTCACCGGCCAGACCATGATCTCGGAGTCCACGACCTCCTTCACCGTGTAGTTGCCCGGGATGCCCGCCTGGGCGCACGGGTGGTCGAGGCCGTTTTTCTTGTTCTTGACCGAGACGAGGGCGATCGTCTCCTGCGATATGCCATGGACCTGCATGTAGCGGTTCATCTCCAGGGCGAAGATCCACAGCAGGTTCACGCCCAGGGGCCGCTCCATGATCTGGTCGTAGATGGCGTTGAACGCCGCCTGCGGGTGGGGCATGACCGGGGACATCTTCTCCTCGGCCACGACCAGGCAGGCGTCGAAGTGCCCGGACGCCACGTGGTACCAGCCGTGGTTTATGGCGAACACGCCCGAACCGCCGCCCACGTACGAACGCATGTAGGGCTTCCTGAAGCCGCCCGCCCCGTCGGCCAGGTACTCGCCCTTCATGTGTACGCCGTCGAAGGCATCGGGGGCGGTGGCCATGGCCACGCAGTCGATGTCCTTCATCTCCAGCCCGGCGGAGTCGAGGGCGAGCCGCGCCGCTTCAAAGCACAACTCCTTGCCGGTCTCCTGGGCGCGCCGCATGAACTTGGTCAGGCCCGCCCCGATAACGGCCACGCGGTTCTTGTATCCCATGTCTGGCTCCCCCCCCGCTCAGTGGTTGGACAGGATGGCCACGGCCCCAGCGGCCGTGGGAATCCCGCGCCACGACTGGACGAGACAGGTCTCAGCGCCCTTCACCTGGCGCCCCCCGGCCAGTCCGCGCAACTGGGTGACGGCCTCCGCCGTCGCCCGCAGGGCGGCCGCGTCGTAGAGGAAGCCGTTCCCCAGGCTGCCCCCGGAGACGTTGACCGGGATCTCGCCGTCAGCGTCGAAGTACCCGTCGCGCAGCATCGCCGCCGCCTGCCCCGGCGCCGCCAGCATGACCGCCTCCAGGTGCTGCAGCTCCTTGTACGAGAAGGCGTCGTCGATCTCAGCGAAGTCGACCTCGCGGGACGGGTCCTTGATCTTGGCCATGCGGCACGCCATCGCCGTCGCCAGCTGCGCGTAGGTCGCCCGCGACCAGTCGCGCATGTCCAGGTCAGGCGTGTCCTGGGCCCAACCGATGCCCTGGATGTAGACCGGCTGCTCCACGAGGCGGCGTGCGACGCACTCCCGCGCCAGCACCACGACGATGGCGCCGTCGGCGGGGGCGGCCACGTCCATCTTCTTCAGCGGCTCGGCCACCGCCGGCGAGGACATCACGTGGTGCGCGCAGAAACGCCCGGGGTACGCGGCCAAGGGGTTCTTCAGGGCGTTTTCGCGGTTCTTGACCACGACCGCCGCCGCATCCTCCTCGCTGGCCCCGCTCTCCTGGAGGTAGCGCCGCATCTCGAGCCCGGCGACAAAGCGCGGGTTCAAGGCCAGCGGCCGCGTCATGACCGGGTCGAGCGCGAACGCCTCAATGTGCGAGAGGTGCCTGACGTTGGACGCCTTTGAATGGCCCTCGACGACGGCGATGTCGAACTCCCCCGTCTGCAGCTGCAGGAACGCGGCCGCGATGCCCGTCAGGCCGTCGCCGGCGATCGTGTGCACGGGCCTCAGGGCCGCGCCGATCTGGTCGGGGACGTACTCGTCGAATATCGCCGTCCCCTCCATGTAGTCCTCTGACACGCAAACGAAGGTGTCCACGTCCTTGGGCTCCACGCCCGCGTCGGCGTATGCCTTGACCGCCGCCTCGTATGTCATCTCGCGGAAGGAGACGTCCGGCGAGATGGAGCGGAAGGCGGTCGAGCCTATGCCGACGATGGCCACGCGCTCTTGCACGCGTATCCCTCCTCAAAGCCAGAAAGTACCTCGCGTTATCGCGGAGACGCCCGGAGCGGGCCCCTCCAACCGCTACATATTCGCCCCGCCGCACCCAAATCCTTCGCCGCCGCGCCGTCGCCGCCAATGTCAGAATAGCGAGTCCACGGGTCCGCCCCGGACAAGTGGCGCCCGGCGGCGGGGGGGAGGGCGCGGAACGTTGACTGGCGGCGAACGGGGGGCGCGGCGGAGGCGCCGGGATATAGCGTCTCTATACATCACTATGCATTACATTGCTGCGCCGCGCAGGATGTTGCCGGACACGCGTCGAATTTCATAATAGCTGCCATAACTTACGCCTGGTGGCTGACGCGGGCGTTGCTCCCATTGCCGCGGGCCGGCCAGCACGGTCTTGGAGAGGCATTGGCGGTCCGATCGCCGGGCGAGCGGTACCACGCCTTCAAGGGAGGAGGTGCAGACAATGGACCTGCGCATTGAGGACTTCGAGATCGAGACCCTCGATGACATCAACGCTTCCGTCGTCAACGACGGCTCGGGCGGCATCGGCGTCTGCGCGTAGCCACCACAGGCGGCACCGCTGAATGACGCGGTGCCGCACGCCAAGTAAACGGATGTAGTATCGCCCCGATCGGACCGCCATCTCCCTTTTTTGAAGCCCCGGCGAGCGTCTTGACTGACTCCGGGTCGTGGAGGGTGGCTAATGAAGGTCGTGCTGGTGTTTCCCCCGCTGTCGTGGCCGTTCGCGCCCCACCTGGGCCTGCCCTCTCTGGCGGCGTACCTGCGCCGCCACGGGCATGACGTGGTCCAGGTCGACGCCAACCTGGAGCTGCACAACCGCCTTCTCGACCCCGCGCCGCTGCGGGCGCTGCACGCGCGCCTGCAGGAGGGCTTTTGCGACCTCGACCGCCGCGAGGCGCTCTCTGTCCGGCAACAGGAAGGGTACCGCGCCCTGTTGTCGGGCGGGCTCCTGCGCCTGCCGGCGTTTTTCGACCGCGCGGGCGCCATCCGGGCCGCCTTCCACGACATTGACCGCTACCGGCTGCGCGAGGACGGCACGGTGCCCCTCGAGGACGCCTGGGCCGGCTACCTCAGCCTGAAGGACATCGTGCTCCCCGAACACCCGAACCCGTTTGACCTGCCCGTGGTCTCGCTGGCGCGGTTGCGGTCGTGCCTGGACGGCTCTGACCCCCTGCCGTACCAGGATCTGCTGTCAGGGCTGGCGGCGGAGGTCGCCGGCCAGGAGCCTGGGCTGGTGGGCTTCTCGTTCGCGTTCAGCGAGCAGGCCATCCCCGGCCTGGCGCTCATGCGCCTGGTGCGGGAGGCGGCGCCGGGGGCGTACCTCGTCGCCGGCGGGACGTACTTCACCGCCCTGCGTGACGGGCTGCCGCAGCTTCTGCCGCAACTGCCGTTCGTCGACGGCGTGGTGCTGGACGAGGGTGAGGGCCCGCTTTTGGCGCTGGCCGAGGCCCTCGAGCGCGGCGGCTCCCCGGCCGCCGTCCCCGGCGTGGCCTCCTGCGCGGGCGGGCGCTACGTATACAACGCCCCGCCCCCGCCGCTGCCGATGGACGACCTGCCATGCCCGGATTTCGGTGGCCTCAAGCTCGACGAGTACTTCACGGCGCGGCCGGTGCTGCCGTACGCGACCGCGCGCGGCTGCTACTACGGCCGCTGCGCGTTCTGCAACTTCACCCTGCAGAGCCGGCACTTCCGGGGCCGCAGCCCGGCCCTGGTGGCGCGCGACCTTGACCAGCTGCAGCGGCTCTATGGCGCCCTGTTCTACCTCGTGCAGGAGGCGGAGCCGCCGCGGCGCATGGCGGCCATCGCCGACGCCCTCGTAAAGCAGCGGGCGAACGTCAACTACCAGCTGTTCGCGCGCTTTGAGCGCGGCTTCGACCAGGACCTGGCGGCGAAGCTCGTGCGTTCCGGCTGTCTTTACGTATTCTTCGGGCTGGAGTCGGGCAACGACCGCGTCAACCGGTTGATGCGCAAGGGCGTCGAGGTCGCCGAGGCGCGGCGCATCGTCGGCTGCTGCGCGGCGGCGGGACTGAACGTAGTCGTGTCGAGCATCCGCTCCTTCCCGACAGAGACAGCCGCCGAGTGGGAGGACACCCGCGCCTTCTACCGCGACATACGGGAGCGCTACGGGTCTGCCATCCGCATCACGGGCGGCTCGCACTTCTACCGCCTCGGCCGCGGCTCGCTCGTCGACCGCGCGCCGGGGGAGTTCGGGGTCGCCGAGATATATCGCCAGGCGGCGGGGGAGCTGAACGCCGTGCTCCCCGCGTACCGCTGGGCGGGCGACGACGGCTCGGGCTTTCTGGCCCTGCAGGAGCGCTACCTGGCCGAGTCGCCGCTGATCCTGTACAATGAGCTGCTCGTCCTGGTCATCACCGCGCTCGCCGGCCGGGACATCGTGCGTTTCTCCACCGTGCGCGGGCGGGCCCGCGCGCCGGACGCCGCCGTAGCCGCCGTCGCCGCGCCACCCGACGGGTGCCTTCTTTTCCTGGCGCCGGGCGTGCGCGTCCTGGAGTGTCGCTTCCCGGTGGGCGAGATATGGCGCCTGTCCCAGAAGCGACGGCTCATGGTACGGGAGATGTTCCTCGGCCGGGGGCTTGACCTCGAACGCATCTGGGACGAGCTGGAGCGGGCCGGGCCGACCCTCGCGCCGGAGCCGACGCTGGTCCTCTGCGGTCGCGGCGGCGAGAGCATGGTCGTGTCGCCGCGGCTGCGGCCGCTCATCGGCCGGCTGGAGGGCGGCGCGACGCTGGACGAACTGTGCGCGGGTCTCCACCCGCGGGCGGGCCCCGACGTGCGGCGGCAGCTCGGCGCGTTCCTCAGGGACCTCAGGCGATGCAAACTGGTGGTCGCCCAACGCGGGGCGGCCGCCGGGCGAGGGGGAGGAGCATGAGCGAAAGGCTTCTGCGCTCACCGTTTTTGCAGGTGATCGCGAGTAACGGCGGATACGTGGCCTATCACTCGCTGTTCGGCAACCTCTGCCGCGTCAACGCCGGCGTGGTGAACCTCCTGGAGCGCTTCCGGGAGCCCAAACGCCCGGCGGACGTCGTGCTCGGCGCCAGCGCCGCGGCCGGGGTCAGAAAGCTCCGCGAGATGTGGTACCTGGTGCCCGAGGGCACGGACGAGCGGGCGCGGGTGGGGCGCTGGCTGCAGCGGCGCAGCGAGCTCGTCCCGCAGGGGTACTTCATCACCGAGGTCGAGCTGAGCGTTTCGGACCTGTGCAACTACTCGTGCAGCTACTGCTTCGCCGACGCCGCTGACAAGCTGTCGGACGACCGCCGCCGCCTCAGCGCGGGCCCCAAGCTCATGACCCTCGACCTGGCGGTCTCGACGGTGGAGCGGCTCTTGGCCCTCGTCCGCCGCAACCGCCACCCGCGGCTGTTCGTCAAGTTCGTCGGCCGCGAGCCGCTGATGAACCGGGACGTCATGCTGGCGGTGATGGACCGCTTCGGGAACGGCAAGGACGGCGTATCGATCCGCTACGACGTAACGACCAACTGCTCGCTGGTCACCGAAGACCTCGCGCGGCACCTGAAGCGGCACGGCGCCGTCGTCAACGCGAGCATGGACGCCCCCGGCGCGGAAAACGACTTGACGCGCCGCACCAAGGGTGGCAAGGGCACGTTCGCCGAGGTCGACCGCGGGATCGGCATCCTGCGCGACCACGGCATTGAGATGATATTGAACTCCGTCCTCACCGACAGCAACTTCGACAGCCTGTCCGGCGCCATCGTTGACTACGCCGCCGGGCGGGGCATCGGCACCGTGAGCCTGATCCCGGTGTTCGGCAACGACGAGCTGGCCCTGCACCGCGGCCGGTCGATAGAGGCCATCGCCGACAGGCTGGCCGGCGTGTTCGAGCACGGCCGGGGCAAGGGCGTGAAGGTGCGCGGCTACTGGTACAACGGCGTAGCCAAGCTGCTGTGGGCCAGGAACCGCGACTACATGGACACGATCGGCGACCGCCACTCGTGCGTCGCCTCGGGCAACCAGATAAACGTCGAGCCGTCCGGCGACGTGTTTCCCTGCCGCATGTCGGGGGCGCGGCTGGGGCACATCGACGACCTCGACGCCCTGCTGGGGTCGGAGGTGTACCGCCGGTACCTGATGCGCGCCTACGTGGCGGCGTGCGCCAATTGCAGCATTGAGGGCTTCTGCCACGGGCTGTGCGTCGGGCACCTGGAGGGGAAGTACAACGACATCTACCGCGTCGACGAGCCATACTGCGAGCTGTACCGGGCCATGACGCGGCGCGTCCTGGCGCATCTCCAGGGGACGGGCGCCGCGACGGGCCGGCGCGGGGATGCTGACGAGGAGGGACTCGCATGAAGGGACGGCGGCTTACGCGTTCGCGCTACCTGCAGGTGGTGCCGCGCAAGGACGGGTTCGCGGTCTACCACGCCCTGTTCGGCAACCTCAAGCTGGTCGGCCGCGGGGTGGTCGACCTCCTCGACCGCTTCCGCGAGCCGTGCCTCCCCGAGGAGGCCGCGGCCGCGTCGCCGGCCGGCGCGGGAGCGGTGGCGGCGGTGGCCGACCTCGAGCGGCTGAGCTTCCTGGTGCCCGAGGGGCACGACGAGCGGGTGGTCATGGACGGCCAGCTGCGCCAGCGCGAGGAGCTGCTGCGGCGCGGCCACCTCATCGGCGCCCTGCAGCTCAGCATCTCCGACGCCTGCAACTTCAAGTGCGTGTACTGCTTCGCCGACCGCTCCGACAACCGCTCCCCGCAGCGCCGCGCCCTCAAGGAGCGCAAGGAGAAGCTCATGAGCCTGGAGACGGCGACCCTGGCGGTGAGAAGCGTGGTCGAGAACGTGAAGAAGAACGGCAAGGACCGCGTCATCGTGAAGTTCTTCGGTCGCGAGCCGCTGGTCAACTGGCCCGTCATGGAGAAGCTCATGGACGGCTTCGGGTTCGGCGACAGTTGCGGCGTGAACATCCGCTGGGACTGCACCACCAACGCCTCCCTGATCACCGGGCCCATCGCCAGGAAGCTCGGGCAGTACAAGGCCAACCTGTACGTGAGCGTCGACAGCGTCGCCGAGGCCAACGACATCAACCGCCCGACCAAGTCGGGCGAGAAGTCCTTCGAGGCCATCGACCGCGGCATCAAGCTCCTGCGGCAGCACGGCGTCACCGTGTTCATGTCCGCGGTCCTTTCGAGCCTGAACTTCGACGACTTCGACAACCGCCTCGTGGACTACGCGCGGTCGCGCGACGTCGACACGGCGATCGTGCTCCTGGCGATGCAGGACGAGTACCTGATGAACCAGCGCACCAAGTCGACCGCGCAGATCGTCGACAAGCTGTGGGAGATATACGACTACGGGCGCAAAAACGGCGTCAAGATCATCGGCTACTGGCACAACCCGCTGCGGCGCCTGCTTTTGCAGACAAGCGACGACTTCTTCCGCCAAAAGAAGGAAGACCACAACTCGTGCACGGCGACGGGGTTCCAGATCAGCGTCGAGCCGTCCGGCGACGTCTTCCCGTGCCGGGCGCAGTCGGCGCACCTCGGCCACATCACGAGGTTCCAGGAGATGCTCGACGGCGAGCCGTACCGGCACCAGGTGATGCGCACGTACGGCAACGTCGAGGGTTGCCGCGGCTGCGAGGTCGAGGGGCTGTGCCAGGGCGACTGCCTGGGCCACCTCGAGGAGCGGTTCGGCGACATTTACACGCTCGACGAGAGCTTCTGCCAGATATACCGCGGCATCACGCGGCGGGTCCTGGAGCGCGCATGACGGCGGGGCTGCCCGTGCCCGACCTGGCGGCGTACTTCGGCGTCGACGAGCTGCGGCGGCGCAGCGAGCGCCTCGCCGAGCGCTGCCCCGGCGCGGTCACCCTGACCACCGCCGGGGCGTCGCGGCGCGGTGAGCCGATCCTCGCGCTGGAGATCGGCGAGGGCGACCCGGTCCTGGCCTACGGCTTCCCGCACCCCAACGAGCCCATCGGCGGCACGGCGTTGGACTGCCTGGCCGAGGCCCTGGCGTCAGACGCCGACCTGCGGCGGGGGCTGGGCCTGCGCTGGCACATCGTCAAGTGCGCCGACCCCGACGCCGCCCGCCTCAACCAGGGCTGGTTTGGCGGGCCGTTCACCCCCGTCAACTACGCCCTGCACTACTTCCGCCAGCCGGCCACCGAACAGGTGGAGTGGGGCTTCCCGGCGAAGTACAAGGATCTGGTGACCGGCGAGCCGATACCCGAGGTGCGCGCGCTGATGGGGCTGATCGACCGGGTGCGGCCGCGGTTCCTGTTCTCGCTGCACAACTCCAACTTCAGCGGCGTGTACTACTGGGTCCACCGCGAGGAGCCGGCGCTTTACCCGGTGCTGCGCCGTGTCGTGGCCGAGGTCGGGCTGCCGCTGCACCTGGGCGAGCCGGAGCACGCCATCGCCCGGCAACACGCGCCGGGGGTCTACCGCTGGGCGCCGATCAGTGAGATGTACGACTACTTCGCGCGCCACTTCCAGGGCGCGGACATCCCGGCCGTGCTGGGCACCGGGTCCTCGTGCGAGGAGTACGCGGCCAGGGTCAGCGGGGCGTTCAGCCTGGCCATGGAGGTGCCCATATTCAGCAGCCCGGTCATCGCGGATACGACGCTGACCGGCGTGACGCGGCGGCAGGCGGCGCTCGACGAGATCGACGAGCTGCGCGCGTTCTACGCCTTCATGCGCGAGCAGGCGACGGCGGTCGCCGGCTTGCTCAGCCCGTCGTATCATGAGGCAACGATGCGCACCTACGAGCGCCTGGACGGCACGCTGGCGTCGCGCGTGCACTACGTCACCGGCGACGAGGATTTCGCGCGGCTGGCGACGGTGGCGGAGGTTGCCGACCGCCGGCACATGCACCGCCTCAACCGCATGTTGCCGCTGGGCATGTTCATCCGCGTCGTAGAGGGCCGGCTGAAGAAGGCCGGCGGCGAGGCGGCGGGGCGGCTGCTGCAGGCCAAGGAGCGCCTGCTGACGCGGCTCTTGGAGGAGGACGAGGCGCTGAAGAAGCAGATCACGTGCGAGGCGCTGCCCATCAGGTGCCAGGTTGACCTGGTGCTGCGCAGCATGCTTGAGACGCTGCGCTACTTCCGGGGGCGCGGGCGGGACGGGTAAAGACTGGGCGTTGCGGGGAGGCGGGTGGCGTGACGGCGGAGGGTAAGGCCGGGGCAAGCGGCGGGCGCGCCGGGGGCGCGGGCGAGGACCTGGCGCGGGACGAGTACTTCCAGGAGAAGCTCCAGAAGTACGACCGCTGGATGCGCGAGGGCAAGATCCCGCACTCGGCGAAGGTCGTCCCCGTCGGGGAGGCCTTCGGCGGCGGCCAGTGGGTGCTGCCCACGCAGCAGGCGCTGGAGATCCTGCGCAACGCCCGCGGCTTTGCCGTCGCTGACTGCGCCTGCCGCAGCCACTACCGGCGCTGCAAAAACCCCGTAGAGACGTGCCTGGTCATAAACGACGTGGCCGACCAGTTCGTCGCCGCGGGGAACGCCCGCCGGCTGTCACTGGACGAGGCGGCGGCGGTGTTGCGGCTTGCCGACCACCACGGCCTGGTGCACCTGAGCGTCTATAACCCCGAGCAGTACGTGTGGGCGGTGTGCAGCTGCTGCCGCTGCTGCTGCAACCAGCTGCGCTTCCTGCTCCTTGGCGGCCGCGACGACCTGGTGGTGCGGGCGGACTACGTCGCCCGGCTTGATGGCGCGCGCTGCGCCGGCTGCGCCGGGATGCCGTGCGTGGGCCGCTGCCCGTTCGGGGCGCATGGGCGGGAACACGGCGGGGGCGGGGAGGGCGGCGGGGAGGGCGGCGGCGCGGGCGGCGGCGGTGGTGGCGGCGGCGCGGGCGGCGGCGGTGGTGGCGGCGGCGCGGGTGGGTCGTGGCGGCACGTGTTTGCGGCCGGGCGCTGCTACGGCTGCGGGCTGTGCGTCACCACGTGCCCGCGCGACGCCGTGCGGCTGGCGCCGCGGCGGGGGGACGGGTAGGCGCGGGGAGGGCGCGGGCACGCGCGGCGCTTCCGCCCCGGCATGGATGAGATAGTCCGGCGCCCGGGCCACAGCGGCCCGGGCGCCGGTGCTTGGGGGTCGCAAAACCGCCGCGAGAACGCTACTTGACCTCAACCGTCAGGGTGAAGGTCTTCTCAGGCATGACGCTCTCCCACGGCCGGGCGTAGACGAGGGTGAGCGAGGTCGTGCCCGCCTTCACCGCGGTGAACCGCCATGCCTCCTTGCCCGGCGCGCCGACCATGCCGGATGAAGGCGCCTGGTAGTCGTTTCCCGCCAGGGTCAGCACACCTGCGTCGGGCTCCGTGGTGAACGCCCAGCGGAAGCCCGTCGACGCGTTCGACTCAAGTTCTACAGTGAGCCCCTGCCCCGGGCGCAGGGTGACCGTGCTGCCGCTGGCGTCAGGTCCAACCTGCACTGGAGGCTGAGAGCAGCCCACGATTGTCGCAAAGACAGCCAGTGCCGCAAACAGCGCAAGAACCCTGGTCATCGGTGACGCGCCTCCCTTCGCTCCTATGGACTTCTCTGCCGCGGCTTTTGTTCCATAATCGCCCTTGCGCGCGGGACGGTTGCCGGCGTCCGGCCCGGCAGGTGGGGGCGGCACCGGACGCGAATACAGCGGGGGCGGGGAGCCCCCTGCCCGCGAACATCGATACGGGCACCTTCCAGGAGGGACGGACGACGGTGGGACCCATCACGACGGGACGGATGACGGGCGGGCCGCGACGGGGTGCGGGGAAGGCGGCCCTCGCTGCCGCGCTGGCGGGGGTCATCCTGCTCACGCCGGTGATTGGCGACGGGCGGGCCCGCGCCGCCGGGCTCGCCGCCGCGGCGCGGCCCGTCTTCCCTGGCCCCGGCTACCGGGTGGTCTTGCCCGCGGGGTGGGCCGTGCGCCAGCGGACGGAGCTGGCCGTCGAGGTGCACCGTCCCGACGGCCGGGCGGCGATCGACATCTACACCCAGCCGCTGCCGGAGAAGTCGTTTGGCGAGTTCGTCACGTACAGCAACAAGTTCGTGTTCGCGCCCCGCGGCGCGTTGACGGTGCTTGCCGCGTGGCCCGCCGACTTCTGGGCCGCGTACGGGTACGCGGCGCCTTCGAGCGGTTCGCCGTCAGGCGCGGCGCCGGTCCCCGGGGCGCTGCCGCCCGTGCCCGGCGCCTGCGTGGCCGGCCTGGACTGGGTGCGTCCGGCGGCGGACATCCGCGACCTGAACCGCGTCCGCGAGGTGAACTACGGCGTGCCCGGCGCCTGCTACACCTTCGTCCTGACCGGGCGCGAGCTGGGCTTCGCCGAGGCCGCCGCAGCGCTTGATTCTATGCTCGCCACCTTCGAGCCTGCGCCGCTGCCGGCGGACCCCGCCGGCGAGTGGCTGGCGCGGCGCGCCGCCGCGGGCGCATCCGCCGTGGCCGCCGTCGGGCTGCCCGTGCCCGAGTTCCGCTACGCCGGGCCGAAGCGCCTGCACGTGCAGCTGCCGCCGTCCGGCCTGGTGTGGGGCATGTTCGACGGCAACGCCCCGTACGACCTCGGCCCGCTGAAGGACCTGGAGGCGTACCTCAAGTGGCACTTCGACTTCGTCATGACCTACCGCGACTTCTCGGCGCCGTTCCCGCTGGAGGCCCTGCGCGCGGCGGCCCTGGAAAATCGCCTGTGCATGATCACGTGGCAGCCGCACTTCATCGCGGACCTGGACGGGCCGCCGCTGATTCCGGCCATCGTCGCCGGTGACTATGACGCCTACATCCGCGGCTGGGCCGAGGCCGTGCGCGAGTTCGGCCAGCCGGTGCTGCTGCGCTTCGCCAACGAGATGAACGGCGACTGGGACCCGTGGTGCGCCTTCTACTATGGCTTTGATCACGACCTGTTTATCCGTGCCTGGCGCCGCGTCCACGACATCTTCGCCGCCGCCGGCGCTGAAAACGCCCTGTGGGTGTGGAACCCCCACGACCGCTCGTACCCGGGCTTCGCCTGGAACGACCCGCACCTCTATTACCCCGGCGGCCGCTACGTCGACTGGGTCGGCCTCACCGGGTACAACACCGGGCCGCGCGCCGGCGACCCGTGGCGCAGCTTTGAGGAGATCTACCGGCCGGTGTACGACCGCTACCGCGCCCTGTACCCGCAAAAGCCCCTGCTGATCACCGAGTTCGCCTGCGACACCGTGGGCGGCGACAAGGCGGCGTGGATCCGCGACGCCTTCCAGGCGCTGAAGGGCTACCCGGCGATAAAGCTCGCCGTGTGGTTCAACTTCCCGTGGTGGCAGTGGGAGTACGAGCTGGGAAAGCCCCCGGCGGCGCTGGACGCCTTCGGCGGGGGCCTTCTGGACCCGTACTTCTCCACCAGCGCCGTGTTCTGGTGGCCGCGCGGCTTCGACTGAGCGGGCGGCGGTCCCCGGCCCGCCGGCCGCGGGGACGACGCCTGCCCCTGCCCCCATTTACAAGCCCCGCCCCTGTCTGGTATGATTTCACTGGCGACCGCGCGCGGCAGCTCGCGGCACGCGCCAGCTCTACGGGGGGATCGGCGTTGCGCATGGTTGAGACTTCAGCCGACGTGCGGGTCGTGGTGCGCCGGGTTCGCGCCGCGGGCGGGACCATCGGGCTTGTGCCCACCATGGGCGCCCTGCACGACGGCCACATGGCGCTGGCGCGCTCCGCGCGCCGGGAGTGCGAACTGGTCGTCGTCAGCATCTTCGTCAATCCGGCGCAGTTCAGCCCCGGCGAGGACTTCGCGCGCTACCCGCGCGACCTCAAGGCCGACGCCGCCCGGCTGCTTGACGCCGGCGCCGACGTGCTGTTCGCCCCCACGGCGGACGCCATGTACCCGCCGGGCTACCAGACGTGGGTCGAAGTCAGTCGGCTCAGCCGGATGATGTGCGGCAGAAGCCGCCCCGGGCACTTCCGCGGCATGGCCACCGTCGTCACCAAGCTCTTCAACATCGTCCAGCCTGACCGCGCGTACTTCGGCGAAAAAGACGGCCAGCAGCTGCGCATCGCCCGCCGCCTCGCCCGCGACCTCGATTTCCCGGTCAATATCGTCGCCGTGCCCACTGTGCGGGAAGAGTCAGGGCTGGCCATGAGCTCCCGCAATCAGTATCTTTCGGCGGCCGAGCGCGCGGCGGCGGCGGCGCTGTCGCGGGCGCTGTTTTCGGCGCGCGACCTCATTGCCGCAGGGGAGCGCGACGCCGCGGCGGTGCGCCGGGCGGCGCTGGCGGTCATCGCCGCCGAGCCGCTGTTGCAGCTTGAGTACCTGGTGGTGGCGCGGAGCGAGGACCTGAAGCCGCAAAGAAGCCTGGCGGGCGAGGTGTGCATCGCCCTGGCGGCACGCGCCGGCGATACGCGGCTCATAGATAACGTGACGGTGAACGTCGGCTGAGCGGGCTGAGCGGGCTGAGCGGTCGGTCACGGCGTGCGGGGCGGGGGGTGGTGGGGTGGCGGGCGGCGAGGTGGCGCGCAGCGAGGTGGCGCGCGGCGAGGTGGCGGGCGGCAAGAAGGCGCGTGGTTGCGCCCGTGATGCGGGGAAGCGCCAATCGCGGGGTCGCGGTTGCCCGCGGCGGCGGCACGACGTGGAGTGGCGCCGTTTGCCCGACCGGCTGCTGGTCTTCGCGCCCGCGACGGGGGCGCTGCACACCCTTAACCCCGTGGCCGGCGAGCTCTTCCTGCTCTGCGACGGCCGCCGGTCGCCGGCCGAGCTGGCCCGCCGGCTCGCGGCCCGCCATGGGGTGACGGCCGGCGTGGCGCGGGGCTGGGTTGGTCAGGGGCTCGCGGCCCTGGATGAGGCGGAGCTTCTCGCCGCGGGGGGTGCGCGCAATGGCCGCTAGCGACACCCGCGCGGAGGCCCCCTTCCAGCGGCGCCTGCGCAGGCTCGGCCGGGCCATGGCCGCTGACAAGCGGCTGGCCGCCCTTGTCCTGTCGTCCGCCACCGGCGTGCCGGTGGTCCGCCCGCTGGTGTTGCGGCTGCGCCTGCTGCTGGCCTGCGACGCCCGCTGCCGCATGTGCCTTGTCCACTCGCCGCTGCGCACGGCTGACCTTTACGACGCCGAGGAGCTGCGGGCGCTCATGCCCGCGGCACTGGCGGCGCGGCTGATGGACGAGGGGCGCGCGCTCGGCGCGACCGTGCTCAACCTGCAGGGCGGCGAGCCGTTCCTGCACCCGGCGTTCGGCGACATCCTCGGCCACGGCCTGGGGCTGGGCTTTGCGGTGCAGTTTTTCACCAACGGCGGCGAGGCCGCCGACATCGCCGCCGTCGAGCGTGCCCTGGCCCAGGCGCGCGGCCGCGCCCGCATCGTCGTGCGCGTCAGCATCGACGGCGTCGGCGCCGCGCACGACGCGATCCGCGGCGTGCCCGGCGCCTACCGGCGTGCGCTGAGGTTCATCCGCGCCGGGCAGCGGCTGGCCGGGCGCGACCGGCGGCTGCAACTCGGCGTCAGCTGCACGGTGCTGTGCGACAACGCCGGCGAGGTCTTGGCGCTGGCCGACCACTTCGCGTCGCTGGGGCTTGCGGCGCGCTTCTTCCCGGTCGTCGGCTACGGGCCGCGGCGCCAGGATGGCGCCATTGTGGCGGCGCCTTTTCTGCCGCCCGACGTGCTGCCCGACCGGCGCCAGCAGCGCGCCGTCGCCCGCGCCCTGCCGGCGCTCGAGCGCCACCCGGGGGTGGAGTACGCCGGCGTCCTGCGGGCGGGGCCCGCGCTGTGGGGCGGCCAGCCGGTGCGCAACATCTGCCTGTCCAACAGCATCGGCATCTACGTCACGGCGACAGGAAGGCTGCAGTTCTGCCCGATCAGCGCCGAGACCGTGGGCAGCGTCGCCGCGACGCCGCTGGCAGCGGCGTGGACGGACCTGATGGCGGCGCCGCGCCGGGAAAGCTTCGCGTCGTGCCTTGTACCCTGTACCTGTTACCGGCCCGAGGCCCTGCTGTGAGATGCGCCCGCCGGGGCGCCGCGGCGGGCGCCGGGGGCGGGGCGCCGCGGTGGGGAAGGGGGGCGAGGCCCGTGGACATGGAGCGCCTGAAGAGGTGCATCGTCTGGGGGGCGACCGGCCGGCCCGACGGCCCGCCCGACCTCCTGCACCTGCGCATCACCCTGCGCTGCAACGCCCATTGCCAGATGTGCGCCGTGCACCCCGACCGGCTGACGAAAAACCCCAACCTCGGCGTGGCTGACGGGCGGTCGCAGCTCGACGCGGCCACGGTCCTCGGGCTCCTGGAGGAGGGGCGGCGGCTGGGGGTGGCGCGCGTCACCCTCCAGGGTGGCGAGCCGAGCCTGCACCCCGACTTCGAGGAGCTCCTCGTCGCCGCAGCCAGGGCGGGCTTTGACGTCAAGACGTTCACCAACGGCAGCGCCGATGCCGACGCTTTTGCCCGCGCGGCGGCCCAGCTCCGGCCGGGCCGCCGCCTGACGGTGAACCTGAGCGTGGACGGCCTCTACGAGATGAACGACCGCATCCGCGGCCTTGACGGCCTGTTCGCGCGCGCCGACCGCCTGGCACGCCGCCTCCATGCCCTGGGGGAGAGGCACCCGGACCGCGTCGACGCCTACGTTTACACGGTGGTCATGCGCGACAACGCCGGCGCCCTGTTCGACATCGCCGCGCACTTCTATGAGGTCGGGCTGCCGTGCGTGTTCCACCCGGTGCACGTTTACGGCCCCGAGCTGGTCGACGGCCGGCTCATGCCCCGGCAGTACCTGCCGGCGACGCTGGTGCCGGCGCCGGCGCAGCGCCGCCGCCTCGAGCGCTACCTGGAGGTGCTGGAGTGGCACCCCGGGGTCGGGAGCTGCGCCGGGCTGCGCTTTCTGGGCGAGATATATCGCGGGCCGCAGCGCAAGGCGTGCATCGTGGCCAGCGTCGGCGTCTTCGTCAACGCGGATGGCACCTACGTCGGCTGCCCGAACTTCTTGCCGCGCGTGGCGCGATTGGGGGAGGCGACCCTGGCCGAGGTGTGGTACGAACGGATGGCCGAGGCGCGGGCGGTGACATTCCTCAATTGTCACGTCCCCTGCGTCGGCAGCTACTGCGTGCACCAGGCGCTACCGGGGGTGGATGGTTGATGCCTGCGGAGCCGGAACCTGGGCCGGAGCCGGAACCTGGGCCGGTGCGCCCGTACGGCGGCGATGTGCGCTTCTTCGACCACGGTCGGCGCGGCGTGCTGGCCGTGAATCCGGTGACGCCGGGGTGGGCGGTGGTGAACGCCGCGGCGGTGCGGCTGATCGCGATGTGCGACGGCCGCGCGGATGCGCGCGCCGTCGCGCGGCGCTTCGCGACCCAGGGCGGCGTCCCGCCCGCCCGGGCCAGGGCCGCGGTCGCCGCGCTGGGCAAGGCCGGGGTGCTCGCGCGGGCTGCGGGCGCCGCGGGCGCCCTTGACCCCGTGGCGCCCAACGCCCCGCTCGTGCACGGGGCCTTCCTGGAGCTCACCCTGGCCTGCAACCTGCGCTGCCGCACGTGCAGCGCCGCCGCCGGGGTCGCGCGCGGCGCCGAGCTCGGCGAGGCGGAGCTGCGAGGCCTTGCGGCCGAGCTCTCTTCCCTGGGGGGCCGCCTGCTGACGTTGAGCGGGGGCGAGCCGCTCTTGAGCCCGCACCTCTTCGCCGTGCTGGACGAGTGCCAGCGCCGCGGCCTCAAGGCGGCCATGTTCACCAACGGCGCGCTGGTGACCCCCGCCCTGGCGCGACGCATCGCCCGCCGCGACGTGCACGTGCGGGTGAGCGTGGACGCGCCGGCGGCGTCGGCCCACGACGCCAACCGCGGGCGCGGCTCGTTCGCCGCCGCGCTGCGCGCCGTGTGCCTGCTGCAGGCGGCCGGACACCACGACCTCGCCCTGTCGTTCACCCCCACCGGCCGCACGGCGGCGGCCTTCCCCGACATGGTCGAGCTGTGCCTGGCGCTGGGGGTGTCCATCCTGCACGTGTCGTTTTTCGAGCCGGTGGGGCGGGCGAAGGCCGACCCGCGCCTCGACCTCACCCCCGCGCAGCGGCGCCGCCTGCTGGTGGCGGCCAACGTCGCGCGCTGGACCCACCCGGCCGTGGCCATCGCCGGCATCCTCGACGCCGCCGACAGGCTCGCCGAGCCACCGGAGCGGCGCTTCGGCTGCTCCCTGGGCAAGACGCTCAAGGTCACCCCGTCGGGGGACATATACCCGTGCGCGGTGCTGTGCGAGACGCTGGGCCCGTCGCGCTTCCGCATCGGCCGCGTGGGCGCGGGCGGTCTTGGCGCCGCGCTCCAGGGCGACGCCATGAACCGCCTGCGGGAGGTGAACTGGCGGCGCTGGCGGCCGGGCGGCCCGTGCGCCGGCTGCACGTGGGCCTTCTGGTGCCGCGGCGGGTGCATGGCGCGGGCGTACATCGCCGGCGGCGCCCTCGACGCCCGCTGGGAATACTGCGCGGCCGTCGACGCCGCGTTCCGCGAGGCGGCGCTGCGGCTGGCGGGCGGGGGCGGAGGGGGGCGCGCGTCGTGAGCGGGCCGCCGCCGCCGGACAGCACGGCCCTGGCCCCGGACGCGCTCTCTACCGCCCTCGCGGCTGGGATGCCCATCGTTCACGAGTTCAGCATCCTCGGGCGGCGGTACGTGGCGCGAACGGACCTGCCCGCGGCCGTGCCGCCGCTTCTGCATCGTCTGGCGGGCTTTCTCGCCGCCGGGGCGCCGGCGGCGGGGGCGGCAGCGGCGCCGGCGGCGGGGGCGCCAGCGGCGGGGGCGCGGCGCACGTACCTGCTGTGCTCCCGTGACGCGTACCGCGCCGCCCTGGCGTCGACCGGGCCCGGGCCCGACCCTGGGCCCGGTCCCGGCGCCGGTGACGCCTTCCTCGTCAACGGCGGGCGGGCGCTGGGGTTCTTGGACCTGGGGCTTGCCATATACTACGGCGAGGGCACGCTGCTCCTCGATGTCATGGCCGACGCGCGCGAGGCGGTCTTCCTGCACGCGGCCGCGGTGGGATACGGGGCGTCCGGGGCGCTCTTGGCCGGGGAAGGCGGGTCGGGGAAGAGCGGCCTGGCCCTGGAGTTTCTGGCCCGGGGGTGGCGCGTGCTGTCCGACGACTTCTGCCCGCTGGCGGTGGGCTCCCTGGAGGCGCTCCCGTTCCCGCGCGGCGTGTGCGTCAAGGGCCGGCCCGGCCGGGCGCCGCGCCTCTCGGCCCACATGCGCGAGGCCCTGCCCGGCGTGGCGGCCGCGCTCGCCGGGCCGCCGGACATCACCGGACCGGGGGTCAGGCTGTGGTTCTGCCCCGTCCTTGCCGGACGCCCGCTGGCGCCCCTGCGCCCGCTGGCGGCGTTCATCCTCAACCGGCGGCCGGGCCGGGTGCGACTGGTGCGATTGGACGCCGCTGAGCTTGGCCGGCGGCTGGGCCGCCTGATGCTGGGCCCACGCCCGGCGCCGCGCGGGGTGACCCGCCGCCTCGCGCGGCAGGTCGCCGGGTACGAGCTGAACTACTATGGTGCCGCGGCGGCGGCCGACGCCATCGCCGGCGCCCTGGACGCGACGGTTGAGGATGCCGCCAGGCATGCCGCCGGGGGAGGGACTGCAGGTGCGCTTTGAACTCAGACCACTGGCGGTGACCGACGTCGCGCCGCTGGCGCACCTCGCGGCCGGCGAGGGCTGGGCCAGTGAGCCGGCCATGTTCCGCGACTACCTGCGTTTGCACCCCGGTGGCTGCCACGCGGCGGTCGTGGATGGGGTGACCATCGGCGGCGTGACCACGATCGTCTTCGGGACCGTCGGCTGGGTCGGCAACCTGCTCGTCTCGCCGGAGCATCGCGGCTGCGGCGTGGGGAGCGCCCTCCTGCGGCGCGCCGCCGAGACCCTGGAGCGCCGCGGCGTCGAAACGGTGTACCTGGAGGCCGTGCCCCAGGCGCAGCGGCTTTACCTGCGGGCGGACTTCACGCCCCGCCAAGAGGTGCTCAAGATGGAGCGCCGCCCGCAGGCCCAGGGCGAGGCTGGTCCGGCCGGCGATCCCGACACGGCGGCAGAGGCCGTCAGCGTCGGCCCCGACGCCGGGGACGCCTACGCCGGCGTCGCCGCGGTGGACCGTGCCGGCTGGGGCGTAGACCGCGGCATCGTCCTGGGCGGCATGTACCGCGACCGGCGCGCGCTGGTCGCCATGCGCGGGCGCGCCGGCCCCTCCCGGCGTGGCGACGCGTGCGCCGGCTTCATCATGGCCGCCCCGGCCCGCGGCGCTGTGTGCCTGGGGCCGTGGGGGGTCGCCCGTCACGCCGGCGCCCCCAACGTCGCGGCGGGCGAGGCCCTCCTGGCCGCCCTCATGGCCGACTTCGCCGGCCAGCCGGTGGTTTGCGAGTCCCCGACCGCCGGTGCCGGCCCGCGCCTCCTCGAGCGCTGGGGCTTCCTCACCGTGCGCACCAACCTGATCATGGGCCGCGGCCCGGGCGCCGGTGAGGACTTCAGCCTGGTGTACGCCCTGGCCAGCGCGGGGGACATGGGCTAGCGCCGCGTGGCGGCCGCGATGCCGGCGGCCACGCTGGCGGCGTCGCCGTCGGCGGGGAAGGCCCCGCTGGCTATCAATGGCACAGAGACATATTTGCCGGCTAAGCATTGACATGGGTCTCAGTAGTGTTCTATACTATGTTCGAAAAGGTGGGCCAGCCGCCCATGGTGGCGCGCCCGCCCTACCCCGCTCGCCGTGCCGCCTGATCAGGGGGTGCCTGCGGACACACGCCGGCGCTGCAGGCTTCGCCCGACGCGGGGCATTGGGCGGGGCGGGAGAACCTACTGGGGGGAGGTGTGACGGATGGCGATGAGGGACAAGGCCAAGGCGCCCGCCACGGGATGCAAGTCGGCCCCCAAGGTTTCCACGGCGAAGGCGAAGCCCAAGGCGAAGCGGGGCAAGGTCGAGGTCATGCGGTCAGCCCTCTCCTGCTAGCGGGGCTCCGCTCGGGTGTCACCGCGGGTCAAGAGCATAAAGCTGAGCCGGGACGCCTCCGTCCCGGCTCGGCTTCTGTCAAGGCGCCGCCTCAGCGCTCGAACGTGGCGCAGCTGGTGTCCGGGCACTGGCTGGCGTCCCGGCCGGCCACCTCGATGGCCTCGGCGTGGCACTGGTTGCCCGTCGCCCAGTACTTGCAGTCGTCGACCGAGCAGGTGATGCCGGGTTTCAGCTGCTGTCCGGACTTGAACATCTCGACGGCCATGCCGCCCCAGTTAACGTTGTCCGCCGCGCTGACCATGCTGCTGAGTCCCTCGCGCAGGGCGAACGTGTGGCACTCGGTCTCCTCGGGCTTAATTGTCTTGGTGCCCTTCTCGTCGCGGACGTCGATGGCCGCCGCGCCGCAGCGGTCGCCCGGCGCCCAGTGCACGCAGGGACTGGCGACGCACTTGACGGTGGTCTCGTTGCCTTCCTCAGCCTCGTTCTTGCCGTTCTCCTTCTCGGCCGTTCCCATCCTTCCGCCCCCCACGGTCTTGCGCCCGCGCGAGGTGGCCGCGGGCTTTGGAACTATTGTCCCCGGCGCGGGGCGGGTCGATGCGCGGCGGGTCGATGCGCGGCGGGGAAGCGCCGTTCTTCTCAGCGCCGCTTCTTGACCCGCGGCGCGACGACCGACCGCAGGCGGCGGCGCAGCGAGTAGACGCCGCTGCGCATCAGGCGGCGGGCGAGGGTCGGGGCGCGGCCGGGCTCGAAGCGCTCGCGGTGCACGATGTCGTCCAGCTCAAACCGTGGCGTCGCCGCGGGCGCCTCGTCGGGGAAGCCGAGGGTGATCAGGCCGACGACATCAAGACTGGCGGGGATGCCCAGGGTCGCGCGCACGCGGTCCTTATAGAACGCCCCGATCCAGCACGTGCCCAGTCCCAGGGCGTGGGCGGCGAGCATGATGTTGGCCCCGGCCAGCGAGCAGTCGATGCGGTGCCAGCGGCTCGCCGCCGGGTTCCCCAGGATGGCGATTGCGACCGGGGCGTGCTCCACGTGCTTGAAGCGCAGGATGAATAAGCGCGCGTGCTTCCCAAGCTCCCGGCGCAGCCCCGCGTCGGTCACGACCACGAACTGCCACGGCTGCAGGTTGGCGGCGCTGGGGGCCCAGTGGGCCGCGTCCAGCACCTGCCGCAAGAGATCCTCGGGCACCGGGTCCGGCTTGTACAGGCGGATGCTGCGGCGCGCCCGGATCGCCTCCAGGACGGGGTTTTCCGGGGCCATGCCCATTCCGCCCTCCTTCTCCGCCCCGCTCACGGCCTCGCCTCCTCGCTGCGGATGCTATAGCGGATACCATGGCGCATGCCATGATCCTACTGTGCCACAATCGCTCCAAGGGCACATATACCACAGCGAGTCCCCGGCACCTGCTTGCACTGCGGGGCATGCGCGCACATGCGGTTGGCGTCCTGGCCACGCTGGTCGCGTTGGCGCTGGTGGTGGCACTGGTCGGCAGTATCGCGTGCAGCGCTGATCGGCCCGGCGGTGGCCGCGGCCCCGCCCGCGCAGCGCCTGCGCCTCGAGGCGGCGGGCGCCACCATCGCCGAGGTGCCGCGCGGGCACATCGCCTGCGCGGGACGGAGTTCAACTCCGCCAATGGCGAGCCGGCGATAGACGCGTCCCTGCGCGCCAACTACGGCGACCGCGCCGGCTACTACCTGGTCAAGCTCGACCCCGCGGCCAAGGCGAACGTCGCTCGCTGGCGCGAGGTGTACTGGGTCGGGGCGTACCCCCCGGCCTACCGCCTGGCGCCCGGCCTGCTCAATGCCAATGAGGGCGACTTCGCCGTCGAGTTCGCCCCCGGCGCGGCGGATGTCGCCGCCCTCCAGGCCCTCGGCCTTGAGGTCAGGAGCAGCGGCCCCGCGCGCGCCGCGTCGTCCACGGCGCTGCGGGCCTGTTGAAGGCCGCGGCGGCCCTCGACGACGTCGTGTGGATCGAAACCTTCGACGTGCCGCAGCTCTATAACATGATGGGCGATTACGGCGGCCAGATCCAGACCCTGCTTGAGGGCCGCGGCTACACGGTCCGCGCCTACGGCTCATCGGGGGTACGCCAACGTCATTGCCAACCTCGACGTGCACCAGGTCGTGGTCCTGCACGACGTGGACAGCACGACGGGCTTTGACGACCTCCTGAGCGCCTGCAACACCTACGGTCGCGGCATCGTGCCGGGCGCCACCCGTCTGGGCCGCCAAGAACATCTTCGTGAACGCCGTCGAGTGGTGCCGCAGCGCCGCGCCGCCCGACCCGGCGACGCAGATGCACGTGCAGTCGATCACCATGGCCCTCGTCTCCAGCAAGACCAACACCTACGCCACGGCCACGCCGCTCATCGTTGACGGCAACGGCACCCCCGTGTCCGGGGCATCGGTCTCCGGCCAGTGGAGCGGGCCACCAGCGATAGCGACACCGGCACGACCGGCGCCGACGGCAAGGTGACGGTCCGCTCCGACAACGTGAGGAAGCCGCCGGCTGGCACGACGTGGACGTTCACCGTCACCAACGTGACCAAGACCGGCATGACCTGGATCCCCGGCCCCAACGACAGCAACAGCATAACGAAGTAGCGGCGTTGGTCGCGACGGCCAGGGCTGACTTCGGCCGTCCCGACGCACAGGGCCCCGCGCCCAAAGCGGGGCCCTGTCTTGTTCTGGCCTGCCCGGTCCTCGTCACGATCAGGCCACCCAGCACTTGCCCTTCTCGCCGGTGGCCTCCAGGAGCCACACCGTGCCCTTCTTGGAGGGACAGGAGAGATACCAGCGGGACTTGTCCGTCTCCCAGGAGGGGGCGCCCAGGCTGCACATGAACACATACGGCCTCAAGAGCTCCTTCAGGGCCCCGCACATCCGCGGGCCGGTCCAACCCTCCCAGACGAACTCCTGGCCCAGCTTGTACGAGCATCGGCCGCGCTTTTCAACCATGCGGATGCGCACTGGAGAGAACTCCCCGCGGTCCATCCCGATCCCTCCCCGCCGTGCCAGGCTGCGACCCCACGCCCCATCAACCTGCGTGCATCCGCACCCCATCAGGCTACGCGTATTCGCGGTTGGCCAAGTATCGCTGCCTGAGCCAGCCCATCATGCGGCGGAGGTGCTTGTCCTCGTTGGCTATGAAGTCGTGCAGCCGCCGGCAGGACTCAAACTCAAGGCAGGCCGCGCAGTTGGGGATGTTGGCCTCCAGGGCGCACTTCCGGATCTGGCACTTGCCGCAGTAGGCGGCGATGAAGTCCTTGTTCTCCCGGCTGCAGCCAAGGCAGACCCACTCCTCCGGCTTGAAGGCGCCGTCCCAGAGCTTGGCGGCCATCGCCTTCAGGCGGCTCTCGTCGCCCGTGACGGTGGCCTGGTACGCCCCACACCGCGCACAGTCGATGCCGCAGAAACCGATCATCCCCCAATCCCCCCTCCCTCGAGGCTGTCCGCCGACACCCTGCCGCCCGTCCGCACTCTGCTATCTGCCGCCACTCTGCTGTCCGCCTCTACTCTGAGCGCCCCTCCGCCTTCGGGGCCCGGCGCGAGGAGGAGCGCCGACAGGTTTCGCGGCGCCACGTCTTCAAGGCCCGGCAGGCCAAGCGCGTCGGACTTCTCCTCCACAGCGCGCCACAGCGGACCGCCCCCGTCAGCGCCCGCCAGCAGCGCGGCCGTCTCCTCCAGGGTGAAGGCCGGCTCAAGGTCTTCGTAGCGCAGAAGCCCCCTGTTCAGGGGGCAGGCGCGCTGACAGATGAGACAGCCGATGATGGCGTTGTGAGCCGAGGCGGGAAGCCAGTCCGGCCACGGGACATGGTGCTCGTTCATGAAGGTCAGGCAGCGCTCGGTGTGCAGCAGGAAGCGGTCATGCCCAATGGCGCCGGCCGGGCACGCCCGGGAGCAGGCGTCGCACCCCGCGCATTCGGGGCACATCAGGGCAGGGCTTGAAGCCGCGGCCCCTCCGGGCGTCCCTTTTAGGGGATCGGCGGCCCCTGACACCAGGTCGGCCTCGGTGACGAAGCAAACAAGCTGATGATAGCTGCCGAAACCGGGGGCGTAGGTGATGTTGTTCCGGCCGTAGGCCGCCAGGCCAAGCCTGGCCGCGATGTTCTTGAGAGGCGCCCACAGCGTGCGGAGGCCATACCCTCCCCTCAGCGGACCGGCAAGGATCTCGCCCCTTATGACTTCGGGCACCTCACTGTAGCTGGCGTAAGTGGGGGGGACGACGGCCTGAAACGGCCCGCCGCCAAGGTGAAACGTCAGCCGATGGGCCGGCCGGGGCACCGCGAGGACGATCACCGACGTCACCCGCGGCAGCTCCACGTCCTCAGGGTATGAAAACGCCTCGGCGAGGACGGTCCTGTAGAAGCCCGGTTCGAACTCGCCGGCGCGGTTCCGACCCTCGATCTCCGCGCGCGCGAGGTCGAGGATGGCCGGCCGGCTGAAGGCGATAGGGTACCCCTGCTCCCGGGCCCAACGCACGAGGGCCTCTCGCAACGGGTTCACGGCGCCCCTCCTCTCGGACCGCCGGTGCCCAGCACCCCGTGACTGTGCGGGAAGCGGCGGGTGCCGGTAGCTGCCAGTGTGTAACCGGTCATTTGACTTTATGACCGTTACAGGTTATACTCTACTACGAGGACAGCCAATGTGTCAATGGAAGATTAAGGGGGGGGGGGGGGGTTGCGGGCGTGGAGCTTGCCTGCCTGGACCTCTTGAACAGCGACTGGCGTGACTGGCGCTGCCCGGGGCGAAGGACGGACCGGTTGGAGGACCCGGAGTGGGTGCGCCGCTTCCTGGACCGGTGGAACCTCACTGTTCCCCGGCCCATGGATGCCTGTGCCTCGGAGATGCTCACTGAGCTGCGGTCTGTGTTACGGCGGCTCGTGGACGACTTCCGGTCGGGCAAGCCCCTCCACCGTGAGGACGTTGCCCGTCTTGACGCGGCGATGGCCGCCGCCCCTGTGTGCCGCCGCCTGCACCAAGAGGGTAATCGATGTTGCCTGTCCACCGAGCCGGTGTCCCGCGACTGGACCTGGGTGGCCGCCGAGATCGCCGCGTCGTTTGCCGACCTGGTGGAGTGCGGCGACCCCGGACGCCTCAAGGCCTGTGAGAACCCCGAGTGCCTGTGGGTTTTCTACGACGAGAGCCGCAACCGGAGCCGCCGATGGTGCGACGCGACAGAGTGCGGCAACCTCATCAGGGTACGACGGTTCAGGGCCCGGCAGAGGGCGGTGCGGAGCGGCCCGAAGCGCTGTGCGCCTTAATGGGGGCCTGATCGCCGTGCCGCAAGACTGGACGGGGCCCCGCGTGTCGGCCAATCCCGCGCTCAGACCTTCGCCTCGACCTCAGCCTCTTCCTTGAGCAAGGCGGTCAGTCGTTCCAGCCGCCTCCTCCTCTGCAGGGGAGTGCCCTGGTACAGGAACCTGTGCACCAACTCGCGGTCGCGAGCAGGCGAATCATCGCGCCAGTCGCATCTGGTACAGATGTACGCCCCGAAGTAGGAATCATAGAAGGAGATGCCGCCGCACTTAGGGCACAGTTCCACGACTCACGCCCCCCAAAAAGAATCGGAAGTAGGCCCTGGCCGTCACGCCCTGGAAGGGTCTTTCGGTAACGCTACCTGTCTTGAGGATCTTTCGGGTCTCCTCGCTTGGGTATGGTTCGAAGTATATCAGCTCCTTAATGCCGACCCGGGCTATCTTGTTGGCGCACATCATGCATGGATACGTGGTGGTATACAGTCTTGCCTCGGACAACGCTACTGCACTGCCGAATCTCGCCACGTTAATAATGGCATTCTCCTCGGCGTGCAAAGCCCGACATCGGTCGAGAACCTTGAGGCTATCGATCACCCCGTGAACTCCCTTCCGTTCTTCAGGGTCTTGCACGACCGCATCGAGGGCTTCCTTGATTTCATCGCGCACAGAATCTCTATTGCACTTCCCGTTCGCTTGTTTACATGACTTCTCTTCACTAGGGACTTCGTTATAGCCAGAACTGAAGAGATGTCTGTCTTTATCAATGATTACCGCGCCCACTTTGCGCTTGAGGCAGCTTGACCGCTGCCCGTTTGCGTACGCCATCGTCATTAGGGCCTCATCCTCAGTGGGGGAGAGGGAGTACCGAACTTCCATGCCACTGATGTAGTACTTAACGAGGCTCCTAAGCTTGGCATCGGCGTCTGAATTCTTCGGAGCACTCTCGTTGTTCGCTATGACCAGATCTGCACTATAGAAACAAGCAGCCACTCTCTGTCCGTGTTCGACACCTTCCCGGGAGTCCGTCCTGTCTTCTCTGTTGAAGGCATTCACGTCATCACCGTACAGGTTCTCAAGGCGCTTCAAGCGCACGTCCTTGTCCGCAAACACACCCATCAAGAAGAAGTTGGAGAACTCTCTACGCAAAGCCTCTGCCTCATGAGGATTCTTGATACTATCAATGACCCACTTCTTGCACTCCGACTGCTTGCGCATCTCCTCAATGGCTAGTCGGGCAAGGCAATCGGCTCCATTCTTCTCGCGCAGGGCTGTCCCAAACCCCTGAAGTTGCGGCCGAGCAGGGTTGTCCTGACCTGTTTCCTGAACATACCGCTCTTTCAAGTAGGCTGTCAGCGAGAGAAGGCGATAGCCCCCCGGGACAATGATCTCCTCGGCGATCTTGCTGCAGCCGCTGCCGAACGAACCGGTTAGTCCGATGACTGCAGTTGGCAAGAAGCCACCCACCTATCCCCCGAGTTGGCAACCCATTACAGTCACTTCGGCTCTTGCCGCTGGAATCCTCCTTGCCGAAGATTTTGAGAATCAGGGGGCTGTTGCCCGGCTTGGGCAAGTTGGCAGGCTGGCGTCCATCGGGGGTGCTGAGGGCGGCAAGCCGGACGCCGGGCCCGTAGAGCCGCTGGGGCTCTTCACCCGCCGCGTCGGCCCAGCACAGGAGGCCCAGCCCGCACAGGAACTCCAGGCGCAGGTCCGACAGCGCCCGCCGCAGCACGTCCCTGACCTGCGGCGCCATCTCCACGCCCCGGCCCAGCCCGGCGGTCGCCGCCGCGCCCAGCCGCCACAGCAAGTCCATCGCCGCGACCCCCTTGCGCCCCTTGTGGTGCGGTCTCGCCCGGCGCCCAACGCGCCCTTGCGCGCGGGCTTCGCCCGTATATCCTGTTCGCCCCGTGCCGCGTGCCCCCTTCCCCAGGCCGTTGGCGGGCCACGCGCGCTCTTGGTGGCGCGCGGGACGCGATCCGGGACGCGATCTTTGTGCTACAATACCCCTTGGGAGGGTCGAGACACGCCCCCGCGAGGGGGCCGGGGAGATGGAGGGGGTGGCGCAGGTGACGCAGGTGGCGCGCGTGGCGGGCGGATGCGACCTCTGCCCACGGCGCTGCGCCGTCGACCGCGCATCGGGCGCGGCCGGCTGGTGCGGGGCGGGGCCGCTGCCGCGCGTGGCGCACGCCTCGTTGCACTTCTGGGAGGAACCGTGTCTGTCGGGCTCGCGCGGCTCGGGCACGGTGTTTTTCAGCGGCTGCAACATGCGCTGCGTCTTCTGCCAGAACCACGACATCAGCACCCGGCCGGGGGGCGGGGCGGCCCTCGACGCCGCCGCCCTCGCTGCCCGCATGGCTGACCTCCTGGGGCAGGGGGCGCACAACGTCAACCTCGTGTCGCCCAGCCACCATGCGCCGGGCGTGGTCGCCGCCCTGGAGCTCCTGCGGGCGCGCGGCGCCAGCCCCGCCGGCGGTGGCGGTCCCACAGACGGTGCCGGCCCCACAGGCGGCACCCGACTGGCCGGCCGGCCCACGGTGGTATGGAACTCCAACGCCTACGAGAGCATTGAATCATTGCGCCGCCTTGAGGGCCTGGTCGACGTGTACCTGCCCGACCTGAAGTATGTCGACGACGACCTGGCCGTACGCTACTCGTCGGCGCCGGGCTACTTCGTGGCGGCGACCGCCGCCATCCGCGAGATGGCGCGCCAGGCCGGCCCGCCCGCCCTCGACGACGCGGGCCTGATCGTGCGCGGGGTCATCGTGCGCCACCTCGTGCTGCCGGGCCGCGCCGCCGACGCCTGCCGGGCCCTGGACTGGGTGCGCGCCGAGTTCGGCGGCGCCGTGCTGGTGAGCGTGATGGCGCAGTACACGCCCGTCCACCGCGCCTCCGAGTTCCCTGGGCTCAACCGCCGGGTCACCCGCGCTGAGTATGAGCGCGTGCTCGACCACGCGACGGCGATCGGCCTCGAGGATGGCTACTTCCAGGACCGCGGCAGCGCCTCCGAGCAGTACATCCCGCCGTTCGAGCGCGCCCCCGACCCAGGCGGCGGCGCGACCGGCGCGCCGGGTGCGCGCAAAGCCGAATGAAAGGGATTACTGCTGCGGGCAGAGAATAACAGTTGACGGGTTGAGACTGCCGATGCCGGAAGGAGGTACGCCCCGTGATCCCCATGGCGGCCATATCGAGGGGCGGGAGTGGGAGCGGGCGGCGCCCGGACGACGGGCGCGGCGCCCTGGATTCGTTCCACGTCCCCCCGGCCCTGCGCATGCATCCGGTGTCGTTCCTGGTCTTCGTCCTCGCTCTGGCCCCGTTCGCGGTCTGGACGGTGCTGACAGAAGAGGTGTGGCCGGCGGTCGTCGGCATCGTCCTGGCGTTCCTTCTCGCCAGCGCGGTCCGCGTCGTCAACGAGTGGGAGCGGGCGGCGCTGCTGCGCGTCGGCAAGTTCCGGCGCATGGCCGGCCCGGGCCTGTTCCTCATCATCCCGCTCATCGACTCGGTGCCGTACATCATCGACCTGCGCATCATCCCATACAACGTGCCCAGCCAGAAGACGCTCACCCGCGACAACGTGCCGGTGACGGTCGACGCCATCGTGTACTACAAGGTGGCTGACCCCCAGGCCGTGGTGCTCAAGGTCGAGGACTACCGCAAGGCGACGCAGTTGGGCGCCGCCGCCGTGCTGCGCGACCTGATCGGCAAGTCCAGCCTCGACGAGCTCCTGTCCGAGCGCGAGGAGCTGGGCAAGAGCATCCGCGCCACCCTGGACGGGCTGACCGGCGGCTGGGGCATCCAGGTGCTCAACGTCGAGATCCGCGACGTGTTCATCTCCGAGCAGCTCGAGGACGCCATCGCCCGCGAGCCGGCGGCCGAGCGCGAAAAAAGGGCGCGGCTCAAGCTGGCCGAGGCCGAGATGCTGGCCGCGGGCATGATCGTCGAGGCGGCAAAGATATACGAGAAGGACCCCGTCGCCCTGCAGCTGCGCTCGATGAACATGCTGTACGAGATGGCCATGGAGGGCAAGAACACGATCATCTTCGTGCCCACCGAGAGCCGCCTGGGCATGCCGGCCCCGCTTGGGGTCTACGGCCTGATGGAGCGCATGGGGGTCGCGCCCGGCGAGGGCAAGGGCAAGGGCGAGGGCAAGGGCGACAAGGGCGCCGGCGGCTGACGCGGCGAGAGTGGCGCAGTGGCGCAAGGCGCTGGGCCACGGCGTGGCGGGCGCAATGACGGGCGCGGCCCCGGGGCCGCGCCCGCGCCGTCACCGGCCGTCAGTGCGGTTGCCGGCCATCATCGGAAGAACGCCAGCCCGGCCGCGATGCCCAGAAGCGTCAGGATGATCGGGTGCACCTTGAACAGCAGGGCGCCGGCCAGCACGAGCACGAACAGGCCGCCGCTCTTCCAGTTGGGGATGGCCGCCGGGCCAAGCCCGACGAGCGCCACGGCGATCAGCGCCAGCATGGTGGGCCGCAGCCCGCGGAAGGCGGCGGCCACCAGCGGCTGGTTGTGGAACGCGCTGTACAGGCGGGATATGACCAGTATGACGACGATGGGCCCCAGCGTCAAGCCCAGCGTGGCCACCACCGCCCCGGCAATCCCCGCCAGCCGGTTGCCCACGAACGTCGCCAGGTTGACCATGATCGGCCCCGGCGTGACCTCGGCGATGGCCACCACGTCGGTGAACTCCTGCGCGGAGAGCCAGGCATGGCCGCTGACGATCTCGCGCTGCGCCAGGGCAAGCATGCTGTAGCCGCTGCCGAACGTAAACAGCCCCACCTTGGCGAACGACAGGAACAGCTGCCAGAGGACCAATGCCGCCCCCCCCCGTTTCGACTCGCGTCGCCTACTTCCCCGCCCCTACTTCCCCGCCCGCCAACAGGGTTCGACCCCGGCACCCATTGTCCTGCCGTTCGCGGGCGCGACGAGCCACATCCTCATGCGGCTGACCCCCCGGGACCAGCGCCCCGCCCTGATCATTACTGTGTCCCAGCGAACCAGGAGATTGCGGATGCAGCGCGCGACGCTGCCTCCAATAATGGTGTGCGGCATCTATTTTACTTTTCCTAGCAGGAAAGGGAGTAACCAGCATCGAAACAACAATGATGTTCGACATTGTTCGGGAGAAAGCGCGGGTCGGTGAGCCCGGGGGTGCTGTGCCTCGTGCTGGGACGCGAGGTGGAGGCGGTATCGTGAAGGTCTTCTGTCGCGCCTGGGAGGCGCAGAGGGGGGTGATGGCAGTGCGCGTCGTCAGCAAGAAAGATGTCGAGAAACGGGTCGAGGACGACGGCGCCGGCTTGCTGTACGATGTCGAAACCAACAAGACCTACGTCCTGAACTCGACCGGCGTGTGGTTGTGGGACAGCCTCGCCCCGGGGCTGACGCTGGAGCAGTTGTTGATCAAGGCCAGGACGGAGTTCAGCATCGACCCTGGCTGCATGTGCGAGGTGGCGGAACAGGTGGCAGACTGCCTGCTTGGGCTATATGCAGAAAAGCTGGTTTCAGTGGGGGTCGGTGGGCGTGTCTTGCCTTGATCGCCGGGCCCCGCCACTGAGTGCCCCGGTGGACGTGTTCTTGAACGTCACCTCCAAGTGCAACCTCGCCTGCGTCTACTGCTCGTCGGCGTCCTTCTACGACGGCGAGGTGGACGAGTTGACGGGGGACGACATGCGGCGGCTGGCGGCCCGGTTTGACGAGTTGGGGCTGTTCCGGCTCAAGCTGACCGGCGGCGAACCGCTCCTGCGCCGTGACCTGTTCGACTTGGTCGAGCTGTTCAAGCCGCGCCGCCGCGGCGTGGGCATCAACAGCAACGGCACCTTGATCGACGGCGACGCTGCCCGGCGCATGAGGGCGCTGGGGGTCCGCCAGTGCGCGGTGAGCCTGGATGGCGCCGACGAGGCGACCAACGCCGCGACGCGGGGCCGGGGCGCGCTGGCCCGGACGCTTTCCGGCGTCGAGGCGCTCGCCGCCGCCGGCGTGCCCATCGCCATCCTGTGCACCGTGTCGCGGCTCAATTACCGGGGCTTGCGTGAGGTCGCCCGGCTGGGCAGGGAGTACGGGGCCGAGAACGTGTCGTTCAACACCGTCAACTGCCAGGGCAAGGCCGCCCCCCGGTATTCGGAACTGATGCTTGACGCGGCGCAGCGGCTGCAGGTGGCGCAAGAGCTGCTCGACCTGAGGGCCAACTTCTACCCCAGGGTCTCAGGGGACTTCCTGGTGTTCTCCTTCGCCCTCACCTCGCCGCCGCCACGCTGGGACGGCACCCTGCTGCCCTGCGGCGCGGCCAAGGAGACGTGCGTCATCGGGGCCGACGGATGGGTGTTCCCGTGCGACAAGATGCCGATGCTGAAGTGCGGCAACGTCAAGAGGGAAGACATCAAGGCCATCTGGAACGCTGAACCGATGCGCCGGGTGCGGGCGCTGGCCGGGCAACCGGTGCGGCTCGTCGCTGATTGCGCCGACTGCGCGCATGTCTCGTACTGCGCCGGCGGTTGCCGGGGCGATGCCTTCCTGGCGACAGGGAGCCTTTACGGGCGTGACCCGTTGTGCTATGCGCATTCGCCAGCCGTAACAGAGCGTGCGCGGGCCTGATCCCACCAGGCTTTAGGGGGGCCGGTGGGGAGAGGGGGTGAGACGCGATGTGGACGAAGCCCACGATTGAGGGTATCCAGCCTAGATCCGAGGCAATCAACGTCTGCTGCATGGGCACAGGCTATTTCAACGCCTGCAAGCCCGGTTCATGACGCTCTAGGGTGAGGTCGGCCGGAACCTGAAAGGGCTCGCGGCCCGAGCATCATTCCGGCCCCCCAGATCGTTCCGTCAGGGGGTGGGGCGGCGTGTCTTGTCTGGAGCCCAGGAGCCGGGCGCTCTGCGCCCCCGTCAACCTGTTCCTCAACCTGACGTCCAGGTGCAACCTGGAATGCGTCTACTGCAGCAGCACGGCCTATTACGGCGGGCGGCACGCCGAGGTCGCCGAACTGACGCTCGACGATTACCGCCGCCTCGCCGCGCGCTTTGACGAACTTGGGGTGTTCCGCATTATCTACACGGGCGGCGAGCCGTTCGTGCGTGAAGACTTCCTCGACATCGTGGGTCTGCTGCGGCCTGACCGGCGCGGGGTCACGGTCAACACCAACGGCACCTTCGTTGACGCGGATGCCGCCCGCCGGCTGAAGGCGCTGGGGGTGCGACTCTGCGCCGTCAGCCTCGACGGCGCAGACGACGAAACGAACGCCCGGACCCGGGGGAAGGGCACCCTGGCGCGGGCCGTGGCGGCCATCGGCGCGCTGGCGGCGGCGGGGGTGCCGGTGGCCATTTCGTGCACGGTGACCCGCCACAACTTCAGGCGGCTGCGACCCGTGGCCGTGCTGGGACGGGAGTACGGCGCTGACATCTCGTTCACCTCGGTCACCGCCCTGGGGCGCGCCGCGCCCGGGTTCGCTGAACTGGCCCTCGACGCCGGGGACCGCCGCTGGCTGGCCGGCGAACTCCTGGACATGAAGGCCGGCGTCTGGGAGCACGTGGGCGGGGACCTCACATCGTTCGCCTTCGACCTCCTGCCGCCGCCCGCGGGCGGCGGGGCGACGCTTCTGCCCTGTGGCGCCGCCAAGGAGGCCTGCGCGATAACCGCCGACGGCTGGATGTTGCCGTGCAACAAGATGCCCGCCTTCAGGGGCGGCAACGTCAAGAGCGAGGACATCAAGGCCGTCTGGAACTCGGCGCCGCTGCGCGAGGTGCGCGCCCTCGACGGACAGCCCGTGCGCATGATCCGTGAATGCGCTGATTGCCGGCACATCCCGAACTGCTCCGGCGGCTGCCGCGCCGAGGCATACCTGGCGACCGGCAGCCTGTACGGGCGCACCCCTTCGTGTTACGCGTACTCGAAGGCTGGGGGGGAGAAAGATTGACGTCGGCTCAGGAGATCCCGCGGCTGGGGTGGCTGTACGTCTACCTGACCCGCGCCTGCAACCTGAGGTGCGCTCACTGCTGGCTGAGCGCCGGGCCGGCTGCGGCGTTGCCGGACGCCATCGCGGCCGGCGACGTACTCCGCTTGGCGCGGCAGGCCCTGCCGCTCGGGCTGCGCGAGGTCCGCATCACCGGCGGGGAGCCCATGCTCGCCCCGTCCTTTGAGCACCTGGTCAAGGGGCTGGCGGACCTCGGGACGGAGGTCAGGGTGGAGACGAACGCGACGCTGGTCACTGCGGCTATCGCCCGGACCCTGGCTGCGTGCCGCGCCACCGTGGGCGTGAGTCTCGACGGCGATGCAATGTACCACGACCAGGTGCGCGGCTTCGACCGCGCCTACGGCCGCGCCCTGCGGGGGATCGGCCTCTTGCGCGACCAGGGCGTGGAGGTGTCGCTGGTCATGGCCCTGCGGCGCGGCAACGCCGGGCTCATCCCGCACGTTGCCGGGGTCGCCGCCGACTTTGCCATCGGGCGGGTGAAGGTCAACCCGGTGACGGCGATGGGCCGGGCAACCCAGCTGGATGACCTTCTACCCGCGGCCGACCTCCTGGAACTGATGCGCCGGTACATCGACGCCGGCGAGGACGGCCCCGCAGTGGACTTCGAGCTACCGCATGCCTTCTGGCCGCTATCGTCGATCAAGCGGGTGGGCGTCTGTCATTACCTGCAGACCCTCAGCCTGCTTGCCGACGGGGCTTTGGCCATGTGCGGCCTGGGGTTCGACCGCGACGACTGGCGGCTGGGACGACCGGACGCCGACTTGGCCTCGATCTGGAACGAACACCCCTTGTTGGTCCGGGTCCGCGCTGACCTCCCGGGGCGCCTGGAGGGAATCTGCGGGCGCTGCCTGTTCCTGCCTGCCTGTGGCGGCGGCTGCCGGGCCCTGGCACTGGTGGCCCACGGCTCGTGGGTGGCGCCGTTCCCCAAGTGCGAAGAGCTGGCCGAGAGCGGCCTGTTTCCCCCGGCGCGGCTGAAGCGGGGGGCGTGAGGTCCGGGCGCGAGGGCGGCGACGGGGCCGCGGCGACAGGGTTAGCGCCCCGCGATGGCGAAAGAACACCCGGGCGCGCCAGGCAACGGCGAGGCCCCGCGGGGAGTGACGGACTGTGGATACGGGCGCCTGCGCCATCGTAGTCGAGGGGCTCCACAAGACATACCGGTACTTCCGCAAGCCTCCCGGGCTTGGCGGGACGATGGCGAGCCTGTTCCGGCGCCGCTACCTGGCCAACACCGCCCTGAAAGGCATCTCGTTCAGCGTTGGCAGGGGCGAGCTCCTGGGGCTGATCGGCCCCAACGGCGCCGGCAAGACGACGACGCTCAAGGTGCTGGCCGGCCTCCTGCACCCCGACGCCGGGACGGTCTCGGTCCTCGGTCACCAGCCGTGGCGCCGCCGCCCCGAGTTCCTGCGCCAGATCGGCTTTGTCATGGGCAACCGCGGCCAGCTCATCTGGGACCTGCCGGCCATCGACACGCTGGGCTTTAACGCCGAGGTGTACGGCGTTGACCGCCGGCGCTTCCGCCAGGTGGTGGACGAGCTGGCGGCGCTCCTGGGCGTCGAGTCGCTGCTCGACGTTCAGGTGCGCAAGCTCAGCCTGGGCGAGCGCATGAAACTGGAGGTCATCGCCTGCCTGGTCCACGAGCCGCGGCTCACCTTCCTCGACGAGCCCACCCTCGGGCTGGACCTCATATCCCAGCGGCGGCTGCGCGAGTTCGTGCGCGAGTATAACCAGCGCACCGGGACCACCGTCGTGCTCTCCAGCCACTACCTCGAAGACATCAGGCAGCTGGCGCGGCGGGTGCTCATCATCAACGCCGGCGCCGTCGTCTATGACGGCCCGCTCGAGGCGATCGTATCGCGGGCCGCGTTCCAGTACGTCACCGTCAGGCACGAGGCCGGCGAATTGCCGCCCGGCGCCCTTGCGGGGTACGGCCGGGTGGAGCGCCGTGAACCGCACGTGACGATACTGCGGGTCGACCGCGACCGCGCGCGAATCGTCGCTGCGGCGCTGATCAATGTGCCGGGCGTCGTGGAGGTGGCCCTGGCGGAGCCGTCCCTGGAGGACGTCATCGCCGACATGTACACGCCCGGCGCCGCGCCGGATGCAGGGGCGCCGGAAGCGGGGGTGCCGGCGCCGTGAGACTGGGCCAGTACCGCGCAAACCTCGCCAACGCCATCGCCCTGGGCACCGCCTACCGGGTGAACTTCATCCTGGGCCTGTTCAACGTCTTCGTCCCCCTGGGCCTGTACCTCCTATTGTGGTCGGCCGTCTTTGCCGGCGGCCAGGGGATGATCGCCGGGTACTCCTTGTCGGCCATGCTGTCGTACTACCTGGTGTCTCGCTGGCTGGGGTCGCTGGTGCAGTGGGAGACGGACTGGACGATGTGGTCGCACATCCGCGACGGGGGCCTTTCGGCCTACCTCATCCGGCCCATGAACTACCTGGCTCACCGCGCCGTCGACGCGGCCGGCCAGGCCCTGCCGGCGGCGGTGGTGACGCTCCTGGCCGTGGCCGGGTTCGGCCTGTACCTCGGTGACCGGGTGGTGGTGCCCGGCGACGCCTGGACGTGGGCGGCGTTCTTCGCCAGCGTGGCGCTGGCGTACCTGCTGTCCGCCCTCCTCTCGTTCTTGCGGGCGGTCGGCGCGTTCTGGTTTTCTGAAACCGGGTGGGTCGCGTACCTCGACCGGCTGCTGATCACGTTTCTGGCCGGACAACTCGTGCCTCTGGAGCTGTTCCCGGCGCCCCTGCGGGCGGTTGCCCAGTGGCTTCCGTTCCGCGGGATGATCTACCTGCCGGCGCAGATCTTCCTCGGGCGGGTCGCGAACGTCGGCGCCGAACTGGCCCTGCAGGCGGCGTGGGCCCTGATGATCGGCGTCTGCCTGCACGTGTTGTGGGGGCGGGGGCTGCGACTATACCAGGCGGCGGGGGGCTGACCATGGGTCCAGCGCTGAGAAGATACGGCCGCGCGTACGCCGCCTGCCTGCGCATGTCACTCAACCAGGCCATGATATACCCGATGTCGTTTGTGAGCCAGGTGGCTGGCCACGTGGCGGCGATTGGGCTCAGCGTGTTCTTCTTTGCCGTCATCTACCTCGGCGGGGCGACGAGCGTCGCCGGCTGGTCCTTGCCCCAGGTGCTGCTCCTTCTCGCCACCAACAACCTCATCTCGTGGCTCGACGCCTTCTTCTTCGGCTCCAACCTGGGGCGCATCCCCAACCTCGTCCGCACCGGGGCGCTCGACTACTACCTCCTGAAACCACTGAGTCCGCGCTTCCTTCTGTCCGTCCAGCGCGCCAACATCACGGCCGTTCTCTCCCTGGCGGCCCAGGCCCCGCTGTTTGCCTACGCCTTGGGCGCCCTGGAGCTGGCGCCGGGAGCGGCGCAGGTGGGGCTATACGTCGTCCTGGTCCTGGCCGGGGCGGTCATGCGCCATTCGCTGGGCTTCGCGGCGGCGGCACTGAGCCTGTGGTGGACGGACTCGAGCTCGCTGCAGATCATGATCGGCGAGGTGCTCGACCTCGCCGGCTACCCGGCGGACATATACCGGCGTGGGATACGCCTCGTCCTGACGTACATCGTCCCGGTGGCGGTGATCGCCAACTTCCCCGCCCAGGCGCTGCAGGGCCTCCTGGCCCCGGCGTGGGTGGGGGTGGCCGTCGGGCTGGCCGCCCTCCTGTTTGCCGCCAGCGGCTGGGTCTGGCGCTTCTCGGTCAAGCGGTACACGGGCGCGAGCGGCTGACGCGGCCGGTGGCGGGCGACACCGGCCTGTGGCGCCCGGCGCCGGCCCGCCTCACGGTGCCGGCCCGGCGCCGGCCCGCCAGCGGCTCTTCCGGTCCTGCGGGGACGACGGCGTCGGCGCCTCCTGGCGGCCGATGCGCATGAGGTCGCTGACGGTGACGAACCTGAAGCCCCGCGCCTTCAGCTGTGACAGGATCTCGGGCAGGGCGGCGACGGTCACTGCGCGGCGCCCCCCGCCGTCGTGAAACAGAATGATGTCCCCGGGCCGCACTTGGCTCAGCACGTTGTGCACGATCGCATTCTTCTCGCTGCCCGGTCGCCAGTCCTTGCTATCCACGCGCATTCCCACCACCCTGTAGCCCATCTGCAGCACCGCCTCGATCTGGGCGGCGCTGGCCATGAACCCCGGGAAGCGGAACAGGCGCGGCTTGACGCCGGTCGCGTCGCGGATCGCCCGCTCGCCCCCCTGCACCTCGGTCACGGCGACGGGCAGGGGCCAGCGCGAGAGGTAGCGGTGGCTGTATGTGTGGTTGCCGATCTGGTGCCCCTCGGCCAGGATGCGCCGGCAGATGGCCGGGTACCGCTCGACCTCGCTGCCGATGACGAAGAATGTCGCCTGCGCCCGGTAGGCCCCCAGGATGTCCAGGATGACGGGCGTGGCGGCCGAGGGTCCGTCGTCAAACGTCAGGGCCACGAACGGCCGCGTCGTCGCCACCGAGCGCAGGACGGACGGGGATATTGCCGCCGTCGTCGTGACGCGCGCTGCGACCACGACATACCCCACAGTCACGGCCAGGCCGAGCGCGACCGCGGCCGCCACCAGCTGCAACCGCCGCCGGCGGACGACGAGTATGGTCACGGTGCTTCCCTCCCCACGCGACGCCCGCTAGCATCCTACGCGGGAGGGGGCGCAAAGAGGAGCCGCAAACGGGCCGCGCGCAAACCGGCGACAGGAGAAGCTGCCATAACCGTAGAATCATTGGGAGGGCAAAGGTCGTTCAGTCCCGCTGGCGGGTCACTGGACAGGGGGGATGCTCAGAAGCGACATGGGGGTCTCTCACCAAGCCAACCGAACGGCCGGGAGGGAGGGGGCTGTGAACTGGCGATCCGTTGCCCATTGGTCGGCCACGCTCGAGCAGCGAGTGCGTGACGTGGTTCTGGGACCGGTCGTGGACTTCATCATCCCACGTTTTGTGCGGCCTAATCATATCAGCGTAACGCGGTTCGGCCTGGTCGTCGTGGCGGGTATCGCTATCCTGGCGAAGACGTCGCTGACGTCACAGGTCGTCATCCTGCTGGTGGCGTCGACCACCGACTGCCTAGACGGCGTTCTGGCCCGCCGGCGTCGCCAATGCACCGCTCTGGGCTCGCTCATCGATCAAGTCGCCGACTGGGCGCTCGGCCTGTGCATGGCGTGCCTCGTCATCGTGCACGGCCTTCTTCCCTGGCACATCGCCCTGCTGATCGCCGCGCCCCAGGCGGTGAACTTCGGCACTGACCGCCCCCTGCACCGCACGGTGCGGTTGGTCGCCACCGACGTATCGAAGGGCAACCTCAGGGTCAGGAGGAGCATGGCCTCGCTGGCCGAGGGCGGCGGGCAGAGCGCGCAGCCCGGGAGCAGCATCATGGAGCCCACCACGATCATGCGGGCGCAGTTCCCGACCGTCCTCACCGCCTTCAGCCTGCTGCTCTTCGGCAAGGCCTTCGGGCGGCCGGCGGTGGTCATGGCGGGGTACGGGTTCCTGTACCTCGAGGTACTCTTCTCGTTCATCCTGGCCATCCGCGGCATCCTGTTGCTGCGGCGGGGGGTCGGCTAGGCTCGCGCGCACTGCGGCCCTCCACGCGGGGAACAATGACCTGAGGCACGTGGCCTGGTGGAGCGGGGCGGCGGCCTGTCGCCCCGCTCCGGCACGCAGCCACGCTGCCGTGGGGGGCGCTCCAGGGGGTGACGCGGCTGGGCGGCCTTGCAGACGTCGGGGTCGAGGTGGTCGGCAGGTGCGTCACGCCGCGCGGCGAACTGCAGCTGCAGCGGCGCGGCGAGCACTTCGAGCTCATCGCGGGAGGCACGTTCCTGGTCGCAAGCTACGGCGGGTCGGAGGCGCGCTTGGCCCGCGCAGCGCTCGCGGAGCTCGGCGGCACGGTTTCGGCGACCCCGGCGGCTCCGGCGGCCCCGGCGGTTTCGGCGCTCTCGGTGCTCGTCGCCGGGCTGGGCCTGGGGTTGACCCTGCGCGCCGTCCTCGATGACCGGCGGGTGGGGCGCGTAGACGTGGTCGAGCTGGAGGCGGCGGTCATCGCCTGGAACCGCGGGCCGCTGCGCGCCCTGAACGGTGATGCCCTGGCCGATCCCCGCGTGCGGGTCATCGCCGCGGATTTCCTGCAGCTCATCGCTCGAGAGGACGGCTCGCTGGCGGCTTACGACGTCACCCTGGTCGACATCGACAACGGCCCGACCTGGACGGTGCGCGACGCCAACCGCGGACTGTATGGCGCGCAGGGGCTGGCGGCCGTAGCCGGTCGGATGCGTCCCGGCGGCGTCATGGCGCTGTGGTCGGCTTCCCGCGACCGCGGCTTCGAGACGGCGCTGGCGGCAGTCTTCCCGGGCTTCACGGCCCGGCGGGTGGCGCAGTGGCTGGGGCCGGGGCCCGGCGCGCGCCGGGCGTGGAGCTACATCTACATCGGCCGCCGCGCCCCGCCGCCGCGGTGAATCGGACTGTCATGGGTCCTGCTGGTCGCCGTGCGGATCGACCCGGGGTGAGGTGACGGGCATGGGCGGGTGGATGGGCCGTATCCTGAGAGTTGACCTCACGCGCGGGGAGTGGCGCGAGGAGGCCCTCGACGCGCGCCTGGCCGCCGACTACCTCGGCGGTCGCGGGCTGGGCGCGCGCATCATCAGCGACGAGGTGCCGCCCGGCGCCGACCCGCTGGGGCCGCAAAACGTGCTGGCGTTCTGCACCGGCCCACTAACGGGCACCGCCGCGCCCGCCGCCGGCCGGTTCAGCCTGTCCACGCGCTCGCCGCTGACCGGGCTGATCCACGACTCCAATGCCGGCGGCACCTGGGGCGTACGCCTCAAGCGCTGCGGCTACGATGCGCTGATCATCACCGGCCGCGCCAGCGCCCCGTGCTGGCTGTTCCTCGACGGCGAGCGCGTCGAGACCCTTGACGCGCGGCCCTTTTGGGAGTTGGACACGTGGGCGGCCACGTCCGGGGTGGCCGGGGCGGCGCAGGGACTGGTGCGCGGGGCGGCCGTTGGTGAGGCGGCGGCCGCGGGCGGGGGAACAGTCGCCGGTGAGGAGCCCGCGGGCGTCTCGGTGCTGTGCATCGGCCCGGCCGGCACATCCGGCGCGCTCCTGGCGGCGATCATCGTCGACGGCCGCCGTGCCCTGGCGCGGGGCGGCGTCGGGGCGGTGATGGGGGCCAAGAACCTCAAGGCCATCGCCGTCGCCGGCGCGCGGCGGGTCGAGGTGGCCGACCCCGCCGCGTTCCAGTTCGTCGCCTACGAGGCGCAAAAGCTCGTCAGCGCCAATCCCGTCACCTCGCGCGCCCTGCCCCAGTTCGGCACCGCCGTCCTCGTCAACCTTATGAACGAGCTGGGCATCCTGCCGGCGCGGAACTTCACGGCGTCGCAGTTCGAGGCGGCGGGGGCGCTCTCAGGGGAGGCCATGGCCGCAACGCTTCTCGTGCGGCGCGCGGCGTGCTGGGGGTGCACGATCGCTTGCGGGCGCGTCATCCGCAGCCTCCCCGGCGCGGACGACGCGGATGGCGCGCGTGACGCGGGCAGCGCCGGCGCCGCCGGAGCTGCCGGAGCCGCGAGCGCCCGCCGGGACCACGAGGAGGGCCCGGAGTACGAGTCGATCTGGGCCCTGGGCGCCGACTGCGGCATCGGCTCGCTCGAGGACGTGGTGCGGGCCAACCGCCTGTGCAACCGCCTAGGCCTGGACACGATCTCCGCCGGCGCGACCATCGCCTGCGCCATGGAGATCGGCACGCGGGGCGGCGATGGCCCGGCCTTCGGCGACGCCGCCGCGCAGCGCCGCCTGCTGCGGGGGATGGCTGGGCGGGAGGGCGCGGGGGCGGACATGGCCGGGGGCGCGCGGCGGTACGCGACGCGGCACGGCGCCGCCGACCTGGCCATGCACGCCCGCGGGCTTGAGCTCCCGGGCTACGACCCGCGCGGCATGCAGGGGCAGGGGCTGGCGTTCGCGACCTCCAACCGCGGCGGCTGCCACCTGCGCGCCAACATGTTGTCGTGCGAGGTGCTCGGCCTGCCCAAGATGGTCGACCGCTTCGCCAGCGGCGGCCGCGCCGGCATACTCATCGTCCTGCAGCACGCCCACGCGGCCATGGACTCCCTGGGCGTGTGCAAGTTCGCCGGGCTGGCGCTCACTGACGAGCACTGGGCGCGGCTTCTGACCGCGGCCACGGGCGTCGCGTACCGCACGCAGGACCTGCAGCGCGCCGGGGAGCGCATATGGAACCTGGAGCGCCTGTACAACCTGCGCGTGGGGTCGGGCGGCGCCGATGACGCCCTGCCGGCGCGGCTGGTGACGGAGCCGGTGGCCGCCGGCCCGTCCGCCGGGCACGTGGTCGAGCTCTTGCCGATGCTCGCCGAGTACTACCGCTTCCGGCGCTGGGACGGCGCAGGCCGGCCCACGCCGCCGAAGCTTGCGGAACTCGGCCTTGCGGGCCTGGAGGGCCTTGCGGATCCTGCGGGCAGCGAGGGCAGCGAGGGCAGCGCGGGCACTGAGGGCAGCGAGGGGGGCGACCGGCATGCTTGAGGAGTTCGCCAAGATCGGCCGCGACATATTCCAGGAAGGCATGGTGTCATCCCACGGCGGCAACCTGAGCGTCCGCGTCGGCGACCGCATCCTGATCACGCGGCGCGGGTCGATGCTCGGCGAGCTGAAGGCCGGCGACGTGGTCGAGACGGGCGTCGACAAGGACGACTGGGGCATCGCCCTCGCCTCGAGCGAGATCGTGGTGCACCGCGCCATCTACCAGGCCACCTCGGCCCTGGCCGTGGTCCACGCCCACCCGCCGCACGCCGTCGTGCTGTCACTGCTCCAGGACGAGATCATTCCCATCGATTCCGAGGCATCATACCTCTTGCACCGGGTGCCGGTGGTGACGGCCGAGAAGACCATCGGGTCGGAGGAGGTCGCGCGCATCGTGCCCGAGGCGCTCCAGGGCTACAAGATCGTCATGCTGCGCGGCCACGGCAGCTTCGCCATCGGCCAGTTCCTGGAGGAGGCCTACCAGTGGACGTCGGTCCTGGAGGCGTCGTGCCGCATGCTGTACCTGATGCGCGCGCTTGAGGGCAAGCCGCGCGAGTACCGCAAGGGCAGCGACAGCTACGGCAAGTGGTGAGGCTGCAATGAGCGGCAATGGGCCAGACTACGGCCGCCGGGGCGGGCAGGCGGGCATTGAAAGGGGTGCCGATCTGTGGCCGAATCGTGTGAGCGCGAGCGCAACCTCAAGGGGTGCACGTGCACCTATGCCGGGTGCAGCCGCAAGGGGCGCTGCTGCGAGTGCGTGACATACCACCGCCGCCACGGCGAGATCCCCGGCTGCTTCTTCTCCGCCGCGGCCGAACGGGGCTACGACCGCTCGGTGGCCCGCTTCCTGCGCGACAAGGCGTGAGATGCGACGGCGCGCGCCTCCTTCCTGCCGCGTCCCTTCCCCTCAGCAGGGATTGCCGGGATGTTAACCAAACGTCTTGACGCGGAGTATTATGGTCACCGGGAACGGCGCCCGCGGGGGGTGCCCGGACCAGAAAGGAGACCACGTTATGGGGAAGCTGAGCGTCGTCATCCGCGACATGCTGGAGACCTCGTGCCAGCCCTACGACGAGAGCCCGGCCACCTTCTACGCCATCGTCCTGACCTGCGACTGGTACTACTTTGACTCGTTCCGGTGCGACCGGGTGGGCCCCGGCGGCGGCGGCATCTACGGCGAGCTGGAGGTCCCGGAGGGCGAGTACCTCGTGTACGCCTACGGCTGGCCGTGGTGGGTTGAGACCGACCTGGACTGGGTGCAGGTCGGGTGCGAGGAGACGGCGTGCGTGAACCTGGTGCCGATCTACTTCTCGCAAGCCGCGGCGCGGCTGCAGGGAGCGATCACGGCCGCCCTGGCGCAGAGCGGCGGCTCGATGGCGGTCGAGCTGGCGCTGCATGGGGAGAAGAAGGCGACGCTGCAGAGGGCGCAGCAGGCCATCGCCGAGCTGCAGCACATGCTCCCCGAGTACGGCGTCCCCGGCATGGCCCTGCCCGCGCTGCAGGAGGCCGATGCCCCGGCCGACCTGGTCAAGATCGTGTCCGAGCTGCATCGCCATTCCGGCGGCAAGAAGGCCGGCTAGCGGTCCCGTCGGCGGCCACATCCGCCTGCGGCTGAGGCCAGAGGGGTGGTGGGGTGCGGGGTGCGCGCCAGTGAACGGGCGGGGCGTCCATGCTGGGCGCCCCGCCCCGTTCTGCGGGTTCTTTCCTGGCGCTATATCCCCCAGGGCTCCAGCGGCTCGAACCGCGACGTGAAGAAGCGCAGCGTGGGGGGCTCGTAGACCATCTTCAGGCCCCGGATCTGGTCGCGCTTCCGATGCAGGGCGATGACCGCCTCGGCGACGGCGTCCATGTGGCGGTCGGTGTAGACGCGGCGCGGGATGGTGATGCGCACCATCTCAAGCTTGGGCCGGTTGTGGTCGCCGGTCTCCTTGTTGCGGCCGGCCGAGACGATGCCGCGCTCCATGGCGCGCACGCCGCCTTCGAGGTACAGCGCCGCGGCCAGGGCCTGGGCCGGGAACTGCTCCTGCGGGATGTGCGGCAGGAAGCGCCGCGCGTCGAGGAACACGGCGTGCCCGCCGACGGGCACCACGATGGGCACCCCGGCGTCGAGGAGCTGGTCGCCCAGGTACTTGACCTGGCCGATGCGGTGCGCCATGTAGTCCTCGTCCAGGACCTCGTATATGCCCCGCGCCATGCCCTCCATGTCGCGCCCGGCCAGGCCGCCGTATGACGGCATGCCCTCGAACAGCACCACAAGCTCCTTGGCGCGCATGAACAGCCACTCGTCGTTCATCGCCAGGAAGCCGCCGATGTTGACCAGGCAGTCCTTCTTGCCGCTCATCGTGCAGCCGTCGGCAAAAGACATCATCTCAAGCAGTATCTCGCGCAGGGGGCGGCCGGCGTAGCCCGGCTCGCGCTGCTTGATGAACCACGCGTTCTCGGCGCAGCGCGTGGCGTCGAACATGACCGGTATCTTGTGCCGGGAGCAGAGCTCCTTGACCGCGCGCAGGTTCTCCATGGCCACCGGCTGGCCGCCGGCCATGTTCACTGTGACCGCCAGCGACATGTAGGGGATGTTCTCGGCCCCGACGCGCTCGATCAGCGCCTGGAGCTTTTTCAGGTCGACGTTGCCCTTGAACGGGTGGTCGCACGCCGGGTCGTGGGCCGCGTCGATGATCACGTCGGCGAAGGTGCCGCCGTTCCGCTCCTGGTGGGCGCGGGTCGTGGTGAAGTACATGTTGCCGGGGATGAACTGCCCCGGCTTGATCATGATCATCGACAGGAGGTTCTCGGCGCCGCGCCCCTGGTGCGTCGGCACCATGTACTTGAAGCCGAAGACATCGCGCACGGCGCGCTCGAGGTTGAAGAAGTTCCTTGAGCCGGCGTACGCCTCGTCACCCAGCATCAGGCCCGCCCACTGGTTGTCGCTCATCGCCGACGTGCCGCTGTCGGTAAGCAGGTCGATGTACACGTCCTCGCTCTTCAGGAGGAAGGTGTTGTAGCCGGCCGCCTCGATTGCGCGGCGGCGGTCATCTCTGGTCGTCATCTTGATCGGCTCGACGACCTTGATGCGGTAGGGTTCAGGCCGGTTCTTAGGCACCCGCCCGTCGCAGCAGGACCGCTCTTGTTCTTGCGTATGTCAGCCCCCCCGATGCTGGACATTGTGACCCACCGATAACAAATTCGGGGCGGGTCAGCGAACCCCTGCTAGGCTCATCCAGGGCGACGGGGGCGGCGGGGGCGGCAGGGGCGGCGTGCAGGAGGTCGCGCCGCGACGGCGTATTGCCGTAGTGGCCGCATCGACGGCGCCGGCGCGAGGGGGGTCCGGGGAGATGTCCCTTTCATCCCTTTTCCCTCACGGGCGCGGCGCGCTACGACGGCGAACTGGCGGTGACGGTGTAAGGCGGTGACGGCGCAGGAAGGGTGGGGTGAGGCCATGCGCGCGCGGTACCGGGTGTGGCTTGAGGAAGACGGGCCCGTCTTCGGGGACGGGCTGGCCGAGCTCCTGGGTGCCGTGGCCGAACTGGGCTCGCTGCGCGCCGCGGCGGCCCGCATGGGCATGTCATACCGGGCGGCGTGGGGGCGGGTGCGGCGGTCCGAGGATCGGCTCGGCTGGCGCCTGGTGCGGTATCAGGTCGGCGGCCGCGCTGGCGGGGGTGCCGCCATCACCCCACGCGGGCAGCATTTTCTCGCCGGCTACGCCGACTTTCGCCGCCGGCTCGACGCGGAGGTCGAGGCGGCATTCGCCGCCAGCGGGCTGGGGGGTCTCGTCCGGGGCGGGGGGTAGCTGCTGGCCGGGGAGGAAACGGCGCCAACGTGGCGAATACCTCCGTCTGAACCGCGTTATGCCTGTCGGGACATAACGCCGAGCAGAGCTCGTTGGCTGAGCTCGTTGATGGAGGTGCACAGGTAGTGGTGAGGCGCCGTCCGCGGGCGGTTGCGGCCAAGGCGGTGGCAGTGGTGGCGGCGATGTCCGTGCTGGTGCTGGCTATCCTGGCTTCAGGCTGCCGGGCGCCTGCGGGCCGGACCGCAGCCCCGGCGCCGGAGCAGAAAGAGGTCATCCTGGCCACCACTACCAGCGCCCAGGATAGCGGCCTCCTCGATGTCCTACTGCCGATGTTCGAGTCGCAGACCGGGTACCAGGTCAAGGTCCTGGCGGGCGGCAGCGGCCAGGCGCTGGCGATGGCCGAGCAGGGCGAGGTGGACGTGGTCCTGGCGCACTCGCCGGCCAAGGAGAAGGGGATCGTTGACGCCGGCATCGGCCTCGGCCGGCGCCCGGTGATGCACAACGACTTCATCGTCGTTGGGACGTCTGACGACCCGGCGGGCGTGAAGGCGGCGGCGGCGGCGGTGGCCGACCCCGGCGACGGGCGGGCGGCGGCGGCGTTCAAGAGCATCGCCGGGGGCCAGGCCCCGTTCATATCGCGCGGCGACCAGTCGGGCACGCACGTCAAGGAGCTCGACATCTGGAAGGCGGCGGGTGTCGCGCCGGCCGGGCAACCGTGGTACCAGGAGTGCGGCGCCGGCATGGCCCAGGCCCTCAAGATCGCCTCCGAGAAGGGCGCTTACACCCTGGCCGACCGCGGCACGTTCCTGGCCCTGCGCGACACGCTGGCGCTGGTCATCCTGTGCGCGGGCGACCCGGTGCTGACCAACCGATACAGCGTGCTGCAGGTCAATCCCGAGAGGTTCGACCGCGTCAACGGTCCCGGCGGCAAGGCCCTGGCGGACTTCCTGGTCAGCCCCGTGGCCAGAGAGGTCATCAGGCCCTTCGGCGTGGACCGCTTCGGCGAGCCGCTGTTCTATCCTGACTCAGAGTGAGCCCTGGCGGGCGGGCGAGGGGGCGGTGCGGTGGGCGTCATCTGGAACGGCATTGTCGAGGCGATGCGGCTGCTCGTCCGCGGCGACGTCGAAGTCCTGCGCATCGCCGCCCTCACCCTGCGCGTCTCCGGGACGGCGACCCTGTTTGCCGTGGCCGTAGGCGTGCCGCTGGGGACCGCGCTCGGCCTCGTCTCCTTCCGCGGCCGGCGGGCCGTGGTCAGCGTGGTCAACCTGGGCATGGGGCTGCCCCCGGTGGTCGTCGGGCTGTGGGTGAGCATCTTCCTGTGGCGTTACGGGCCCTTTGGTTTCCTGCATCTTCTGTATACCCCGGCGGCGATGATCGTGGCGCAGGCCACCCTGGCGCTGCCGATAGTCACCGCGCTGACCATGGCTGCGGTGCAGCAGCTCGACCCGCGCCTGCGGCTGCAGGTGCTGGCGCTGGGCGCGTCGCGGCCGCAGTTCCTGTGGTGCCTGTGGCGCGAGGCGCGGTTCTCGCTCATGGCGGCGGTCATGGCCGGGTTCGGCGGCGCCGTGTCCGAGGTCGGGGCGTCGATGATGGTCGGCGGCAACATGCTCGGCCGCACGCGTGTCCTGACCACGGCCACGGTGATGGAGGTCGCCCGCGGCAACTACGCGCTGGCCATAGCGCTCAGCATCATCCTGCTCGTCATCGCGTACCTGGTCGTGCTCGCGCTCACGCTCGCCCAGCAGCGACGCCGCCCGGCGTAGCGGGCGCGGCGGGCGTGGCGGGTATGGCGGGCGGGGCAACGTAGCGACGGCGCGGGGTCCGGGAGGTGGGGCAGGAGTGGACGGCGACAATGGCGCAATGGAAGCGCCACCCGTGGTGGCCGCGGCCGGGCTGGTGGTGCTGCGGGGTGGCCGCGCAGTGGTGGACGTGCCGCGGCTGGAGGTCAGGCCGGGCGAGGTGCTGGGGATCGTCGGCCCCAATGGCGCCGGCAAGTCCACGCTGCTGCTGGCGCTCCTGGGACTCATCCGGCCGCGGCGGGGCGCGGTCCTCGTCGACGGGGCGGCGCTTTGCGGGCGACGCGCCGCCGCGTGGCGCCGGCGCACTGCCCTCGTCCTGCAGGAGCCGTTGCTGCTCGATATGTCCGTGCTGGACAATGTCGCCGCGCCGCTGCGCTTCCGGGGCGTCGCGGCGCCGGCTGCCCGCGTCCAGGCGCAGGGGGCACTGGAGGCGTTCCGCGCCGCCGACCTCGCGAGGAGGCCCGCCCGCGCCCTGTCACAGGGCGAGGCGCGTCGCGTCAGCCTGGCGCGCGCGTTCGCGGCGTCACCGGAGGTCCTGTTCCTCGACGAGCCGTTCACCTCGCTGGACGGCCCCACGCGCCACGAGCTTTTGCACGAGCTCGCCGGCCACCTGCGGTCGGCGCCGCGCACGGTGGTGTTCGTGAGCCACGACATGGGTGAGGTCGCCGTGCTCGCAAGCCGCGTGGCGGTGATGCTGGGCGGGCGCCTGGCGCAGGTCGGGGCGACCGCCGCGGTGCTCGCCCGGCCGGCCACGGCGGCGGTGGCCCGGGTGCTGGGCTACGAGAACGTGCTCCTGGGCTGGGTGGAGGATGGTCGCACCCCGGCCGGGCGGCTGCCGGGCCGTGAGGCGGCGCTGGCACGGGTGCGGCTCGAGGTCGAGAGGCCGTTGACGCCGGCGGCGCGCCGGCCCCTGGTCTGGGCGGCCTGTGACGCGGCCGATCCGCCGGCGCCGGGGGCCGCCGTGGCGATCTGCCTGCAGGCCGAGGACGTGCGGCTGGAGCCGGCGGTGGCGGGGGCGGGGGCGGCGATCCCGCGCGAAAGCCTGGAGAACCGGCTCTCAGGCAACGTGGGCGTCGTGGCGCCATCGAGCCGCGGCGGCGCGCGCGTGCTGGCCCGCGTGTCCATGGACGCGGCGGTCCCGGGCGATGGCCATGGCGGCGGGGATGGCGGGGCGCTGGCCGTGTGGGGCCACCTGAGCCGCGACGACCTTGCCCGGTGGCATCCGGAGCCGGGCGAGCCGGTGACGATCGGGTTTTGCGCTGGGTCGGCCTGGACGACGCCGCGTGACGCGCCGTGAGCAAGCCGGTATCATGATCTTCCATATCACGCCCGCCCGCCCCTCTAACTTCCAGCGGAATGCATCGCAAGTTTCCTCATGATCGGCCATGCCCCGGGCACGGGCATCATGCCGGTCGGAGGCGAATCCTGCCTATCCGCCGGGGGTCACGGCTCCTCGCCGGCGAACGGGTCAATTGCGCGTGCAAAGCAGGTGGCGGGAGCGGGGACGGCGAAGCACAGGAACCCGGTACGAGGATGCGTCGTCCGGCGATGCGGCGGCCGTCGCCCGCGTGCGTCGCCGGAGGGCGCAATAAGCGGGAGGGATGCGCGGGATGGCCGATCAAGCCGGGATAAGCCGGGAATTCAGGGTGCGCCGGTGTATCATGGGGCGCCTGCAGCCGGGCGAGGACGTGCTGCGCGGCCTGGAGGCGGCGGCGGCGGCTCACGGGGTGCGCACGGGCACCCTGGGCTTCCTGGGGGCGATCAAGGGCGCGCGCCTGGGGTTTTTCGACCAGGAGGGCCGGTCCTACAAGATGATCGCGCTGAACGGCCACCTCGAGCTGGCATCGGGGGTGGGCAACATCTCGCTGCGCGACGGCAAGGTCTTCGTGCACGCCCACGTGACCGTCTCCGACCGCGCCGGCGCCACCTGGGGCGGCCACCTCATGGAGGGCTCCGAGGTCTTCGCCTGCGAGTACCACCTCCTGGACCTCGAGGGCGAGGAACTGCAGCGCCTTCCCGATCCGGCCACCGGCCTAACCTTGTGGGGGTAGGTTTTAGAGCTGCGTCGTGACCTGGGGGGAAAGCTAATGAACGCGCCGCTACTTGGAGTCACCGTCGTCGACCTGTCGCAGCAGCTGGCGGGCCCGTTCTGCTCCATGATACTCGGTGACCTCGGCGCCTCCGTGATCAAGGTCGAGAAGCCCGGAGGTGATGACACGCGGCAGTGGGGGCCGCCGTTCTGGGCCGGCGAGAGCTGCTACTTCCTCAGCATCAACCGCGGCAAGCGCAGCGTGGTGATCGACCTCAAGCGCCCCGCGGGCCGGGACGTGCTCACGCGGCTGCTGCAGCGCGGCGACGTCCTCGTAGAGAACTTCCGCCCCGGCGCCATGGACCGCCTGGGCTTCGGCTGGGAGGCCGCGCACCGGCTGAACCCGCGCCTCGTCTACTGCTCCATCTCGGCCTTCGGCGGCGACGGGCCGTACCGTGACCGGCCGGGCTACGAGGCGCTGATGCAGGCCTACAGCGGCCTGATGAGCATCACCGGGCGCCCGGGCGACGAGCCGGTGCGGGCCGGCACCTCCATTTCCGACATCGGTGCCGGAATGTACGCCGCCATCGGCATCCTGGCCGCCCTGATCGCCCGGCGCGAGACGGGGGCGGGGCAGCTCGTCGAGACATCGCTCCTGGAGGGCCAGGTGGCGTGGCTTTCATTCCACGCCGTGAGCTACTTCGCCACCGGAGAGAACCCGCCGCGCCTGGGGACGGCGTCGCCCTACGTCGCCCCGTACGAGACCTTCCGCACCCGCGACCAGCACCTGATGCTCGCCGTGGGCAACGACAGCCTGTGGCAGCGCATGTGTGACGCCATGGGCCTGGCGCACCTGGCCGTTGACCCGCGCTTTGCGACCAACCCCGAGCGCTGCCGCCACCGTGACGAATTGGCGGCCATCCTGCAGGAGCGGTTCCTGGAGGGGGGCCGCGATGAGTGGGTGGCGATCCTGAACGCGGCCGGCGTTCCCTGCGGGCCGATCAACACGGTGGGGGAGACGCTGGCCGACCCGCAGGTGCGGCACCGCGGCATGGTCGCCGAGTTCGAGCACCCGCGGGTCGGGAAGTTGCGCATGCCCGGCAACCCGATCAGGCTTTCGGGCGCGCCCTGGCGGCCGCAGTCAGCGCCGCCGCTTCTGGGCGCCGACACTGACGCCGTGCTGGCCGATTTCGGCTACTCCAGCGCGGAAATCAAGGCCCTGCGGGCGGCCGGGGCCGTGGGCTGACCCGTCCCTAGACGTTACTGGCCGGGCTCATGCCGGCCCCGCCCGAAGTCTCGCCACTCAGGCCATGCCGCGCCGGAAGAGCGACGAGGCGATGAACGCCATCACCGCCACCAGCGCCCCCAGGATCAAGAACCCCTCGACGAGCCCGGCCACGTCGTAGCCTGACAGGAACAGCGTGCGCATGGGGTTGATGGCGAAGCTTATCGGATTCACGCGGGCGATGTCAGCCAGCCACGTCGGCATGAACTGCGTCGGCATCATGGCGTTGCTGGTGAACATCAGCGGCATGGTGAAGAAGTTCACCAGCGCCATCAACGTCTCGTGCGTGGTGACCACGGCGGCGAGCGCCAGGGAAAAGCCGGTCAGGACCAGGCACAGGAGCGCCGCCAGGAGCAGCAGCAGCGGCACCCCGCCTATCCCGGCCGAGAACTTGACACCCATCGCCAGGGCGATGAGCAGTATTACCAGCCCCTGGATGATGGCCTGGATGCCGGCGGCGAGCATCTTGCCCGTGACCACGGCCGAGCGCGCCAGTGGCGCGGCCAGCATCTTGTGCAAGAAGCCGAGCCGCCGGTCCCAGACGACAGACATGCCGGTAAACATGCCGCCGAACAGGGTGACCATGACCACGATGCCCGGGGCCATGTAGTCGAGGTAGCTCTTGGCCGGGAAGCCCGGCACGGCCGCGATGCGCTGGTACATGTTGCCCATCAGCACCAGCCACACCAGGGGCTGAAACAGTGTCATGAAGATGCGCATGGGCTGGCCGACGTAGTGCTTGAGCTCGCGCCAGCACACCCACCACGTGTCGACGAGCAGGTTGCCCCGCGGCACGGGCACCACGACAGCGGGCTTTACAACGGCTTCACTCATCGCCGCGCCCTCCTTACGGCCATGCTCGTCCGCCAGAACGATCCGCCGCCCTCATCCTGGCGGAGTTCACGGCCGGTGAAGTGCAAGAACACGTCGTCGAGGCTCGGGCGCTTCATGGCCAGCGAGTCGCACACCAGCCCGCGCTCGCCCAGGGTGGCGAGGATGCGCGGCACGTCGCGCTCGCCGTCCTTGACCACGAAGCTCAGCGCCCCGTCGCGGGGCTCGTAGGCGTGCTCGACCCCCGGCAGGTCGGCGACGTCGGGCGTCACCGGCCGGCCGTCAGGCCCACGCAGCTTGAGCGTCACCAGGTCGCCGCCGACGGTTCGCTTGAGCTCGCCCGTCGCTCCGATGGCCACAATGCGGCCATGGTCGATGATCGCCACCCGGTCACACAGGGCGTCGGCCTCATCCATGTAGTGCGTGGTGAGGAAGATGGTGATGCCCTGCTCGCGGCGCAGGCGCTCGATGTACTCCCAGATGCGGCGCCGCGTCTGGATGTCCAGGCCCAGGGTCGGCTCGTCTAAGAACAGCACGGCCGGCCGGTGGATGAGCCCCTCAGCGATGTCCAGCCGCTTGCGCATGCCGCCCGAGTACGTGGAGACCAGGTCGTCGGCGCGGTCGGCGAGGTCTACCATGGCCAGGACCTCGGCGCTGCGCGCGGCGATGACCCGCGGCGGCAGGTGGTAGAAGCGCCCCTGCAGGTACACGTTCTGGCGCCCGGTCAGGGTGTCGTCAACGGCGATGTCCTGCGACACGTAGCCGACGCTGCGCCGCACGGCGTCGGCGCGCCGGGCCACGTCGTAGCCGCAGACCCGCGCCTGGCCGGCGGTCGGCCGCAAAAGAGTGATCAGCATCAGGATGGTCGTCGACTTGCCGGCGCCGTTGGGCCCCAAAAAGCCGAATATCTCGCCGCGCGGGACCTCGAACGACGCCTGGTCGACGGCCAGGACGCCGCGCCGGTAGCGCTTGACGAGGTCTTTGGCCCAGAGCGCCGGGCCGTCGCCGCCCACGGCCGGCGGCGCGGCCTCGGCGGCCGCGCCCGCAGCCAGCGGCGTGGCCGCGACGCCCGGCTTATCGGTGGTGTGGTCCATGTCTTCCGCCCTCCTTGCCCGTGAACCATGAAGCGGGGGCCGCCGATCCATTCCACGGCCTTATTCTATGCCTGGCGCGGGGAGGAGTCAAGGGCAGAGGCGGGATGAAGGCCCGGCCGGGGTGGGCGCCGAACATAGTTCACAGGCAATGAGGCCGCCCCAAAGGACGCTTCAATCAGGACTATGGCGTGCAGGCGGTGGCGCAGGGTGGGCACGGTCAAGGGTGCGGGCTCAGGTACGCTTCCTGTGATGACGAGGGATCCGGCCGTCTTGGGAGCCAAGATCGCCGTGCACCGGCTGCGCCGCTACCTGGCGTGGGCCCGGTGGCGGCGCGCATTCGCGCTTGAGCGGGTCGCGGCGTGGCGGCCCGGCGGCCGCGAGCCCCACCTGGCGTTCGCGCACCGGTCGGCGCTCATCCGCGACCCGGCGCGCGCCGCCGAGCAGTTGCAGCACGAGAAGGTCCACAACCTGCGCATCGCCGTGGCGCGCCTCGACGGCCTGCTGCTGCGGCCCGGCGAGATGTTCTCGTTCTGCCGCCTGGTGGGGCCGACGACGCGCCGGCGCGGCTACCTGCCGGCGCTGGAGCTGCGCCGGGACGGGCTGGTGGCGCGCACGGGAGGGGGCCTGTGCCAGCTGTCGAACATAATTCACTGGCTGGCGCTGCACCTTGACCTGCCCGTGGTCGAGCGCCACCGGCACGAGCTCGACCTGTTCCCGGACCGCGACCGCCAGGTGCCGTTCGGCTGCGGCGCCAGCGTGTTCTACAACTACAATGACCTGCGCTTTGTGAACCCCGGCCCGCGCACGATCTGGTTCCGCTTCCGCGTCGAGCCGGCGGGGCTCGTCGGCGAGGTCTATGCTGACGCGCCCCTGGACTTCCGGGTCGAGGTGTACGATGTGGAAGGTAGGATGTACCGGTCGGGCGGGCAGGTGTGGCGCGAGAACCGCGTTCGGCGGCGCGTCGTGCGCTGCGCCGAGGTTCGCGACGAGGAGATCATGCACAACGTGTGCCGGGTGCTGTACCCGGTTCCGATTTCAGGCGGGTCTGGACGGAACAACCATGGCGGCTGGAACGTCTATGAGGGCGAGGAGGGATAAACGGTGAACATCCGGGGAAGTGGGCGGGCGACCCTGGTCGCGGTGGTGGTCATTGCCATCATCGCTTTGGCTCTTGCGGTGGCGCTGCCCTCGCTGCGCGGCCGGGTGGCGCAGGCGGCTGAGAGCACTGAGCCGCAGCACATGCTGACGGTCAGCGGCGAGGGCGTGGTCCACGCCAGGCCTGACATCGCGCGCGTCACCCTGGGCGTGGAGACGCAGGCGGCGACGGCGAGCGAGGCTCAGGCGGCCAACGCCGCGGTCATGGACAAGGTCGTGGCCAAGCTGCGCGAACTGGACATCAAGAACGAGGACATGAAAACGGTCTCGTTCAGGCTCAACCCGAACTACGACTACGAGAACACCGAGAAGGGCGGCCCGCGGCTGGTGGGCTTCCGCGCCACCAATGAGATCACTGTGACCCTGCGCGACCTGGCCGCGGTGGGGGAGATCGTCGACGAGTGCGTGGCGCTGGGGGCGAACAGCATCGGCGGCGTCTCGTTCGAGCTCGAGAATGAGGCCGCCCTGCGCGAGCAGGCGCTGACGCTGGCCGTCGCTGACGCCAAGAAGCGCGCCCAACTGCTGGCCCGGTCCATGGACCTCGGCGGCCTGAGGCCGGTTTCCGTCACCGCCGTATCAGGCAGCCCTGGCTACAACCAGCCGATGATGGAGTATGCGCGCCTGGGCGGCGGCGCCGCCGCCAATACGCCGGTCATGCCCGGCGAGTACACGATAACCGTCCAGGTGCAGGTCCAGTACACGTTCTGACCCTAGACGACAGGCTGTGACGACGTGAGCAGGTCGCTCCCAGGGCGGGCGACCCCCATGTCCCACGGGAGGGCGGGCCCGGCGAAGGCCGGGTCCGCTCGTTTTCTTGCACGGCAAGACCAGTACGCATTTACCCCAATATTTTACATGGTAATCTATCGGATATTGTGCTAGATTTAGGATAGGGACCGACCGTTCTCGGCCCAAAGCCACTGGGTACAGGGGGACAAGCGAAAGGGGGGTACCCGCATGTTCGAGACGGAAGCCGATCGCCTGGTCGAGGTCTGCCTTCCCTGCCATATCCCCGTGATGGACTAACGTGGACCCTTGGCCTGGGCCCCGCGGCGGGACCACCGAACCCGCCGCGGGGCCCTGAACGCCGGGCTCCGCGGGGCTCTAGGCGCGGGGCTATGAGGTCGTGGGCGCTTCGCGCGCGGGGGGGGTGAGCGGCGGTTGAGGGTAACGCTGGTGTTCCCGCCTCACTGCGAGGCGTCGGCCCCGGCCCTGGCCCTTCCCATCCTTGCCGCCGCGCTGCGGGCCGCCGGCCACGACGTCAGCCTGCGCGACGTCAACGCCGAGTCGTGGGCGGCGTTCCTGACGCCCGAGCGCCTCACCCAGGCGCGCAACGCCGTCGAGGGGCGGCTTGAGGCGCTGCCGCGCGCCCGCTCGCGCTCGTTCGCCGACCAGGTGGAGTACGATGCCCTGGCCCGGGCCCTGGCCGGTGCCGCCGACGTCATCGCCGGCGTCGACCGGGCGCGTTTGACGCTGCGCAGCGCGGGGTACTACGACCACGGCCGCCACCAGTGGGCCCGGCGCACCCTGGACGGGGCGTTCCGCCTCCTGGGCGCCGAGCACGGGGTTGGGCGCTGGGACAGCGTCGAGCTCCTGTCGCGGCGGTCGGTCCGTTCCAGCGCCCAGGTGCTTGAGGCTTGCGCCGATGAGCGCGAGAACCCATATTACGCCTACTTCAGCCGCGTTGTGGTGCCCGCGCTGCTGCGGGAGCGTCCGGGGCTTGTGGGCATTTCGGTCGCGTACCGCAGCCAGCTCGTCCCGGCGCTAACGCTGGCCGCGCTGGTTCGCGCCCAGGCGCGCGGGGCGGCCCACGTCTGCGTAGGCGGCAGCTACATCACCCTTGTCCACGACGCCATCCGCTTGAACCCACCGCTGGCCGCGATGGCGGACAGCTTCGTCGTGGGCGACGGCGAGGACGCTGTGGTCGAACTGGCGGGGCGCCTGGGGCGCGGGGGGCGCGAGCGCGGCGGCGAACGCGGGGGCGCGGGCGGCGGCGTAGACCTCGGCGGCATCGCCAACCTCGCCTTCTGCCCGCGGCCGGGCGCGGTCCCGCGCGTGAACGAGCCCTTCCGCGCCCACGTCCCCGCCGGCGACCCGACGCCGGAGTTCGGCGACCTGCCGTGGCACCTCTACCTGCAGCCCGAGCCGGTCGTCCCCCTTCATGCGTCGCTGGGCTGCTCCTGGGGCCGGTGCGCGTTCTGCGCCATATCCCATTCCGGCCGCGCCGACCGCCGGCACCGTGAGCGTCCGGTCGGCGACGTCGTGCGCGACATGTCGCGCATCCAGCGCGAGGTCGGCTGCCGCCGCTTCCAGTTCGTCGACCACGCCATCGCCCCCGCCCGCCTGCGTGACCTCGCGCGGGCGATCATCGCCGCCGGCCTTGACGTGGAGTGGATGTGCTGGACGCGATTTGACCCCGCCATGGACCCCCAGACGGCGGACCTCATGTACCGCGCCGGGTGTCGCCTCGTGTCGCTGGGCCTGGAGTCGGCGTCGACGCGGGTGCTGGTGGCGATGAACAAGGGCATCGACCTGCGGGCGGCGGGGCGTGAGCTGCAGGGGCTCGCCGGGGCCGGGATGGCCGTCGTGCCGACGTTTTTCGTCGGGTTCCCCGGCTCGCGGGCGTCTGACGAGCGCATGACGCTGCGCTTCCTCTGGCGCCACCGCGCCGCGGTCACCACCGCCAGCGCCGCGCATTTCTCGCTCGAGCGGCACAGCCTGGTGCACGCCGACCCTGGACGCTACGGCGTGAGGCGGGTCTGGGCCCCGCCCGGCGAGGACCTGGCGCTGGACTTCGCCTACGATGTCGAGCATGGGCTGCAGCCGGCCGTCGCGCGGCGGATCGCGCGGCAGTGCGCGCAGTGGGTGGAGCGGGTCTTCGGCGACCCCCTGGCCGGGGAGTTCGCCTGGGCGTGCCGCGCCGCGCCGCGCCCGGCCCGGCTGCGGCCGCGCTGGCGCCCGCGGGCGGGCCTGGGCCGGGCGCTCTGGGCGGCGGCGCATCTGCTGCGGCGGCCGCGCCTTGCGCCCGAGGTCGGGCTGGTGCGCTTTGACGAGGACGTGATCGCGGTGGCGCGGGTGGCTGAGGGGTTGTGGCGCGAGGCGGTCGAGAATCAATCCCGCCACGGGGTCCCGGCCCGCGAGTCCTGGCGCGCGGCGCTTCGCGGGCGGCCGCCGGTGCCCGCCGGCAGCGCCCTCATGCTCTATAGCCCGGCCACCGGGGAGCGCATGGTGGTAGGGGCGGGGACGGCCCGCCTGCTGGCGCGCTGCGACGGCGGGCGGAGTGCGGTGGCGGCGGTGCGCGGCGCCGTGCCGGGCCGGGCAAAGGGCGTGGCCCCCAGCCGGGCGCTGCGCCAGTGGCTGGCGGCGGTCAAGGTCCTGGACGACCTCGCCGGGCGCGGCTTCCTCGTGGGCTGGTGAAGCGCCCGGTTGTACTGGTAAAGCGAACAACAGGGGGTGGAAGATGTGTCGCAGGCTCCTGGAGTTTTGGCGGGCGGCGCCCTGCGGGCGGCGCTGGCACCGCTGCGCCGCCACGCGGCGCGTGACCCAAAGGGGCGCGCCGCCCTGCGCTACGCCGCCGGGCTCGTGCTGGCGGCGGCGGGGGACAAGACGCAAGCCCTGCACTGGTTGAATGCCGCCCTGGCCTGTGATCCGGCGCAGCCGCGGCTGCGGTTCAGCCGGGCTGTCGTCCTGGATGGCGCCGGCTACAGCGCCGAAGCGGCGTGCGAGCTTGAGACGTTGCGCCCTGCCCTGCCGCGCAGCGCCACACTCGTGCGGCGGCTGGGGGCGGTGCTCGGCCGCGCGGGGCAGGTCAAGGCGGCGCTGGCGCTGTACCAGGAAGCGATGAGCCAGGCCGCGCGGCTTGATGCCGCGACACAATGCTACCTCCTGCACGACCTGAGCCTGGCCCTGGAGGCGGCGGGCGACACCCCCGGCGCCATTGACTGCCTGCGCCGGGCGGCGCTCCTGGGCCCGCGCCTCGCCGCCGTCCACTACAACCTCGGGCGCCTCCTGGTCGACCGGGGCGAGGTGGACGAGGCGGCGGAGGCGTTTCGCCGGGCACTGGCCGTCGACCCCGGCCACAGCCGCTCGCGCAACAACCTGGGGGTCATACTATTGCGCCGCGGCAGCGTCGCCGACGCCATCGCGCACTTCGAGCGCGCCCTCGCCGGCGCCCCTGACATGGCGAGCGCGCGGCAGAACCTCGAGCGGGCGCGGCGCCTGGCGGCCACCCGGCCGCCCGCGCCGGCCGCGGCGCCGCCCGGGCCTGCGGCGCCGCTGCCCAAGCCGACCGCGCCAGGACGGGAGGTGTCGTCATGAGCGCCGACGTGACCCTCATCAGCGCGTTTTCGGGCCCGAACGGGCGCCGCTACCTGCCGGCGGGCCTGCTTTACGTGGCGGCCGCCCTCAAGCGCGCCGGCCTGGCGGCGGAGGTGCGCGACTGGCAGCTGCACGATGACCCCGAGCCGTGCCGGCCGCAGTCGTTCTTGCGCCTCGTCGAGGGCTGCGCCGACGTGGTCGGCATCAGCTGCATGGCCGACTTCCTGCCCCAGGTGGTGTTGTGGGCCCGCGCGCTCAAGGCGAAGCGCCCCGGGGTGCGCGTGGTGCTGGGCGGCCCGGGCCCGGCCGGCGTCGCCGCCGAGCTTCTGGCGGCGTTCCCCGAGCTGGATGCCGTGGTGCGCGGCGAGGGCGAGCTCGCCCTGCCCAGCCTCCTGGCGTCGTGGCAGCGTGGCGGGCGCGGCCTGGACGCGGTGCGCGGCGTGACCTGGCGCCTGGGCGGCGAGGTCCATCACAACCCGGCGCGGCCCCGCGTCGACGACCTCGATGCCCTGCCCTGGCCCGACTATGACCTTGTGCGGCTTGGCGACTATGATGACATCGCCGTGGTCACCGCGCGCGGCTGCCCGTACCGCTGCACCTTCTGCGACGTCGCCCAGCTCTGGCCGGGGCCGGTCCGCTACCGCCACTTGGACGGCGTCCTCGGCGAGGTCGAGTACCTGGTGCGCGGCTGCGGGCGGCGCGACCTGACCATCGCCGACGACACCTTCGGCCTGAAAGCGGCGCGTGTCGCCGAGTTCTGCGCCCGGGTCCGCCGTGACCAGCTCGATTTCGGCTGGTCGTGCTTCGGCCGCGTCGACATCATGACCGAGGACCTGGTGCGGGAGATGGCCGCCGCCGGCTGCCGGCACATATTCTACGGCCTGGAGTCGGGCTCGGACGACGTGCTGCGCGAGGCCAAAAAGGGCTTTGACGTGGCCACGGCCCTGGAGACGGTGACGATGACGCTCAAGCACTGCCAGGTCACGGCGTCGTTCATCTGGGGCTACCCGTTCGAGACATTCCAGGACTTTCAGCAGACGCTGGCCGCCGTCGCCTACCTCACCGCGCTCGGCGCGCACTGCGACCTGCAGCGACTCGCGCCGCTGCCGCTGTCGCCCCTCTACGGCCAGCACGAGGACGGGCTGGAGCTGGTGCGCGACCGCACCTTCGGCCGCGCCTTCGACACCGTGCACCAGGGCGCCTACGACGCCGAGCTCGAGGACCTCATCGCCGCCCACCCGCGCCTGTTCCCCAGCTTCTTCCGCTACCGCACCCCCAGCCACGACGAGAAGAACGCGTGCGTGTGGGAGTTCGCCCGCCACTGGTACGTGTAACGCGACTGGGGCCGTGGCGCGCGCTGCGTCACCGCCCGGGGCGCTGCGGGATGTTGCCCCGGGCGCTGCGCAAGTGCAGCCCGCGCCCGCGGGGAGGAATCGGCGCCCGGCTGAGAGAATGACTCTCCCTGCGACTTGCGGCCGGCGGGCAGACGAGCCCGTCACGAGCCGGCGACGAGCCGGCCAGCGGGGGGAGGGCATGCTGTGGTCAGGGCCGTTCTCTTTGACTTCTACCGCACACTGGTCCTGTGCCCGCAGTGGGAGGACCTCGAGATCCGCTCCATCGGCGGCCGGGCGCTGGCCCTGCTCATCGACCGCGGGCAGTTCCTGGCCGGCCGGCCGCTGGCGGCATCGGAGCGCGCCGCCCTGCTGGTCGATGGCGACCGGCTGTATCACGCGATCCGCGCCGAGGGGCGTGACACGCACCTCGAGTGGAGCGCGGAGGCGGCAGTGCAGCGCATTTTGGCGACGATGGGCTTCCCCGGCGACGTCCCGTGGCGCGACGTGGCCCAGGCTGTCGAGGACCTGAACCGCGCCTGCCTCAAGGAGCTCACGGTCATTCCGGGCGTGCGCGACGTGCTGGCGGAGCTTGCGGCCATGGGGCTGAAGCTGGCCGTCGTATCCAATGCGGCCTGCGGCGGCTTCGTGCGCTGGGCGCTCGACAAGTGCGAGCTTGCGCCATCGTTCCAGGTCGTGGCGTCATCCGGGGACCTCGGCTGGCGCAAGCCGGGGCCCGAGATATTCAACTGGACGCTGGCGCGGCTGGGCGTGACCGCCGCCGAGGCGGTCCACGTCGGCGATTCGCAGCGCTACGACGTGGTGGGCGGTCACGCGGCCAACCTGCGCGTGGCCTGGCTGGAGTGCCCGGAGGGCCGCGACCTGCCGCCGGCGCAGGCGGGGGGCGTGGCCGGCGGCGCCACAGCGGGCACGGAGCCGGGGGTGGGGGCGGGCTCGGAGCCCGCGGGCTGTCAGCCAGACGCCACCCTGGCGAACATCGGAGATCTGCCGCGGCTGCTGCGGGTCGTCGCCGGGTAGGGCGTTGCCCCTTGATCTCAACCGTCTTTACGCCGCAGGCGTCAGCGAGCATAGGCACATTTCTGTGCCCACGCTCTGAAGCACCCAAACGCTATCGTCCACCCTGCCGGTTCATCCGAAGCCAGTTCTCATAGACGCCCTCGGGTATGGGTCCCTTCCATAACGGATTCAGGCGCGGATCCTGCCGGGAATGGGCTTCTTGGTTGACGAGGTCAACCTCGAGCATAAGAAGCTCGCTTCCAGCCTTGTCCCGCAGGACCACCGAGTAATAACCAAGCTGAGCGCCCTGCTCCTGCACACGCTGTACGGCGGGTGGCAGTGTTGTTCATGATTTGAGCCTCATGGTCGTACTGTGTGATCGCCGGGTATACAATGACCCAGTAGAGGCGGGGAAGAGGGGCTGCTGAAGAAGTCGGCTTACGAGCTACTTGGCTGGAAGACCACCCTGACGCCAGAGAACCCGTGCGTCGAAACGCCGGTTCCTGACGGAGATGTGATGGCCCCGGTGCATGGTCCCACCAGGTACCGGATGGTCTTCAGGATGTTGTGGGCGAATGCTACCATGTAGCCTTCGCACTGGACCCGCGCCAGACCCAGCCTGCGAACCCGTCTGAACCCCAAATCCTTGAGGTGGGCGAATACCCCCTCGACGACAGTCTCCCTGCGGCGCATCAGCCGGCGGTACCGCGCGGTCGAGTTGCGCTCCTCCGCCCGGGCGAACTCCGCCTCGTAGGTCGACAGTTGGACGAACTCACGGTTTGACCGCGGCGGCAGGCAGGAGTTTCTTTGGGTGCAGGCCCGAC
>Ga0315285_10000107_pt1 | contig 80544 bp, 53 predicted proteins | sample YL17G09_36_MG_FD_203698 | JGI IMG/M metagenome (GOLD analysis project Ga0315285, IMG submission 203698) | Sediment microbial communities from Yellowstone Lake, YNP, Wyoming, USA - YL17G09_36 | ecosystem: Environmental > Aquatic > Freshwater > Lake > Sediment | place: USA: Wyoming | collected... | reverse complement strand
CACGCCGCCGCGCCCCGCGCAGCCTCATTTCCCGCAACCGGCGCGGGCAGTCCGGCTTGTGGGGCTACGGGATCTCCGGCGACCTTCCGATTGTGCTGCTGCGCATCAGTGACCAGGCCAATATCGAACTGGTGAGACAGCTTGCGCAAGCCCATGCTTATTGGCGGACAAAGGGCCTCATCGTCGACTTGGTGATCCTGAACGAAGATCAATCCGGGTACCGTCAGGTCCTGCAAGACCAAATCACGGCTCTTATCGCGGCCGGAACCGAAGCCCATCCCCTGGATCGCCCGGGGGGCATTTTCGTGCGGCGCGGCGAGCAAATCTCTGACGAGGACAAGGCGCTGGTACAGGCCGTCGCGCGCGTGGTCCTTACCGATACCGCCGGCACGCTTGCGGAACAGGTTGAGCGTCGCGATCGAGCAGAAATCGCCGCTGCCAAGTTTATCCCAACCCGTGCGCGCCGCTCCGAAGTTCCGCATAGCCCCAGAATGCCCGAGCGAGATCTGGTTTTTTTCAACGGCCTCGGTGGATTCACGCGCGACGGTCACGAATACGTCATCACTACGACCGCCGACAACGTGACCCCTGCGCCTTGGGTGAACGTGCTGGCCAACCCCGAGTTCGGCACCGTCGTAACGGAAAGCGGGGGTGCCTATACCTGGGCCGAAAACGCCCATGAGTTTCGCCTTACACCGTGGTACAACGATCCCGTCAGCGACGTCAGCGGCGAAGCGATCTACATCCGTGACGAGGAAACCGGTCACTTCTGGTCGCCCGCACCGTTCCCGGCACGCGGGGCCATGCCTTACACCACACGCCACGGGTTCGGCTACTGCGTGTTCGAATACACGGAGAACGGCCTTTCGTCTGAGCTGTGGACTTATGTGGCCATTGATGCCCCCGTGAAACTCTGTCGGCTGAAGATCCGCAACTCGTCCGGCCGCCCGCGCCGCCTGTCGGTAACTGGATTCGTCGAATGGGTTCTGGGCGAACAGCGGTCGAAAAATGCGCTGCACATCGTCACGGAGCTTGATCCGCAGACCGGAGCGGTTCTGGCACGGAATCCCTACAACAGCGAGTTTCCCGAGCGCATCGCGTTCTTCGCTGTCAGCGAATCGCGCCGAACCGTAACGGCAGACCGCACGGCATTCCTTGGCCGGAATGGAACCCCTGCCAACCCCGCGGCCATGGGCCGCGCCACGCTGTCGGGCAACGTCGGGCCGGCGCTCGATCCATGCGCGGCCCTGCAAGCCGTGATCGAACTGGGCGACGGTCAGGAGCGCGAGGTGGTCTTCATCCTCGGGGTGGCCCACGATGCCGCCGCCGTGAGCACGCTCATCGGCCGTTTTTGTGACCCCGACGGAGCGCGTAAGGCCTTGGAGAGTGTGTGGGACTACTGGAATCGCACGCTCGGCGCTATTTACGTCGATACCCCTGATCCGGCGGTGAACTTCTTGGTCAACGGCTGGCTGCTCTATCAGACCCTGGCCTGCCGCATGTGGGCCCGCAGCGGGTTCTACCAGTCAGGCGGCGCGTTCGGCTTCCGCGACCAACTCCAGGATGTCATGGCCCTGGTGCATGCTGAAGCAGGCCTGGTCCGTGCGCACCTGCTTCGCTGCGCGGCACACCAGTTCCGCGAAGGAGATGTGCAACATTGGTGGCACCCGCCCCTGGACCGGGGCGTGCGCACACGAATATCGGATGACTACCTGTGGCTGCCCTACGCCGTCTGCCGGTATGTTTCATGCGTTGGTGATACCGGCGTGCTCGACGAGCGTGTCCATTTCCTGGAAGGTCGCCCAGTGCGACCGGAGGAGGAGAGCTACTACGACCGGCCGGTGCGTTCTGAGGAATCCGCGACGCTGTACGACCATTGCGTCCGTGCGATCAACAACGGGCTGAGGTTTGGCGAGCACGGCCTGCCGCTCATGGGTTGTGGCGATTGGAATGACGGGATGAACTTGGTCGGCAGCCATGGCAAAGGGGAGAGCGTGTGGCTGGCCTTCTTCCTCTACGACGTGCTGATGCAGTTCAAAGAGATCGCGCGGCGTCGTAGTGACGCTGCGTTCGCCGCAACGTGCGAGGCGCTGGCTACCAAGCTCCGCCAGAGCATCGAGCAACACGCCTGGGACGGACAGTGGTACCGGCGCGCATACTTCGACAATGGCGAACCGCTGGGCTCGGCTGCCAGTCCGGAGTGTCAGATCGATCTGCTGCCGCAGAGTTGGTCGGTCCTCTCGCGCGCCGCGGACCCGGCGCGCGCGCGAGCCGCGTTGGATGCGGTCGACCACCGCCTTGTCCACCGGGACCTCGGGCTGGTCCTGCTCCTGGACCCGCCGTTCGACCGATCCCAACTGGATCCGGGTTACATCAAGGGCTACGTGCCGGGCGTGCGGGAAAACGGCGGCCAGTACACGCACGCTGCCGTGTGGGCCGCCATGGCGTTTGCAGCCATCGGCGACGGCGACCGTGCCTGGGAACTGCTATCACTCGTAAACCCAATAAACCACAGCCCAACGCCGAAGGCGGTTGAAACCTATAAGGTCGAACCTTACGTTGTCCCCGCCGACGTGTACAGCAACCGCCAGCATGTTGGCCGCGGGGGCTGGACGTGGTACACGGGCTGCGCCGGCTGGATGTATCGCCTTCTGACGGAGTCGCTCCTAGGTTTGCGGTTAGAAGTGGACCGACTTCGTCTGGAGCCTGTCCTGCCGGGCTCGTGGGAATCACTCAAGATCCACTACCGCTACCGTGAGACGTTCCACCACATCAGCATACGCAACAACGGGGGTAAGACCGTGACGCGCGTTGTCTTCGATGGCGCGGAGTGCCCCGACAAAACCATCCCGCTTATCGACGATCGCCAAGAGCACAACGTGGACGTGGACATCGGCTGAAGCCACCGAAAAGAGGAGCAGGCCGATGGACGTCTACCTGGTAAAGCACGCCCAGGCCGTCACCGAGGAGCAGGACCCCCAACGGCCGCTGAGCGAGGCGGGGCGTGCCGCGGTGGCCAGAGTGGCGAGTTTTTTGGCGGCCCGCGGCAGTACGCGAGCCGTAGGCCCAGCGGCGTGATAACGCTCTTGGTGAAAAAATCGCACGCGACGAGCGTGTTCACGTGCAGCTGGATGAACTTCCGCCACAGTGTCTCTTCGGCGCGCCCTCGTCGGGTTGGCGACGGCGTGAGACCTTCGTCCTTCAGGATCCGGCGCACCGACGAACGGCCGATACGGAGCCGCAGCTTCCGCAGCTCGCCGATGATGCGGCGATAGCCCCAGCCGGCATTCTCCTTGGCCAAGCGGACGACGACTTCGCGCAGGTTGCGGGCGATCTTCGGTCGACCGACTCGCTTTGGCCGCCGCCCTTCCCGCAGCTCCATGACCCAGCGACAATACGTCTGCGGCGTGACGATCCCGATCACGTCCGCGACGTTGTGGTCGAGCTCCTGGCCTATCGCGAGCAGCCGGGCGCGGTCATCCGGGGTTGGGATGGCCCGGTTGCCGCCGAGCCTGCGGCGGAGGATCTCGACCTCGGCTTTTAGGAACCGGATGCGGGCGTCGCGCCGAGCGGCGCCAGTCAATGAGGAGGTGAAACGCAACGTAGAACAAGCGCAGCATGGTCTGTGAGCCTCGAAGGATGATTGCCGTAAGTGCAGCAGTGAGCAGCCTCCGACATTTTGAACCCCCGCCCCGAGCAGGACAACCGTCGGCCGCACTCGGCTACGGCGGCCCGAACCGACTCGCACCCTGCAAACATCTCCCTAATACAGGGATCTTGATTTGTAACCAATTTGCAACTGAATTCGCGCTGGACGTGCCCCTCATGCACAGCATGCGGAGCGCGCATGGTGTCCCTAAGGAGTTGTGAAATCAGCAACTTGCGGATTTGGCTGGATATGCGTGCCACCCTCTGAAGGCACTTATAACCCGGAGGCCGCGGTGAAGCCGATCAAGAGCAAGCAGGCGGGGTTACGCCCGTACTTCATCGCTGGTTCTCCTTGGTGAGTGTGGTGCTCAAGGCGCGGGCGATGGACTCGGCACGCGATAGAGCTGGCCGACCAGCTCGGTCACGGTCGAATCCCCGGGCGCGCCAGACGGACTGAAATTGTCTTCGGAGAGGCTTGTACTCCAATTCAGTACATCGCCCGCGAGCGTCGCCTCGTACGTTCTGTATTCCGACACCTCCCAGGCCGAGCCCTCGCCGGGGCAGGGCATGTCCTCGAAGTCGCGATGCCACACCAGGCGCGTGCGGTCCGGCGCGAACTCGGCCTGCCGGACGGCGATCGTCTCGACGTCCATGCGGCGCGGCAACCGCCAGGGATCGCCGGGCCCCGGCGGCATGGCGTTCCGGCAGGCGTCGACCCGGCGGGTGAGGGTCGCGCCCGCAACCAGGCAAGGCGGCCATTCGGCCGGCCACGGCGACTCGTTACCCACCGGCTGGCCAAAATTGTCAAATGTAATCGTGAGCGCGTCGTCCCGGCTGGTAACCCACGGCGGGCAGACCGCACAAGCTTTTTTCGTGATTGTCACGGTAACCGTCCCGGACCAGGTGCCCGCCAGGTTGGAGGGCGCGCGCTCGAGATCCCAAAACGCCGGGCACCCGCTCGACCGGGTACTCTCGGGATAGAGCAGCCAACCGCAGCCGGACACCAGCGGCAGCGCCAGGACCAACGCCCCACGCAGGCCCATCGCTAGCTCATGCACACGTCGCTGCATGGCAAACTCCTCCTGTTCTGAAACGGCATTGGTTCGCGTACGAAACGCCCGGTTGGGCGCACGACGCCTCGGAACCGGCGTGGCCTCGCGACGTTTAAGTTGCCGGCGCGGCGCGCTTGTTCCTCGCGCAGCTCCGCCGCGCAGTCCGGGCAGAATTGGAAGGGCAGCCCCGTGGTCAGGTTGGCCAGGATGGCGCACAGCCCGACCCGGCTGCCCTTGTACATCACGCACTTCGCGTTGGTGCAGTGCTGGTTCGACGTCGGCTGGTCGGCATCCACCGCAGACCGGTGGAAGTCGCGGGCCGGCACGGCCAGCCAGTGCCCCAGCTCATGCAGCAAAGTCAGCGCCACATCGTCATCCGCCGTGATGGGCCCGATGGCAATTGATTCCGCCCGCGCCCGGTTGATGACCACGGTTCTGCGTAGCGGGGGGCCGCATTCGTCAATGAACCCATAGCCCACACCGGTGTCCCAGACGGTGACGACCGCCACCACCGGGCCGGAGCCGTTCCAGGGCAGGGCACAACCGACGGATGTCACCTGGTACGCCGACAGCCGCTCTCCAGCCGGCAAGCCGCTGTCCGGGACGCGCTCGATCTGGAGTTGAATCCCGGCCTGGTCTGCGATCGCATGGATCACCCGGTCCAGCGCGGCATCGGAGACCGCGTACGGCTGCTCCGTCAAAAGCAGCGTGAGCCCCGAACCCGCGGCGCTGGTCCACAGCGCGGGCAAGTCCGCCGCCTCGACCGGCGTGCGCTCCTTGGTCAGCGGCGGCTCGCACACCGGCGTGCAGCCGGGCCCCGTCGCGCCGACCAGCAGCAGCGCTGCCGCGAGCATGGCCAGAGATTGCCCGTCCACGCCGAACGGCCTGGTAAACATCCCTAAGATTCTTTGGTTCATGGCAGTGGTCTCTCGCGTCAGCCGATCGCCCGAATGTGCGGCCGGCCTACGGGATTCGACAAGGTGAACACGATGCCGACACGTTGACCGCCATCAGTCGGTTATCCACGTTATCCAAGACATCCGCAAGAGGGTAAGCAAACAAGGCCGGTCAGTGTGCCGCAGCGCGCCCCGGCGATCTGCAAGGAACCTGCTGATGAATTGGGAACACTGCGCCCGGACGATCACGAAGCGCAAACCCTTCCTGATCGTCTCGTTGGGCGAGAAGACCCGGCTGGGCTACCAGCCCATGGGCCCTGAACTGGTTTACTGCTCGCGTGCATGTGCCGCCCGTAAATCGAGCGATGGCATTCGTCCGTGACCACCAGGTCGAAGTAGGCGTGCCCGAATCCGCCGGCTCCGAGCTGCCCGGCGATGGTTTCGAGCGTGCCGATGACGATCTGCCCCTCCAGGCTGCGTTTTCCGGCGTAGAGCAGCTTGGACGGCCAGTCGCGCAGGAAGTCGTCGAACGTCTCCTTCGCCTGTTTGGCAAGTTCGATGCGGTCCGCGAGGAACAGCACGCGCGAAATGGCGGCGGCCTGGAACCACCGTTTCATGAGCATGGCAATGGTCAGCGTTTTGCCCGTGCCGGTCGCCATCTCCAACAACAGCCGGCGGCGACCCGCGAGGAGGGCGTTGTCCACCGTGTCCAGGCACTCACGCTGGTAGGGCCGTACTTCGACTTCCTCGCCTTTGAATGTGAATCTCGACACGTGTGGGATGGCCCGCAGCGACTCTTCGAGCGTGCCGGCGCGGTGCAGCTTCAGGTTGGCCCGGCGCTCCAGATCGGCCTGGGCCGGCATCCCGAGGATCGGCCGGGCGTCGCCTTCGGCATAATCCCAGAAATAGTGCTCCTGGCCATTGCTCAGGAGGACGAATGGCGCGCCGAGGCCGATGGCGTAGTCCTTCGTTTGCTGTTTTGCGCTGTAGGGGTCGACCGAGAAGCGCTTCGCCTCGACCACGGCGAGCGGGCGTGTTCGTGTGTCCTTCAGCACGTAGTCGGCGCGCCCGTCCGCTGCGGCCTCCTCGGTCGAGACGATCGCCTTGTTGGCGATGTCCCAGCCGGCATCCCGCAGGAGCTGGTCGATGATTATTCGGGCATCGGCCTCACTCGACACGCGTCGGCCTCATCAATCGCACGGTCGCGTCGCCATCTCGGCCGCAAGGGTAACCCTATAAGCATGATACGAAGTGGCAGGGGCGGCCGGAAGTGGCCGCAAGGGGTGACTAACGCGGGAGGACATGCGGGAAGGGATTCCCGCGGGCCGTGGTGCGAGAAGGGATTAGCGCTGCGCTTCACCTTCGGCGTCTCGCAGTAGCGAGTAGGCCTCACGGCCGGCACGGCCGTGGCACCCGTGCGTCATCGACTTCGGCGACATCAACCCCTTCGTGCAATTGATGATCCAATGCAATTACGCCGGCGGCTGCCCGTGCCCGGGGCCGGTGAGTTGCCCGTAGTCAGAAGGTGCGTCAGGGACGCACCCTACAGCTCTTCGTGCCTTCGTGCCTCACGGCCACTTACCGCCGCTTCGCCTGCGCATACAGCCCCCGTTCGCACGCGACCACGAAGCATTCGGCCTGGCCCTTGAGGTGCTCCCACGATTGGCGGATCTTGTCCGCTTCGCCCTTCGTGATCAGGCCGTCGTTCTCGATGCTGCGGCTGATCTCGGACAGCAACTCGCCGAAGTCCTCCACCACGCGCTGGGTCGTGCCCAGCAACTGCTCCTCCAACGGCTCCGGCAACGGATGCGGGTTGGGCACGAAGAACCCGTCGGCAGCGTTGCACAGCCAGTTGATCAGCCGCGCGTCCCGCGTCGTCTCGTACAGGATCCGCGTCCGGTCCAGCGGGTTGCGCGCCCCCGACGCCTCCGGGTCGTGGACCGGCGACTCCTGGCACCACTTGTAAACCAGCGCCGTGCTCAACCCCAGCTTGGCCGCCACTGCGCGAAGGCGTCGGCCGTCAGCTCGGCCACCAGCTTGTTGCCGACGAGCTTTCTGAACCGGCCGAACGACCGGGCCACATCGCCGACGTAGGTCTTTGTGCAACCATCCGCCTGTTTCCATTCGCGCCAGCAACCCAAGCAATCGGAGAGCCGTTTCCTAACCGCTGCCACATGGGCGCCGGGCGCGGCTGCCGATCCGTCTTCTGGGACGATCGAGATCGGTGCCAAGCCCTTGTTGGCACGAACGATGTTCGTTTTGATCCGCGCGAGCGGATGCTCGGGGTGTTCGTCGAGCCACTTGGTGTCCACAACGAACGTGCCGCGCTTCACGACGCGGCGAAGCTCCGGGTTGTCAGCGACGACCGCCTCGGGCACGCCGGTGGAGAGCAACTCGGCGTCCGCCTCGTCGTCGGTCAGCCCGCGGATCGGCCTTTGTAGCTGATCGCGGCGCTGGGTATACTTATCGAGGACCTCTGGCTCGGTGGCGCCGTAGAAGTATTCCGTGCGGCCATCGACCTAAAGCGTGGCGAAGTATTGTCGCTTCGTCTTGTGATACTTGACGACCTTGGGCGGGCGGCCTCGGCCGCGCTTGCCGTTCGCCGTGGAGTTGGTGGCCATGACGATCGCCCTGATAGGGACCGAACTCGCAACTGTAAGCCGGTCAGAAAGCAGGGCTGGTTTTAGTGTCTAATTTCTTGTCTATCAACATGGAGAGGTGCCGGAGTGGCCGATCGGGCCGGTTTCGAAAACCGGTGTATGCTTTACCGCATACCGGGGGTTCGAATCCCCCCCTCTCCGTTCTAGCAGGGTTCGAAGAATCGTAAGTACCGGATTCTTCGAGTCTTAACGCTTCAGGGGAACCTCCGTTTGTGCACACTTTTGCGCACGTTTGTGCATGGTGCCTCCACGGGGATAGGAGGAAGACGAGCTCGCGGCGTGATCGGCTCACCCCAGCGCCGGCGGCGCATCGCGAGCACGCCAGCCAGGGAAATGGGTCGCAGCGCCGGCCCAAAGTCCGTTCCGGACCATTCGGCACAGGCGTTTGCGCGCGTTGCGCACGCTGAGTCACCGCGCAGCAGTATGGCCGACCCAGGGCCGTCAGCCGCGCGACCCGGTGCTTCCCCAAACACGCCAGCGCCGACAGAATGCGAACATGGCCGAACGGAAACGCCGTCGTGCTTACTGGCTGATCGGCCTGGCGCTGGCCGTCGCGGCGCTCATCGGGGGGGCGTATGCGCACTTGACGAACCCCGCCCGCCTGCGCGGCGCGGCGTTGCAGGCTCTGCAAGTCCTTCCTTTCGAGGGCATTGACGTTGGGCGCGTGACGTTCTCGCCTCGCGGCCGACTTGAGCTGACCGACGTGGTGATTAGCCCGCCGCGTGCCGGACCGTTCTACCCCCGCCCGGCCGGCGTGCAAATGCCGCCGTTGCTCAGCGTCGGATCGATCCAGATCGACTGTCGTTGGGCCGAGCTGCTGCTCGGGCGCCTGCGGCCGACCCACATCGAACTGCGCCGCGTCAGCCTGGCGGTCGTCTGCGACCCCGCGTCCCCGGCGGACAAAGCCAGCGCCGCACGCGTCGATGCCGATGCACGCCTGCTGTGGCATTGGCTGAACGCGGCCCGGAACGAGTTGCCCGCTGTGGCAATCCAGCAGGCCGACGTGCAAGTGTTCGTAGTCGAGCGCGGTGCACCGCAGCTTGTCCAGCGAATGCTCCTGCGCGCCGCGGGACAGAGCACTGCCAGCGGCTACGGTCTGCGGGTCGATCATCGTCCGGCCAAGGATGTGCCCCTGGCAGAGCTGCGCTGGAACCAGCCCGCGGGCGAGTGGACGCTGACGCTGGATTGGATCGATCTGAAAACCATCTCGCGCTTCTTGCCGCCCAACATGGCGGGGTCCATCGCGCAGTTGGGTCTGGGCGGGCGGGCCCGATTGGAGCGGCTGGGGGTCCATTGGCCGTCGTCCTCGCAACCGGGCAACCCGGCGCGGGCCGCGCTCGGTCCAGTCGAGCTCCGGCTCGCCGGCCTGCGCTGCGCGCTGCCACTGGAGGAGGACGAAGCGGGCCTCGCGCCCGTCGCCCACTCTGGCTCCCCGACGAGCTGTTTCCTGCAACTGGTCAATGGCACGGGGACGCTGACCTACCGCCCGGCGGGGCCGACCGAGCCCGAAGAATGCGAGGCGGCGGTGCAAGGACGGCTCCGCGGGGCGCCGACGACATTCCACGTGCGCATGTTGGCCGCGCCGCTGTGGCACTTTTGGACCACTCAGCGGACAGCGCCCGACGAAAACGCCGCCGCGCGCCTGAGCTTGGACGACGTTCTCCAGACCGAGCTGCGCATCGACGGGCTCGAGTTGCCCACCGCCGAGACCTACCCGGCCTTTGTCCGCTCCCCGCGACTGACCGGCCCCGTCGTGGCGGCCCTGCGCGACTACCGGCCGCGCGGCAAGGTCAACTTACGGCTTGGCGTTCGGCCGCCGGACGCGATCGATGAGGACGGCACCCCTCTCGTCGGTGCCGCGCGGATCGAGGGCGAGATTGAGGCGTCAGGGGCGGCTTGCCGCTACAAGTACTTTCCCTACGACTTTGAGGATATCTGGGGCACGCTACGGCTGGCCCACGGCCGGATCCTCCTCGAACAGTTGACCGGACGACATGGGATCGGCCGCGTCCGCGCGGACGGGGTCGTCCACAGCAGCCATTCGTGGACCGGTTTCGATCTGCAATTCCGCAGCCAGAACATCGCGCTCGACGCCGACTTGTACGCCGCGTTGCCCGAGAGCTACCGGCGATTGTGGCAGCAGGCCAGCCCGCTGGGCCTGTGCGATGTGGTCACCACGGTCGGCCGGCTCGACGGCTCAGCCGAAACGGGGCCTTTGACCGCCAACGTGCAGGTGGAGGCCGACCTGCTCAGTGGCAGTCTCTCCCTGGGTGGCGGCCGACGACTCGATCACGCCGATGGACGACTGCGGATTCAGGACGGCGTCGTGCATCTCGAGAACCTGCACGGGTATGACGGCAGTGCCGGTGTGCGGCTCGATGGCGAGATCCGGATGGTCGACGGCACCACCTGCGCGGACCTGCGCGTGGAGGTGAGCGACCTGCCCATCGAGCACACGACCATCCTGGCGGCGGGCCCGGCCGACAGCGCATCGCAGGTCCGCTTCGTCGGCCGCGCGGACGTCTGGGGCCGCGTACACGGCTCGCCGCACGATGGAGAGCGTGGGGAGTCGTTGGTGGTGCACGTCAAGGACGGGGAGCTTTCCGGCCAGCCCCCGGCGCAACCTTGGCACGTACGTGACGGGTGGATCCGCGTGCAGGATGGCTCGCGCGAAATCCTCGCGCTGACGTGTGAGCAGGACCGCAGCCGGCTGGACCTGTCCGGCACACTGCCGAGGGCCGCGGACTCCGGCGAAGCGCTGTCCCTGACGCTGCGCGCCCAGACCACGGCGCTCGAAGACCTGTACCCGCAGTTTGTTCCGACTCACTGGAGGCGGCGGATCGACGAGCTGGGACTGACCGGGACCGCGGACCTCCAGGTCGCGCTGCGCGCCGCCCCAGCCGGCGACTGCGCGGGCCAGCAGGTCGCGGAGATCACGCTCGCGGCGGCTCAAATGCAGCCCCGTCCCTTGCCGCTCGAGCTGCGAAACGTCACCGCCGAGGTGACGCTGGCGCCCGGTCGTTTCCGCATTACGCGCGCAGCGGCCGACTGGGGCCCGGAAGGACACATCCGGGTCCAGCAGGGAGCTGACGGCGCCTGGCACGCGGACCAACTTGAGGCGGAATTCGACATCGCCGCCCAGAACATGGTGCTGGGCTCGGAGCTGGTTCGCGCGCTGCCCGGGTCTGCCCCGCAACTACTGGAGAAGCTCGGCCTGCAGGGCGAATGCGATGTCCTATTGCCCAGCGTGCGGGTGACCGGCGGCGCGCAACGCACCTGGCAAATCGCGGGGCGCCTGCCCCTGCGCAACGTCGCCCTCCAGCTCGGCCTGGACCTGGACATCAGCGCGGGCGAGCTGTCCGGCGTGTGTAACGTCTTGCCGGAGGGCGACGTCGAGCTCAGTGGCCACTTCGGCATCACACGCGGCCAACTCGCCGGCCGCCCGATCGAGCGCTGGCAGGGTGTGATCCAGCGCGCGGCCGGCGCGCCGTGGCTGCAACTCGCCAACGTGCAGGGCCAGCTTTGTGACGGCACGGTGCAGGGCACCGTCCAGATCGATCCCCATTCCTCCGATTACGAGCTCGCGCTGGAGCTGCGCGACGTGAGCGTCGACGAAATCCTGCCCCGCCCCAAGACGCATCCCGAGCGCCCCCGCCGCGGACGGCTCGCCGGCGAAGTGTGGTTGCGCGGAACCGGCAACGACGCGACCTCCCGCCGCGGCGGCGGCGACTTGCTGATCACCGGGGCCACATTCCTCCAGATGCCGGTCCTCGCCTCCGTGCTGCGCCTGGGCGCGCAACCCGCCCGCGACGTGGTGGATCAGGCGCGCATCCGTTTTCGCTGGGAAGGCCGCGAGATCGTGCTGGAGCACGCCACCATCGAAAGCCAGGACTTGCGTCTGGTCGGCACAGGGACCTGGAACATGCGCGATGACACGATCCGCATGACGCTGTGGGCGGCGCGGCCCGAGCTCTGGCCGCGCCTCGAGGCGCTCGACAAGGTGCTCGAGCTGGCCGGCCAGGAGCTGATGCAATACCGTGTCGAAGGCACGCTGTCCGCGCCGAAGGTCACGGCGCAGCCGTTGCATCGCATCAACGAAACCTTGCGCCGGCTCTTGGGCGAACAGTAGGGCAGGCCATCGGCCTGCCGTCGTCTCTTCGTGCCTTCGTGCCTCGGTGCCTTCTTCCCACGCTACTGCGTCAGCACCGCGTGCATGGCCTGCCAATAGGCCCGCAACTCCCGCGTTTCCTGCCGGTCGCTGGCCTGCCCAACGACCCAGACGAGGTCGTCGTACAGCTCCGGCCAGATGTTTTCCGCAAGCTGCTTGGCCAGCTCCTGCGGACTAGCCGCACCGGTGCCATTGCCTGCGCGCTATCTCCGGCTGTCGAAATCCACTCCTCGCCTGCGCCTCTTGCCTCGCGCGGTCCCGACCGCCCTGACCACGACCGAGTTACACCGCACCAACCGGCAAAAAGCGTTCCCGATATTTCGACAGCCTCTCCCGCTCGCGGCTCGGATGCGTGCTGCCGAGTCATTCACCGTCATCCACATTGGTCCGTTGCCTTCGCGGCCGACAAAGTCTAGGCTACAGGTCATGGCGGCCAACCAAGATTGCCAAATCCGAGACCTGCGACGGCTTCTCGACATCACGCGGCAGATGGCCGTCACGTTCGACCTGACGCAATTGCTCGGCACGATCGTCGACGCGGCTTGCCAGGTACTGGATTGCGCGCGGGCCACGATCTTCCTTCACGACCCGGCCACTCATGAACTGTACAGCCGCGTCGCGACCGGCGTCGAGTCGATCCGCTTCCCCGTCGATCGCGGGATCGCGGGTGCCGCGGCGCAGCAGCGGGTCATCGTCAACGTGCCTGACGCCTACGCCGACCCGCGTTTCAACCCAGAAATCGACAAGTGGACGGGCTTTCACACGCGGAACCTGCTGACGTTCCCGCTCGAGAACCTGGACGGCGAGCTGATGGGCGTGCTCCAGGCGCTCAACAAGTCCGGCGGGCCGTTCGGGGCCGCCGACGAGGAGCTTGCCCGCGTGCTGAGCGCGCAGGCCGGCGTGGCGCTGCATCGTTACTTCCTGCTTGAAGAGTACGCCCACAAACAGCGGATGGCCCGCGACCTGGAGCTGGCCCGCAAGATCCAACAGGCGCTCTTTCCCAAAACCAGTCCGACGATTCCCGGCTACGAAGTGGCCGGCTGGAGTTGCCCGGCGGACGAGACCGGCGGCGATTGTTATGACTTCATCCCGCTCAACGACGGGCGGTACGCCTTCCTGCTCGCCGACGCGACCGGACACGGCATCGGCGCCGCGCTGGTCATCGCTGAGTGCCGGTCGCTCGTCCGGGCCATGCTCACCGTGACGCGGGATCTCTCCACCGTGGCCGCCCACGTCAACCAGATTCTTTGCCATGATCTCATGGATGACCGCTTCGTGACGGCGTTCGTGGGGGTACTGGAGCCGGAGCGTCATCGACTGGAGTACCTGTCCGCCGGCCAAGGGCCCCTGCTGTTCGCGTCTCCCGCGGGCATCGAGACGCGCGGTGCCGGTGGCCTGCCGCTGGCCGTCGTCGATGACCTCGCCTTGGAGGTCGACCACTTCGACTTTGCCCCCGGTGCCACCGTGGCGCTCCTCACCGATGGTTTCTACGAGGCCAACGACCCCGGCGGCGAGCAGTTCGGCGAACAGCGCGTCATCGACTTCATGCAGCGCCAGAGCGAGCTGCCCCTCGACACGCTGATTCAGCGGCTGTACGCGGAAGTCCGCCGGTTCACTCACGACACCCCGCAGGCCGATGACCTCACCGCGATTCTGATTCGGCGCCAGTCGTAGCGAGGGCCGCAGACGTTGCGCGCGTCACGCCGGCGTGTCGGGTGCCGCGGCACCCGGAGTCGCCTCCGGCGACGGGGCCACTGCGGTCGGCGGTGGCTCGGGTTCAGATACCGGCGGTGGTGCGGGCACGGCGGCGGCTGTGGGACTCCCCGCAGCGAGCTGCCCGGGCGTTTCCTTTGGTTTATGGGGGCTTTCTGCGGGCCGAGGCCCCTCAACAGGACCACGGCTCCGGGCCGGCGGGGGCTCCGGCTTGGAGAGCAGCCCGAGACCGCTGTACGGCACCTCAACTTCCAGGGCGCCGACGTTCACGATCGCGATCTGTTTGGCCGGCTTGAGCCGTACCAGCCGGCCTTCACGATGGAAACGCTTGACGTAGATGACGTCCTCCGGCTGGAGGGCCGCGAGCTGCGCGTCGGTCAGCGGCGGGAGGACCGGTTCCGGGGCGGGTTTCTCGCGCCGTGATTCATGCGACGGTGCGGGTTGCGGCCCCGGCGGTGCGGCGCGACGCCCCGCCTCGAGCTGCGGCTCACGGCGCCTGGGCGGCCATGTGCGCTCCACGCGGACGGCCACCGCCGGACGTGGTAGCCTGGGGGGCGGTTGCGGCGTCTCCGGGGGCAGTACGTCACCCAGCGGCACCTCGACCCAATAGACCCCGACATCCACTTCGGCCCGCTGCTGGTCCAACCGCAAGCGCACGATCTTTCCATCGCGGTCGAAATCGCGAACCCGTACGGGGTCGCCGGGCTGCAGGTGCACGACCCGCTGGACCCAGCGCTGAAAGTCTGCCTGTTGCCGTTCCAAGTGGACCCGGGCGGCCTGCGCCTCGGACTGGACCCGCGTCGCTTCGACGTGTGCCGTCTCGGCCATTCGCCGGGCGTCCTCGGCCTGGCGCTTGACCAGCCGGGTACCCTCCAGCGCCGCGTGCAAGGCGCGTGCTTTGCGGGAGAGATTCCGCCGGGCCGCCGCCACCATGCGCTTGGACATCCCCAGCCGTTGGGCCACTTCGATCGCGTTGCTTTGTCCCGGCTCGCCGATCGCCAGGTGGAAGGTCGGCCGCAGCGTCTCGCTGTTGAACTCGACGCAGGCGTTCTCCGCGCCCTGGTGCATGAGCGCGAAGCCCTTCAGCGCCCCCAGGTGCGTGGTCGCGACGCCGCGACACTGCAGACGGAGCAGTTCCTCCAGGATCGCCCGGCCGAGCGCGGCGCCTTCGTCCGGATCGGTGCCGGCACCCAGCTCGTCCAGCAGGAGCAAGGTGCGCGGCCCGGCGTGCCGGAGCATGTCGATGATCCGCGTCAAATGCGCGCTGAACGTACTGAGCGACTGCTGCATGCTCTGCTCGTCGCCGACGTCGATCAGCACGTTGCCAAACAGGCCGAACTGCGAGCCCGGCGCGACGGGCACGGGCACGCCGGCCTGCAACATCAGGCAGAGCAGTCCGATCGTCTTCAACGTGACGGTCTTCCCACCCGTGTTGGGCCCCGTGATGATCAGCAGGTTGAAATCCTGCCCGACGCGGAAGTCGATCGGAACTACCTCGGCGGGGACTTCACCCGCGGCCCGCTTGCGCCGGGCGAGATCGAGCAGCAGGGGATGCCGGGCCGCAAGCATGTTCAGCGTGCCGTCGGGGCCGATCTCGGGACAGTGCAGCTCGAAGTCGCGTGCGAAGCGCACCTTGGCGGCGATCAGATCGAGCACCGCGAGGGTATCGAGCGTCTTGTGGACTTCGCGGCCGTTGAGGTGGATCTCATGGGAGAGGTCCCACAACAGCCGGCCGATCTCCTCCTGCTCGGCACTGCGCAGGTTGCTGATCAGATTGTTGAGCTCCACAACAGCCGCCGGCTCCACGTACAGCGTCGCGCCGCTGTCCGAGGCCCGGTGCACGATGCCGGCCAACCGGCCGCGGTACTCGGCGCGCACCGGCAGGACCAGCCGGTCCCCGTGGAACGTGTGATTCGGGTATTGCAGCAGCCGCCGCACTTCGGGGTCGCGCAGCAGATGCTCGATGGTCGCGTGAATCTGCCGGCTGGCTTCCTCGATTTCGCGGCGGATGCCGGCGAGCTTGGGACTGGCATCGTCCCGCACGTGCCCACGTTCGTCGATGACCGCCCGAATCCGCTCGGCGATCGTGCGAAAGTCGCCCACCCGCCCCGCCAGGTGCAGCAGTTCCGGACAATCCGGCGGCAGGTCGCGGAGATACTCGGTGACCGCGTGCGTGCCGTCCAGCGTGGCCCCCACCAGCGCCATTTCGTCCGCAGTGACACGCAGGGGTGGTCCGCAGCGGAGCAGAATCTCGCGTATGTCGGTGATCCCGCCGAACGGGGGCATGCCGCGCTGCTCGATCAGCCGCTGCAGCTCCTGCACCTGATGGAGCCAGCGCTGGACCAGGGCGACGCGTGCGATGGGGCGGATGGTCCCGGCCAGGGAGCGGCCGAGCCCGGTGAGCGCGTAGCTGGCCACGAGCTCGCGGATTTGCTGGAAGTCGAGACGTTCAAGCGAGTGCGCGTCCATGGTTCCGATTACCGCCCGCGCGTGGGCTGGCCCGTACGAGTCTCCGCGGCAGGGGCCGGCCGGTCGCCAGCGCCCGCGCCTGCCCTGTCTAGACTATGCGAAACGTGGCCCGCTGCACAAGGGCGTCGCGGTCCGATACGGGGCTTGGCGCTGACCGCAGGGCGATGAGCGTGCCGCCGCCCGCCCCATAACCGCAACCGGAACCGGCCCGGCTGTCATGCGGCACTAACTTCGGCCCCGCGGCGCTGTCTAACTCAACGGTACTTCCTCGGGTACGGGAGAAGCGCTATGCGTCTGCCCCAAACACGGAAACTGTTGGTCATGCTGCTCTCCGGCGCCTGGCTGCCCGCCACGATTACCTGCCGGCCCCTCGATCTCAACGGCGTCGTGCGCATCGTCGGCGACCCGTTCGCCGACGTGATCGTGGTCGATGAATACGACACGGTGTACTGGGACAATGGCGGCTACGACTTGTACGTGGACGTCTACGACTAAGCCCGCCGATCCGAACCCCGCCCGCAAGGGCGGGGCCGGTAGCGTCGCCCCCCCGTGGGTCCGCCGTGTCGGCCGTAGAAGACAACAGAATCTCCCAGGAACGCGTGTGTGCCCGCGCGGGCCGCCACGCGCCACAGCAGACCGGCCGCGGCGTTCCCAGGCCCGTTTGCCGAGCCCACCCGCAAGCCGTAGCATGGGGGCGATCCCGGCGCGCCGGGACTTCGGAGACGCAAATCATGGGAGAGATTCTGTTCCACGGGGCCGCCCAGGAAGTCACCGGGTCCATGCACATGATCCACGTGGACGACCGCTGGGTCGCGCTCGACTGCGGGCTGTTCCAGGGCAAACGTGCGGAAGCGGAGGAGAAAAACCGCCAATGGCCGGTGCCGCCGCCGCAGATCGCCGCCGTGGTCCTCTCGCACGCGCACATTGACCACTCGGGCCGCCTGCCGCTGTTGGTGAACGAGGGCTTCGAAGGTCCCATCTATGCCACCCCGGCCACCCGCGACTTGTGCGCCATCATGCTGCCCGATTCAGCCCACGTGCAGGAGGAAGACGTTTACTACGTCAGCAAGCGGCGCAAACGCAAGGGCCTGCCGCCCATCGAGCCGTTGTACGACTATGACGATGCCCTGGCGGCCGTGAAGCAAATCCAGAGCACCTCGTACGGCCGGTTCTTTCCCGTCGTGCCCGGCCTGATGGCCTGCTTTCAGGAGGTCGGGCACATGCTCGGCTCCGCGGGCATCCGCCTGGCGTTCGCCAAGCGCAACGGCGACACACCTTCGCTGTTCTACAGCGGCGACGTCGGCCGGCCCGACCAGCCCATCATCCGCGATCCGGCCCCGCTGCCGGAGGTTGACACGATCCTCTGCGAAAGCACCTATGGCGGACGGGTCAACGAGCAAGTCGAGGACGCCAAGATCGTGCTGCGCGACGTGGTGAACCGGACCATCGGCCGCGGTGGGAAGGTGATCATCCCGTCGTTCGCCGTCGGCCGCACGCAGACGATCGTGTACTACCTGCACGAGCAGATGGTGGCGGGGAACATCCCGCGGATTCCGGTGTACGTGGACAGTCCGCTGGCCGTGAATGCGACGGAGGTGTTCAAGCTGCACCCCGAGTGCTACGACGCCGAGGCGCGGGCCTTTCACAAGGTGACGGGCGACATCCTGGGCAGCGGCTGCTGCACCTACATCCGCAACCTAGAAGAAAGCAAGGCGCTGCACGACCGCACCGACCCGTGCATCATCATCTCCGCCAGCGGCATGTGCGAGGCCGGACGCATCCGGCACCACCTCAAGAACAACATCACGAACCCCAAAAACACGATCCTGATTGCGGGCTACCAGGCGATGAACACGCTCGGCCGGCGGATCGCCGAGAGGGCCAAGGTCATCACGCTGTTCCACGAAGATTACGCGGTCAAGGCGGAGGTCGTGGAGATCCACGGCTTCAGCGGGCACGCGGACCAGGCCGACCTCCTGCACTGGCTGGGGCCACGCGCGGCCCAGACGCGGCGTCTGATCCTGATCCACGGCGAGCCGGACCAGACCGACGCCTTGGCGGAGAAGGCCCGCGGCGTCGGGTTTCAGGACGTGGTCATCGGGGTGCGGGACCAGCGCATGGAGCTATAGTGGCCGGCGCACCGCCGGTTCACGGTGCAAAGCTGGAGCTTTGCACTACTTGGCTTGGACACCATGGACGCGGTTGCGACACACGGCCTGACGAAGCACTACGGCACGCACGCCGCGCTGCACGAGCTGGAACTGCGCGTGCCGGCGGGGCGGCTCTTCGGGTTTCTCGGGCCGAACGGGGCGGGCAAGACGACCACGCTGCGGCTTCTACTGGGCTTGCTGCGGGCCACCCGTGGGCGGGCCGAAGTGCTTGGCCGCGACGCCTGGCGCGAGGGACCCGCGCTGCGGGCCGAGGTCGGCTACCTGCCCGGCGACGTGCGCTTCTACGACTGGCTGACGGGCCGGCAAACGCTGGCCTTTCTCGACGCCGCCCGCGGCGGACGGGCCAAGACCGAGTTCGCCCGTTTGACGGGGCGGCTCGCCCTGGACCTGGACCGCAGGGTGCGCGATTACTCGCGCGGCATGAAACAGAAGCTCGGCCTCATCGCCGCGCTGATGCACCGGCCGCGGCTGCTCATTCTCGACGAACCGACGGTGTCGCTCGATCCGCTCATGCGGGAAATACTCTACGGGGAGCTGCGCGCGGTCGTCGCCGAAGGCCGGACCGTGCTCTTCTCGAGCCACACCCTGGCGGAAGTGGAGACGCTCTGCGACGAGATCGCGATCCTGCGCGACGGACGACTCATCGAGCACGAGCGGATCGACGTGCTGCGCGAGCGCGCCGTACGCCACGTCGACGTGCGGTTTCGCGCCGGCGCGCTGCCCGCCTTGCCGCGGCCGGAGGGCCTGCAAGTTCTGGAAGAGACGGACGCCCACCTGCGCGCGACGTGGATGGGGCCAACGGATCGCTTGCTAGCTTGGTTGGCGCGCTGCCCGGTCCAGGACGTCACCATCGCCCCGCCGGACCTGGAGGACCTGTTTCTGACGTACTACGCCGACCGGCTGGAGGGGCGTCCATGAGCCGGGCGGTGCTGCTCAAGACGCTGCGCGACGCGGCGCTGCTCACGGTCATTCTGACGCTGGGGGTGGTGGCCCTGGAAATGGCCATCGTCCGCGCCCTGCTGGAGTTCGGCAAGGACCTGGAGAACTTCCGCCGCTGGATCGAATTGCCGCTGATTCGCGACCTGATGCACATCGTCTTGGGGTCGGACATGCTGGGCGATCTTACGCCGACCACGATGGCGACCTTCGGGCTGGGGCACCCGTTGCTGTGGGCGCTGTCCTGGACGTTGATGCTAACGATCGTGACCGGCGTGATTGCCGGGGAGGTGGACCGCGGAACCGCCGACCTGCTGTTGACACTGCCCATCTCCCGCACAGCGGTTTACGCCAGCACGACAGTGGCCTGGGTGCTGGCGGCCGCCCTGATCAGCTTCGCGCCGCTGCTGGGCCTGCGGTTGGGCGAGCTGGTCTGCCCGCTCAGCGAGCCGCTGCGGTTCCGCCAGCTTTGGCCGCTATCGGTCAACCTGCTCGCGTTGAATCTCAGCGTCGCCGGCGTAACCATGTTGGTTTCGAGCCTGGTCTCACGGCGGGCACTGGCGGTCGGAATTGTATTGGCGGCGCTGCTGGCCTCGGACCTTGTGAACTTGCTGGTACAGTTCTGGGCCGCGGTCCGGCCGTTCGCGTTCCTCGGCTTCCTCCACTATTACCGCCCATTGCCGGTGGTCCGCAGCGGCGCGCTGCCCTGGTCCGACATCGGCGCCCTGCTAGGCATCGCCGTGACGGCGTGGCTCGTGGGGCTCTGGTACTTCCGCCGCCGTGACATTCCCGCGGCGTAGCGGCCGGGTGGTGCGGGCGTCCTGCCCGCAGGTGGTGTCGTGGCGGATTGGAACCGCGTTTTCGGGGTCGCCAGCCGAAGGTGATCATCGTGATCAGATTTTTGTACCCCCCCAGATGATCACCTTTGTTATTGGGACCAGGCGTCCGCCAAGACGAACCGCCGAGGCGCTGAGGACGCCAAGGGAAACACGAGCGACGGAGGGGCGGAGGCGTCGGTCGGGCGGCGCGGGCATACCAGTAGTATTAGCGACGAAGCGACGCAGCGACGAGGCGACGAAGGGGATTGAACGGGAGTGCGGGAATTTGGCGGGGAAAGAGGGATAAGGCCCGAGGGAGAGCCACGGAGCCACGAAGGCACGGAGCGACGGAGAAGAGAGGGCCGGGGGATCGTCCACAGATTACGCAGATGGACGCAGATTTCTTCAACTCGTTGCGGGACGGGAGCGCTTGGTCCGCGGTAGTGTCCGCCCGCCCCAACGGGGCGCGCGAACGTAGCCAGGGGTGCAACCCCTGGAAAGCTGGCCCTCCTCCTCCAACTCCCCTCCCTCCTAACCCGCATATTTCATCAGCGCGAGCTCGGCAGGTGAAATAGTGACGTGGGCAGGCCGCGCGGGCATTTTTGCCTTGGAATTCGGCGGGCGGCGCAGAATACCCCCTTACCCCCATCGGCGGGTCGGGTTGTGAATGGGTCAACTGGGGGCGGGGCGGGGTTGGGGCAGGGCGCGCAGGCGGGCCAGGACGCGGCGGAACAGGTCGGCCAACGGGTAGGCGCTGGAGAGGTGCAGGATCACGCGGCGCACGCTGGTGACCACGCGGGCGGCGACTTTGAAGAGCTTGAGCCGCAGCGTGCCGGCCTGGGCGGCCTCCAGTTCCGTGCCCGGCAAGGCGGTGCGCCGCAGCGTCTCCACCAGCACGTAGGCGGCGGCGGAGAGCAGCACCCGGAACTGGTTGGCCAGGAAGTTGTGGCAACTGGTCCGGTCGGCGAACAGCGCAAGCTGCTGCTCCTTGATGCGGTTCTCCATGTCGCCGCGGGCGACGTACAGCTCGTCGTAAATCCGGGCGGGACCGAGCCGGGCGAGATTGGTCACCACGAAGCGTGCGTTCGGACCTTCGGGCAGATGCTCGGCCTTGACGATCACGCGGCGCTGCCGATCCCAAGTCTGGGCGGCGTACTGGACTTCGTGGAAGTTCCGCACCTTTTCTTGGGTGGCCTGAAATTGGGTCTGGGCGGCCGCCATGAACGGTGCCGCCAGCCGTTCCAGGACGCCGTTGCGGGCCAGTCCCAGCACGTAAAACACGCCATTTTGCTCGCACCAGCGCAGCACCTTCCAACGGCAGAAACCGGAATCGCCCCGCAGGATGATCCGCACGTGGGGCCAGGCCTGGCGCAGCCGCTGCACCAGCAGCTTGAGGATCGGCCGGGTGTGCAAGCTGCCGTCGATGTTGCTGGGCCGCAAATAGGCGACCAGCAATTGCGACCCGCAGAACACGTACAGGGGCAGGAAGCAATAGTGGTCGTAGTACCCGTGGAAGAAACGCCATTCCTGCATACCGTGCACCGGATCGTCGGTGGCGTCGAAGTCCAGAATCAGCTCCGCCGGCGGCTGCGCGAACGACGCGATGAACTGGTCGACCAACCCGCCGGCCAGGCGGGCCAGACTGGCGCGGGTGACGCGGTTCTCGAGCCGGCAGAGCGTCGGGGCGCTGGCCAGGGGTTGCTGCGGATCCGGCCGCTGGTCGGTCAGCACGGCGAAGAGTGGATCCTGCCGTAAAGTCGTATGGTCGTTGAGGTCCTCGTAGCCCAGCGCCAGGCCGTAGATGCGTTGCGCCAGCAGCATCCGCAGTTCATGGGTAATCCGGCTCGGATCGCGAGCGTCGCTCAGGCACCCGGCCAGCGCGTCGATCAACCCGCAGCGGCGATCGACTTCCCGCAACAGCAACCCGCCGGCATCCGAGGTCAGCGTCCCCCCGGCAAAATCCGCTTGAACTTGCTGGCGCCCGAGACTGGAAAACAGCAGCGGTTCGCGGTTACACTCTGTCACGAATGGCCTCCTTGCCTGGGACCAGGCCGCCTTCAACAAGTGCCTAGTTTACAAGGCCCGGAGGCCATCGCTATGCGCGCGGGGCACCAAACTGGTGAAATATCCGGGCTAGGGAGGGGCCGGGGGAGGGTCCCTACCACCGTCACGTCTCGCACGCCCCCAATCCGAGCCCGAGTGCCAGCGAGCGGCACTCCGAGCCGTGACAGGCAGCGTGGCCTTGAGCCTCCCCGATAGGCGGTTGTCCTCGGTCGCCCCATTCCGCAAAACAGAACGTCCCCTTTCTTCCTAGCTGCGTAGGAAGTCACGGAGTCGGCGCGCTAGGGCCGCGGGCTTGCGCGTTTCGCACTCCCAGACAACAAGCACCGCCCACCCCAGCCGCCGGAGTCGCCGTACGTTGCTGCGGTCCCCCGCAGCGTTGCGAGCAAGCTTCGGCCGCCAGTACTCCTTGCGGGTGGCCACCCTCGGCTTAACGCGCCGGCAGGAATGACTGTGCCAGAAGCACCCCCGGACGTCGATCACTTTCCTCAAGCGGACGAATACCAGGTCGGGCGTTCCCGGCAGGTCCGCTCGGTGCAGGCGAAACCGATACCCGAGGCGATGAACGGCCTTTCGCACGACTAACTCCGGCCGCGTGTCCTTCTTCCGAATGAGCGACATTCGGTAACTGCGCTGCGTGGGCGTCAAGAAGTCCATGCCGCCGGATCTTACACCGTCCGGATGACGGTCCCAAGTGAGGGCAGGGCACAGGACCGACCCTTGACCACGCCCTGTGTGCGTCTATCATGCGGTTTTCGCGTCCTTGGAAGATGATCCGAAATGCGCTTCGTTGACCTCTTTGCGGGCCTTGGCGGATTCCACTTGGCTCTGAAGCCGCTTGGCCACGTGTGCGTGTTCGCTTGCGAAATCGACCCCGTCTTACGGGAAACGTACCGGCTCAACTTTGGTACGACGCCCGCCGGGGACATACGCTCCATACGTGCCGGCGATGTTCCAGCCCACGATCTGCTATGCGCCGGCTTCCCGTGCCAGCCGTTCTCCAAGGCTGGCGAGCAGCAGGGCTTGGAATGCGGTAAGTGGGGCAACCTCTTCGATTCGGTTTCGAGAATAGTCCGGCACCATCGCCCGAAGTTCATAATTCTTGAAAACGTCGCCAATCTGGAGCGCCACGATGGCGGCCGCACCTGGAGGGGGCGCCTGCGCCGCCGGCTCGTGGACGCTGGATACGACGTGGAGGCCAAGCTACTGTCGCCCCACCAATTCGGGATTCCGCAGATACGCGAACGATTCTTTGTGGTCGCGAGTCGTGTCGGGCTTGAGTCATTCGTCTGGCCCCACGAGCAGGATCACGGACGTTTATCGATCGAATCGGTGCTGGACCGCCAGCCGGCGCAGGCAACTCGGCTTTCGTCTCACGCAATCAGTTGCCTTGAGACCTGGCAGGAGTTCTTGGAGGCGTGGCCGGCCCGCGAGGAACTGCCGTCGTTTCCGATCTGGTCAATGGAATTTGGCGCTACTTATCCCTTCGAGAACGCGACACCTCTGTCGGCCCCCCCGGGATCCCTGGAAAGCGCCCACGGCTCTCACGGGCGATCGTTGGCAGGGCTGTCGCGCGACAACTTGCTTGAAGCCTTGCCATCGCATGCTCGATCGCTAGCAAGCAGCTTCCCACGATGGAAGGAGACCTTCATTCGGCAGAACCGGGAGCTCTATCAGCGGCACCGGCGCTGGATTGATCCATGGATCCCGCGGATCAAGCCCTTTGCGTCGAGCTTGCAGAAGTTGGAGTGGAACTGCAAGGGGGAGAAGCGCGACATCTGGCGTACAATCATCCAGTTTCGAGCGTCCGGGGTGCGGGCGAAGCGCCCCACAACGGCCCCATCGCTAGTGGCGATGACCACTACGCAAGTCCCAGTCATCGCCTGGGAGCGCAGGTATATGACGCCGCGCGAGTGCGCTCGGTTGCAGAGCATGGACGAGCTAGCGCACCTGCCAGCAGCTGGCACGCGCGCGTTCAAGGCGCTTGGAAACTCGGTCAACGTTGACGTTGTCCAGCGAGTCGCTGAAGCGTTGTTGCCGAAGAGCGTTCAGTTGCGTGGGAAGCAATTGACGCGCGTCTGCGTCCACTGAATCAACTCCTTCGCCAAAGCAGCAGAGGGATATGCGCATCCTGCTTTGGTGTGCATCAATCGGTGGCGGTCCAGCAACAGCATCACACCCTCTCTTGCCGCGCGCCGACGGAACACGTCGGCCTCGGGCGCAAAGGGCATCGCCAAACCGCGGCGCGGCTCAGTTGCGAAGGCGACCAACTGCCGCCAGATGTTCGTATCGGGGGTGTGGAGCTTGTTGTGCCAGTCCTCTCCGCTCGCGCATTGCATAAGGCAGATTGGCCTGCCACTCCACCCGTCCGGAAACGGCTGCCACGCGACTAGGTCCAAGCCGGCGTCCTTTGCTTTCGGCTCGGCCCATCGGTTGACGGCACCTGGTCGTTGGTCCTCCCCGATGGCCGCTGCCAAATCTCGTACCTTGGCTTCAACAGACTCCGAGGCTTCGCGAGACCAGCCAACGGATGCGACTTCCCAGTCATTGGCCTCCAGGAGTTCCGCGGTCAACTTCTCGAACAGTCGCCCCTGAGCGCCGTAGTCAACGCCGAGGTTTTCTTGGACCGCCTTCCGGTAGTGAATCTGCAGCGCCAGCGCTAGACAGAATGAGTAGGCGGGGTGCGCTTGCCAGCTTTGATCTCGCTCGATGCGACTGCCGTCGATCCTCAAGGGCGGCTTGTCCGATATCAATCTTAGTCGGCGTCGCAATTCCGTGAAGGCGACGTCGAGCCATTCGTGGGCGAACCCCTGCTTCTGGTAGATGGAGTTCTCGATGAGGCAGTCGACCAAATCACTACGCGACACAGCCTCCCCGAGAAAAAGGACGCTTCCCTCTACCCAGTCAACGAACGGCTCGAGAGCGCAGTTGTGCTCCGTGATGGAGGTCGCGAACCCCTTCGTGGGCATACTGAACATCATTGAATCTCTTTGCGGAGCTTGTCCAGCACAGCCGGAAATAGCCTCGCCAACTCGACAGCGTCCGGCGCCAGGCGACCGACCGCAGTCTCCACGCGGCTGGACGACTTGTAGTTGTGCGCGGCGCGCAGCGCTTCCTCCGCCTCGTCGGCGGCCCTCTCTATATGCTTGGCGACTTCCGCCTCGGCGACTCCCGCCATGCGGCGCGCTACGTCGAACGACGGCTGGTCGGTTCGCTCGAGGTACTCGACCGCGCGCTCTTTCAGCAGGATTCTGCCAAAGTCATCCACCCTGCGCGAATCCGTGAAGAGAGGCTCATGCTTGTCGTCGCCGAACAACCATCTCGCGAAGTTTGCAAGCTGCTTGAGCCGGGCAGGCGGAACCGGTCGGCGCGCGGCCTTGGGGTCGGCCTCGATGTCGATGTTGAGATAGCTGCGAGCTCCTTCGGTCCGCAACGAGAGGTAGAGCACGCTGAAGCGCTCTTCCACTCTCTCGACATCGACGTCCTCATCGTGCTGCTCCATCTGAAGGAGCAACTTGTATGAAATGTAATTCTGGCGCACGATTGGTAGCTTGCTGCCGATCCGCTTGCGGACTTCATCGTACGTGAGTCGATCCTCCTCGATCAACTCCACGATGAACTGCGCCTTCTCCGCGGGCTTCCACTCCTTGATGCCTGTCACGTGCCGAAAACCGAGGTACGACTTCACCGACTGACGGTCCGGCATAAGCATGTAGGGTATCTTCTCGAGTAGCTCCCTCAGCCGCTTCGGCGGAACCCCTTCGGCTATTTCACTCCACGTCTTGGACGCTTCCCCTCCCGCGACGGCGCGTGCTATAAACTTGAGTGCAGCGAGCCGTCGGTTCCCCTCCACGACGACGAGCGCGTCGGCCTTGCCCAGCTTCTCACGTACGACGATGAGGGCTTCTTGCGGCCAGAAGCCGCTTTCGCAGAAGGAGGTCCCAAGCTCCTCCAGCGTCCAGTCCCGCATGATTTCCAGAACCTGGTCCTGGGACAGGCCTTTCTTCACGCGCTCACGTCCGAGTCGCGGGTTTAGGCCATCTAGGCGGAGGTCCTCTAGCTTGGCGTACTCGATCTTGTCCGGGAGCGTGCGGTTCGACTTGGCCATTTGCTGCTTCCTTAAGCGTGGCACCAAGGCCCGTTCGCGACCACCGGCGGCACATTGCTCGGCGTGGCGCACAGGTTACAAAGGGCCCGGCAAGATCGCCAGCGACATGCAGGGGGCTGGGCATCTGTGGTCGCAATCGGGGCATGCGTCCTCAGATGCCCAGCCGTGAGGACGAGGCGGCCGCCACGGGGCTGCCCCATCGCTAGCGCTCGGGCTCGGATCGTGGGGCGCCAGGAGCGGCGCAGGGACGTCCGGTGCGGAATCCGGACGCTCAGGGCGGCCGCGCGAGGGCACGGGCCGCTACCAGGGGATTGCCGGGGTCACATGAGCCACAGCCGGGGCGGCTGTGCCACACGCCCGCCCATTCCCGCCAGAATCCCACAATCCCGGTTGCCCGTAGCGCCCTCCGCGTGCTCTGCGGCGATACTTAGGCGGGCGGTCCGCACAGCGGATCCTACGGCCGGAGCGGGGGAAGCGGGAAGGGATTCCCGCGGGCGGGGGTGCGAGAAGGGATTAGCGCTACGCTTCGCCTGCGGCGTCTCGCACCAGCGGACGCACATCGCGGCCGCGCGAGGGCGCGGGCCGCTACACGTCGGCCACCCGCCGCGGCGGACAGGCTCGGGGCCGACGCTACGTTGGACGGCAGCGTTCCGGATCGGCCGAGCGGGAGCTCGGCCGCTACACGGCGACATCTGTGGATAAATCCCGGCCGCGGAGCGCGAACCAGATTGTGCCGAGGACGCCGAAGGCGCTGGCCGTCAGCAGGTTCGTCGCCGGGCTGATCATCCAGAGGAACGCCCCGCCGAAGGCGGCGACGGACACGATGGAGTCGCGGACCAAGTAGTACACGCCGAAGGTTAGGGCTTTCTGGTCCTCCGGGGCCAGGTCCATGATGAGGGCCTTGCGGGTCGAATCGCCGAACTCCTTCAGGCCGCGGAGTACGAACACGGCGACCAGCGGCCAGAAGGACTGGCAGAACAGCAATGTGACGGGAAAGAGCGTGAAGAACACGAAGGTCATGAGGACAAACGGCTTCTTGCCGCTGCGGTCGGCGAAGTAGGCGACCGGGATGTAGAGCAGCGCCGCGGTCGCCATCTCCACGGTCGTCAGGATGCCGAATTGAAAGGCAGTCACCGGGCGCGTGACCTGCTGCATGCACCAGAGGACGACGAAGGCGTACGGGATTTGCTCGCAGAAACGGATGAGGATGTCGGAAAAGAGCAGGCTCTTCAGGGCGGGATTCATCGCGTGCAGCACTTTGAGCGGATGGCGCGGGAGGGGCTTGTCCGCGGCCCGGCTGGCCCGATCGTCCGGGATCAAGACCTGCTGCATGACGATGGCGACGCCGGCCATCGCGAGGGCGGCAACGAACGCCAGGCGTACCCCTGATCGGTCGCCGAAGTGGTCGATGAAGAGCCCGCCGATGACGGGGCCCAGCGCCATCGGCAGGCGCCGCACGAGCGAGTGCAGCGCGACGCCCATGGTGCGTTTGGAGGTGGGCAGCGCCTGGGCCACCAGGCTCATGCTGGCGGGCAGCGAGATCGCGGTCCACGAGAGGAACAGGAACGAGGCCCCGATGACCGCCGGCCAGAGGGGAACGCCGATGACGACGACGAAGCCGGTCATCGCCAGGAGGTTGAAGATCAGCAGGGCCCGCTTGGTGCCGAGGCGGTCGGACAGGTAGCCGCCGGGCAGGGAGTATAAGGCGGAGAGCAGGTTATCCAGCCCATTCAGCAGCCCGACCGAGACCACGCCGCCGCCAAGGGCGACCAGGTAGATCGGCAGGAACCGCTCGGCCATTTTCTCGCCGAGGCCGACGAGGATGACCATGGCGAGCAGGCCGACGATGCTGCGCCGCAGGCCGAGCAGGTCGCGAATCCGGTGCAGGGCAACCACGCGGGGCACACCTGTGTCCGAACGGAAACCGCCAAGGCGCTGAGAGCGCCGAGGTCGCCGAGATACTCAAGTTATATGGTAGCGGGTCTACCCCTGGGATGTGGGCACGGCGCAACGCGCGCCGGGGGACACGTTTCCCGGCTGCTGTGTGTCCTCAGCGCTCTCAGCGCCTCTGCGGTTTGCGTTAGTCCTCGTCGATCCGCGTCGTGGTCTTGTGGGTCTCGCGGACTTCGCCCGGCGGCGGCTCGTTGGCGTTGGGATTGCGGCCTTCCCACTCGCCGGTCTTCGCGTTCATCCATTCCTTGCTGCGCACGCGTCCGTCCGCGTCGAAGTAGATGACCGCCGAGTAGTGGCGTTTGAGATTGTCGTAGAGCCACTGATCATTGAGGTCGGAGGTCGGTTTGCCCAGCATCTGACGGACGTCCTCGCGATCGTCCACGCCGACCTGGATCATGTCAAAGCGGTCACGGGTGAAGTGCTTGTGGCAGCCGGTGAACAAGGTCAGCGCGGCCAGTCCCACGAGCAACCCCAAGGTCAGCCGTGTCATGCGCGATGCTCCTTTGCCGGGCGGCCCGGCCGACAGGAGTATACTGCTACCCTGGGAGTTAGACACGTCCCGCCGAGGCAGGATAGGACTCGCAAGAAAAAGGGGGCGCGAGTCTTTCTTGGTTCTTCACGGAATTCCGGGAAGCGCCGATCCGGCGCGGGAGGGCGATCCCGGCGCGCCGGGACTGCTGAGCCGACTAGGCCAGGCCAAGCCAGGTATCAAGCGGGCTCGGCGGTCCCGGCGCGCCGGGATCGCCCTCCCTACCCCGCAAATCCGTGAAGAACCGAACATAGGTCCAACACAGGATGGCAGTCACCCCGCGCGACGTGGCAATCTCTCTCGGCCGGCACGGAATCCTGGGCGACAACACTGACACAGCCGGGGGCGGCTGTGCCACACGGGCGGTGTCCCCGCCGCCAATGCGCGGTAGGATGCCTATGAATCAATCGGGCAAGTCCCTGATTCGAGGGTGTGCAACATGCCGCACAGGCCCAGCCCAGACGATTTCGCCGCCGAACGCGAGCAGATGGTCGCCGAGCAGCTCGCCGCGCGCGGGGTTTGCTCCGCGGCCGTGCTGGCCGCGATGCGGCGGATTCCGCGCGAGTTGTTCGTGCCGCCCGGCCAGCGGCACAGCGCCTACAGCGACGGGGCCCTGCCCATCGATTGCCAGCAGACCATCTCGCAGCCCTACATGGTCGCCCGCATGACCGAGCTGCTCGAGCTTACGCCGGAGCGGACGGTGTTGGAGGTTGGGACCGGCTCGGGCTACCAGACGGCGATCCTGGCGTGTCTGGCGAGGCACGTCTACAGCATCGAGTGGCACCTCAAGCTGCTCAACCAGGCGGCGGCCCGGTTCGAAGAGCTTGAGTTGCGGAATGTCGCGCTGCGCTGCGCGGACGGTTCGCTGGGCTGGCCGGAACGGGCCCCGTTCGACGCGATCATCGTCACCGCCGGGGCCCCGGACGTGCCCCAGCCGCTGACCGACCAGCTCGGGGTGGCGGGCCGGCTGGTAGTCCCGACCGGCCCGATCGGCGATCAAACCCTCGTCCTCGTGCAACGCACCGAGGCGGGCCTCAAGACGGAAGAAGTCTTAAAATGCCGGTTCGTCAAGTTGCTCGGAGCGGCTGGCTGGCGGGAATGAAGCGGTTTCTCCGGCACGCGGAATGCAATATGCTTATAGATCAGGGTCGGCGGCGGCGGCGCGACGGAGCGGGCTAGTCGTTGGCCCCGTCCGCTAACGGGCCGACCGGTCGTCTGTGGGAGCCCGCGCGCATGAAGATTGAGCTGCTGCTCGGCGACGAGGCGGTCGCGTTGGCCGCCATCCATGCCAACATTGGCGGCGCCTTTTCCTATCCGGGCACGCCCGCCACCGAGATATTTGAATTCATCGAGGGTCACGCCCGTCGCACGGGGAAGATCTCGGCCCGCTGGTCCGCCAACGAGAAGGTGGCCTACGAGGAGGCGCTCGGCATGTCCTACGCCGGCCGTCGGTCCATCGTCTCCATGAAGCACGTCGGCCTGAACGTGGCCGCCGACCCGTTCATCAACTCCGCGCTGACCGGCGTGAACGGCGGGCTGGTCCTGGTCGTCGCGGACGATCCCGGCATGCACTCGTCGCAGAACGAGCAGGACAGCCGTTACTACGGCGAGTTCGCCCAGATTCCGGTCTTCGAGCCGGCCAATCAGCAGGAGGCGTACGACTTCACGCGCGAAGCTTTCGAGGTCTCTGAGAGATTTGGCTTGCCGGTCATGGTCCGGATGGTCACGCGCCTGTCGCACAGCCGGGCCAATGTGCGGGTCTTGGCCGACGACGAGATCCCCGAAGGCCACAGCGAGTGCCTGCCGCGGCCCGATCCTAACAATTGGACGCTCGTGCCGACCAACGCCCGGCGGCGCTTTCGACGACTGCTCACGATGCAACCGGTACTGCAAGAGTGGTCTGAGAAACTGCCCCAGAACGCGCTGAAGCTGACCGGCCGGCGGGGCATCATCACCTCCGGCATCGCCTATAACTACGTGTGCGAGGCGCTCGGCGGCCGCGGCGATTCCTCGCTGCTCCGCGTCGCGACCTACCCGCTGCCGGTCGAGAAAATCCGCAACCTGGTCGGCCACTGCGAAGAGATCACGGTGGTCGAAGAGGGCTACCCCTTCATCGAGAAGCGGCTCAACGGCGTACTCGGCGTGGCTGGCAAGGCCATCCGCGGCAAGCTCAGCGGCGCCCTGCCGCTGGACGGCGAGCTCACGCCCGACGCCGTCGCCACGGCCCTGGGTGTGCCCTTCCGGCAGCCCACCGCGGCGATCGATGACCTGACCGGCCGCCCGCCGGCGCTCTGCCGCGGGTGCCCGCACGCCGACACGTTCAAGGCCATCATCGACGCGACGGCGGAGTACCCCGACACGATCCTCTTTAGCGACATCGGCTGCTACACGCTGGGGGTCCTGCCGCCGTACAAGGCCGTACACTCGTGCGTGGACATGGGTTCGTCGATCGCGATGGCCCACGGAGCGGCCCAGGCCGGGGCGTTCCCGGTGCTGTGCACGATCGGGGACTCGACGTTCGCGCATTCCGGCATGACGCCGTTGATCGGTGCCGCCCGCGCCAACGCAGACATCACCGTGCTGATCCTCGACAACGCGACGGTCGCAATGACGGGCAGCCAGGAGACGATGGCGACCGGGCCGGAATTGCTGGAACTGCTCAAAGGGCTCGGCGTGCCGGCGGAGCATCTGCACGTGATCGAGCCGCTGGCCAAGAACCACGAACAGAGCGTCGCGCGCCTGTCCCAGGCCATCCATCATCGCGGGTTGTCGGTGATTGTGGCCCAGCGCGAGTGCATTCAGACCCGCCGCAAGGCCGTCGTCCAGAAGCCGGCGGCCAAGGCGGCGTGTGCGAGTTGCGAACCGTAACACATGCCCCAGCGCGGCCGGGCGCTAGGGGCACAGCCGGGGCGGCTGTGCTACCTGCGGGCCCCTGGAAGGGACGACTGTGGAACAGAACCTCATTCTGGCTGGTGTCGGCGGACAAGGCATTCTGACGATTGCCCGCGGCATCTCCACCGTCGCAATGCGGCGGAATCTCCACGTGAAGCAAGCCGAAGTGCATGGGATGTCGCAGCGCGGCGGGGCGGTGCAGTCGCACCTGCGCATCGCCGACCACGAGCTGTTCAGCGATCTGATCCCGGCCGGCAGGGCGGATATGGTCGTCTCGGTCGAGCCGCTCGAGTCGCTGCGCTACGTGCAGTTCCTGAGCGACAGCGGCGTGATGATCGTCAGCACGAACGCGTCGATGAACATCGAGAACTACCCGGCGATCGAGCAGATTCTCGACCGCGTGGCCGCGTTTCCGCGGCACGTCCTGATCGACGCGGATCGACTCGCAAAGGCCGCCGGGTCGGTCCTGGCCGCCAACATCATCGCGCTCGGGGCCGCGTCGCTGTTCCTCGAGCTGGACCCGCACGAGCTGGAGGACGCCGTGGCGGAGATGTTTGCCGCCAAGGGCGACAAGGTCGTCCAGGTCAACCGTCAGGCGTTCAGGCTGGGGCGCAACGCGGCGGCGGCGTACCGGGACGGCCTGCAGCGCGGCGGGACGTCGCGGGCCGTGCGGAGCTGGATTGACGGCCTCGGCGTCGAGGACTTGTCGGGCCCTGAGCCGCCGCCACCCCCGAAGTTCGACGACGTCGACCTGGTCAAGAACCGGCTCACCGGAGCTGAGGCCACCGCGTTCGAGCGCACGCTCTTGCGGGCGTACGAGGAAGACCGCCGGCCGCTCTACGAGCACGAAGTGTACATGCTGGTCGAGCTGCTCGGGGCGATCTCGCCGCCGCGTTACGTGTTCGTCCCCAAAGACAGCCTGATCTCGCGCGAAGCACTCGACCAATTCCCGGGCGAACGGGTCGTGCTCAAGCTCGTCGCGCAGGATGTCACGCACAAAACGGAGGCCGACGGGATCGTCTTCGTGCCCAAGGACTACGAGACCGTGCGGCGCGAGCTGGAGCGGCTGGTCGCGCGGCACGCGCACACGGCCCGCGTGGCCGGCGTGCTGGTCGTCGAGTTCGTCGAGCGCACGCAGCCGGGCTTCGGCAACGAGCTGTTCGTCGGCGTGCGGGCCACGCGCGAATTCGGCCCCGTCATCGCGGCCGGCTTGGGCGGCGTCGACACCGAGTACCTGGCGACCAAGATGAAACCGGGCATCGCGGTGGCCAAGGCCTGTGCCACCGACACCACCGCGGAGGAATTCCTCGAGCTATTCAAGAACACCGCTGCCTATGACATCCTTGCCGGCCGGGCCCGCGGCCACCGCCGCATCGTGTCCGACGGCGAGTTGCTGCGCTGCTTCCGGGCGTTCATCTCGCTGGCGCGACACTTTTGCATCGATCGCGGCGCCGAAGGCCCGGACGTGGCCGAGCTGGAGGTGAACCCGTTCGCCTTCCGGCAGCAGCGCATGGTGCCGCTCGACGGCCGCGGGCGGCTCGGTACGGCCGCCAAGCGCCCGCTGCCGCGCCCGCTCGAGAAGGTCCGGCGGCTGCTCGAGCCGCGCGCCATCGCGGTGCTCGGGGTCTCGAGCACGGCCATGAACTTCGGCCGCATTATCCTCAACAACATCAAGGACTGTGGCTTCCCGGTCCAACACCTGCACGTCATCAAGGAGCATGAGCCGCAGATCGATGGCGTCGCATGCCGCCCGACCATCAAGGACCTGCCGGAGTCTGTGGACCTGCTCGTGATTGCTGCCCCGGCGACCGCCGTGCCGCAGATCACCCGCAGCGTCGTCGCCAGCGGCAAGGTCGGCGCCGCGATCATGATTCCCGGCGGGCTCGGCGAGACCGAAGGCTCGGAGGAGATCGAGAAGCAGATCCGTCTGGCGATCGCCGGCGGCCGCGAGCAGCAGGACGGCGGGCCGGTCTTCCTCGGCCCCAACTGCATGGGCGTCCAGTCGCGACCGGGCCGCTACGACACGTTCTTTACCCCGCAGAGCAAGCTGGATACGCGCTGGTCGGCCGCGCCGCGCCGCGTGGCCCTGATCTCGCAAAGCGGGGCCTTCATCGTAAGCCGGCTCAGCAATCTTGAAACGCTCGACCCCGCGTTGAGCGTGTCGCTCGGCAACCAGATCGACCTCAGCCTGGCGGACCTCGTCGCGGCCGTCGGCGAGCGCGAGGACATCGACGTGCTCGGCGTCTACGTCGAGGGCTTCACCAACCTCGACGGGCTCGATTTCGTACGGGCCGTGCGGCGCATCGCGGCGGCGGGCAAAACGGTGGTCTTCTACAAGGCCGGCCGGACCCCCTCGGGACGCTCCGCCGCCGCCGGACACACTGCGTCGGTCGCGGGGGACTACGACGTGTGCCTGGCCGCGGCGGCCAACGCGGGGGCGCTCGTTGTCGAGACGTTCAAGGAATTCGAGCAGCTCGTGTATCTGGCGACCGCCCTGCACGCCAAGCCCGCGCGCGGCCTGCGGCTGGGGGCGATCAGCAACGCCGGCTTCGAGACCGTCGGCATGGCGGACGCCACGATCGGCCAGGATTATCACCTTGAGATGGCGACCCTGTCGGACGCGTCGAAGCAGCGGCTGGTCCAGGTGCTCGCCACGCACAAGCTCGATAAGCTGGTCAACGCCCGGAACCCGCTGGACGTGAACCCGATGGCTACCGATTCGGCCTACGAGGATTGCCTGCGCGTGCTGCTCGAGAGCCCGGAGGTGGACGCGGTGGTGGCCTCCCTGGTCCCGCTCACGCCGCAGATGCTCACCACGCCGGACGAGATCACCAGGCCGGGGTCACTGGTCGAGCGGCTGCCGAAGCTGTTTGCGGCGGCGGGCAAGCCGGTCGTGGTGAACATCGACTCGGGCAGCCTGTACGAGCCGATGGCCAGGGCCCTGCGGGCGGCGGGTGTGCCGGTGTTCCGTTCGGCGGATCAAGCGGTGCGGGCGCTCGGGCGCTACCTGTGCCAGCGTGTGCAGTGGCAGCAGGGGCGCAGCGCGACGACGGATACCCACGACGTGCCGCTGCCGAAGGCACAGCCCGACGTCGTGGAACCGGTCAAGACGTAGCGTCGGCCGACGTTTCAGAGCCCGAAGCGCAACAGCATTCCTACACCGTCTCGGGCTCGATCACCACGGCCGTCCCGTAGCAGAACACCTCGGTGGCGTTCGCGCGACTGGCGACCTCGGAGGCGTCATAGCGGAGACCCAGGACAGCGTTCGCGCCGAGCGCCACGGCGTGGTCGATCATCAGGTCATAGGCCTGCTGGCGCGTCTGCTCGCACATCTCCGTGTAAGCCCCGATGCGTCCGCCGATGATGGACTTGAGCGCGCCCAGGATGCCCTGCGAGATGGTGGGGGCCCGGACGATGATGCCGCGCACCACGCCGAGGTAGCTCTTGATGCGGTAACCCTCGATGGCGAACGTGGTCGTGACGGGGATGGACATCGGGCATTCTCCTGCGCCGGGCGTGTCGCTACCATAGCGGCTCGCAACCGTGAAACCGGAATGTAGCCAGAATGACGCTGTTACGCGAGACGGGCCCCGCCCGTCGCCCGGGACGACTGCCTGGTGGCGCTCGTGGGGACCGGCCCTGTTGCTCCCCGCGGCGGTTCTGCTGGCTTACCTGCCGGCGTTCCAGAATGGCTGGGTGAACTGGGATGACTGGATCTACATCCGCGACAGCGAGCTAATGGCGGCCCCTGATGGGCTGGGCAGAATCTGGACCGGCCTCGAGCAGCGCTTCGATTACCCGCTGTACTATCCACTGACCTTCACGACCTGGTGGCTTGAATACCGAATCTGGGGGGCCTGGCCACCGGGTCACCTGGCCGTCAACCTGGCCCTGCATGCCCTCAACGCGATCCTGGTGGTCACGCTGGCCCGCAGGCTCGGGCTGGGGCGCGGTGCGGCCTGGGTCGTCGGAGCCCTCTTTGCACTGCACCCGGTGCAGGTCGCTTCGGTGGCTTGGCTGGCCGAGCGCAAGAATGTGCTTTCGGGCGCGTTTGCGCTGCTGACGATGCTGCTCTATGTGCGGCAATGTCGCCGGGGCGGGGCCGGCCGCTACGCGCTCGTGTTGCTCCTGTACGCTCTCGCACTGCTGAGCAAGACGGCGGTCATGACGTTGCCCGCCTCGCTGTTCCTCCTGGAGATCACCGTCCTGCGCGGGCGGTGGCGCGCTGCGTTACTCCGTACGATTCCGCTATTCGTGCTGTCGGCGGGCGCCGCGGCCGTCACGGTTGTCAAGGAATACGCCTCCCCGGTCTACGCCGTAGCGTGGCCGCTGCGGCCGCTGGCCGCCGCCGGTGCGGTCTGGTTCTATGCGGGCAAGCTGCTTCTGCCGGTTCACATCCTGCCGATCTATCCGCAATGGCAGGTCTCGGCGACAGCGGCCACATGGTGGGCCGCCCTCGTCGGATTGCTGGTCGCGGTGGTGCTCGCGTGGCGCAAGCGGCGCGTGCTTGGCGACGCGCCCACGTGGGGCCTGGCGCATTTCCTCATTACGCTGTCGCCCGTGCTCGGCCTGGTGCCCTTCGGATATCTCATGACGTCGCCGGTGGCGGATCACTTCGTCTACCTGGCGGCGATCGGCGTGTTTCTGGCCCTGGTGACGTGGGCGGCACGCCTGTGGGCGCGCGTCGCGGAGAACCCGCCGTGGGGCCACGCGATCGTGGCCGGCGTCGCCGTGCTGCTGATTGCCCTCGGCGTGCAGACTTCGCGGCAAACACGCGACTGGCATGACGGGCTGACGTTGTTCGGCACCGCGCTACAGCACGACCCGACGAACCCGGTCCTGCAGCGGAACCTCGGGCGCACCTACCTGCGCCTGGGGCGACCGCAGGACGCGTTGCCGCACTACCAGGCCGTCGTTGACCTGCGTCCACAGGACGGCGCTGCGCGCTGCGACCTTGGGGGGGTGCTGCTCGCGCTGGGCCGCGTCCTGGATGCGATCGCCGAGCTGCACGCGGCCACGCAACTGAGCCCGCACGACGCCAGTGCGTACCAGAATCTGGGAGCGGCCCTGGCCTACGACCAGCGGCTCGCCGACGCCGAGGCTGCGCTACGCAGGGCGGCGGAGCTGTCCCCACGGGATGCGGCGGTACGGCTGAATCTGGCGGAGGTGCTGCGCATGCACGGGCAGCCGGCCGCGGCGCAGGGCGAGTATGAAGAAGCGTTGCGGCTCAATCCGCGCGACGCGAAGATGTGCTCTTTGTACGCGGAGGCGCTGGCCGAGTGGGGACGCGCGTCCGAGGCCGCGGAGATGGCGGCGCGCGGGCTGGATGTGGCCCGCACGACGGGACCGGCTGAGCTACAGCGCGACCTGGAGCAGCAGGTGGCCCGCTTCCGCGCCAGGCAATGAAGTGGCGCGGCTGTGCGGCTGTCGCGGCCGGTTCGAGTACAATCCCCTGCGACTTTTGATTCCCATGGAGTTGAACGATGCGAACGCTGTGGATGGCCACCGGCCTGTTGGGGTTGCTGGCGGTCAGTTCCGTGGGGCAGGAGTCGCGGCCCGACGTGGATCGCGAGCTTAGCGCCCTGCACGACACGTATCTGGCCAGGTTCAAGCCGTTGAGGCTGGAGGCCGAGGCGGCCTGGTGGGAGGCGAATATCACCGGGGCCGACGCGGCCTTCGCGCGCAAGAAGGCGGCCGACAACGCCCTGGTTGACCTGCACAGCGATCACGAGTTCTTCGCGCAGCTCAAGCAGCTCAAAGCGGCCGGCCACGTCTCGGACCTGGTTCTACGCCGGGAACTCGACGTGCTGTACCGCGCGTTCGTGCCCGGTCAGGCCGACCCGCAACTGCAGAAGCGGATTGTCGCGCTGGAGAACGACGTCGAGCAGGTCTTCAACACGTTCCGGGCCCGCGTCGGCGACAAGACTTTGACGGAGAACGACGTCCGCGACGTCCTCGCCAACAGCACCGACTCGGCCGCGGTCGAGGCGGCCTGGAAGGCGTACATGGAAGTCGGCCGCCAGGCAGACGGCCGGCTCCGCGAGCTGGTGCGACTGCGTAACGAGACGGCCCGGCAGCTCGGCTTCCGGGACTACTTCGCCATGCAGCTTGCCCTGCAGGAGATCGACGAGACGGAGCTGTTCAAGGTGTTCGACGAGCTGGACGAGCTTACGCGCCAGCCGTTTGCCGACCTGAAACGCGAGATGGATGCCGCCCGCGCCGCCCGTTTCCGCATCAACGTGTCCGAATTGCGTCCGTGGCACTACGGCGACCTGTTCTTCCAGGAGGCTCCGGGTGGGGACGAGGTTAACCTGGACGACCTGTTCAAGAACGCGGACCTGTTGGCGCTGTGCAAGCAGTACTATGCGGGCATCGGTCTGCCGGTCGATGACATCCTCACGCGCAGCGATCTCTACGAGAAGCCGGGGAAATGCCCGCACGCGTTCTCCGCGGACCTGGACCGTGCCGGCGACACGCGCGTGCTCGCGAATCTCAAGCCCAACGTCTATTGGGCGAACACGCTGCTGCACGAGCTGGGGCACTCCGTGTACGACAAGTACATCCGGCCCGACGTGCCCTTCGTGCTGCACACCGCCGCGCACGGCCTGACTACCGAAGGCATCGCCGAGATGTTCGGGGCGCTGGTCAAGAACGAGGAGTGGCTCAGGCAGGTCCTCCAAGTCGAGCCCGCAGAAATCGCGCGCATCGCCCCGGCCGTCCGCCGGTCGCTGCGGACCGAGCGGCTGATGTTTGCCCGCTGGGCCCAGGTGATGGTGCGCTTCGAGCGCGGCATGTACGGCCAGCCGGACCAGGACCTTGGCCGCCTGTGGTGGGACCTGAAACAGCGCTACCAGCTCCTCAGCCCGCCGGAGACGGTCTCGCGGCCGGACTATGCGGCGAAGGTCCACGTTCTCACCACGCCGGTGTATTACCACAACTACATGCTGGGCGAGCTGTTCGCGGCCCAGGTCCGGCGGCACGTGACGTGCAAGGTCCTGGGGCTGGCGGACCGGGCCGGGCCGGGCTTCTACGGGCGGCCAGAAGTGGGCGCCTACTTGCGCGACAAGGTCTTCGGGCCCGGTAACCTCTATTCATGGAACGAGCTTACGCGGCGCGCGACCGGCGAGCCGCTGACCGCGAGATTCTTCGCCGAGGAGCTCCGGGAGTAGCGCCCGGCGAGCGTGCGCGCACGGCCGATTGTTGCCTCCGGTTTCTGACGGTACGCTATTGACGGTGCCGTCTAGCAGTGAATGAGATTCTCGGGCATGAACAGCGGCGCCGCGGCGGACGCTGAGCAAAGTGTCTCGCGCGCGGCGCATCACTGGAGAAAGAACCATGAGACTCGCACGAAAGGTTGTTGGCTGGGTAGTCCCGATCGGGGTGCTTGGGCTGCTTCTGCTGCCGGTGTCGGCGCGGGCCCAAGACAAGAAATCTGACGAAGTCCTGAAGCAAATGGAGGCGGCCAAACTGACGCTCAAGAAGGCCGTCGAGGCCGCCGAGACCGCCAGCAAGGGCAAAGCAGTGGCCGCACACAGCAGCATGAAGGGCGTCAAGGCCGAGCTGCTCGTGTACTGCGAAGTCGACGGCAAGTGCATGGAAGTGCCGGTGGATGTAAAGACCGGCACCGCGGGCAAGCCCACGGAGGCGACGGGCAAGGAAGAGAAAGGCATTTACATCACCAGGGTCAAGGAGATCGCCAAGCAGCTCGCAGACGCCAAGCCTGCGCTGACCCTGATCAAGCTGATCGAAGCCGCGGAGAAGTCGAGCCCCAAAGCGGAGGCGGTGTCCATCAAGCCCAAGATCGAGGGTGGCCGGTTCGACTTCACGCTACACGTGAAGGCCAATGGGAAGTGGCAGGACATTGTGGTCGACGGCAAGACCGGCAAGGTGAAGTCCGGCGAGGGCAAGACCGAGAAGAAGACGGAAGAGAAAGCTCCGCCGGCCGCTGGCAAAGGCGGCAAGGGTGGAGGACAACCTGCCCCAGGCGGCAAGGGCGCCCAACCACAGCCGGGTGGCAAGGGCGGCGGCCGGAGGTCATAGCCCTCGTGCGCCCCGAACATGGGAACCGGCACGGCGCTGCGCGCCAAGTGGATGCCCTTTTCCCTCACGGCCGGGACAGGCCGCCGCGGCGGACCGGCCGCTAGATCATCACCCCAACGCCGTGCGCGGAGGGGAGCGTCGGCGTCCCGCCGGTAAAAGGGTGAGCGTCAGGAGACGGTTCTTCCAGGCCAGTCAAGTGGGCTTCACACGGGCGGCTCGTAGCATGGATGATGATGGCTCGCGGTCTGACTACAGTCCAGGGACGTAGTTCGCCAGACTCACCCCTTGGGAAATGCGGCATGCGCCTGCTTCAGCTTCGGTCCCCCCGTTCGTTGTGGTTACCACTGTCGCTGGCTTGCTCTGGCCTGTTGGCTGGTTGCGCAGGCCTGCCCTACGTCCTGCAACTGGCCGAAGGGCAGCTTCGCGTCCAGGGCCACGTGGAGTCGATCGACGACGTGCTGGCGTCGGGGCGGCTGTCCGAGGAGGACGCGGCCAAGCTGGAGTACATCGTGAAGGTCCGTGACTACGCGGCGCAGACCATGGGCCTGACCGTCGGCCGATCGTACACGACCTTCTATGACACGTCCGGCGACCGACTGGCGTGGAATCTGTCGGCCGCCCGGCGCGACGCGCTCGTACCCAAGACGTGGACGTTCCCGATCGCGGGCGAAGTGCCGTACCTGGCCTTCTTCAACGAAGACTATCTGCACTCCGTCGCACGGCAGCTCCTCGACGAGGGCTATGACACGATGACGTACGAGCTGGACGCGTACAGCACGCTGGGCATCTTCGACGACCCCGTCCGCTCGACCATGCTGCAGCGCGACATGCTGTCCTTGACCGAGACGGTGATCCATGAGTTGCTGCACAACACCGTCTGGCGCGCCAGCAAGGCCGTGTTCAACGAGTCGCTGGCCACCTTCGTCGGCCGGCAGGGGGCCGTGGAATTCCTGCGGACCGAGTTCGGCGAGGATTCGGGCCTGCCCGCGATCGCCACGGCGTTCTACGCCGACACGGACGCCGCGAACGCTTTTCTGATGCAGCTCTACGCCGAGCTGGAGGAATACTACGCGCAGCCGGTCAGCGCGGAAGAGAAAATCGCGGGGCGGGACACGGTGTTCCAGGCGGGCCGGGACCGGTTCGTGGCCGAAGTGCAGCCGAAGCTGAACTACCCGGACGTGTTTGCGGGCTACGCCGACTTGCCGGTCAACAATGCCTGGATGCTGGCGAACTACCGCTACAATCTCGACCTGGATGTGTTCGCGGCCGTGTACGCGGCGAACGCGAAAGATTGGGCGGCAACGCTCGACCTCTACCGGGCCGCCGCGGCGGCGAGCGACGATCCGTTTACGTACTTGCGCGACTGGCTGAGCCAGCACCAGCCGGCGAGTCCGTAGGCCGGGAGGCTGCGACATGGACGCTGTGACCGTCATCGTTGCCGTCGGCGTCGGGCTTGCGGTTGGCGCGGTGATGGCCTGGCTCGTGCTGCGTAGCGGCGCGCGGCAGGAGTTTGCCGCCGAGCGGGCGACGCTGCTGGAGCGGCTCCAGGGCCGAGACCAGCAGTTGCAGGACGCGCGGCGGGGAGCTGAGGCCGCGACCGGCCAGGTTGAGCAGCTTCAGGCGGACAGAACCCGGCTGATGGCGGATGTCGCCACACTTCAGACGCGTCTGGAGGAGGAGCGCAAGGCCGCTGAGACCCAGCGTGCCGACTGGGACCAGGCCAAACAGAAGTTGTCTAACGAGTTCAAAGCCCTTTCGGCCGACGCGCTGCGGAGTAATAACCAGTCGTTCCTCGAACTCGCCAAGGCGACGCTGGAGAAGTTCCAGGAGGGGGCGAAGGGCGACCTCGACGGCCGACAGAAGGCCATCGACCAGCTCGTCAAGCCGCTCAAGGAGTCGCTCGAGAAGGTCGACGCGAAGGTCGCGGAGTTGGAGAAGACCCGCGCGGGCGCGTACGCGACGCTGGAGGCCCACCTCAAGTCGCTGGCCACCGGTCAGCAGGACCTGGGCACACAGACGGGGAATCTCGTGCAGGCCCTGCGGACGTCCGAGGTCCGCGGGCGTTGGGGCGAGATGCAGCTCAAACGCGCCGTGGAAATGGCGGGCATGGTCGAGCACTGCGACTTCGAGCAGCAGCAGTCGACGGACACCGACGCCGGCCGCTTGCGGCCCGACCTGATCATCCGGCTGCCGAACATGCGGAACGTCGTGGTCGACGCGAAAACGCCGCTGCAGGCTTACCTGGAGGCGGTGCAACTTACGGACGAGTCGCAGAAGGTCGCGAAGCTGCGCGAGCATGCGGACCAGGTCCGGCGACATGTGGTGCAACTCGGCGCGAAGGGGTATTGGAACCAGTTCCAGCCGGCGCCGGAATTCGTCCTGCTGTTCCTGCCTGGCGAGGCGATCTATCGGGCGGCCCTCGAGCACGATCCCAGCCTGATCGAGGTGGGGGCGCAGGCGCGGGTCCTGATCGCGTCGCCGACGATCCTGATTTCGGTGCTGTGGGCCGTTGCGCACGTGTGGTGCGAAGAACGGAGCGCGCGCAACACCCAGGAGATCAGCGACCTGGGCAAGGTACTATACGACCGCCTGCGGACGCTGGTGGAGCACTTCGGCGAGGTGGGCACGTCGTTGGGCCGGGCCACCGAGTCGTACAACAAAGCCGTGGGCTCCTTCGAGACCCGTGTCCTCGTGGCCGCCCGCAGGTTCAAGGAGCTCGGCGCCGCGACCGGTGAGGACATCGCGCAACTCGAGGACATCGACAAGACGCCGCGACAGCTTCACCTGCCCGAAGCGGCAGACCCCGGTCCCGTCAACTAAAGGCAACCACAGAGGCACAGAGACACAGAGAAGAAAGAGCCAGGAGATAAAGGCCAGGTGCCAAGCGCAGGGCGCGCATCGCTCATCCCTTATCTCTTATCTCCTATCCTCTGTGTCTCTGTGCCTCTGTGGTTGCATTTCTTCCGGCCACTGGAGCCGGCGCGGCCATTGGTCGTCGAACTCGGGGACCTCGCGCTGGCCGGTCGGGCGGATGTGGGCGTAGAGCGATTCCTTTGATTTGTCGTACGCCACGCGGCCGTTGACGATCGTGTAGCGGACCAGCGTCATGTAGTGCAGCAGATCGCCGTCGCAGACGATGATGTCCGCGTCTTTGCCGACCTCCAGCGACCCGACGCGGTCGTCCACGCCGAGCACGCGGGCGGCGTCGATGGTGATGGTCCTGAGCGCGTCTTCACTCGTCAGGCCGCCGCGGACGGCGAACGCGGCCTCCAGGTTCAATTGCAGCAGGTCGCGGCCCGCCAGCCCCCACAGCGTAACCATCGGCGTCTGCGGCACGACCGCCAGCGTGACGCCGTGCTCGCGCAGCATCCGGGCGTTTTCGATCGATGAGCCTGTCGGGCGGTTGAAACGCTCGTCGGGATAGCGGTCCTCGCGCGGCGTGATCACGGCGCGGACGCCGGCCCGGCCCAGCAACGGGGCTACCGTCCAGCCCTCGTACGCGCCGCGCACGACCACGGCGAAGTCGTAGGCACTGGCCAGCTCAGCGATGTCGCGCAGCTCGTGGGTCTCCGGCGCGCTCGTAACCGCGGTGGCCTCATGCTGCAACAGCTTGCGGTAGTTCTCGTATTTGTCCTTGAGCCAGTCCTTGTCGGGCGGCTTGGCGTCCTTCTTCGTGGCCTTCTCGCGCTCGAACTTCTGGAGGTCGCGCAGGTACGTCCGCACGCGCTCCAGGTCGGCCCGCAGTTGGGCCCTTTCGAGCGGATTGCGTGTCGTGTACGTCAGGCTCACGTACGCGTTCGACTTGACCACCATGTCCTGCGTCGAGCCGAAGGTCAGCTTGGCCACGTCGTTGCCGGCCAGGGCCGTCGTGATCCCGCCCGCCAGCGCGATGAGCATGTTCAGCGAGTACACGTTCGTCGTGTCCTGCGGATTGGTGGGCCCGTGGATGCCGCTGGCGACAGCGGCAATCAGCCCCGGATAAACGTCCAGGCCCGTCGCGTCGACGACTTCGCACTCCGGCGGCAGCGCCACGTCCGGCCCGAGCGCAGTGATGACGCCGTTCTTGGACAGCACGGTGGCGCGCTCCAGCACCGGGCCACTGACGGTGTGCACGCGGCCGTTGATGACCGCCAGGTAGCGGTCTTTCTCCTTGGCGGCCTGCGTCGTGGTGGTCGTCGTTGTGGTGGCTGTCGTAGTGGGCTTGCTGGCGGCCTGGGTCGTGGTGGGGGCCGAAGCGGGTTGCGACGCCGGCTGCGTGACGGGCTCGGTGGTCGGCTGGGAGACGGGCTGGGCGAGCGCGGCGGCGCTCGCCAGCAACGCGGCCCAGAGTAAGCAGGCACGCAGCACGGTCATCGTTCGGGTACCTCTACAGAGCCGGCAGGTCTCGCGGACTCGACCTGCCCTACACCGGACTCGACCTGCCCTACATCGTCCACGCGGTGGACGATCTCGCCGAGGATCATCACTTCCCGCACGCGGGCCCGCGGGTCGAGCGGGTCGCCGTCCAGGAAGATCAGGTCGGCCTCCTTGTCCTTCTCGATGCTGCCCAGCCGCTTGTCCAGCCCGAGCAGGCGGGCCGGATGCAGCGTCACCGCCTTAAGCGCTTCTTCGCGCGACCAGCCTTCCCGCACCAAGTTCGCGACCCGCCCCAGCATCCGCTGGTGCTCGCGGGCCGAATCGTCCAGCGGCATCAGCGAGACCTCGCAGCCCGCCTGCGCGAACAGGCGGACGAGGTGGATGCGCTCCGCCGACGCGGGCACCCGGCTGATGACCGGCTGCAAGATGATCCTGGCCTTCTCCTCGCCGAGCTTGGCCACCACGTAATTCAGGTCCGACTCCCACCCGTTACGGGCCAGGAAATGGTGGGCGATGTCGAACTTCTTGAGCACCTCGCTCATCTGCACGTAGTCCGAGGCGTCGTTCAGCTCGAGCAGCGCGAAGAGGTCCGGCTTTTTCTGGATCAGATCGACCAGCACCTGGTGGGCCGGGTCGATCGGCGGCGGCTGAAAGGCCGGCTGCGTGGCCGGCTGCGTCGCGGGCTGGGTGCCCGCCGCGGCGGGCTGCGTGGCCGGCTGGGTGGCCGGCTGCGTCGGAGGCTTTTGACCTTGCTGCTTCTTCTCAAATTCCTGGCGGGCTTTCTCGACCTTGTCGATTTCCTGCTGCGCCCGCTCCAACGCCCCGCGGAACACACGTTTGTCGGGTGTCACGCGCAGATACGCCGGCGACACGAGCGTCCGCTGGTCCGCCGGCCCCGCCGTCCGGACGACCATCGCCCGGCCCGGAATCCCCACTCCCGCCGGGACGAGCGCGAGGGCGGTGTAACCCGCATCGAGGATGTCGGCGGGCGAGACGCCCACCCCACCCTCCGCCAACGGGAAGTACTCGTCGGCGACGCTCCAGTTGCCGTGGACCTCGGTTCGCTGATAGCCCGGCAGGCCGAAGCGCGTGCTCGGGTTTATGAGGCCCGGCATGACCACCCGGTCGCGGGCGTCGATGACTTTCGCGTTGACCGGGTACTCGATCCCCGTCCCGACGTTCCGAATCTTGCCGCCCGACAGCACGATCACGCCGTCGCGAATCTCTTTGCCGGCGTTGGTGATGATCCGACCAGCCTGGATGACGACGAAACGCTCGTCGGGGGACCCCGGCTCGGCGGCGAAGACCATGCCGCTGGCGAGGACAAGGGCGAGGAGCGCGGTGGGGCAGCGCGCGAGAAGTACCGGCAAGATGCCGATGCTCCCCCTCGTCGCTTCCCGTCGCCGCGTCGCTGCGATCATTGCCTCATCCTTAAAACCGCCGCATTCCCTGCGTGCCGTCATACACGATCTGACCCTTAATGACCGTCATCAGGCACGCGGAGCGCGGGTCGAGCGGGTCACCGGTCCAGATGCTCAGGTCCGCCTGCTTGCCGACCTCCACGCTGCCTACGCGGTCGTAAATGCCGATCGACTTCGCCGTGATGTTCGTGATGGCCCGCAGCGCCGGGTACGGCAACCAGCCATACCAGCACGCCATCGTGGACTGATAGGTCAGCTCCTCCTGCGGCACCACCGGCGCATCGGTGTTGAGGGCGAGCTCGTGGATGCCGTTCTTCCACCAGCCGTTGGCATTGCCGATCATCCGGCGCGCGGTGCGGTCAAAGTGGTACTGGCGCGGGCCCTGGATGATCCACAGCGGGGCGTGCGGCCGGGGGTCCTGCTGAAACTCGCGTACAACCGGGCCGACCTTCCAGGCATCAAAGCAGCTATGCTCGGTGACGGTCCACAGGCCGAACTTGCTGGCGAACATGTCCACCGTCATCAGGAGCACTTGGTAAATCTGCGTGTGCACGGTCACCGGCACCGAGCAATTGAACACGCCACGGAAGCCGTCCCAGATCGGGTCGAAGTCGGGCCGGGGTGCCACGGCCGTGTCGGCCGTGCCGGACCGGGATTGTTCGTACGCCTGCCATTTCTGGCAGTATGCACGGGCCTTCTCGATCGTCTGCCGCAGGTTCCAGTTCATGAAGCTGCGGCCGTTACCGCCGAAGTACCACTCGGGGTTGCCGGCCTGCGAGACCTTGAGCGAGCCGGGCGTGCGGACGGTAATCTCGTCGGGCGTTTTGCCGCCGGTGTTGACGATCGTGCCGAAGCCGGAGAGGTTGGTGCCGCTGCCGGGCAGCACCAGCGTGGTGGTGACGCCGCCGGTGCGGGCCCGCTTGACCCACGGGTTGTCGGGGCGCGGGATCGAGCGTGTGTCCAGCCCCGGATTCGTCTGGTACACCATGTCGTTGAGGTCGCCCCAGCCGCCGGCGGAGGCGTGATTGTGGGCCTCGACGATCCCCGGCACGAGCCAGTGCTCAGGGAAGCTCAGCACGCGGTAGCCGTCCGGGACTGCCACCTGGCCCGCCGGGCCGACCGCCTCAATCCGGTTCTCCTTCACCAGCACGACGGCGTCGTTGATGACCGTGTTGGCGTCGTCCATGGCGACCACCTTGGCGACGCGAAACGCCAGGCCCGGTGCCGCCGCGGACTGCTCGGTGATGTCCGCCGCCTTGGCGGACAAGCCACCAGCGGCACCCAGCATCGTTGCAGCGCAGAGCACGATGCGAAGGATCCTTCGTGCCTCCGTGCCTCCGTGCCTTCGTGCCTGCTCACTCATCCGGCACCTCCTGGCCGCCAACGATCACCCGCTCCAGCCGGCTGCCGGCGTCGAAGGGGTAACCGTGGAAGATCAGCACGTCGCCGTCCTTACCGGGTTCCAGCGCGCCGACGCGGTCGTCCAGCTTGTACATCCGGGCCGCGTCCACGGTCAGCGCCTTTAGCGCCGCATCGCCGCCGAGCCCTTCCCGGACTGCAAACAGCGCCATCAAGGGCAGTTCGCGCGCCCCGTCCTCGCTGTCGCTCTGCAAGGCGATGCGGATGCCTTTGCGGCTGAGGTCGGCGGCCGCGCAGTAGGGCCGACGGGTCCGGACACGCTCGATCTCGCGCGGGACCACGACGCCGATCGTGGGCTCGCTGGCCGGGGCGGTCGTCGTAGGCGGGACAGGGGTGCTTCCCTTGCGGGCCATGATCTGTTCCGCGGCGTCGGCTGCACCTTCGGCGCCCAGCAGCACGACCGGCACCTTCAGCTCATCGACCAGCAACTTCAGGGCGGCGTTGATCTGGGCCGCGGTCTCAACATCCACGACGGCGGGAATCCGGCCCGCCAGCAACGGGCGGAACGGTTCGAGGTTCGGATCGAGCTTCGGCGGGACCGGCCGCCCATCCTTGGTCCGCTTGGCGCGCTGCACCCTGAACTCCACCGCACTCTTGTCGACCCGCGTGGCCTCGAAGTCCAGGCTGAACTCCCCGACCGTCACTTTTCCGACGGCGTGGTCTTCGCGGTCGATGGTGGCGCGGATGGTCGGCTTGCCGACCGGCGTATCGACATCGACTTCGAGCGTGATCTCGTTGCCGTGCAGCGTCCCGCTGACGCGGACCTCCTCGCCGCTCGTCGGATCGGACAGGCGGCCCTCAATGCTCGTCCCGGTCAGCTTCAGCACGATCGTGCCGGATACGGGCTCCGGCATCGGCCCCCCCCAAATCGTGTACTCCCACTTCCCGGTGATCGGGTCCGGCCGGCCCTGCTCGATGCTCTCGGTCTCCTGGGCCGGCTTGGTGGTGGCCTTGCCGCCACTTTCCTTCCACTGGACCAGCTCGGCTTCGTACTTCTTCCATTCCTCGTCGTACTTCTTGGCGGCCTGGAACACTCGGCGGAGGGCCTCGGTGCCGGTCAGCGGATCCTGGCCGCGTAGGGAGAACTTCAGCCCGGCCACTTCGCGGGCGACAAGCTCGCTGCGGTCCCGCCCGAAGGTCTTGATGGCCGCCATCTGGGCCCCGTTCGGGGCGCTGCGGTACGGCGCCTGCAACACCGTCGTGACACCTGCCCGGGCCACACGCCGGAACTCGCGCCCCGCCGCGGCGACGCTGCGGTTCACGGGCAAGTCCGGCGTCGCGGTCGTGTTGTCGCCCTCCAGCCCGAGGTGGCCGTGGGCGTCGATGAAACCGGGAACGAGGAAGCTATCGGGGCCGGCGTCGATGATTTTGGCGAATGGCGGATGCGGCACGCGCGACCCGACGGCCTGGATCTTGCCGTCCACAATCAGCAGTGAGCCGTCGCGGATCAGTGTTCCGTCGCCGACCCAGATCGTGCCGGCGCGGATGACCAGCGGCGGCGGAAAAAAGGTGTCAGGAACCTTTTGCCGCGCAGCGGCCCTCCGGGTGCTTTGCACAAAAGGTTCCTGACACCTTTTTTCCACGGGGAACGCGAGCCGCCCGCCGACATAGGCCTGTCGCACAAAGCTGTTGATGTCCAGCGGCGCGCCGCTCAGGACGAGCAGGTCGGCGTCCTTGCCCGGAGCGAGGCTGCCGACCTGGCCATCGACACCCAGAATCTCGGCCGGCACGCGCGTGATGGCCGCGAGGGCCCGCTCGGGTAGCAGACCTCCGCGGACGGCCAGGATGGCGGCCATGCGCAGGTCCTCGTTGCGGTCGCCCGCTTCGCCGGCCAGCGCAAAACGCAGCGCCGGCGCCAACTCCGCGAGCCGCGCGGCTTCCCTCAGATGCGGCTCCAGCGCGTCCGGATCACCCCCGATGTTGGAACCCGGCGCGCGATAGTCGGCCTCGACTCGAAGCACAAGCGGCACATCGAGCTGCTGCGCCTCGGCCACGCGGTCGATTTCTGTCAATCCGACCAGATACTTAGGGCGCTTTGCAGTGGCACCGGTTTCCAGCCGGTGAACGAAGTCCAAGGCTCCTGCGATGTCCGCCGCTCGCCGCACCTGGATACGCAGCGGCAAGCCTGCGGTCCAGGCTTCGTTGAAGGCATAGGTGTGGGTGTCGAATCCGCCGCGGCGGACGGGCGAAACGCCGGCATTCCCGGAAACCGGCGGGACGCCGATGCTCCCCTGCGCAGCCGCAATCCGCTCTTCCAGCTCCAGGAACTGTCCCAGCCGCGAATCCGGCCGCTGTCGGCGGGCGGGCTCGATCGGCACGTCGGACGACGCGTAGAACGGCGGCTTGAATACCAGCGGCGGACCGAAAACCCCCAGTGTGATCGTCAGATCGGCAGCGGGCCGCAACGTCCGCATTTCCGGCGGGCCGGCGAGCTTGACGACCGCCCCGACGCCGCTGACCAGACGGTGTTCGCCCGGGCTCAGGTGCGCCGTCGTCGTCCCGCGCGCCAGCACCTCCGTGTAGTCGTCGTAATTGTCGAAGGCATCCACCGCGCGGTAGGCGCCGCTGACGGACTCCGGACCGGCGTGCGGACCGACCAGCGAACCACCGGCCGACACGAACCCCGGACAGACGACCTCGTCCCGCAGGTCAATCAGGGGAAGATCGGGCGGTACGGCCAGGTCGCGGCCCACCGCGACAATCCGACCATCACGCACGACGATCATCCCGCGTTCGATGGGGCCGGGTTGCTCGGGCGTGACCGGATAGACGGTCTTGGCACGTATGACAAAGGAGCGCGGCGAACTGGCAGGTCTCGCAGGCTCGACCTGCCCTACAGCGGCTGCGAACACGGCGAACACGAGCGCGATGCCCCCGATGCCAGTCGCCAAGCTGGCGGCCAGCCCCTTCGTGCCTACGTGCCTGCGTGCCTTCGTGCCTTCCGTCATAGCCGCGCGCTCACTCCGGCTTCGGCGTCGAGTCGCTGGTTCCCGGCGACAGCAGGCGCTGTAGCCGCACGTCCTTGGCCCGCTCGTAGGCCAGAATCCCGTCAATGAACACCTGCTCGACCACACTGCTGAAGTCGAGCGGATCGCCACTGAAGATCACCAGGTCCGCGTCCTTGCCCGGCTCGATCGACCCCAGCCGCTTGTCCAGCCTCAGTATCCTGGCCGGGTTGAGCGTGATCGCCTTCAAAGCCTCGTCGCGCGGCACGCCGTACCGCACGCACTGCGCCGCCTGGTAGGTCAGCATCCGCTCGGCGTACGAATCGTCCGGCCCTGGAACCAGGGCGAAGAGCAGTCCGGCGTCGAAGATCTTCTTCGGCACGAACGTCTCGCGCACCTCGCCGGTGAGCGGGTTCGTCTCGCGGTACACGAGCTCGCCGGGCAGCACGACCGGGCGGGCGACCTGCTTCAGCTCAGCGACGGCTTTATGGCACTCGCCGCCGAGCACCAGCACGGTGCGGTCGAAGAACGCATTTTCTTTGGCAATCTGGACCGCCAGCCCCACGTCCATTGCATTGCCGCAGTAGACGAACGCACCGAGCGGCTTAAACAGCGTCGGGCCCGCCTCGCCGGCGACCCGCACCTGCCCGCCGCACAGGCGGAGCACATTGCGGTGCTGGTCGTCCACGTCCTCGGCGCGGATCAGCTCGCGTCCGCGTTTGCGGGCCTCCGCCGGCCCAATGTCGATCTTCTTGTCCTCTTCCTTGAGCTTGTCCTCGTAGCGCTTCTCGGCCAGCTTGGCGAGGTAGTCGTCCAGCTCCAGGAACGTCTCGCGCAGCGTGGCCATTTGGACCATGCGGTCGAAGCCGGCCCGCGGCGTGACGGCAATCTTCAGGAATTCGCCCTCGGCGATCGTCATCTCCGCGACGGTCAGGCCGATCGGCCGCACGACGCGCCCCAGGCCGCCCAGCACCGCGTTGTTGCCGGGAATCACGTGGACCGCTGTGACGCCGAGCCGCAGGCAGTCCTCGAAGAAAAGCTGCGAGGGGTCGAGCGCGTCCGCGGCATCCAAGTGGGGTGTGACTGGGCGCGGCTCGTTGGGGATATCCAGGCCGCGCCAGGTGTGCACGTCGATCATTCCAGGGAATACGAACTTGCCGCTGACGTTGACGACGCGGGCGTCGTAGGGGATTTCCACTTCCGGGCCGACGGCCACGATCTTGCCGCGCTCGATCAGCACAGTGCCCTTCTCGATGGGAGCGCCGACGACCGGAATAATGTGCCCGCCGGTCAGGGCGACGTGCTCGGGCGGGACGGCGGGTGGCTGCGCTACAGCGCATAGAGCCACGAAGCCACAAAGCCACGAAGCCACGAAAGCCGGGAAACGCGGTTTGCTACGCATTAGTTGCCTTCCTCCAGAACCACGCGGCCGTTGATCAGCACGACCAGCGGCCGGCTCGTCGCGTCCAGGGGCTCGCTGCTCCACACGACCAGGTCCGCCGCCGCTCCGGGGGCCACGACGCCCGCCTGGTCCGACAGGCCGAGCAGCGCCGCCGGCGTCGCCGTCACGGCGCGCAGGGCCTGCTCCGGCGTCAGGCCGCTTTGCACCGCGAGCATGGCCTGGCGTACCAGCCCCTCTTCGTCCCGCAGCTCCTGGGCGGTCAGCGCGAACTCGATGCCGGCGTCGGCCAACTGCTTGGGCGAGTTGAGCCGCGGCCGGCTGACCTCGTCCGTCAGGCTGCGAAAGCCCTTGGGCGTCATGTACAGCGGCCCGAAGATGACCGGCACGCCGGCCTGCTTGAGCTGCGGCAGACAGCGGTAGGCCTCGGTCGCTTCCTCCAGCGTGAATTTCAGGTTGAACTCGGCCGTCAGCCGCAGGGCCGTGAAGATGTCAAGCTGCAGGCGGGCCTGGATGCGCAGCGGCACCTCGCCGGCGAGGACTTGCAGCAGCACGGGAATCGCCTGCCGCGGCGGCATGTCCGCGCCGTAGATTTCCCGCCCGTCTTGCACGCGCTGCGCATCATAGAACGCCTTGCGGAACACCCACTCGACGCCCATCCGCGTGGTCGGCCTCCGCGTCAGGATGCTCGGCGGCGGGCCGTAGTAAGGCGGCAGGAAGTTCCGCAGACCGCGGTCGCTCGGGTCGCCGCCCAGGCTGGCCTTCACCGCGTCCGCCCGGCGGACCACGCGCTCGCTCAGCGGGCCGCCTGTTTTCAGGATCGTGCCGCGCCCGCCGATGACCTCGCTTGAGTCCGCCGACACGTACACCGTGGTGACGCCGCCCTTCAACAGCCGGGCGAAATCGTTCGAGAACAGGTTGACCGAATCGATGACCAGCCGGTGGGGGGTCACCTCGGACGACTGTTCCGTCCAGGTGAACGTGGGCAGCGTCGCGGACGCCAGCGGCATGTCCGCCGAACTCACCGGCCGGCCGCCGCACTCCGGAGTACAGACGTGGTCGGGATCGCTGTGGTCGTGGGCGGCGTATTCGCCCAGCCAACGCCAGAGCGACGGCTGCCCGCCTTCGAACGGCCAACCTGTGGCCTCCTCCGGGATTTCGGGGTCGATCGTGCAGCACGCGTCGATGAGCCCGGGCGTCACGACGCCGTCCGGCCGCGCGATCACGCGGGCGCCCTCGGGCACCGCAAGATCGCGGCCGACGGCCTCGATCCGGCCATTGCGAATGACCACCGTGCCGCCGTCGATCGGCGCGCCGTTCAGCGTGTGGATGCGGCGCGCCTTGATGACGATCACCTCGGTGTCGCCTTTTTCGACGGCGATCGCCGCGCTGAACGTGAGAAGCACCAGCCCGAGGACAGCAGTGATCACGAAGCGCATGCTCGTCATCGCTGTTCCCCCGCGGCCTGGGCCCAATACGCGCGCCGACCCGCCACGTACACGGCCAGCACCCGCGAACGCAGGTCGAGCGGATCGCCGGAAAACACTACGACGTCGGCCTGGTGCCCGGCGCTCAGCTCGCCGACGCGGTCGCCGATGCCCAACAGTTCAGCGGGGACGGCGGTAATCGCCCGGCGGGCCGCCGGCGGCGCGAGTCCGGCTCGCGCTGCCACGGCAGCGGCCAGGCGGAGACTGTCCGGCGGCGAAGTCGGCAGACCGCCCGCAATCGCGACCGGCGTCCCGTGCCGCGCGAACAAGCCTGCTGCAACCGCCGCGCGCTGTCCCGTCGTTAGGTCGAACGGTCCGATCACGATCCCCGCCACGCGCCCGGCCACGGTTTCGGCCACCCGCCGCGCGTCGACCGTGTGGATCGGAACCAGCCGCAGGCCGTAATCCTGGGCCAATTGCAGACACGCGAGCACGTCCGCACCACCTGGTGCGGTGACAAAGCCCGTCAGTCGTCCGGCGGCGAAGGCCGCAACCGGATCGTCGCCGAGGGGGGCAAAGCTGGAGCTTTGCCCTACTCCCAGTACTTCCAGCGTCTCGCGCAACAGGCCCAGCGCTCCGCTGCGCGAGGTCGGATCGCGATCGGGCCGGAAGGTTTGGGCCGACAGGGACAGCTTCAGCGGACCGGCATTGGTCAGGAGCCGCGGCCGGCCATCGGGCCCCGCGGTCTGGCAAATCGCCATTTGCCCGCCGATGAGGTTCCGATCGTCCGGGGCGAGCGCGAAAGTGGTCACGCCAGCAGCCAGAGCCAGCCGCAACTGGCGCGCATAGCGGTCGAACGCGTCGCGCGCGTTGACGCGCGGCTGAACCGCCTGCTGGCGCTCACTCAGGCCGCCCAACGCGCCGAGCGCGGAATGACAGTCGATGAGCCCGGGGCATAGGACCGCGCCGGGGTAAGCATCCACGGGGAGGTCGGCCGGCGGGTCGCCGCCGAGCTGCACGATTTTCTCGCCGTCGATGACGAGCACGCCGCCTTTGGCGATTTGGCCCTCCGCGTCGACGTACGCCGCGGCCTGAAGGACTCGGCGAGCGCTGTCGGCCTGGCCGTTGGCACTCGCGGTCATTAGCAGAACAACGGCGGACAGGGCGACCGCCATGATCGGGAGGGAAAGGCAGCTTCTTACCGGCGGGACGCCGATGCTCCCCGTTACCGGCGGGACGCCGATGCTCCCCGTTACCGGCGAGACGCCGATGCTCCCCGATGATCGCATCACTCTTCCCCCTCCGGCTCGTGGCCATCGGCGCGAAAGACCTCGTGACCGCCGACGAATACCCGCTCGACCTGCGCATTAGGCGCCAGCGGATGATCGCTCCAGACGACGAGATCGGCTTGCAGACCACTCTCCAGCCGCCCGATCTCCTTGTCGACCCCCAGCAAACGTGCTGCCCCGCCGGTCATTGCGAGCAGAGCAGCGTTCGCATCCAGGCCGTATCCGACGGCCCGTGCCGCCCGCACAGCCAGTTGCGGCGAAGCGGTGGGCGAGTCCAGCCGGCCCGAGCCGAAGTAGACCTGCACGCCAGCCTTCTGCAAGATCGCCACATCATCCGGACGCGCGTAGCGCTCTGGACCGGCCAGGTAAGCCAGCGGCGTCGGCGGCTCCGACAGCACGACCGGCACTTGCATCCTGGCCAGACGAGCGGCCAGCAGATGGGCCCCCGTAGCGCCCTCGACGATCAAGGCCACGTTGTACTGCTCCGCCAGATCCAGGACGTTCGCGATCTCGGCGGGATCGTGCACTTCCACCCAGAGCCGCAATCCGCCGTCGAGCACCCGCAGCAGCATCTCGGCGTTGCGATCCTTGGCCGGCTCGGCGGGCTTCTTCAACTCATCCTTTTGCTCGTCCTTTTTATCGCCCTTAGCCTCCTCCGGGCTCTTCTGCTCGCCGGGTTTCTTGTCCCCGGCGGCCTGGTTCGTGGTCGGCTTTTCCTTGCCGGCCGCTTCCTTCTTGGCGCGCTCGGCCAGCTTTTCCTCGTATTCCTTGAGGCTGTCCGCATAGTCGTCCCAGGCCTCGCGGTACTCTTTGGCGAGCTGAAAGCGGCGGCGCAGGTCTTCGGCGATCCGCACGCGGGCCAGCGGTCCGGGCCGGCCATCCAGCCCGAGTCCGGCGCACAGGGCGACTTCCTTCTTGAGCACGAGGTCTGCGGAATCTCCGCGCGGGAGCAACCGGAGGACCGCGCCGACCCCGCCGACGCCGCTGCCGGTGCGGGCCGGCAAACACACCGCCGTCACGCCGTCGCGCCACGCGGCGCGAATGTCGTCCTCGGCATAGCGGTCAAAGGCATCTGCCGCTTGCGCGGTGGCGGCGTTGGCGCCGGACTGAAACCGCAGGCCGAGGGCACTGCCGGCGTCGATCAGTCCGGGCGTGACGTACTTGCCCTGCCCGGCGATCTTGCGGGCCAGGAAGGACGGCTTCACATCCTGACCGACTGCGGTGATCTTGCCGTCCCCGAACAGGACCGTGCCGTGCTCGATGGTCTGCCCCGTGCCCACCAGGAGCGTTGCGTCCTGGATCGCCACCGGGCGCATCTGCGCCCGCAGCGGCGGCGTCCCCAGCACTCCGCACGCGAGCACGGCTGCCAGCAAGCAACGAGACCGTCCACCGCGTCGGCGTGGGGCGGGAACGGTGTGCGGTAAGAACGTCATTATCGCGCTTGCCGGTCCGGTTGGTGCAGGTTGCTCCAGGCGACCGCCGCGGAGACAGCCTAATGTAGAGTCTGGCGTGGAAAAGTCAATTTGCGGACGCAGCGTGGAGACGGACGTGCGAGGGCACGATCGGGGCCTGGTGGTCCGGAGAAATAGGGACTGCCGCGACGTAGTGCCGGGGACCAGGCAACGGCGCGCTTTATGATTGATTCGCACATGTGCGGGGATTAGGATTGCACGTGTGGAGAAGTCGGAGCGACACGAGGGTGCAAGTGTCCATTCCTGCCACGATTCTCGTGTTCGGGACCGGTTTCGGTAAGACGCAGCAGAGGAGTTTCGGTCATGCGCTCTGAGAAAAAGCGTGCGCTGGTGTCGTGGGCTGTTCTCGGCCTAGCCTTGGGGAGTGCTGCAACCGAGGTGCTCGCCGCAGATCGGGGGCAGCGCAAATTCGTGGTCTTGCTGGCTGTCCCCGTCAAGTCCTACCCGGGCGGCTGGCCACCCAACCCGTCCGATCCCAATTCGCCCGCGTTGGCCAACCCGCACGGCGCCTGGCTGCAATTCTTTGACCGGACGGACCCCACGATCGACTCCTTCGCCGAGTATTGGAACGAGATTTCCTACGGCAACGTCAACGTGAGCGGTAACGTGGCCGGCTGGGCCGAGCTGCCCTGGCCGGCCTTGCCCCAGTACACCGGGTTCGGTGATCCGAACGACAGCGCTGACATGGCCACTCGTGTCCTGCCGTTCGTGAACCTGATAAACAAGCCGGGGGTTGACCCGAACGACCCGCGATTCGACAAGTTCGAGGGCGAGGACATTGACGACGATGGCACCACCGCCACGACGATGATCCTCATCGACTGGGACGGCGACACCCCCGGCCTGGGGATGGGCGTCGGCCCACCGACGGCGCCGCTTATCGATGGAGTCTGGACGCCCGGCGAGCGGTTCCTGGATCTCAACAACAACGGCGTGTACGACGCCCTGGTCGAGCCTTGGGTGGACGGCTGGGAAGATGCGACTACTCCGATGGGGTCTGACTGCGAGGGCGATGGCCTCACGGACGGAGATTTCTGCGACTACGACGGCGACGGCTCATGGGACTTTCCGGAGCCTTTCGAGGACTTCATGCGCATTTGGGTCGTGGACGCCCAAGGCACGGGGCAGTGGGTGCGGCTCGATCCGAGTGCCAATAATCCCAACACCGGTCCGGTGACTCAGCCGGGGTCGCAGGCGTGGGGGGAAGCGTACATCAAGCGCAATTACCCGGGCACGGACCAGGCGGGCAACAGCACCGCCGCCCTGCTGATCGCGCGCTGCGGGAACGGACGCTACGACCCGCCGGACTTCTGGGTCGAAAGCGGCAACACCTCGAAAATGGTCGAGGCCGGCAAAGTGCCCGGGAAGCGCACGCCGAACCCGAACGAGACGGATACCGATATTCTGCCGCAAAGGTATCAGGACTTTTCGGGGTGGGACTACGGCCTGTGGTGGGGCGTCTACTGGAACGACGTGTGCATCCGGGCCGGTGTGAATCCAACGGTCGTGCCGACCACGCCCCTATGGCCGGGCTACAGCGCTCCGCCGCCGGCCGCGTATCCCCTCGCGGACAACATTCCCAACATGGTGCCGTTTGATCCGAACGATCCCAACGACCCGAGCAGCCCGCTCCCGCCGAAGCCGTTTGAGCCTAATTGGGGCGGCTCGAATGCTCGGGCGGAGTGGCACGGCGGCAGCAACCCCACGTGCTCCCCTACGGACACCCCCCCCAACTGCATGCTCTTCGACATCGCGGCGATTCCGGGCGACGGCACTGTCGATCCGGCCTATATCAGCGGGAACCCGGTGGTGCGTCCGGATTGGATTCTGGTGGGCGGGGCCAACGTGGCCGCCTGGTACGACGGGCCGGCCGAATTCGAGGATCTGCCGTCCTCGATCTATCACAACACGGGGGGCAGCTTCTCCGGCATCACGGAGCGGCCATCGGGCCCTCCCGGTGAAAACGGCGGCGACGGACGCCTGGGCGAGGTGACTTCGACACGTACCAGCCAGACTTACGGCGAGGACATCGGCTGGGGCGACCCGAATGCCCCGTGGGCGCCCGACAACGTGATCCCGGCCGCCGGGCCCATGGCCCGACGGGTGCACGGGGCCAACGGGTACGACGGGGGGAACGTGCTGATGCTGGAATACGTGACCTGGATGAAGGACCAGTTGGATCCGGCCGACCTGACCACCGACCCGCTGCGACCCAGTGCCAGGACGCTGAAGCGGGACTTCAACCTGGATGGCCTGCTGGATCTGGGCGAGGTGCGGGACCCGAACACGGAGAACTACGCCATCGACCTGGACCCGTTAACCCGGAACGACGGCGGCGCCGACAGCAAGTATCCCTTTAACCGCCAGCGTTTGGTGGAGGACACGATCGCGGCCGTGGATGACACGGTCGATTTTGACGAGCTGGTAATGTATGGGGCCGGGAACACGGCCTACGTCCATTCGGCCGTACTCGTTCCGCAAGGCGTGGTGCCGCCGAACCTGGCGCCGGGCGGACGCGAGTTGTGGCAACTGCCCGCGCCCGGCATGGATCTGCCCATGTACGTGGCGGACGCGCCGCCCTACGACCCCATCTACTTCTTCTCCGACTGGGCAACGCCGATGGGTGGGGCGGGCGAGACGGGCGGCGGTGGGGGCGACTGGCTGCTGGGCACGATCACGCACGAGTGGCTGCACGTGTGGGAGGGCTATCCCGACCTGTACGACTACGACGTATACATCGGCGGCTTTGAGAACCACCCGGTTGCGGAGTGGGACATCATGGCCGCGGCCCGGATGCAGCACCCGTCGCCGTTCCTGAAGGAGGGCTTCCTGGGCAGCTTGGGGCTGGGCACGCTCCACGACCCGTGGATGGAGAGCACGGACCTCACGACGGTAATGAACATCGCCGAGGAGACCAACATTGAGTTGCTCGACTATGCGTTCCACCCGGTCGGCGCGGTCTACACCTACGACAACCCGAACAACGCGGGCGAGTCCTTCGATTTCTACCGGGTGACGTTCCAAGTTCCGCCGTATCCGCTGGTGAACTTCGAGCGCAACCTGTTGGGGCAGGGCGTGCTGGTGATGCACACCGACAAGGGGGTGGACTTCCCGGAGGGCTTCCCGCTGCACCAGCGTTTCGGGACGCGCTCGATGTACCTGATCGTGCAGGCGGACGGGCTGGACGAGCTCCAGAACAGCGTGGGTGCAGACATCAACGGCGATGGAGTTCTGGAATATGCCGACCCCGGTGATCCCTTCCCGGGCTCGGCGAATGTCACGCAGTGGAACGACACGACCTACCCGAACTCGCGCTGGTACGACGAAGTGCCCAGCGGCCTGGAGATTCGGAACATCGTCCAGTACCCGGACCGCTCGGTCGTCACCTTCTTCTGGAATCCCCGGGTCGTGCCGACCCTGTCTATCAAGCGGCCGCCCGGCCACGACGTGGTGAACGGCAAGTTCGTGCTCAATTACGAAGCGTTCGACTTCTGGGGCGGCACCACGATCGAGTTCTTCTATGACCGCGACGAGGAGGACCACGACGGCACCTCGCTCGGCTCGATCCCCAAGCAGATCCCGGGTGAGGTCGAGCAGACCTTCCTGGTGCCCATCAGCAGCCTGCCCGGCGACGGCGTGTACTACTTCTACGCGAAGCTCACGCCGGGCCCCGGAGTCGATGGCCACACCGAGCCGGCCTACTCCCCCCCGCGCGCCAACCTGCAGAATCACGGCCGCGGCGTGGTCCAGGGCGTCGCCGTCGATCTCAGCCAGTCCATGCTCGAAACCTGGACGCTCACCTGCATCGACAGCAACACCCCCAACGCCGAGCAGTGGGAGGTGAAAGGCTCCGTGTCCGGCGTGCACGCGCCCGCGACGACGGGCGTAGCGTACAACAACGGCCTGGTGCAGTTCACGCTGAACTACGCGGCGAGCGCGCTGACCGGCACAGCGGCGGCGAACGTCTCCGACGACGACGGGACGTTCCTGCTCACCGACCCCGGCGTCACGTTTGTGGCCGCGGAGCTGAAGGCGCACGACATGGTGCGCATTATCGGCGGCGGGGCCGACGTGCTGCCCGGCTTCTACGAGGTCGCGTCGGTCTATGACCACAACACGCTGGTTCTGGTATCCGATCCGGGGACGACGCACGGCGCGGGCGGGCTGCAGTACCGCCTATACCCCTTCGCGCCGGGCGGGACGCTGCCCGACAACAACCCCCGCCCGGACCGGTTCCAGTTCATGACCACGGGTAAGACGGCGTACAGTCTGCCGGTGACGTTCCTGCACGGGGACGTCGTGCTGAGCGTGCTGGCCTTGCTGGACGTGTCGTACCCGGATGACGCGACTAATCCGGATCACCTGGTCCCGCTGCGCGTGCGGTTCGACGCGTCCGGGTCCTTGGACGAGCAGGGCGCCCTCAACCCGAACCTGACCTATGACTGGGATTTCGGCGACGGCACGGTCTGGCCCGACCTGGGCCCGATCGTCGAGATCACCTACGTCGTGCCATTCCCCTTGGGCGCGACGGTGACGCTGACGGTGACGAACCCGGCGACCGGTGCGAGCGGGACGGCCACGGCCCTGATCATCGTGAACGACGTGGACACGGACGGGGATAGCATTCCCGACCGGCAGGATAACTGCCCGCAGGTCCCCAACCTGGATCAGACGGACACGGACGGCGACGGCGTCGGCGACGTCTGCGACAACTGCCCCACGGTCGCGAACGCGAGCCAAGTGGACACGGACGGGGACGGTTTCGGGGACGCCTGCGACAACTGCCCGGCGGTGGCCAACCCGGACCAGACGGACACCGACGGCGACGAGCTCGGCGACCTGTGCGACAACTGTCCGATGGTCGCGAACCCGGATCAGGCCGACGGGGACGGCGACGGGATTGGCGACGCCTGTGACCCTGACCACGACAACGACGGCTGGCCCAACGCCACCGACAACTGCCCGCTCGTGTACAACCCCAATCAGTTGAACCGCGACAGCGACAGCCACGGCGACCTCTGCGACAACTGTCCCACCGTCGCCAACGAGGACCAGGCCGACGCGGACCACGACGGGATCGGCGACGCGTGTGACAATTGTCCGGACGTGGTGAATGTGAACCAGGCGGACGCCGACCACGATGGGGTCGGCGACGCGTGTGACAACTGTCCCAGCGTGGCCAACGTGAACCAGGCGGACGCCGACCACGACGGGATCGGCGATGCCTGTGACAACTGTCCCAGCGTCGCCAGTCTGAATCACGCGGACGCCGACGGCGACGGTCTGGGGGATGCCTGTGACAACTGCCCCAGCGTGGCGAATCCGGCGCAGGCGGACGCGGACGGCGACGGCGACGGCGACGCGTGCGACAACTGCCGGACGGTATCCAATCCCGCGCAGCAGGACACGGATGGCGACGGGCTGGGCAATGCCTGCGACAACTGCCCGACCATCACCAACCCGGACCAGGCCGACACCGATGGCGACCACATCGGGGACGCCTGCGACAACTGTCCGACGGTCGTCAATCCCGCGCAACAGGACACGGACGGCGACGGTTTCGGCGACGTGTGCGACAACTGTCCGAATGTGGCCAACCCCGACCAGGGGGAGGTCTGCTCGCCCGGGTCGCCCGATCCGGCCAATGGTGCCACGGGCGTGTCGGTCGACCAGGACCTCTCGTGGAGCCCGATGCCCGACGCAACGCTCTATGACGTGTATTTCGGCACGAGCGGTACGCCGCCGCTGGTCGGCACGACGGACGGGTCGGTGTGGACGCTGACTCCGCTGGAGTACGGCACGCCGTACTACTGGAAGGTCGTAGCCCACAGCGGGTCGACCGAGTACGCGGGCCTGCGCTGGTCGTTCACGACCGAGACCGCGCCCCCGGCCGTGCCCGGGGAGCCCAGCGGGCCCGCGCCGGCGGACGGCGGCGTGAACGTGCCGCTCAGCGTGCAGCTCGACTGGGCGGACGCCGCCGGAGCGGCCAGCTACGACGTGTTCCTGGGCACCGGCGCCGCGCTGGCGCAAATGGCGTTCCAGGGCCACACCGCCACCAGCGACTGGACCCCTATCGGCTTGGTGGCCGGCACGACCTACTATTGGCGCGTGGTGGCCAAGAACAGCGTGGGCGCCGCGACGCCCGGCCCGGTGTGGTCCTTTACCACCGCCGGGGCCGGCGACAACTGTCCTGACGACCCGAACAAGACGGCGCCGGGCGTGTGCGGCTGTGGAACGCCGGACGTGGATACCGACGGCGATGGGGTCATGGACTGCAACGACGCCTGCCCGGACGACGCACAGAAGACCGAGCCCGGCGACTGCGGCTGCGGGACGCCGGACCTCGATACCGATGGCGACGCCGTGATGGACTGCGTGGACAACTGCCCCGATGTGGCCAATGCCGACCAGGCGGATACGGATGGCGATGGCACTGGGGACGCGTGCCAGGGGGAAGTGGCCCCCCGGCCGGGCCCGTCCGCCGTCTTGTGTCCGACGACGGGCGCGGGCCTCCTGGGTGTCATGCTGCTCGGGTTGTGGATCGCGCGGGCGCGCGAGCCGCGCAGCCGTTCTCAGTAGTGCAAAGCTCCGCTTTGCCGCGTTGTCGGGCGCGCGAGCCGCGTAGCCGTTCTCAGTAGTGCAAAGCTCCGCTTTGCCGCGTTGTCGGGCGCGCGAGCCGCGCAGCCGTTCTCAGTAGTGCAAAGCTCCGCTTTGCCGCGTTGTGGGGCGTGAGCCGCGTAGCCTGCGGAAGAGGCGTTAGCAGGTTTTTACGGGCTTGAGCAGCCGGATGAAGCCCGCGGGCTGCCCGGGCCGTTTGTCCGCGGCGGACGGCACTGCCCATTGAGTCGAAGGGGCCTCGTGCGGTACCATGAGGTCGACAAAAGTGCGCTTTAGGAGGCGGGGGCCTTCGTGGTAGGGCCTGGCTGTCCCCCGCGGCGGATCACAAGGCCCCGGTTGAGCCCCCCCGCAGGTCAGTAAGAGGAGTATGCCATGAGAAGGCGCGTGTCCGGTGGGCGATCGGCGGGGAGCATCGGCGTCTCGCCGGTAACGGTGAGCATCGGCGTCCCGCCGGTAACGGTGAGCATCGGCGTCCCGCCGGTATCTTGGAGTGTGCTTGCCTTCGCGCTGGCACTGTTGGGGAGTGTCGGCACAGCCTGGGCCCAGCTCACCGACGCCGATATCGCTGCGCTGCGCGAGCGCGGCGAGCGCGAGGGGTGGACTTTCACCGTCGGCCAGAACGAGGCCACCCAACGTCCGTTGGAGCAGTTGTGCGGGTTGGTTGAGCCGCCGGACTGGAAGCAGAGCGCCAGTTTCGACGCGCTCCCCGCCCGGCGTGACCTGCCCACCTCGTGGGACTGGCGCAGCATCCCCGACTTCCCGGCCGTTCGGAACCAGTTGTGGTGTGGAAGCTGCTGGGCGTTCAGTGCGATCGGGGCGATGGAATGTGCCCTGGCCCGTGAGGGCGGCATCAGCGCGGACCTTTCCGAGCAATGGCTGGTGAGCTGCACGGGGGCCGGCAGTTGCGGCGGCGGCTGGCACACCGAGGCGTTCAACTACCTGAAGTGCAACGGGGAGCAAGACCCCTGCGGCGCCGGCGGGGCGGTCCTGGAAACGAGCTTCCCCTATGTCGCGTGGGATGTCCCGTGCGGGTGCCCGTACACGCATCCGTATTGCCTGGACTCCTGGTTCGTCGTGGGGTCGGTCGACGGGGTGGCTTCCGTCGACCAGATCAAGCAGGCGATTTACGACCATGGTCCGGTGGCGGTGTGCGTGTACGTCAACGACGCATTTGGGGCCTACACCGGCGGCGTCTTCAACGCGTGCGAATCGTTTTGGATCAACCATGCCATCGTTCTGGTGGGCTGGGACGACAACCAGGGACCCGAGGGCGTCTGGATCCTGCGTAACTCCTGGGGCCCGGGTTGGGGCGAGAACGGCTACATGCGCATTGCCTACGGCTGCTGCCGAGTTGGGTATGCGACCGCCTACGTGAACTACCTCCCCCCGGACTGCAACCTCAACGGCATCCCGGACCGCCAGGACATCGTCGACGAAACCAGCCTCGACTGTAACGGCAACGTGATTCCAGACGAATGCGAGCCCGGCGGCACGAGCGACTGCAACGCCAACGGGGTCAGTGACCTGTGCGACCTGTTCCGCGGCACGAGCGCGGACTGCAATGCCAACGGCATCCCGGATGAGTGCGACATCGCGCTGGGGACGGTCACGGACTGCGACGCGGACGGCGTCCCGGATGTGTGCCAGACGCAAGTACTGTGCAGGCTCGATGACGGCTTACTGGACAACGGCTGGGGCCCCCTCGAAGACGACCTGATCTGGCTGAATCAGTTCCAGGTCCAGCCGGGAGTGGACTCGGTCTTCGCGATCGAAATCGCGTGGGGTTGGGTGCCTGAGGGCGTGCCGGCAACGCTGGCCCTGTGGCGCGACCCGAACGGCGACGGCAACCCGGAAGATGCACAGCTACTGTGGAAGTCCAGTGCGCCGGTACCGATCGCCGATCCCCAGACGGACATCTTCCAGTCCGTCTCCGTGCCGGACGTCCATGTGGGCAGCCCGGGCGATGTGTTTTTCGCGGGCGCCTACGTGTCGCTGGCCTCGGTCTCCGACCCGTGGGAGCGCTACCCGGCGGCGTTCGACTATTCCGTTGCTGACGGAGCGAGCTGGATCGCGGAGGGGCCCAACCTGGAGGATCTATCAGCCAACGACCTGTTCCCGCTGCACGACTGGATCGACGGCGTCTTCATGATCCGGGTCCAGTGTCGGCGGCTGGACTGCAATGCCAACGGCGTACTGGATTCCTGCGATGTCGCCGCGGCCACGAGTCCCGACGTCAACAGCAACGGCGTGCCGGATGAGTGCGAATCGGATTGCAACAGCAACGGCGTTCCGGACGATGCGGACATTACTCAGGGCACGAGCGGCGACTGCAACGCCAATGGTGTGCCCGACGAGTGTGAGACGGACCAGGGCGTGACCATTGCCGCCCAGCCCGCCGCGGTCAGCGTCTGCGAGGGCGAGGCGGCGACTCTTACGGTCGGTGCAAGCGGCGCCGGCATCTTGCGATACCAGTGGCGCAAGGCCCTGGTTCCGATCGACGGGGCAACGCAGAACACGTTCACGATCCCGGCGGTTGCGCCGAGCGACGCGGGCGAGTACGACGTGATCGTCAGCAGCTCGTGTACCTCGGAGCTTTATCCGGCCGTGACCAGCACAACGGCGACGTTGACGGTAGCGCACCTGCTCGTCGTAACGCCGCCCGAGGACCAGTCGGTTCTCGTCGGGGGCATCGCCACCTTTGGTGCCTCCGTCGCGGGAGCGCAGTCGCCGACGTACCAGTGGCGGAAGAACGGCGAACCGATCGCGCGCGCCGTGCTGCCGAGCTACACGATTCCATCAGCGGCCCTTGACGACGCCGGCGAGTACGACGTGGTCGTGGGCGGGTGCGGCTCGGTCACCAGTGAACCGGCCACGCTGACTGTGGGGCTGGCCCGGCCTGAATTGCCCTCTCCGCAGAACGGAGCCACCGACGTGCCGCTCACTGTCCGGTTGCGGTGGCAGGCCGTTCCGGGAGCTGACCGGTACGACGTCTACCTCGGAACCAGCGCTGCGACGCGGCTGGCGGGCAGCACCGCGGCAACCTCTTGGTCGCCGGACCGGCTCGCTTACGGTACGAAGTACTTTTGGAAGGTGGTTGCCCACGGCGGCAGCGCGGCTGCCGAGGGCCTCGTCTGGTGGTTCATGACGGAGCCCGCGCCGGTGCCCCTGCCGGGCGAGCCGTCGTCGCCATTTCCGGCGGACGGCGCATCCGGCGTGCCGGGCAGCGTCGAGCTGCTATGGGGAAAGGCCGCCGGGGCGCTGCGCTACGAAGTGCTGCTGGGCGAAGACACCGCCCTGGCGGATGGCCGGCTTCAGAGCAACACCGAGCTGTGCCGGTGCCCCCTGGCCGACCTGAAGCCCGGCGCGACCTACTATTGGCAGATCATCGCTAAGAACGACGGGGGGCGTACGGCCGGGCCCATCTGGTCGTTCGCCACCGAGCCGGACACTTCGCCCACGGACAGTAACGAACCGGCGCCAAGCGAGCCCAACTCGCCGACGGACGCTAATTCGCCGAGCGACACGGGCGACAACGCTCCCGCCGATGCGAACACTCCTGACAGCGGACTCTCGACCCCCGGGCCATCTGCGGTGCTCTGCCCGGCCAGTAGTACGGCACTGGTCTTGGTCACCTGGCTGGGTTTGCGCGGAGCGCACCGCCACGAAACCCGCATCCGACGGCGCCGCTGACGCATCCGCAGCGCGCGCGACGGGTGGCGCGGGTAATCGGCCGCGGCCTGCGGGCAAGCCGCAAGCTAGCGGGTATGCCACCGGGTGAGACGCCCCTGGCGATCGGCCAGCCAGATCAGGTTCCAGTCGTCGCCAATCTGCCGCACGTCGAGCTCGACGACGGAGCGCATGTTGGCCCGGTTCTCCTCGGGCGTTTTCGTGACGGTCGCACAGCCGGCTGACAAGGCTGCGCCGGCAAGCAGTCCGAGCAAGAGCCACATCCGCATGCTGCACCTCTTGAGGTCAGACTCACTCAAGCCAGCCGCTAGTGTCGGCGCGACCGCCGGCGCTGTCAACCTGGAATCGGGCCGCGCCGCTGGACGACTGGCCTGTCGGCGACATCAGGGTCGTGCACTTTGCTCAAACGCGGCCAGACGCTGCGCCTCGTCCCAGCGCACACGCACACGGCGCTGCCGGCGATCGAGATGGTCCATATCAACCCAGCACGCGCCGGCGGGGATAGCGTCGGTAACGCGATCCGCCCATTCCAGCGCCGTTACGGCGTCCGGCTCGGCGATGATTTCGTCAAGCCCTAACGACAGCAGCTCGGCGGGACCGTGAAGTCGATAAGCGTCTATGTGATAGAGCTTTAGACGGCCGCGGTACTCACGGATCAGGACGAACGTTGGGCTGACGACCGGCTCGTCGTCAAGCACACCGAGCCCGGCCGCGATGCCCTTCACGAGGTGCGTCTTGCCGGCGCCCAACGGGCCGGTGAGGGCCAGGAAGTCGCCGCCCCGGAGCACTTGCCCCAGCGCCTGTCCAAGGGCGAATGTCTCCTGGGGGCTCTTCGTGACCCACTGACAGACCGGCGTCATCGGAAGTGTTCCCACCCGCGGATCGCGATCGGCTCCCGCTGGCCGCCGCTGGTTGCGAGCCAGAGCCCGTCCTCGCCGACCATCGTCCCCAGCGGGAGAAGTTGGAGCCGCTCACATTCGTCTGCGGGGGCGTCCGCGGGCAGAACGACGATCAGCTCGAAGTCCTCGCCATCCTGCAACGCGTGGTCCCGCGGTGTACGCCGGTCTTGCGTCGAAAGCCGATCGGCGTCCGGGTGAATGACGGCGTCGAGGGCCTTCTCTTCCAGCACGGCGCCGCAGCCGGAGGCTTCCAGGATCCGGGCCAAGTCAAGGGCCAGGCCATCGCTGATGTCGATCATCGCGTGCGGGGCCAGGCGACGGTTGATCTGGAGCGCGGTCGCGATGCGCGGCTCGAACGTCATGTGCCGGCCGAGGAGTGAGCCGCCCACACGGCCGGTCAGCCAGATGCGGTCCCCGGGACGGGCGCCGTCGCGGCCGACGGGACGGCCGCCGGGTTCGCAGCGGGCCGCGATGCAGATACTCACCACCGTCGGGGCGTCCCAACTGTTGGTATCGCCGCCGACGATCGGGCATTGGAAGGTCAGCCCGTACTCGTGCGCGCCGTGCACCAAATCCAGGGCGTCGTCCATCGAAAGTGAATTCCGCAGGGCAACGGCGCACAGGGCGGCGACCGGCACCGTGGCCATCGCGGCACAATCGCTCAGATTCACCGCCATCGCCTTGCGCCCAATAGCCCGCCACGGATGCCGGGTGGAGTCAAAGTCCACGCCGTCCATGAGCATGTCCACCGTCCACAGCAGCGGCGGCGGCGTGGCGTCCAGCAGGCTCATGTCGTCGCCGAAACCGATCAGCGTGGTGCCGTGCGCGCTGCCGGGGCTGAGCAAATCGCGCAGGCGACGGACCAGCTCAAGCTCGCCGCGTGCCGGGGAATTGGGGTTGCTCGTCATGGCCTTGATCCGGTGCCCATCCAGGCCGGCACATTGTAGCCGCGCGCAGCTACGCTGTGTGGCAGATCGGCGCCCGATGCTTGGCCCCGCTCATCAGTGCTGGCCGGTCAGTAGCGCCACGAACGGGTTGATATCTTGGAAGTTCACCGCACCGTCGGCGTTGATGTCGCCGTTGAGCAGCGGGCAAGCGGGGTACGCGGTGGCCCAGGCGAGCGGGTCCGCCAGCAGCAGCACGAACGGGTTAATATCGCCAAAGTCAAGCGCAAAGTCGCAATTCACGTCGCCCAGCGGGTACGCCGGCGCGTCGGGCTTGCCCCAGAACTCGACATCATCGATGTTCCAGCCGGAGTAGGCAGCCGCGTATTGTTGATTGACACTGTGGCCCCAGCGGACGTAGACGCCAGCTTGGTGATCGGCGACCGCGTGGATGTCGTAGCTTCGCAGGCCCCATTCGTGCTGCGCAATTTCCTCGGTACCGTTGATCCAAAGCTGCGTCCAGTTGGCGCCGTCGTTGGACACCTCAATCATCGCGGACACGTACGGCTGGTAATCCGTGTTCAACCAACGCTGAAACCTCAGCACGCTGTCCGTCGCGTTGGCCAGGTCGACCGGGCCGGCGGTCAGCCAGTATGGCCCGCCGATGGCGGTCGAGTAGTTCCCATTCAGGTTGACGCCAAAGACGTTTATGCCTGTAGCACCGCTGGTCGGATCGGGATACCCGTGGGATGCGCCGCCCTGGCCGGTCGGCTGCCCGAACGCCCATTGACCCGCGACGGTCCAACCCGGGTTCGTGTCCAGGTTGAAAGAGTATTGGAGAATGGCGACGCCGACGGTCAGTCTCACCGGACGCGTCGTGTCCCCCTCGTGATCGGTCAGGTTTGTAAAGACCAGGGTGTCTGTGTGCACGCCGGCGGGCATGGCACCCGCGAGGGCGTTGAGGGCTACGGTGACGACGACGCTGCTTTGGGGCGGAACCGTCCCGGTCGCGCTGGTGATCGTCAGCCAGTCCGCCGTCTTGGTCACCGTGTAGTTGAGCGGGGTGTCATTCTGGTTCGTAAGCAAGTAATCCACGCTGGGCGGCGTGAACGGGCCGCCCGGCTGGCCTTCGGGCGTGAACCCGGTCGCAGGCGTGGTCCAGAGCCCTTGCGCCGGCACCTGCGGTCCATCCAGCGGCAAGGCCGGGTCGCCCAGCAGGTTGTACATCTCGAAGTGGTCGCGCGTCGTGACGGTAGGACCGTAGTGTTCCAGCAAGCGCAGCTTGGTGTCGTTGATAACCGGTCCCGCCTCGGGAACGACGTCGTCGTTCGGATCGTAGATGCTATCGAAAAGCTTCTTCTCGAGGATGTCCATGTAGTCGAAGGTGGTCAGGATGGACGCGCCCCAGGCGGCGACCGCGCCCTTGTTGGCAGCGCGCAGCCAAGTCTCCAGGAAGCACTCCTCCACCGAGAAATCGCCGGTCAGGGCTGTGAAGCTGCCAACGAACGCGTACAGGTTCTGATTGGCCAGATTGTTCACATCGTCCTGGTCGAAGTGCGGCCCGTCAGCCCACTGGGTGGGATCTCCATACCCCGCGTAAATGCCGAAGAGGCGCCCGTTGTTGAACGCATCGTGAACCTGCTGCGTGGTCGCGCCGTAGGTGTGGCAATACAACTTGTCGGCTGCCACGCCGCTCGGAGTCATGTAGTTGTCGATGACCCAGTTATGCGTGCCCTCGGTGCTTTGCCAGTAGTTCTCGGAGGCCATGAATACGGCCCGCATCGGGTAGTTGGGGTCGGCCAGCGGCCCCGTCTCGTAGTACAGTGTCTTGTCCACAATGTTGGCCAGTTGCGTGTCATTGCGCACGGGGAAGCGGCCGATCGCAATGTCGGGGTACCAGTCGTAGGGCCCGTTCATGCATGCGTAGTACAGATCGGTCGGCGCGTGGTTGTAGACACCGATCCAGCACGGGATCGTATCCGTGTCGCCGACCAGCAGGATGTACGCGGGCGCGTCGGGGCCGCCCCACAGACCCATGATGTAGCTCTTGATCTGATATTTGGTCATGTCATCCGCGAGGACGTGGGTCGATACCGTGTACCCTTGGCTCACCTTCGCGTCCGCGAAGCTGGCAATCGCACTTTCATACCGGCTCGGCACGAGGATCAGGTAGTTCCCGTCGCCGCGCAGCCCCCGCGGCGGGAGAAGGTCAGGATTCAGCACGATGCTCCGTAATCCGGGCAAAGGCGAGAGCGTGCTGGGCACGTGGCCCCGACCGACGAAATCGACGCGCACGACGATGTGCGGATAAACGGAGACGCGTTGCTGCCACGGATTGTAAGCCAGCGGGCGGACTTCCAGCAGGCAGAGCCGCTGCCCGCGGACGATCCCGAGCTCCTCGATCACGGCCCGCTCCGCCGGCAGTGCGGCGTCGAGCGCGTACGCCGACGCGTCGTACTGGAATTGCGCGTTTTCGACCGCCCCCGGCGTGATGGGGATTGGCGGCTGCATCGGCAGAAGCTGGAGCGGCGTTCCCAGCGCGGCGGCATCGATCACGATGGCCGGATCGGCATCGTACGAAACCGCCAGATCGGCGTCCACCGGCGCGATAAACAGCCGACGGACGACAGGGATCCCCGGCGCGCCGATTGCGCCAGCCATCGGAGCGTCCGGCCACGCAAGCTCGACAAACCTGCCGGTTTGATTGACGACCGCCTTCGCGCTGAGTCCCGGCGTGCTCACGGTCGCTTTGAACCCCGCCAGCCCACCGCTGAGCACGCCAACGGCCGGGGATGCGGGCATGCCAACCGGATCGAGAATACTGACACCGCGGGCGTCCCACGACAGCCAAGGCTGAGCGGCGTAGCCGACCGACGCGCCGCGGGTCAATACGGACAACACTGCTCCAATAACGGCGAGACTCCGCACCCGGTCCATGCGATTCCCTCAACAAGACGCCATGATGTGGGCACACCCACGAGCCGACCCAATGCTCCCTCTCCCACGCCTAACTGCATCATACAGTCGCCAGTTGGGGCGCGTCAACCGTTCAGCAGGCTTGGTGACGTATCCTGCCGTGCGTAATGGGCTGCCCGGACCGCGTATTCGATTGCTAAACGCCCATCCGGCGGAATATCATATTGCGGATAAGGAGTTGCGCCGCGGGGGCGCGCAAGCCGGACTGGTGCCTGAGCATGAAAAGCACGTTTCCGATCGTGGCCTCTGTGGCGGCCCTGGTGCTGAGCCTGCAATTCGTGGCGGTCGCCCGCGCGGACATCGAGGGCCGCTACCGCATCGACCTGATGAACGGCCAATACGTCGAGGGGGACGTCAAGGAGTTGCCGGACGGCTCCTACGAGGTCCGGACCAAGCATGGGGTGGTGGTCACGATCAAGAAGAGCGAAGTCCGCGGGATTCGGCCGCTGGAAGAGGCCGCGGCGCCGGGCACGCCGCTGGCGGCGGGTGGGAAACCGGGGCCTGCGACCCTACGGCGTGAGATCTCCGATGCGGAGATCGAGCAGATCCTGGCGGGCATCGTTGCCCGGCCGGACGAGTCGCTGGTCGGTGCCGATCGCGACGAGATGCTGGCCGACCTGCCGGCCGACGAGCAGTCGCTGGCCGACATGAAGCGACTCGCCGGGCCGGAATGCAAGGTGCTCCTGAAGCCGCACTTCGTGATGGTCTACACGTCGAGCAACGAGCAAGCCCAGAAGCTGGGCTCGCGCCTGGAATCCATCTACCGCTGGAAGATCCAGTTCATGCGTATGCTGAGCCTGCCCGTCCAGCGCCCGGAATCCAAGCTGGAGATCTATTACTTCGGAGCCCACAAGGAATTCATGGCTCTGTCCGGGGCCCCGCTGGGCGTCGCCGGCTTTTACCGGCCGGACGATCGGCGCTCGTATTTCTTCGATTTCGAGACGCATCCGTTCATCGCCGGGGCGGTGGAGCGGGCCAAGGACCCGAATACGCCGTGGAAGGAGCGCCAACTGCTGCGGAACCGGATCGCGCGCTACTGCGAAAACCAGAACCTGGAGGTCATTCAGCACGAGGCCGGGCACCACATCGACTTCAACATCGGGCTTTTCCCCAACAACGGCCTGACCCGCAAGGCCAGCGTCCCGCTGTGGTTGGTCGAAGGCACCACGCAAATGTTCGAGGTGCCGCCCTCGACCGCCGGGGCCAGCCTGGGTGTCATGAATCACGCGCGTCTCAATGAGCTGCGCACCGTTTGGGGGCACCATCCACTCTCGGTGGCCGAATGGAAGCGGTTCATCATCGACAACGGGATGTGGCGCCGCCCCCCCAAGGGCGGCGAGGCCAGTTCCTACTGCCTCGGCTGGGCCCTGGTTTACTACTTGTGGAAAGAGCATCGCGCCGGCTATGGGAAGTATTGCCGGACAGTCTACGACCGCGAAGAAGACGTGGAGCTGTCTAACTCGGATCGGGAAAAGGAATTCGAGGACATCTTTGGCCGCGTTGACGAGGCGTGGGTCAAGGATTTCTACGGTTTTCTCGACAAGCTGCAACTGAAAAGGTCCCTCCTGCCGCCGGGCCAAAGGGAACAGCCGGCCGAACGCGATTCGGACCGCGGTCGCGGCGGCAAAGGGGGCGGGCGCACCCGGCAGTGAGCGGCGCGCTGGGGACTGCCGGCTGGCCAGGCGTTCCGGCCTGCGTGTTGTGGCTTGCCTGGCTGGCCAGCCCGCAAATCGTGCTCGCCGCGGAGGATGACTGGGCCGCTCCGCTGGCGATCCAGGGAAAGTCCGTCCAGGAGATGCTGTGCGCGGCCGGGCACGGGGCTGCCGCGCAGGAGTCGGCACACTTCCTCGTTGTCCGGACCGCCGGCGTTGGACCGGCCGACGAGTTGACCCGCCGCCTGGAGCTTGTCTATCAGGCGCATGTGCAATTCATCAGCGAGCTCCGGGTGCCCGCCCATCCGCCCCGCTACAAGCTCGAGGTCTACTTCTTCGCCACCTACGAGGAGTTCAAGACGCACCTGGCGGCGCTGGGCGAGCCGCGGGCCGATCTGCTGGGCGGCTACGAGCCGGCGACGAAGCGCGCCGCGTTTTTCGACTTCGACACCTATCCGTCACTGGCTGCGGTCCGCGCCGCGGTCAGGCAGGCCGAGCCGGGCCAGCGGGACAAGCTGCGGGCCAGGTTGCAGCGGCGACAGGAAGTGCTGCTGACCAGCGTGATCCAGCATGAAGCCGCCCACCAAATCCAGCACAACGTGGGGCTTTTCCCCGCCCCGGAGCGCGCCCCGACCTGGCTTACGGAGGGTTTGGCCATGCTGCTCGAGGCGCCCGTTGAGACGCCCGACTCACGACCGCCTCTGAACAGTTACCGCCTGTTCGAATTCCGGAAGCTCTACGGCGACGGCAGGCAGACGCTCGGCGACGTGCGGCGATTGCTGGTGGACGATGACGCCTGGTGCGGCGGCAAGTGCTATCCGCTCGCCTGGGCGATCGTGCGTTACCTGCGCGACGAACGGCCGGCCGGCTTTGTGAAGCTGCTGCGCCGGGCTGCGGAGGGAGAGCTGCCGCGCGGCACAGCGGAGCGCGGCGCGGTATTGGACGAGCTGTTCGGTCCGGTGAACGAGACCTGGATCGACCGGTTCTATAGCGCGACGATGCAGCTCCCGCTCGATACGTCGGCCTTTGCGGAGTGACATCGATTCGGGGTGCCGCGCCAGGGTGTTCAACGGGCCGCTGCGGCGCAATAATGGCGCGGTGATCCGAGACATGCGGTTGCGCACGACGGCTCTTGTATCGCCGCAGTGGCGCTGGCGGCGGCGGCGCTACGTGCGGACCACGCGCCGGCCGTTGCAGAGCCTGCTTTTCCTGGTCCCCTGGGTGCTCGCGCACGAGATCGGCGTGCGCTGGACTTCTGACGGGCAGCACGCACCGGGCGACTTGCTGGCGTATGGCGTGATCGAAAACCTGCTGGGCTGGTTTGGCTTCGTGGGTTCCTGGCTGCCGCCGGTGGTCTTGGTGGCGTCGCTGTTGATCTGGCACCGCCGGTGTGGCGAGCGCTGGCACGTCCGCTGGGCCGTGCTGCCGGTGATGCTCGTGGAAAGCCTGGCCCTGGCAATTCCGCTGTTGGCGTTGAGCGCGCTGTTTGAAGCCCCGCCGCGCGCGCGGTGGTTGGACGCGCTCGGCGCCGGGCTGTACGAGGAGCTCGTCTTTCGCCTGTTGCTGATCAGCGGGCTCACTTGGCTGCTGGTCGAGGTGTTCCGGCTCCGCCGTCCGCCGGCGCTGGGGCTGGCGGTCGCGCTGTCCGCCCTCATCTTCGCGCTGTGTCACTTCGAGCCGCTGGGCTCCGAGTGGCTGGCCTGGAAGCCCTTCTGGTTTCGAGTCGCGGCGGGGCTCTATCTGGCGGCGCTCTTCCTCGGACGGGGTTTCGGTATCTCCAGCGGGTGCCACGTGGCGTACAATATTCTACTGATGTGGCTGCGCCCGTAGGGCGCGCTGCGCGAGCCCGGAACGCCCCACCCCAAGGGTCGAGATGAGCAGGACACGCAAGCCCAGGCGCGAGTCTCCCCCGGTGGTGGGCTTCGTCGCGCTCGGCTGTGCCAAGAATCTCGTGGATTCCGAGCGGATGCTCGGCCAGATCACCGAGTCGGGGGCCATCCTGAGCGACGAGTCGGCGGCGGACACGATCGTTGTCAATACCTGCGGCTTTCTGGGCTCGTCGCGACAGGAGGCGCTGGAAATCCTCCGCGGGCTGGCGGAGCGCAAGCGGCGCGGCGAGCTGCGCCGGCTCGTCGTGGTGGGCTGCCTCGTGCAACGCGATGGCGAGGGGCTACGCGACGCGATCCCGGAGATCGACGCCTTGGTGGGCGTGAACAATCGCGCGGATGTGGTCCGGGCCGTGTGGAGCCGCAGCCGCGGTCCAAGACCAGGCCTGTATCTCGGCGGCTATCTCCCGCAACCCTGGTCGGATCAGGGCCGCCTGCGCCTGACGCCGGCGCACTATGCCTACGTGCGGATCAGCGAGGGCTGTGACCAGAAGTGCACGTTCTGCACGATTCCGGCGATTCGCGGGCCGCTGCACTGCAAGACGCCCGACGCGCTGGCCGCCGAATGCCAGGAAATGATCGCGGACGGGGGCCGCGAGCTGATCCTGATCGGGCAGGACACGACCAGCTACGGCGCAGACATTGGCTACGAGCCCGGCTTGGCGGGGCTGCTGCGGCACCTGGACCGGGCCTGCGACGGCGCCCGCTGGCTGCGGCTGATGTACGCCTATCCGTCCGTTTTCAGCGACGCGATGATCGACGCGATTGCCGAGTGTGGCCGCGTGGTGAAGTACGTTGACCTGCCGCTCCAGCACATCAACGACCGGATGTTGCGGGCGATGGGGCGGCGCGTGACGCGGCAGCAGACCGAGGCGCTGCTGGCCAGACTCCGCCAGCGGATTCCGGGGCTCGCCATTCGTACCACGTTCATGGTCGGCTTTCCCGGCGAGACCGCGGCGGAGTTCGATGAGCTGCTGCGGTTCGTGCAGGACTTCCGCTTCGAGGCGGTCGGGGCTTTCCCCTATTCGCGTGAGCCGCAGACGCCGGCGGAGCGCATGGCGGACCAGCTCGACGAGGCCGTGAAAAAGGAGCGCTACGACCGCCTGATGCAGGTTCAGCAAGAGGTCGCCTTTGCCGCCGCTCGGCGGCGCGTCGGTCAGCGTTTCGACGTGGTGGTGGACGAGTGCTCGGAGGCGCGCTGCACCGCGCGCCATGCCGGCCAGGCGCCCGAGGCGGATTCCGTGTGCTTCTTGCCCGGCGCTCGTGGCGAGCCCGGCGAGTTGCTCACCGTGCGTTGCACGGACACAGACGGCTACGACCTGGTGGTCCAGCCGGAGTCGGTGCGGTTGCCGGTGACGTCCCCGGACAGCCGGTAGTGGCCAGGCTCCGTCTCGCCACGGCGAGTCGCCCGTGGCGTCCCGGCCGGCGTGATTCCCAGGGGACGAGCGAAGGTGATCAAGATGATCATGTTTGCGCACCCCCCTCTTGATCACCTTCGGCGGGTTGCGTGGCAACCGCGGTTTTATCTGACATTGTCCGACCCGCTGGATCATCTTGGTTATCGGGGACGTTGAAGTTCTCAGTCATCAGCACGAAGGGAGTATTACGCGCGGAGTGACGAAGGCACGCAGGGACGGAGGGAATGGGGGCGTGGGGCGGAGAATGGTGGAGAGTGGCGGGTGGCGAGTTGGCGGGCTGGTGCGAGACGGTGCGAGAAGGGATTCTCGCACCAGCAGGACGGAGGGCAGGGGGAGCCGCAGATTGCCCGGATGACGCAGATAAGCGAAGCTGGTTTCGACATCCAGCCCGGCGCCGACCCGATTGTGCCGATCATGCTGTACAACGCGAAGCTGAGCCAGGACATCGTCTTCCCTAGCGGCCCCGGCGGGCGTCGGGAACGTGGTACCCCGTGTGCCACGGACGCGTTAGAATACAATCAGAATGGACGCCTTGCTCCGGATCAAGCGGCTCGTGTTACGCGGCGACGTCCGTTTCACCGAGAAGGCCCGGGACGAGATGGACCGGGACGGGTTGAGGACCAGCGACGTAATCGAGTCGATCGTCAACGCGCAGACCATCGGCAAGACGCTACGGTCGCGCAGCCGCTCGCGGCGACATGCAGGTGAAATGCTCTATGTCATCAAGAGCTTCAGCTACGACGGGACGCTCATCTACACGAAGGGGACGATCGTCCGTGAAGAAGATCGTGAAACGTTCTATGTCTTCGTCTCCGCGAAAGTCGCGACGTTCGGCGCGTGAAGGACGGGTGCTGACCGTCTGCGTCCTATGCGGGTCCAAACGCGTCCGGCGCCAGCGGGTGTCGGTCCGGCTGCGAAACGGCCGGACGATCACGGACGTAGACGCCGAGGTCTGCCTGCACTGCGGCGAGCGCTATTACGACCTGGAAACGATGCGGCGGGTCGAGGCCGCAGGACGGGGCGCAGTAGTGTAGCGTCGGACCTCCGTGTCCGACGTTTTCGCAGGCGCCGGGGGGCCTCGCCGGACACGGAGGTCCGGCGCTACAGTTTTTCAACGGACTCCCAGGCCTGCCGGCAGATCGAGCAGGATCGCCAGGACGCCGGCAACGTGGCCGAAAGCCGCCGGCGCAGGAAGGAGCCCGGCGGGACCACTCTAGCCGAAGTGCGCAGGAAGCTGCGGCGATGAGCTATCGCCTGATCGTATCGAGGGCTGTGGGGCGACGGACCAATGAAATCGGTATAGTGTCCCCGGGATTGCGTTTTTCGGCTCCGGGTTCGGCGACGTACTCGAGGATGAAGGCCGTATGAGGCGCGAGACTGCGAAGAACTGGACTTGGTTCCGCGACGCCGGTGCCGAGGCGCTCCGAGTGACGGAACCAACCTTGCGGCCGCTCCCCGATCTCTTGGAGCAGGAGGACAGGCTTCTAATCGACCTACTGCATCGGCCGACCAGCTGGACCTCGGGGAGGCCTCAGGATTACGTTGCGTGCGTTCTCTCGGCGCGGGCATTCAGGCTTTGCGTTGCGGCCGTTTCTATTTCCTTGTCCGGCTATCCAGACGCTGCCCCGAACCTCACCCGATCGATTTGGGAAACCTGCATACGATTGCTGGACTTGCTCGACAATCCGATTGCCGGTGCTCTCGGTTACCTGTCGAAAGGCGCCGCAGACGAGATTCGGTCGATGAAGGCGGAACTGAAGCACCTACTCGCCACCGGGGAGCCAGTAGGACGCCTGGAGACCAATCTCGGACGATGGGAGGACTACTATTCCCGGCTGCGAGACGCAGCGACATCCTATGGCTTTGACCTACTCACCATAGAGAGGAAGCATGGCAGCTTGAACATGCGCCAGGTCTGCGCGAGCCACGGCGCGGAGAAAGCCTACGAGGTGGACTACACATTCGATTCTCTCTTTGCTCATTGTCATCACGCGTCCATGAACGGCCTCATCGGGGATCATGGACGCGCGAGACTATTCTTGCTGGGTCCTGATGCGGGAGAAGCGGCCGGCGCGGTCTGTGATGCCATCGTGCGCACGGCCAGAGTGCTGGTTCTCGCAGCAACGGTCGTAGGCGACACTGATCTTGTCAGGAGAGCCGAATCCCTACTGCTTGATGCGAACAAGCAATCGACATGACCTCCGACTGTGCGCACATTCAGGTCTCCGTAGTCGACTTCTCCGACGAGGAAAACGATACCGAAAACGGGACAGGTTCGTTCACGGCGTTCGGGGCACCGTCCTTCGCGTTCGGCCGCGGGGGGCGGCGGAACCGAGCCGCCCCAGTCATGGGGCGGTTCAATCCGCCGCGGCGGGTCGCGACCGGTTCGCCGCGGCGGGCTCGGATCAGCGACCAAGTCGTGCACAGGTCATGGCCCCGAGCGGGCAACCACGGCTCAGGCACGCCTACAGCCCGGTCAGCGCCGGTGCGTCATCCTCAGCGCACCGGCAGATGGCGGATACGGATGGCGCCGTCGCTCAGCACTACGAGCGCGCCCTCGCGCAGGGCTGTCTGGATGCGCTCCAGATTGTCCAGGATCGCCCGCGCATGCGATTCCGCTCGGGCGTCGCGCAGGCGCAGGCGAATGACCGATGGGGAACCGGCACCGGAAGCCGCGAGCAGCGTGCCGAAATCGTGATCTTGCGTGACGACGATGCGCGCGTCCGTGCGGGCACGCTCCAGGATCGCAGCGTCCGGTGACGCCGTAAGGCCAATCTCCCGGGCGTGAACCGCGTCGTGGCCCGCCTGCCGGAGCCTGCCCGCTACACGCGGCGAAACGGGTTCATCGATCAAGAAACGCACGGCTTGCCCCGCTCAGGCCGTTGGAATAATGCGGTCCTCAGTCAGCGTCGCCGCGTATTCGAGCGCCGCCGTGATATCCTCGTCTTCGAGGTCCGGATAGTCACGCAAAATCTCCTCGCGTTTCATCCCACAGGCGACGCAACGGACGATCGCGGCAACCGGAATGCGTAGCCCGCGCAGGCAGGCCTGGCCGCCCAGTACGTTCGGGTCGAACGTGATCCGTTGCAGGGGCATCACAACACCTTTCAGTCAAGGGCCATGTCATTATACCAGGGTCGTGCCGCTCACGGGGGGCCAGCGTTGGAACGGGAAACGGGGTTCGTGCGCTCGGCGGATAGAAAACGGGACGGGTTCGTCTGCGGCGTTGGGGGGACGCACGAGCGCCTCAATACCGGGCAATCGCTTCGAAATCGATCAACGCGCGCCAATCTCCCGTGGTTGCTGCGGGTTCGAACTTAATAAACCCCAATTCGCGCAGGCGCGTGAGTTCGCGCACCATGGTCCTGTCAGTCCGGTGCGCGTAAAGAGACCCGATGATCGCGCTAAGATCGCCACGCAGGGTCACTTCTCGGACCGCTGCATCGGAAAAAGGATCTGCCGGTTTGCCAAGTTCCAGCAGGCGGTGGAGCAAGGCGGCCTCGCGCTCGTTGAGTAGCCGGCGCTTGGGACCGACGCGTCGTTCGGTGCACCTGCGAATCAGGTCTCGGTACTGCAGGCGATGGGTACGGTGGCGCACGTAGGCGTTGATCCGGTCCAATTCCGCGCGGAAACCGCTCAGGCCGAACTGGAGAAACGCAGTCAGGTCGTAGCTGTGCGGGGTGCGTGTTTCCTGCAGAGTCCGAAAGTAGGCGTCACGGTTGCGATAGAAGTAATTCGACAGTGAATAGAAGCCGTAAGTGTTGTAGCCCCCCGCATACAGAATGGCGGCTTCGATACAACGTGTGGCCCGGCCGTTGCCGTTTCCAAACGGGTGCAGCGTCACGAAGTAGAAATGCGCAGCGAGCGCCTGAACCACGACGTTCTCGGCCTTGAATGAAGCGGAATTGATGAACTCGATGAACTCGTCGAGCAACTGCGCCGTGGTTGTGCCGCCCGGCGGCGCATGGTGGACGCCGCCAAGTTGCGGACTGCCAACGGTGACGTTGTGTCCCGAGTCACGCAGACGCCCGGGGATGTTATCCCCCTCATCGCTGTCCTTCGTCAGGAGTTCGTGAATGGTCAGTATGTCGCTCAGCCGAATCGGACGCGGGCGTTGAAATTGCTGCTCGACCCACCGAAAGGCCGACGCAGCATTTCTGGTCTGCCGGTGCAGTTGGTCCAGCCTCGCCCGTTGGCGGTGCTCGTGGAGCTGCTTTGACACCTCATGTTCCGTCAACGGGTTGCCCTCGATGGCTGTTGTGCCGTGGACCGAGCGGACGATGTGCAGCTTCTGCAGGTCCTCCCGCCAATGCTGCGGCAAGATGAGCTTACTCAGCGACAGGCGATACGCTTCGATATTGACGATCTCGTCGCGCAACCGATCGCGGTCGAACCGCAATTCAAAGCGAAATGACCGCCAATCTGTCAGCATTTTTGGCACTCAAAATGGCGGCATAACCAACTGAGTTACAAAGAGTTACAAAAACCAACGTCGCCAACTTGGCGCGTCACATTGTACCGTGGATCGTACATTCAATCACTCTTGTCCGTCGATTGATACTAAGTTGACATCATACGTATAGTATTTAGCCAGTCGAAGCAGGTCAGGGAGCGGACCAGGTCCGGCTGGGCGGCGAGGGTGCGCAGGCCTTGACACAGCCGATCGCCGACCGCGTCCAGGG
>Ga0315285_10000106_pt1 | contig 80779 bp, 87 predicted proteins | sample YL17G09_36_MG_FD_203698 | JGI IMG/M metagenome (GOLD analysis project Ga0315285, IMG submission 203698) | Sediment microbial communities from Yellowstone Lake, YNP, Wyoming, USA - YL17G09_36 | ecosystem: Environmental > Aquatic > Freshwater > Lake > Sediment | place: USA: Wyoming | collected... | reverse complement strand
TTTAAACTACCTCCGTTTTTCTGTATTTCTGTTTAGCTTAGTAATATTTTATATTGTAATATTTATAAATTTTATGTTTAAAGAATTAGAAATAAATATAAAAAAGCCATTAAATAACTGTTTTTGCTGCCAGTTTATCAAAAATTATTAGCATTGCAAACCGAATGCCAATCTAAGACATCTTCTCGCATCAGTTGAGTTTGCTGCCCAAGGAATTGCAAAGCCACCATATTCTCCTACGCAAAATGCTTCTAACTGGATGTAAGTTTTCCATGATAGTGTAATTGTGCTTGGTGCTCCAGTAGTGCATACATTTTGAAGTCTGTTTGCAACATTGCATGCTTGGGCTTTTGCTGTTTCACCTGATATCTGGCCTGTTCCACCGAACCAGCTTGAGTAAAACAATGCTATTACTCCTAGCAAAACTATAATGGCTACTGCTACTATTACCAAGATGTTTATTGGTAACTATAAAGATTTGGCTCAAATAACAACTATTTTATTTAATCTCGATAAATAATATACAATGAGAACTAAAAACATAGAAAAATTCATTAAAGGGTTAGAAACTAGAAAGTATACTTTCTTATATTTGATACTAACAGCTATTTCAATTATATTTTTAAGAATTTTTTTAGAAATATTCTCTAGTCAAAAAGGTCAGATAACAGATTTTTCGAGATTCTTTTTTCACTTTCCTTTATCATGGATATCTATTATCATCTCGATATCTCTAGCATTGCATTTTATTACGAGAGAAAAAATTGATGTTATTCTGAAACTGATAATAATATTTCTGCCACTAATACTGATAGTTCCTATAGTAGATATTTTAAGTGGAGGATATGAAATAAACTACATTCAAAATATTGGAGAATTCATTAATTTTTTTAAAAATTTCAGTTTCTTAACATTTGAAAGAGTTTATGGTATAACTTACGGCATCAGGGTTGAAGTTCTTCTTGTTATCTTTTTAAGCTCTTTGTATGTTTTTATTAAAACTAAAAAAGCTTACAAAACCGTGACATCTGCTATCTTAATTTCTATCCTAATTTCTTTATACGGAACTATGACTGCTTGGTTTAAATTACTTAACATAATAAATGAACAGAAAAGCTTTATAGCAGCTTATACATTTCTAATATCTTTACAAATCTTTTTCATTTTCCTCTTGTCTTACAAAGACAAGTTCATAGAGTTCCTTAAAGATCAAAGGCACGTAATTCTTCTGCACTATTTGTTAATGGTGTTTTTTGGTTTTTGGTTAGGCATTGTAGCAATCCCGTATAAGGTCAACTGGATTGACTTATTTTTATTAAATCTTGCTGTATTCTTTGGTTGGTTGTTTTCAGTTTCTGTAAACGATATTTTTGATGTTAATAAAAGAACTTCTGAATACGGAAAAATAGCATTCGTCAGCTTTCTAATGTCAATTTCGATTGCATTGATTTTGGGTTATATTTTCTTTTTATTTGTTTTAGTATGTGCTTCTATCTCCTTTATTTATTCAGCCCCACCTTTAAAATTAAAGAGATATCCAATAATATCAACACTTCTTCTTGCTCTCATATCATTGATAATAGTTTTTATGGGTTTTATGTCGTCTGTTTATGACATCATACTTTTCCCAACGGAAATAATATATTTGATATTGGTTACCATAACCTTAGCATTCAATGTTAAAGACATTAATGATGTTAAAGAGGACAGATTAGACGGAGTCTGGACTTTTCCTGTGATTTTTGGGCAGGAAAAAGGAAAAACTTTAATTAGCACACTTATTTTAATTTCTTACATTCTAGTACCTTTCATTCTTTTCTTACCTAGTTTATTAATAATATCGTTAATATTCGGCTCAATCAATTTCTTTATCATAAATAAGAAGAAACCAACAGTCTCAGTTCTTTTATTTTTATATTTTGTTTACTTTTTAATATCATTTTTAATTTACTCTGTATAACTGCCTTGAGGGTATTCTGGACATTTACAAATACCAACCATGCAGGTTGTTACAAAACTCTTCCAATTAGGATCGCCCACTCCTGCACCAAGATTAGGAGGACCTCCGTAATAATGATTACAAAGCTCCTCAAAATTATCTTGCCCGAAGCACACGATTCCAGTTGGTGAATCTCCACAGGATGCTGGACTTGTTGCAAAATCATTTATATTTCCATTCTTATTAGCATCAAAATTATAAACAGGGACTCTGGCCGATCTATAGGCAAGCGTGCAATAAGATGGATTAATTATTTGACAAGCATTTTTGGTTGCAAGGTCTTGAGTTACAGTTAATTTTGTAGGGTTCCACATACCGAAATAAAAGCTAACTATAACCATCAGCACCATTAAAGCTATTACTATTATCACTAAAACGTTTACAGGCAGTGATACTGCTTTCATGGGCAACCACAAACAATTCTTTTGCATTCAGTCTCGGCGTCTGTTTCAGCTCCCAAGCCTACAATGCCTACCATATAATTGCATTGACATAACGTGCGTAAGTTATCTTCAGAAGCCGCATTCCCCGGGTCGGAATCGCATTGGTTTGTTATTCTGTTATCTCCAGGATCAAGTTTACCATCCTTATCAGCATCGAAACCATCTGTAAGAATATTATAAGTGTATATATTAGGGGAGTCACAACCACCCATTGATACTAGTTTATTGCAAGCTACTCTTTTTGCAGCTTCTAATTTGGTTGCATCAACACTTGGATTCCACACATTGAAATAGAAGGCTAAAATGGCTATCAGAACTATTAAAGCCAAGACTATTATGATTATGGCATTTATCGGAAGTTCAGTTCCTTTCATTTTATCACTATCTAGAATAATAGTATTCCTCTTTAGCTCTTGATATTCTTGCAATATATATCACTATCACTATAATAATTGTCAAAAACGCTATTATATAAATTATGTTTTCTGAACTTACAAGTTCGGTTTTTGGACAATCGCTAGGACAATTATTATAATTCTCATCGGTTTCACATATACCGTTTCCACATTTTACAGCTTCTGTTCCCTCTATTTTCATTAACTCTGTGACCTCTGTTTCTTCTCCACCTTCTAAGACACAGACAGCACAATCAGCTGAATGTATAGATAAACATCTAGTATCATTAGTTACAGCCTTTAACTCATATCCTTTCTTTTTGCAATAGCTCCATTCTTCTCCTTCTCTTCCTTTTAAAAAGGCCCAATCTTGAGCAAACGAACCATCTGGAAATCTGCATATTCCCATTTCTCCAATTTCAGTTTTCTCTACAGACCATTCATAACCCAAATCTTTACAATATTTTGTAGCAGGATTTATAATTGGGTTTTCTATAGTTGTGTTGTCAGCTAACACTTTTATACTAAAAACAATAAACAAAATTATTGTTATGACGATTTCATATCTAAATCCTCTCATATCATCTCACCTTTATTATATTTATGGCGTAATCACGTTATCTATGTAAGTGCAGCCACTTTCTATATTACAAGATTCATATTTCACTTTGAAATATCCATTGTCTTCAAAGCCTATACCCCAAGAGTTCTTTACAATCCAAACGCCTTGCGTGTCATCATAACCAGCTATTACGACACCGTGGTCAGAAGCTCCTGCGGGACAATCATGAGTTATAGGATTCCAGAGAGCCATGCTCATAACAGCAGATATAGGACCTTTGTTAATTAAAAAGTATTTTATTGCTTTTGTCCCGCTTACAGAATTATAATTGTTTATTGTCCATAATCTCGTATTCCAATCAGTGCATCTAGAACCGCATAGACTGTCCATTCCTAAATATGTATAACATAATTCGTCAGGTACTCCATCGGTTTTAATATAGTTCAAGGCGTCCAAAGGACTCCCACCGCTACAGCTTCCACCTAAACAGCAATCTGAGACAAGATATTGCTCTGAAAGATCTATATCCAAGTTAGGATTATTATTTTGAATATTGTACTTTGCTTCTACTATTCCTAATGCAGCAAAAGCCCAGCAATCTCCACATCCTTGAACTTTTACAGATGTCATCCAGTTCTGACCATTTTTATTTCTCCAATCAAAAGATGTGGGTAAGACATGGATAACCAATGAATCTGTAGTCGAATGACCGGCAGGATCTGTGACAGTTAAAGTAATAGTGTGGTCTCCAACAGTCAAGTCGTTTTTGTTAAATGTTTTTGTATTTCCTATAATACCATCTATATTAGAATTCCAGGAATAGCTGTAAGGAGCGATACCTCCTGAAGTAGAACTATCAAAAGTAATCAATTCTCCATTATTATATACTGATGGTGCAGGTGTTAATGTTAAAGACACTGTTAATGGTCCGCTAAGAGAGGTGCAGAAACCTCCTGCACAATTCAATCCGCTGCAACATTCTGCGTTCATTGTACAAGCTTCACCAGAATTACCGCATTCACTATCATCATAACTGTCATAACTTGCAACATTAGCTGCATTGAAATCAGTATGGCAATATTCATCAGCAGAGTCTATTTTTGTATCAGTATCATTATCTAAGGTGTCACCGCATTCACATGGAATAGAATTATCATTTAATTTATTGTTGCACCATGCATTATCATTACAGTGAGAAGCTATTAAACTGTTATCCTTTCCATCTACTTTCTTGTCTTTATTTAAGTCTGCTGTGTGATTGTATCCAGCAATACCGCACATTTTACCAAAATGATTTTCAATGTAATTAAGTAGAATATCACAAGAAGGTTCGCAAGCTTTTTCATCAGTATCGCTAGGATTGTATACTCCATCATTTAGGCATCCTGGATCATGGTCATCTATTAGACCGTCTCCATCATTATCTGTACCATCTGAACATTGAGTTGCTTCGGTTGTTAAAGTGGACACATAAATACTGCTAGCTTCACTTGGCGTATTAACACTCCCAACAATCACAGGACTAGCCGGATTCGATACATCTATAACTTCCAATCCAGAACCACCATCAGCCACATACGCATACTTACCAACTATGAAAACACCTCTTGCATTTCCAGGTGTGTCAATAGTTCCTACAAGTACAGGACTAACTGGGTTCGACACATCTATAATTCTAAGTCCTGAACCCATATCAGCCACATACGCATATCTACCAGAAACGTAAACACCAGTAGAATAACTAAGTGGCAAACTTCCTACAATAATAGGGTTTGATGGCATCGACACATTAACAATCTGTAGACCATTGGTTCCATCAGCCACATACGCATACTTTCCAGAAACGTAAACACCATATGCAATTCCTGATGTATCAGCACTTCCAACAATCACAGGACTAGCCGGATTAGACACATCAACAATCTGTAGACCTGATTGCTTATCAGCAACATATGCATAATCCTCTGAAACATAAATATCATAAGAATCAGATGGAAGGTTTACACTCCCAAAAATTATCGGATTAGTCGAAACAGAGACGTCAACAATTTTTAATGCAAGATCATCAGCAACATAAGCATAATTATCAACAACGTATACACCTGAAGCTTCTCCAGTATCAATGCTCCCAACAAGTACAGGACTAGTCGGATTAGAAATATCTATAACTTCCAATCCTGGTAGCCAATCTGCCAAATAAGCATATTTTCCTGAGACATACACGTGAATAGAAGATCCTGTTGTGTCTAAACTTCCGACAATCACAGGACTAGCCGGATTGGACACATCTATAATTCTAAGTCCTGGAGCACCTGCCATTGAACTATCGGATATGAAGGCGTACTTTGATGTTGGTACGCTTATACTTTTTTTAATTCTAAAATTAAGTTTTAGATAGTCATATAATACAGAATTACCTCCTATCGTTATTCCTGTTTCTCCAGGTCTTAAAGGTGCTAGACAAAAACTTTGACCGCCTGCAATGCAGTTAAAAGTATCGTTTTGTTTTATTAGAACATCAATGTAAGTTCCTTGGTCAGTCAATGAAAAATTTAGATCTTTAAAATCTTCTCTTAAAAGATTTTCCAAGGCATTCAAATCACTAAAAAGAATGTTATATCTTGAATCTTCTACTATTTTTCTTCCTATAGCAATCATTTCAAAATAATAGGAACTGGCATTGTTCTTAATTTTTTGGTCTATAGAAATTGTTGTATCAACAGACTTTGAATAGATAGAGAAATTTTTATAACCACTAACTTCAAACACTTCTGAACCAGCGTCAGCATTGGTTCTGCCATAATTTGTTGCAAGCCTAACAAGATCAAACAAATCAATTTCATTATCATCGTTGAAATCACATGTTTTCTCCCAATTAGCATCTCCAGGGCTTGATCCATAAGCAGCTACACAAATACTTGCGTCTGCCATATCCACAATATTATCAAAATTTACATCCCCTACTAATTTCCAATACGGATAAACAGAAATATAACTTCCCATCCATTTTATCTCAACATCATTTTTTATATCGTTTTGAGGCAAATTAATCTCTATCTCCCTTTCCAATTCTAATTGCAAATCATTAAATTTAGGATAGTCAGCATTCCAATAACTGACAGAGGAGCCTCTAATTCCTCCTGTTTTTCCAAGATTGTATGCAGCTCTTTGAGCAACAAATTCTATATTCTGTTCTAAACTTTTCATTAAAAGTTCAGCTTTATTTCTGAACGATATGAGATTTCCTTCTTTTGTTGCTATAACTGCTGATGCAGGACCAGTAGCAGTTACCCAGATTATAGCAAAACTTGTTAGAAGTAATACTATTAAAATTCCGCCGTAACCAAGTATAGTACCTTTAATCTTAGTCACCCAACATAAAACTCTAAATCAACGTAATTGCCATTTAACAAAAACAGTTTCGTATTTGTTTTCTGGAACTGCTGCAACTGCTGGAAATTATGTTCAGCAATTATTATCTCAGGTTTTACTATTTTCAACAAGTAAGGTTTATCACTCATTTTGTTTAGAAGAGTTGTTGTTGTAGCTTCAGCATCTATGGACTCGCCATCTAACCATATGATCGTTGTATTCTGGATTGCAACTGCATTCAAAATTTTTTTCATAGGTATAACTCTACCAGACGGAGCAACATAGTCACATTCTAAAAAAGAAATAAATGTTGACTCGTAGTTAATAGGCTTAAACAAGACAGTCATGGTAACTGTTCTAGGATTAACCAAACCAAACGATGCTTCTACACCATAAACTACTGTGAAAACCCATATTAGGGCAGACATTAATATAGTTACCATTAATAGAACTATGAACAAGAAAATATCAGCCAAAAGATCTATGCCTTTCATACGCTCACAACCATTTTTGCAGGTCTCACTACTCCTGATTCGTCTTTGACAGCAACAATAAATGTAACGTCTGAACCTTTAGATGGAGGTGATTTCAATTCTATTTCCCAGTCCCAGTTAATAGTACTTTCTAACATGGATATTTCTATTCTTCCTAATGGATAAATTATACAACTTTGCTGTATGACACAAGGATAGGAAGCACAAGATGGAGCAATAAGATTGTCTAGCTTACTCTTTAAAAATAGATCTTTGATAGGAGAACCATTCTTAATTTCACATATGCATTTGCTAGACAAGACGCTGTCTCCCAGTATAGCAGCTTCTCTTTTTCCTTCACTATGAATGACAGTTATGTTATAGCTTATAAAAATTAGGAATATTGACAATACCCCAACGGTCAAAATTGCAATTTTCATTAATTTTATAAAATCCTCAGTTAACTCCATCATAGAGATACCATTATTTCACAGTCACCATTATTTTCATTTGTTATAATTTTTTTGATTTTTATATTTGTTATTATGTCTTTTTTCAGAGACACTTTTTTATAAGGTACAGAGCAGGAGGATGAAAATGGTGTTGGTTTTAGAGAGGAAAACTTGGTTCTTAACAGTTCATTTTCTGCTGGTTTAATAGAAACATATTTTCCATCAGATTGCTCATAGATTTCTATGACATAAGGATAACCTGATGTTGTCAGAGTTGTCAAAAAGTCTCCGTCTAAACCGCTCGCAGTACTTATTGCTGTAGCAATATGATTTTGAAGCAGTATGGGCTCCGCATATGAAAGATAATTAAAGGTTTTTACTATTATACCGTTTTCAGGATCAAATGCTACAGAAACAACAATAACAAATAAAATCATTTCAGCGAAAAACTTTATAAAGTCTTTTGTAATTTCACTCATGAATATAATTTTTTTTTTGCTTATATAAAACAGATATATATACGAGGTTTATAAATTATTTCTTATGAGAGGTTTGCATTTATCTTTGTTTGCTTGGGCCATTATTTTACTTGTGATGATATTGGCGATACTTTATATTGGATATGGTTTGGCTTCGCCTGATTGGTGGAACCAACTTTTTGCTAACGAGACTAAAAACATTTTATTAACAATTGAAGAAGATTATGAAACAGGTCTGCCAACAGGCTCTATAATCACTGCTTCTAAGAAGCTTGGTTATTCCCATTATTCTGTCTCAGAACTTTCATGCGACATTGCAAAAGATATTTACAACGACTTCATAAGTTGGGGTGAAAAAAGGCCTTCTTTAGATTATTATTTCAAGGGTCAAAGTTGTTTTATCCAGCCTATGGGAGGGTATCTTTGTGAATACAATCCTGACTTAAAGGACTATGTATGTCTAGTAGGCTTTGGAAGATTTAATTTAAGTCAAACAACCTTAACTCAAGACGATAAAAAGAGGTTAAATAATTCAGGCTGTTGTGATATTTCTCAACCATTGGATTTTTGTGGATGCACGTGGGATGCCGGATCAGAATATAAACTTGACGAGATTTGCATAAACGAGTTCTTCAACAACCTAAAATATCATGGTGATCCCTTTTGTACCAGCAATCCGACTTATACCCTTCATACAAGTGGTCAAAGACTAAAATTTGGTAATAGGGGTTGTTACTGGAACACTAATAATGTAGACCCTTCAGAAGAAACTTATGTATGGCAGGATCACTGTGATGATTTTTGTAATGCAAATAGTGTTGGTCCCTTAACTGAAAAGGATTACGATAGAATTTATATTTGGAGAGCTGATAATGTATCATCAGCTTCTAATCTCAATGATTTAGGCAATGCTGATATTTTCTTGAATAGCAGTGCACAAAACGTTATAGACGATGGCAGATTGTACTTTTACAGCATTTACTGGAACGATACAAATAAACGTTATGAAATACAATTTCCAAGGTTAGTCTCCCCTGAATTCCCAGGCGTGCAAAGATCTTTTGATAGAGTTGGTCTGCTAAGCTTTATACCATCATTTTTTGATAATGAAAATGATGCTAGAAGAGTAACAGCGGGATATTTGTGGCCTGAACTAAGGACCGTTTATGATGGATTAATTGACTTGACAGAAGACGTTTCTAAAACAGATATTTTAAATAGACTGTTAAGTTTGAATGTCGAAGTAACATTAAAAGACTGTTTAGAAAGATCTAAATGCTTGAATTATGATTTTAACTCTACCATATGGCAAGAAGAATTAGACCAGTATTCAGCAGGAAATTACATACTTAAAGATAGCAATTGGCTCATAAAAAATGAAAATCCTATATATATTAGAACGGACATAGCAGAAGAAAAAATTCCTGCAGGAAGATATAGAATCATGATCAGAAATTGGCGTAGTGAATATTGTTACGAGAAAAGTGATAAACAAGAATGTGGAGCCATAGGTCAGACATGGTGTATGAGAGATGACATAAGAACAGCTGGTAAAAAGATATGGTGTGAAAATAAACCTTCATGCCCTCTGGCAACTGACGTTGTACAACCAGGTGATTGTGTCAGAACTTCTAGTTACGTTGGCACACAACAAACATGTTCTAAATTTAATGTGCAAAGATGGGCAGACAAATCATTGATTATTATAAAAATTCCCTCATGTTCTGATACAGATGTTGATGCATCTCATCCTGATGGAATAAACCCTGAAAAACCAGGAGCTGTTACTTTTGATGGTCAAACCTATCCTGATAAATGCGTTAACAGTACTAACCTTTATGAAAGATTTTGTCGCGTCATGGATATTGGAACAAAAAATCAATACTGTACTTTTGGTTGCAATGTTGATCACTGTATAGTTTGCAACAACAATATAAAAGAAGGAAGTGAGCAATGCGATGGTTCTGACCTTGGTACACCACCTAAGACATGTACAGATTTAGGCTATACTGGAGGTACTTTAACTTGTAAAGGAGATTGTACTGGTTTTGATACAAGTAGTTGTGCAAGTGGTGGCGGTGGCGGCGGTGGCGGCGGCTGTTTGATAGAAGGCACAAATATTCTAACTCCTGATGGCTTCAAAAAGATAGAAGATGTACAAGTAGGAGATATAGTTATAGGTTATAAAGACAAAAAGATAACTGAAACAAAAGTCACCAAAAAAACATCCCATTTTGGTTTCTGGAACATATACAATTACAAAGAACAATGGTTCACTGAAAATCACAAAGTTTATCCTTCTTGGAATGAAGAAGCAGTAGTAATTACATTGCTTTCTAATATAAAGAAACAATATACAGGAATTGTCTATAACATAGAAACGACAACTCATAACTACTTTGGAGAAAATGATTTGCTAATCCATAACGCTATGAAGTTATAATTAATACATTATTAAATTTATATTGTAGTTAAAAGAAATAATTCTTATGAAAGGCAGTGGTATACCCTTTGCTTTATTGGTTGCGGCAATAGCATTTGCTATTGTTGTTTCAGTTGAAGTTTATATGCTGGGCACCGTCGGTAATGCTAATTGGGAGAAAACAGTAAAATTCGATTTAACACCGTCTCCGATAACTTCAGGAAGTCTTGGATCTCTTGAATGTTTTCCAACAGGTTCTTTGACTTGGGCAAAAAGAAACATTACAAAGGATAACGAACCTTTTTCTGTCTCAGAACTTTCATGCGACATTGCGAAGGATGTTTACAATGACTTTACAACTTGGGGAGAATTTCATAGATCAAGTTATACTATAAATACAGATCCTGAACCATACATGAGATTAAATGATAATTTTCTTTGCGAACGTTTTAATAGTTCTTATGGCGCAGATTCTGGTTATTTTTGCTTGGTTAGCTACGGTTTATTTAACCTATCTTCTGCAAGTAAAGTTCTTTCTGCAGAAGACAGAGGTAATCTAACAAGTTTTGGTTGTTGTGATCCTGCTAGAAATATTAATTTTTGTGGATGCACCTATAGTAATGCAACTCACAATGGGGTTGAATTCAAATTGGATGAAATATGTTTGAATGAAGTTTTCAATAATTTAAAATATAAAGGCTTGGATTTTTGCACAAGTAACGCATTAAATTATTTACGTATGGGAGAACCCGGCACGGCTGCATTTCCATCAGAGAGCTTAAAGTTTGGTAATAGAATTTGCTACTGTAATGTCAATAATAATGGTAAAACCTCAACAGAAGGTTGGAATTGGTGCACTTCATGTAGCTCTTTATGCGATGCAAGTGGGGACAGATATAATTGGCCAGATATGTCCGAAGCTGCTAAAACACCTATTACACGAACAGATTTCGACAGAACAATATGGTGGTCTGACAACAATTCAGACAAATACTATGTAAATGACAGTTTTTTAATGGAACCTTCTGCTGGTGTTGGTTGGATGGCCGTAGATTACAACTCAAATACTTATGATGTAAGAGACGATGGAAATCTTTATTTTTATCAGGTTATATGGTGGGATTTATCAAATGCTGCTGATTGGAATACGAAATGGAAGAGATACTCGGTTATTTTTACAAAAGTTCCTACACAAAAATTTGAAAGTTTGGACAAAAACAGTTTTATCAACAAACTTACATCTTTTTATGATAATGAGACAAAAGCTAGATTTACAATAGCAGGTAGATGGTGGCCTGAACTAAGGACTGTATATGACGGTATAGTTGAATTGACAGATGACGTTAGTTTAACTGAGCTCAAACTTAAATTAGAAACTCTAAATTCTTACGCAGATGTAATACCTTGTTCTCTAAAATCTGATTGCTTGGATTACAATATTAATATGGTTGACTGGGGAGAAAACTTATATGATTATGATATGCAAAGTGGAACATTCTTATTACCTAATAAAAATAGAATCTTCATAAGAACCAATGCAGGAGATGAATGGATTAACAAGGGTAAATATAGAGTAATTGCTAGACATTGGTTTAGCAGTTATTCTCAGGTCCAACAATTTCCTTGTATCGATAATCAAAAATGGTGTAAGATTGACAAGATATTGACGGTTGGGAGAAAAATATTTAATGTAAGCTCTGTTTGCCCTTCTTGGAGAGACGATGAAATTGATTGTAATCCTTTGTCAGGCTCATGGGGAACAGCAGGTGGATCTGTTTGGGATCATTTCGTAACAAAAAAATATGCAGACAAGTCTATAATTATTTACGAATTAGGATGTTCTGATTCTGACAAAACACCTTCCATCACTGACGGAATAAATTATAAAATGTATGGAGAAGTTGTAGACCTTAACAATAACTTGGAAGGAGATTATTGCAATGTTGATGACAAGACATTGAATGAAAAATATTGCGATGACTTGGGACAAATTGCATCTAAAACCTTTGTATGCCCAAGCTCTTGTCAAGAGGGGCGTTGCTGTTCTAAGAACAGTGGCGTCTGTCTAATCGATTCGGATTGCTGCAAAGGATTAAAATGCAATGCTGGTTCCTGCGTCGTTACCCAATGCAATGATGATTATGATAATGATAATGATGGTTACAAAGATTTGGACGACCCGAGTTGCAAAGATATTGATGATGACACGGAATGCGGTAGCATTGGAGTTTCATGTGCTGCAAGTTCAGAATGTTGCACAGGCTTAACATGCATATCTAATGCATGTGGTTAAATTATACGCCTTTTAATTTTTCTAATAATTCACTGTAAGCTGCTTTTCCTGATTGGGATTGCATGTCCGTATAATCTAGACCGCTATGAGGCCAGCCTGGCCATGAAATCGCCATCTCTGCTACCATTTGAATAACATTAGAAGGGTCAGCTTCTTTCACTATTGATTCGACTAAAGTCTTTGTACCAGCTGTCAAAACATCTAAAACATAGTTTAAAGCTTCTGTGCTAATCCAAATAGCGTGATACTGATTTATCAAACCCTCATCAGCATAACAATAATTAGATGTCTTACCTTCCATATCAACCTTTTCAGGTTGTACGAATATTATTTTGTTTGGGGTCTTCCAAATTTTTGCTATTGCGAAGCAAGGACTGACTACATAAAATCTTGGGTGAGAAGGAACATGCATCATAGCAGACTGCAATCCAGCAATTTGGTATATAGGATTTACTGGCCTCCAAACTCTTACGAAATAATCTTGAACACTCTGGTTTAGATAAAAAGGTACTTCTGCTTTTCCTTTATTGAATATGCATATGGAATTGTCGCCGCAAGCCTCTTTTCCCCTCATATCTGCTGCAACAATACCTTTGTAAAGCCAGTTTGAGGGCGTCATATATTTTGTTCCCCTCGTGTATATTGCTTGATACACACGATTATTCAAGAAATTTCTTGGCAGGTTTACAGGTAATGCTTCTGTATTTTGAGTCAAAAGACCGGTCAGTAATCCCATTTGGTCTATTGCACGTTGTTTTGTTGCTGCTGATTTAAAATCATCACCAAGTCTGCTAAAATATGCCACACTGACATCCTTTTCAAAATCAAGAACCTTTGTGCCGTCCATAACAGCACTAGAAGCCAAATCATTAGTGTCTACCTTATCGATGACATCTTGAACAAGATCTTTAATGTGATTTTCACCATATTTTTCTACTAAATAATCATAGTTTTTTACTCCTATTCCCATCACTTGGAATGTGTTTCCTTCGCCATCAACTAGGTCGACTAGTTCATTACTTCTTAACATACTTAACCAGCCATCAGGAGCAATACTTGCAAGTGAGGTATCTAATTTAACAGAATCCGAGATAGCTCTTGTTACTCTGAAATCCATTTTGTTTGGAAGTAAAACCGTTCCAGCAGTATTTTCCTTGACAAATTGTACATATTTTGCAATATTCTTTGCTTGTATCGCCTCTTCAGGTTTGATGCCTAAAGTTTTTGTTATGGTGTCAAGCAGTTCCTCATCGGATTCAACATACTTCTTTATTAGATTATCATAGACATCAGGATCACTTTCTGCAACTTCGGCTAATCCTGAAAGCAAGCCATAACTTTCTATCGGAGTCATTGGATGCTGAGACGTGTCATAACCTAGACCACTCAGTTTTTTAAAGTAGTTTTTAAGTCTGTCTAAATACCCTTCATCTGTGTGTCTATACCAAGATATCTTCCTAAAACGATCCATTTTACTTGCTCCAATTGAAGCATAAGTTCCTAATGGGTCATCTATGAAATCATAATATGCTGCAACTTTTTGTGGGTTGTCCCAATCAGCTGTTATATCGTCTTCAAAACTGTAAACTTTTTTAAATAAATCTGCACTGTCAGGATCAACAGATTCCATTTCCCTAACATAATTCTTAAAAGCATCTGTTGGTTTTACTTTGTATAACTCATAACCAGGAATTTGATTTGCTATTGTCTCATCAATAGTAGCATCGATTATATCACTTGTTGCATCTCCAGGAACTTGACGCAAGATGTAAACATCTTTTTGCACATCACGCCAAATCTGTTTTCCACTGGCATCTACAGTTACCTCTTCTACCCTTTGTTGTACTTGGGTTTCGGTTTTGCTTATTACTAGATTTGCAATTTTTTTACCTGGATTTTCAGGATCATCTACAATATTAAGAGCGATGTCCGTACCTTTTTTAGCTAAGATTCCAGCATCTTCCATTGATAAAAGTAGTTCTTCAGTATCGATTTCTTTTGAGAGTCCCGCTATTATGTTAATATCGCGGGTTTTTAAAAATTTTTGAAATTCTTCAACATATCTACCCTTTTCCATCAATGTTTGATAAGGAATAGCTTTACTGAGCTTTTCCATTGCCACAAGCGTATCATATTGTTTGTAATAACCCTTTATTTTTGCTACTAGTGAAATGGTATCTCCAGCTGTTAGAAATTTCGTATACTTGTTAAATTTATAGAAACCGTAGGCTGCAGATCCTAATCTCATTGCACCCCACATTAAGAATCCAGACTGTTGACCTCCCCAGGGATATTCTTCTGTCCACATCAAACTTCCATAAGGATCCCCAAAAGCCCAGCCCAAAGCACCTGAAGGAAATTCTTCATAGTATATTTCATATTCCGGAAAGCCTCCCATGAATTGCATAGCCCAGGAGTAGTCGCCGTGATGTTGACAGAGTCTTATAGGAGAGGTCTTAAAATATCCTGTATTTTCTACTGATGGCGGTTCACTTCCTGTCCATACAGGAAAATTATCTTTCGAAACATCTTCTATAGCAGCTTTTAATTGTATCGCAGTCTGATTCGCTAGGGAATCGCATTCAGGAGTTCCCAACCATCTGTAAAGAGCAAAAATAACTATGACAAAGAGTATTACCATACCAAGTATATTAAAAACCAGTTTTTCTACTTCTTCTTCCATAATTCACCTATACACCACAACCTGCGCATTTACAAGTACAGTTTAATTGTTCAGCACTATAGCTAAGTTTTATCTGTAAATCAGCTAGTGTTTCACCAGTTTTACTATCGCAAACAATAGCAGTGTTCAAACAGCCGTTGGCTTTGAAAGCATCACAACAATTGAACAATTTGGATTGGAGGCCAATCTGTGCTGCAACGTCTTTGCCAAATACAGTGAAAATCAATAAAACTATTAAAATTACTATAAAGATAAACAATAAGACAAGTTGTTCTATTGAAAAGTTCATTTTATCATCTAGTCATAGTTTTGTTACACCATGCTCTGCAATCGTTCCATTCTTGTGTTGTCAAAGTAGGATGGTCTAATCTTAAGGCATCTCTACAAAGAGGTTCTAAATCAACGGTCACTTGGTCTTTCGTTTCTACGGTCGTACCTTCATAATCATTCATAGACCATTCAACACAGCGTTGCCCCAGTTTTATCATGTTATTCGATCCAAATATTACTTGAAAAATAGGAGGGAAAACAAACATAGATACTATGACTATGATAGCAATAGCAATTATAATATATATCAATGTGTTTGATTTTGCATCTCCTTTCATGAATTAATTTAGCATAAACGTAATATTAAAGTTTATGGTAAACTAATGACCTCCAAGAATCAGAGCAACTTGTTGAGCTATGGCAAGTATTATGTTTGTTTTAGGTTGCACTATTACCAAAATTGTTAGAAAAACAATCACTGCTATTAAAATAATAAATAAAAGGTATGGAGCATCTATACCTTTAAGCGAATGCACATTTATTTTCTGAGCCACATATGCCACCTCTCCTATTAAGGCAATCTTCATTTATCACGCAACCACAAAAGCTTGTGAAATTGCCTGGATAAACCTGAATGCACAATGCACCATTTGGATTCGTATCACAATCTCCGTCGCTTCTACATATATCTGATTGTATAGCTGGATTAACAGGCTTTCCTGACTTTTTCAAGTTGCCTGTAACATAACCCCATACAAGTCCAACAGCAATTATAAAAATCACTGCTGCTCCTATAACATATATTGTTAGTTCGTATCCTTTCATAATATCAACCTGCACAAACAACATCTACTCTTCTGCTTTGCCATACTGACTCAGGCCAGGTGTTGCCCATATCGTTTGCATGTATTTCACAATGCTTATCAACTATCTTCATATCAACTATGCCATCATCACTATATTCACTGTCAGCAGAATTATAAAACGTCATGCAACCAATCGGAAGTTTCCCAGCAGGACAATCAGGGCTAGTGAAATTCGCAAGGTTCGAATCTACGTTTTGATAACTACCGGTAGTTATTGATGTAGATGGTGAAGGTAAGCAAACTACGCCGACTCTTCTTTGTTGTTCATTAGATCCATCAATGTCTTTTGATACAGTGTAACCTCTCCATCCGCCTACTATTGTATAAGCACTAATCGTTAGCAGTACGTCTTCGCCATACCAATCTTCTCTACCACTTGTTGCAGAAGTAGTGTTGCTTTCAGAAATAGTAGAGACAATATTGCCGCTACAACTATTCGGAAAAGAATTTTTTGTCCATGGATTAGATGATGACGAGCCCCAACCACTCCAAGCTATAGAAGGTTGAATACTTGAACAGACTACCCCTACTTTTCTTTTATGTTCAAAATTATATCCTGGCCAATGCCATATATCATCATCTTTGTCTTGTACAATTACCCCACATTTAGAACCATATATGCTATAGCTCACTAAAACATCATCGCTATATATTTCATCTGTGTCATCGGGATTTTTATAGAAAACATCCGATTCAGTTAAGCATGATATAGGATAAGTTCCGGACGGGCAATCCTTGCTATAAAATGCTTCAACGTTTGCGTTATTAGTACTGCCATCAAGCATATCATGAAATCCAACAGTATCATTCCTAATTTGCCAGTCAGTCCACGTATCAACAACATTTAGTTTGAAAACAGTTTCTCTTTTAAGATTAGTATTATCGCTCTTACCTACAATTCTTATTGTATTTTCCGTTATCGGAGTTAAAACTTTAGTTATGACAACAGCATTAGAACTAAAAGGTGGTGTCCCTGAACTCGTTGAAAGCACAACTTTCATGTCATCCGAATAAGTTGTTAATGTTACGTTATCATCCTCAAGAGTACTAACTTTGTTAACATTTATTGTAAAATTATAAATACCTACCTGGCTTGTTGTACCAGTTTTAACATTCGTGCTTATATTGAAATCAAATTCAGATCCAATCTTGCATGCTCCATTTTCGCAACCATTACTGCATACTATGGTTTCGCTCTGAATTGTATAATCTTCTGCACAGTATAATTCATTTAGAAAACTTCCTGTGCAAGTATCATTTTTTTTCATTCCACTTATTGTATTTTCACCATAAGTGTAATAATCCTTTCCAATATCTGTTTCAGAACAATCGGGTAATTTAATTACAATCAGTGCTTTATCTGCATATCTGTATTCATTTACTTTGTAAGATATAGCATCGGTGCTCAAACCTGCTTCTGTACCTACTGGACAGCTAGGAGAAGAACAACTCATTTTTCTACCCTTTTCTCCTATATCTATGGCATCCATGTCAACACACCAGTATCCAGCAACAACTGTGCAATTAAGGGTAGTGGTAGGAGGAGTAGCAACACCAAAAGTGCCTATCAAACTTGGGGGCAAATATCCTGAATTTGGCCATGTACCAGCTCCTGGAAAGTTATAGTCCCTATAATGTCCGCTGAACCAGTTTCTTAAAATTATCCTGTATTTCTTGCCACTTTTTAATATGTCAGTGTCTTCAGAATTTATGTTACTGCTAAACTTTATATAAAGAGGATTTTCATTTTCCACTACTAACGTGGGACTGTCATAATAAGGTGAAGAACCTCTTTGTTCATAATATTCTCCCCACAACTCTTCATTTTCGTTGACATCATAACTCAGGCACTCTTCTTCATTTGAGCAGTAAGAGTCAATGCTAGTCGGTACTTTAAGTGCATTTTCAAGGTCGTTTTCAATATCGCCTAGGGTAATATTCTGTGAAGGTGTTATGATGCCATCAAAAACAGTTCTCAATTCAGGATAATAATAACCTGCTGTGGTACTTCTGCCGTCTTTAACTTCATCATAGAATCCTTTTACAAAATTTATTAACTGATTTCCATCCATAGAACCAACATTATTCTCGTAAAAAGGTTTTCCTACTCTCGGAAACTGTATTTCATACTGTTTTGTATCATTAGTCCAGTAAACGGTGTAGAAATAATCTCTTTGAGGAAGTACTCTTAGATTATCACTTGTAATATTTCTTACAATATATGGATATGGATATGCGTCAGGTTTATTGAAAATGTCAATCTTTTCATAGTTTAAAGCTTGGTCACTGATTTTATAGTCAGTTGATGTATCATCAGAACTCCATGCTGAAACTCTGTTAAAATCAGTCAAGTTTAATGGTGTTGCATCATGTCTTGTGCCTGCGGCATTACATAAATTTTGGCATGTTGATTGTGCGCACCAGTTCCAACCTTCTGACGACGTCTTGCCATTATTGTTTTGGTTGCACGAACAGATTCTATTACCAAATTTTTGCCTCTCATCACCTATGAAAACATAGCTCTCGTTTACGTTCGTACAAAACGGTATTGGCGATGGATTAGGCGCCATAAGAACATTAAGGTTTTCATTCAAGCAAACCTCATCAAGTCTCAATTCAAAATGTTTGCCACTTTGATCATAAGTACAGCCGTTAGAACATTTAACATTATATAATTTCTGGCTTTGTTGATCTGTTAATTCCATATCTTCATCAATTCTAAATTTACCAGTTGAAACCAAACAGTTGTAATAATCTCCTATGTCATCATGAATAGGCTTCCCCATAAAGCTAACATACTTGGTATCCAATTCACAATAAAGTCCATTAGCAGCTACGAAAGAGCCATGAGTTATTACTCCGTCGCCTTTATTCTCTCCCCAATCAGTAAAATGATTATAAATGTCCTTTGCAATGTCGCATCCTATCTCAGAAGCATAATATGGATTTGGCGACTCGCTTACAATTCTTGTCGCATCATTAGTAGAGCCTAAATCAAAGGAGCCTGAGAGAATAGGTTCTCCTCCTCCAGAAACACCAGCATTGGGCTTTCCTCTATAAGATTTTTCTAATCCTGGATAATTTTGCCAATCGAAAGCACTGGCATTCAATATCAATAACGATATAGCAGCTATGGAAAACAGGATAAGTATGAGTGCAATTAAGAAACTAATATGAAGTCCTTTCATAAGAATTATTTTCTAAAGCTTGTATATATTTTTATGGACCAGGGATACAAACATATCCGGTACAGCCACTCAAAGATCCGTAAGTGCAAGCGTCTTCAACATGGCATGAAACAGTGTACGAAGATTGTCCATGACAACAATTGGTAATAACTCCTAGAACGCAAATTTCACTGCCACCGCAACCTATACTTGTAAAAATGGCACAAGCAATAACGTTATTGCTATAACTACATGCATATCTTGGTGCTGAGGCACCTTCAATCAGACAAATATTATTTGTTGTAGTTGTGTTACCTCCAACAGAACAAAGAGTTCCTGAATTGCCTGTGCAAGTTTCTGAAGGACAATGATTTCCTCTGTAGCATTCATAAGTATCTTCACAGCCGAAACGACAATTTTGCGGTGCAGGACTATACGTGCATGCTCCTCCACTATAAGTTCCACCTCTGTACTCATGATTATTGTAACATCTGTCATCACAAGTATCACTGACAGTACCACAACTGTTGTCTAACTTAAAGAAATAAAAATCATCAATCCAATGCCAATGGGCGCTCGGATTATTGTTTTCAAAAAGAGCATCAACAATTTTTGACCAATCAAATCCAGCATCAACACTAAAATCATTTTTTTTGTATAATTTTTCTTGCCATGCATAAGCTGTTGAAGAAAATGTTACATAAGCACTTTTACCGTTTAAATCATGCAGAGTAAATTTGCCGGTATTTCCAGTAGTAGTGAAATTATGATAGAAGTGCACTCCAGCACAGCTTGATAAATTCATTAAATCTTTAAATCTGAAAAACATGTAAGAGCCGCTACCCATTGGATAGTCAAAATGTAAAATACTTTGGGAGCCTACAATTTTATTAGTTGTGGAAATATGAGTTTCTCCCCATACGTAAATAGGTGGGTTATTCCACCACATATCCCAAAAACCTACACCATCATTCGTATCTATTTGTTGGTCGTCAATTATTGTAACCTCTTCAGTCCATGCGTCATTGTCAGGCCACTTGTCAAGAGTTATACATTTTCCGCCAGAGCAACCCCAAAAGCAAGTATAATCTCTGTTTGAAATTGTACCAGTACCTGAATCACAATATTTTTCATGCAGTGTCACACTGTCTCCACTACAAACATCACTTTGCGTATCAACAGTTACGCCATCACCGCTTATTATGGATGTTCCATTAGTATAAGGACTGTCGCCTCCATCTGTTTCTGCACAATCATAACAAACTCCATTATGACTGCCACCGCAACCGTAATTGCAGAAAATGTTGTTGGTTTTAATGTCCTCTTCGCCAACCTTTAAGCAGTATCTCTCGTTTAGGTTACTGCCAACGCATGTGTCAACTTCAGTCCTGCCATTCAATTTGGCTTCTCCGTAAGAATAGGGATAACTTCCGCCATCACTATCAGAGCATTCTTTCATTTTCACTAGAATGACAGATTTGTCAACATACCTTCTCTCATTTATTAATGTGCCAAACTCATCACCGCTATCTAATGCTACTATTTGGTTATAAGGTGGTTTACACTCATCAGTTCCATTATATTTTATTTTTGCTCCTGCTTTGGCTCTATCATTTCTGCACCAGTATATTGTACTATAGCCTGAGGCTCCATTCTCTTCTGAAAATGCTTCTTCATACCACAAATCACTAAACCAGTTTCTGATTATCAATCTGTATTTTCCAGGTGGTATTGTTTCGCCTTCTGTTGGGTGATAAACTCTTAGATTAATATCATTTACATTTTTTATTGAAACTTTCCCCCACGACCCGTCATAATATTCAAGTCTCTCTTCCCAAACTTTGGCTTCTAGATTATAGTCTAAACATTCGCCAACGCTTCCACAATCAGTTCTATTTACCCTTGAATTCGATGCTTCTAATGCATTTATAATTTCTGTTCTACTTGTCTGTTCATTAAGAATAATTATTCCATCATACACTGTTCTCATTTCAGGCCATTTCTTACCTCCTATAGTGTTCCTTGTGCTGTCTAATCCATAATTATTAAAAAATATGTTATTTAATTGATTAAAAAGATAAGCCTTACTCCAACTATATCCGAGGATTTCTTGTTCATACATTCTTGGAATAAGAATTGCATACCTAGAAGTAGACCTATCATCATGTCTGTCATCCCATCTCAAAACGTTATAGAAATAACGTCTTCCATCTTGTCTAATCTGTTGAGTTTTATCTGTTAAAGATGATATCGGCTCATAGAATGGCCAATTCACAAATTTATCAATATCAAGCCATCTGTCATTAACTATGTTTCTGTCATAAAAATATGTTCTATTATCAACTAACCAAGAATAGACTCTGTCTTCTTCTTTTTCTGTTACGTCTTCTCCTATCCATGAGCAAAGAGGATTAGCTTGACATGTTGTTTTATCCACCTTTGGATATGTAACACTTGGAGGATAACCGCCACCTAAACAAACACAACGTTCACTTCCGAAGAAAATTCCGTTTGCATAACACAAATCTTGACAAGCGTATTTCCATCCTGTTGCCCAATCTTCTTCTGGATTCTGAGTATTCAAAGCATTGACGTAACAACCATAATGTGCTGTGCCTTCGTCTTGTGCATCTTTTTTGTTGCCAAATTTCAGCCTCTGATCTCCCATGCTTATGCGAAGATAGTCAGTTGGGTTCGATGTGCAAAATCGTATTCCACTAAAGTTAAGTTGGTTGAAAACTTCATTTACACATACTTCATCAAGTTTGTATTCATTACCACCAGTATATGAACAACCAGCAGTATCATCTGAATTTTTCCAGCATCCAGAGCCTTTTAGGTTTGTTCTTGGTACAGATCCAACTGACCCTAGATTTTTCTGATCTAGGTAAAATTGTCCCTTACCCACCAAGCATAAATATTTTTTTTCTTTTGGCGAGTATTCGCATAACATATTTGAAGTTGGTTCTTTGAACGCATCAGCGCCGCTTATATAGTCTAGACCTGTCCTTTGCTCTCCCCAAGTTCTAAAGTCATCATAAATGTCCTTTGCAATGTCGCATCCTATCTCAGAGACATAATAGGGTTGAGATGTATCAAACATGCTTCTAGCTGGTTGTTCTGCCCAAGGTAGAGAGCCTGTTGCATCACTTGTTATGGGTTGGGCTTTAGTTTCTGGGATAGTTATTCCTAAATATTTTTCTTCGCCTAAATTTCTCTCGGTTTCATACTTGCGTGCTTCTTCTGCTAAAAGACCTAGGGCAAGTAACAAGACGACAAAAATAATTATGGTTCCGGCAACAGCTATTATATAGGCGCCTTTCATAAGAATTAATTTCTAAACGTCTGTATATATATTATACGCAATCATCTTTGCATATAATTATTGTCCTATCCATATACCTCGCGTCTTTAATTATCTGATTTCCAGTTTCTTCAGTAAGCGTTAATGTTGTATGATAAAGCTCGCTTATCCAGTTTCTGACAACTACTCTATAATTTCCGCTTGGTATCTGATTAATGTTAATGTCACTGCTTATTCTAACGTATACATCTCCACCTTGTTTTACTCTGTCATAAACCTCTAGATTCACAGTGTAGTCTAGGCAGTCCCCACCTTTTTGGCATGACCTTTCGTGGAATTTTATACCGTTCCCAATTGCCTTTTCCAAATCAAGCAAGAATAAATTTGTTACAAGCGGCACGGCGGTTCCACTTAACGTTATATTTCCATCATAAACAGTTCTCAGTTCTGGATACCACATTCCTGCTGTTGTGTTTCTCTTATCTTGCAGTTCATTATCAAAAAGGCCTCTTAAGAAATCATGAAAGCTACTGTTGTCATAATATCTTTGATCTCCGGGGAAAGGTGGTGTTATTCTAGGTATATCTATTTTATATCTTTTATCAGAATTATTCCAATAAACAATGTAGAAATAAGGTCTGCTGTCTTCGAGTGTTTCTTTGTTCTGTATCATATTAGAATCTGTTACTATAGCTAGACTTGAATCCTGGTCAGAACCCCAAAATGAAACTCTATCAGTATCTTGAACGAGAATAGGACTTCCATCGTCCCTAACACCGCTAGCATCACATAAGGTTTTGCATCTTCCAGGGTTAGGAGGGGGAGCAACACACCAATCATCCCAACCTTCATCAGTGAGAATACAATTATTAGAATTATGATAACAACCATTGTTGCCAAACTTTTCTCTGCTTGTGCCTACACGTATATAATTGCTTCCAAGTGTGCAAAATGGAAGAGCACTTCCTGGTGGTGGATTTTCAAAATTATTAAAGAACTCGTTTACGCACACTTCATCAAGTTTAAGTTCAAATCCTCCTCCGCGTGTACAACCACAACCCGGTCTGTTAGAGCTTAAACAACATTTTCCGTCTATAAGCTTTTGAACATTTCCCGTGGGATCGTTCAAGTTTGCCGCATTCCAAAGACTTCGACTGGGAGCACTAAAGTTGAATTTACCAACACCAACAGAACAAAAATAATGTTTTGCAGTATTGCTTTCGTCAACAGTTGTGTCATATTCGCATAAATTCTTTATATGGGAAGAGCTCTCCAACTCATAAAAAGCTCTTGTTTCTTCTATATAATCTCTAGTATATTCTCCCCAAGTTGTAAAGTCATCATAAATGTCCTTTGCAATGTCGCATCCTATCTCAGATACGAACTCAGAATTCCCTATAGCAGAAGCAAATTGCTTGGCTTCTGGCAGTGTTCCTGTTAAATAACTTCTTATATAAGTTGTTTCGCTTTCTTCAAATTCCGTCTTACCTAACTTTTTCTCCAAACCTTCGAATTGTTCCCAGCCAAATACGTGAATTATAGTCGCAATGTAAATGACAAATAAAATAGCCGCAACAGCAAAAATCAATAAAACGATATACTTTGGAATGTCCATAAAAATATTTTTTAAGCCACATATATAAACTACACTGGTATAGCGCTACAATATTTGGTAACCGCAGTTCCATAAGGCAACCAGAACAAAACATTGCAAGCAAGTATTTTCACTAATCTTCCGCCTGTGAAATGGTTCAATAGAAAGAACATTATTAGAAGAGCTACGAGAGATAATACTAATATCCCCAAATTACCCAATGCGCTCTGAGTCATCTCCATAACAAATCACTAATACCTGCCTGTTATAATATCAGTTACATAGCTAAAAGCATTTCCTACAAGACCGCCTAAAGTATTTCCTATTATAAATGCAAGCGCTTTGCCCATAGACTTTCCTACAAAGTAATTATAGATCAAATCTATAGCTAAGATGGATATTATAACTATAGCTATTAAAAGTATGATTAGGTTTCCGGTCATCGTAAAGGACATTTTTATCATCCAGGTGTTAAAAAATCTATAGCTTTACCAATTCCCTGTACAAAGCTTAACACACCGCTTATCCATCCTCCTGGTGGTGTGGACGCTAATGAAACTAACAAACCAACAACTATGAAAGCGATCACTAAGATAATTATCAATAAAGTACCTGTTGTGACCTTCCACATAGTATCACGGTGCCTGTATATTAACATTTACTTTTAGCATTGATAAAATTATTTGGTTGCCTACTAATAAAAGCAGTGCTGAGACCAAAACTCCTACTATTATCCAAAATAATAATTCTTGAGGGTTCATTAAATGCCACCAGGTTTTAGCAAGTTTTCTAAAGCTCCTCCAAACATGCTATACGTAACAAACCAAGTTATAACATATACCAAAACTCCAATTAATAAAATATTCCACATCTGGCTTCTTAACCCTATGGGGTCTTCCCCATATCTAACTCCGCTTAAAAATATTGAAATAAGAACTGCAGTTTCAATCATGTATATCCCTACTATTATCTGAAAGTGGGCTGGGGTAATTGGTAATGGGCCACCTGATGCCCATGGAATCAGAAGGAAGCTTTGTGCAACAGTTAGATCTGCATTTCCCATAAGAGATTGCATAGTAGATCCTAGTCTCTCTAGAATTTGTAAAATGATAACAGCCATTGTTACAGTTACTCCTGATATAAGAGGTGATAAAAACATTGCTAAAAAGCTCATGCTTGATGTTGTTTCACCTAATATATCTTCTATTTGTTCTTTTACGTCATGTACTCCTCTCAAATAGTTCGATATAACAATCATTGAACTTGCAGCAGTTTTTACACTTTTTTTAGAAGATTGAATTATGGTTTGCATTATTGATTGGATTAATCTTGAAGGGTAATACCATATTGCCCCAACCTGCTTATCGAATAAGGCTTCCTCAAATGTGTATCCAAACTTTTTCATGTTTAGACTTATTATTTCAAACATTTCAGCAATTTTCATTTCTTTAAGATTTTCTCTAACCTTGTCTATTGCGAGCTCCAATGGAATTCCGCTTACAATTATATTTCCAAGTTGAAACATTGCAGATGCAAATTCATTTTCTATCTTTTCTATATCATTTCTTGTCTTAACTTTCTGATAGCTGTCCAGAAACATGTAAATGACTATTGTTAAAGACATGCCGAAAATTGCTAGCAAAGAGAATGGAATTGCTACGTCAGGTGAAGGTGAATTGATTCCCGAAAAACCTATTAAAATAAAAGGCAAAGAAACTAGCAAAGAAACTGGCCATACAGGAATCATTACACCTCCTAAAGAAAACTTTCCCATTTTAGGAATACCTTTAGCTTTTGAAACATCAGGCGGAGAAAATGTTGGAGGTTTTGAAGATAAAATTTGGTTTACTACGAAATAAAGAAACAAAGGTAAAAGAATATCATAACCAAAAAACACAAAACTTGGTTTAACTTTATCTGATATGAATATTAAAACTATTGGAAACATAACCAAACCCATTATAGGAAGTAAAATACCAAGAGCATATATCATTGTCATAGGCATTCTAAGTCCAGCTGCATAATGTTTTGCCCTTTCTTTTGTGCCATTAAGTATAACATTTATAGTTTCATCGTATATCATTTCTCTTCTAGATTGTTCAACAGATGAATTTTTCAACAGATTCAAAGATTCTGAGAATTCTACATTCTTATCTTTCCATTTTACTACGTAATCTACTAATGCTTCATTAGCCGAAGAATATTTCCCAGTTTCCATATCCCATATCAATTTTTTTAAATCCCATGATAAAGGCCCTTCTAAATTTTGAGATGCAAATTTTATTGCACCTTCTAAATTTGGAGAACTCCTCATGTAAATTACCATATATAAAATGGCAAGAACGGTGTCAGAAGACATCTGAATGCTTAACGATTTTGCTTTTGATGCAGGATAACTATAGAAATACCAGAAATTAACTAATGCCAGTCCAAAGAAGAAGCCACCAAAAATGTCAATGGATCCTGTATACAAGATATAAAACATCACCATTATTAACCAGACAAAGGTTGATAAAATTGCAAAAGACAGAACTCCTCTCGGTGTTGCATTTATATAAGCTGCTCTAAGATTAGTTAAAATTTTTTCTCTTGATTTTCCTTCAAGCTCTATGGGAAACAGGCCTTCTACGAAATTACAAGCCTTTTCATACCATGTCTTTGGCCTTATTTTAACTTCTTCCAAGAATTTCATATATTCCTTCGGGTAGGGATAAAATTCTTTCTTTTCAGGAAGCTTTATTTCGCTGGCTTTCAAAGCCTTTTGCAATTCCATTCTCTTAGCTTCTTCGGCTTTCATCAAAGCTTGTGCACTTTTCTTTTTGCTTTTAAAAAGCATTAAACTGCCTTCGCATATTTTTTAAACCATTCTAACCATTCTTCATAAACCCTTTTAGTGTCAACAGTTCCTATTTCTCTTCTAGACTTCTCGGCAATCTCGTGGAACATCTCGTTCACTTTTATAGTTGTCTCTGCCTCTAGCAAATCAGGATTATTAACTTTCTGAGCAATCTCAACTACCGTGTCCAATATCTTCGCTCTTAATTGGATGTTGTCCCAGACCAATTCCCAGCGTCCAGCCCATCCAGGAACTCTTTCGGCTATCTGATTCAGAATGTTTGACTCGCCGTTCAACAAAGTGTCAGTAGGTTTCAAAGTATCTTCATCAGAACGGTATTCCATAAGATTTACAAAGCCGCCCTCTTCGTCAGGATCCCTTTTCCAATGCTTTCTTACCTCTGTCACTTCTGTTATCCTTCTGAATGTTTTCAATCCATCAGGAGTTTTTAGTTTGTTGCAGACCACAACGAGGTCTGTCGCTTTGAAGCTTGTTGGCGGGACTCCCAAGTCATTGACTATTCTGTCGAAGATACCGTAAGCAGACTCGCCGTGTATTGTTCCAGCGACAACATTGGCCATTGCCCCGATTCTCATGGCCTCGAACAAGGCTTTTGCCTCCCTAGACCTTATCTCACCTATGAACAAACAGGAATCGCCTAATCTCAAGGCCGTCCTGACAACCTCTTCTGCTGGCAATTCTAATTCCACCCTTGTGATAACAGAGCGGGATTTTAATCTTTCTATGTTATAACCAAAACTTCTTAATTGTTCTATTGGGAGTTCAAGGGTGTTGTGAGCAAAAATGTTTTCGCAGACGAAATTCTCATTTATCGGAACAGATAAATCATAAACATAATCAGTTATAGTTTGCTTTCTGATGTCAGTTATTTGATCCCAGAATATGTCTGAATTGGCTAATGTATTCAACAGTTCTAGGACATCTCCACCATCTGCACGCATTTTAGTTATGATTTCATTCAGTTTTTCTCTGCCAATGTTGTTATTTCTTTTTATGTAATCATAGTTATTGAAATCTCCATAAAAATTGCTTATAGATTTTTTGAGCTCTACAGACAAGGGTATAATGTCTGTCGTATCATGGGTTGATTTCTTTCTGCACAATCCTTTCACATATTTATTTCTTTCACCTTGTAGAAAGCCTATGTTTTCTAAAAATGGTTTCAAGGTTTTTATGCTGCTTATTCTAAGAGATTGCGTCTTGTCTCTAGGACTAATTCTGTTTATTCTTCCTATTATTCCGAAAGGCAATAACAATGTTTGTATGTCCTTTATCAGATTTTCAGATGCAAGACTTATTCCAACTTCTGCTTTGGCGATATATCCGTCTCCGCTGTACAAACCTCTTAAAACAGAAGCTATCTGCTCTTTCGATAAACTGAAAATCCATTCAGGAATTCTTTTTGTGTAAGCATTGCCTTCAAGTTTGAATATCTTCTGCATCAATAATTTTAAACTGCTAGAACAAATCACAAGTGAGAATCCGTCCGAATGCATTCTTGTTTTCAAACCAAGTTTATTTGCCACGTTTTTAACTATCTCTCTCGTGGGTTCGTCTGTTACTGAAAGTATGACAGCATTTTTGTCATAACAGCCGTCAGCCAACCACAGGCCAATCAGTGTTAGAATATCTTTGTCAAGTTCTATTTCCAAGGGTAAAGGTTTTGAATTTTTATCGGTTTTGAAGAACAACTTATCCGTTTCCATGCCTTTAGTCATTTCAGCAAAAACCTTTCCCGGTGCAATTCCAGTTCTTTTCCAGTGGCTAGGTACAGACTTTGAATAATTCATCTTCTTAGCTATGCTCTTTGCAAACTCGAATTTCTTTTCTATAAATTTCTTAATAGGTTCGCCTAGAATGTAAACATCTTTTATGAACTCCGGATAATCTTTCAATTTGATTTTTTCAACAGGCTTGTTATTAATGAATAGCGTTCTAGGCGTCGCTATAAAATCATTAATTTTAAAGTCTTTGCATTTTATTGCCTCTGTACCACCGTTGTTTCCAACAGTGAACAACGAATGGTCTCCTGTGACTCTTATTTTTTTTCCAGTCCTTGTTCTGATTTCGAATATTTCCTTTTCGACTTTATGCCTGATAAAAGCGGAGACATCTGCCAAAACGACCTTTTCATCAGAATCAACAGAAAACACTTTGATATTCTCTTGGTTCTTATCTAGAATCTCATGGCCTTTTATTGTATGTTTGGAGCCATACTTTTCTATTAAACTGTCTATCATATTTCCAATCTTTTCTCTTCTCATTGTTCCGTTTCTCTTGTACAAAATCTCGCAATCTCCAGTGACGCTGTCCTCGACGCAAAGAATTCTATAATAAGGAAGTATCTGTAACATTGTCGATCCGAGCAAAGAAGTTTTTCCAGCGCCTCTTGATCCCGCGATAAGATAAGTTCTGCCATAAGACGCTAAGAACCACATCAACGCACCGAATAAACTATTCATGAATTTTTCTTTTAAGAATAGGGAAAAGGTCCATGGCTTGAATCTATGCCTTCTTAATGCAAAGCCTAGACCATCTGGCGATAATCTCGGATTTATTGCAGCAATTCTGGCCACTCCGCCAGGGACAGTAACTTCTGCATCTAAAACAGGATTGGCCTCGTCCAATGGCCTGCCTGATATCAGCTTGAATCGAGTAGCCCATCTGTCCCCATCCTCTCTCGTAGGAACTAGGTTGGTCTCGCATTCTTCAAATTCCTGATGGTTTATAAAAATAGGTAGGTTGCCCATGGGTGAATTGATGAAAACATCTTGTATCTTGTCATCTCTTAACAATATTTCTAATATGCCCAAACCAGCTGTATATCTTGTCAAGATTCCAGCTAATTTTTCTATTTGGGTTACATCAAATCCTTTTCCCATTTCTTCTGATAGGTCTCTTAACAGGTCTAAACTCAGATTATAGAATAACTCTCTCATTTTTTCCTGTTCTGATACTTCTAATTCTTTCGGTCTTCTTTCCTCTAATATTCTTCTGGCAGCATCCAATAGCGTATATTCTTCCTCGTTTAGTTTGAACTCAGGAGGAACGACATGATAGATGTATCTTATTTTTCCAGGCACTTTGAATATCTCAACATCAGTGTCCCACACCTTGTATTTAGCAACAGGTTCTCCTGGGGGAGGCTGTGCCATGAATTTCGTGTACATGAAATTCGGCCTTATGGTCGGCTTGAAGAATTTCCTGTAGAGTTTTCTATCGCCAATGTGATAACCAACCAAGAATGGTTTTGCCTTTTTGATCAGTTCGCAATTCTCTAACATTTCCTTTAAAGGATAAAGAGCATTGTTGAGATAATGCTCCACGCATTTGCCATACTCTTCTGACTCCTTTGACTTTGTCTCCAAGTGCCTTATCTCTCTTGACAGATTGATGTAAGCTCCTATCGGGTCGCCCCTTAATTGCAACGTTACCAAGTCACGTAGCCAGCCATACCAGACGCCTAGATATTTGGCGCAAGGTCCTGTAGCAACATTTTTTATTGATACCAATTTCTTCTCTTTCAGCGCGTTCATGATAGCATCAGCAATTTCCAAAATCATTTTTGTCTGGTCATAGTCGTACTCATATTCCCTTGTCTCCGCCAAGATGATTCCAATGATCTTTTTTTCCTCTATCAACTTTTCAATGACCCTTGCCATCACCACGTCGGAATCCTCTATAGTAAAACCGAAGATAGAGCCTAGACAGTTCATTCTGAGAATTCCTTCTTTGATTTCAGTTTCAAAAACCATTAATACGCCTTTGTTTATCCAATATTTATATTAAGCCTTCTAATAATAATATTTGTTGGTTTAATGGCAGAAAAAGATATCCAAGCTGTTTTGAACGAGGTTGTGAGGAGGGCTAACGAGACCGTTAGAAGATTGCGTGACTTGGAGGAAAGGGATTCTTTGATTGAGAACCGCGTTAACAGTTTGGAGGATAGTGTTTTAAGCCTTACAGAAGACAAAAAAGATATTAACGACAAGACAACGATCAAGATGGACGAGATAGAAAAAAATATAATTAGGATTGATAATGAATTATTAAGGATAAACAAGAATATGGAGAAGGTCGCCAAGAAAAACGAGCTAAAGGAATTGGAGAGCATGATATCTATTTATAATCCGCTTCGAACAAATTTTATAACAAGGGATGAGGTTGAGAGAGTGCTCGACGAGAGGTTAAAGAATGTTTCCGTTTAGCGTTGGTAAAAAGAAGGAAGAGACCAAGAAGGTTTATATTCCTGTTGACATTGTTTTAAGATATTCTGCCCAAGGCCTTTCTGAGCCTGATATAATTGCCAGGTTGGAAGAGCAGGGCTTTGCTCCTGATTACATTGACAAGGCTTTGAGAATAGCGTTAAAGGAAAAAGTGATTTCTGGAGCACCTCCCACACCAATGGAGATGGCAGAGGGAACTCTTCTAGAAGCGCCGGCTCCAACGCCTTTCGGGGCAATGGAAACGCCAACAGGTCCTGTTCCTATTGGAGAGGTCACGAGGAGACCGATGCCCATCGGATATCCGCCGGAGAGAGTTGTTCAAAGCCAGCAAGATTTTTCGCAGCAGTTTCAAGGACGATCGCAAGAGAAGATGGAGACGCAACCCGCTACGGAAATAACAGTTGAAGAAATAATAGAAGCGATAGTCGCTGAGAGATGGAAGGACTTCGAGAATAGGCTAGAGTCTTTTGAGAAAAGAGACTTGCAATTGCAAAATCAGATAGAAGAACTTAGGAAGAAGATAGCATCGTTTGAAAATGTCTTGCAGGAAAAAGAAAAGACCATGATTTCTAAACTGGATGAGTTCGGCGAATCCATGACAGGCATAGAGGGAAGGATAGGTTCCATAGAAAGGGTATTCAAAGATTTCTTACCAGAGTTGACAACGAACATTAGAACTATGTCTGACCTTGTGGAAAGAATGAAAAAAGAAAAAGAAAGTAACTGAAATCAAAAGCCTTATGGAATTATTCTTTTTCTGAAAACATCCATAAGACTGCAGCACCGACTATAATTAATAGCCATGTACTCATTCCGATTGCAGGCAAACTCGTAAGTCCTATTAATGCAGCGCCACCAGACATCCAAAATATCAAAGCAACTATACCTATTACGATTATTGTCATTACTGTTCCATGTGCTTGAAATGGATGTCTTTCGTCATATACTGGTTTACCTGTTTTTTCATTGACACCTTTCCATTCTACATGTTTTATGTTTCCTACTTCTATCAGTGCCAATATCACCAGGAATCCAATTGCTGCTACTATCAAACCTGTTGACAAGGTTGCTATTACGCCAACCACACTGGCTGGAACTGCAAGTAGTATCATAAAACCTACTATGATTGATACTAATGCAGCTGGTGCTCTGGTTTTGAATATGCCGATCTTTGTCAATACTCCGAAGACTACTGCAAAGGTCAATACCCACAATAGCACTTCTGGTAAGCCCAAGCCTGTAAGGAATGCCATACCCGTTGTTATTCCGTCCATGTTTATACCTTTTTTATTTTTCTCCTTCTTTAGTTAATATCCATACACTTGCCATCATAACGATAAGGAATACTCCGATTGCCGCTATTGGCGTTGAAATCGCTATTGCTGGAATTGCTATGAAGCTCATTCCGCCCGCTCCAACGAATACCAATATTGCAATTATTATCAAAGCTGTCGCGAAAAACTTTGGATGCTTTGAAAAAATGTGTTCTCCGCCCACTTTGGTTCCTGTTATTTCAAGGAATATCATTGTAACAATCAAACCAAAAGCAACCGCTATTGCCGACGTTGCCAAATTGCTTAGGAAGTTTGCAGCCATTGTTCCTGCGGCAGCTACTAATACAAGGAATGAGGCAACTATTGATATCACTCCTCTTGCAGTCAATGATTTAGGCAACTCTATGTGAGATAGTATGCCGTACACAACTGCCAAGGTTAGCAACCACAGTAACACTAACTGGAATCCTGCGTCTCTCAATGTGACTATCATTGATTCGATTGGATTCAATTCCATCGCGAATGCCGGCGTCACGCTAATTAAAAAACCTACCAGTAACGCCCAAGTATTTTCGATTTTTTCTGTTGGTTTTTTCATATTAATCACTTACTACCTAATAGTAACTATACGTAGAACTAATATTTAAAGGTAATGGTTTACTACCTGTTGATAACTACTGTTGTTTATGCTGTGGGCCTTCAGTTTTGTAAGCAAACCAGAAAATGACTATTATGAACACTATGAATAAAAGGAGCAATAGGTTCTGACCTCCACCTACTATCGGAAGCGTTGGGAACGATCCAATAAACAAATAGCCAATTGAGAATAACAAAAATAATATGGCACCGTTTATTACCAGTGCGTCTGAACCATCTTTTCCATGCTGTCCCTTTCTTACGCCGAAGGCTTCCAGCGTAAAAATTATAAAGAACATTGCAATAAAGAATATGGATATGCTTCCGAACTGGGACCATAGAAAACTAATAAAGGATGTATTAGAAGCAGCAAAAAAAGCTAATGCTACTGACACTAGAAGATTAACTCCTCTATTCCTGAAAACATTGGAAGCATTTACAGCACCAAAGACAACTGCCAATACGAATAGGAAAGGTATCAAAAACTGCTCTGATTGGAACATTGTAAAATCAAAAATAGAGACCATTTTAACCCCCTAGTTGTTTTATTTTTCTCCTTACTTTGAATAATTCTTCCTGATAGGTAGCATAGGCTTGTGCAGCACCTGGGTTTGTAGATCTGTCACTTTCATATTTCTGAGCTTCTTGAGCTATATGTCTTTCCTCTTCATACAATTTTTCTAATTCCTTATCCTTGCTTAGTTTTTTACCTGCCTCTTTTGCTACTGCACCTAGCATTTTCGCGCCACTTGGTGTAGCAGCCGGATGCCATATTATACTTACAAAAAACAAAAATAAAGCAAGAGCCAAAGCTATCCATAGCCATCCTAAAAATAAAGGTATTAAATTTCCATACCAGCCAGAATAAACAATGTAAATATAAGATATCAAGCTCGTTAAATATTGAAGGCCTTTATTATCTCCGCTTACTCTGCCTACAGTTCCTTTTGAAAATGCTACTAGAAATAAAAACAACAAGACATGAGGTATTAAAATTAAATATATAACTTTGTCTTGGACTAGTGGATATTTAGAAATTATGCTAGGGTTTATCTTTAATATTTGTTCAAATATCAATCTAAACAAATCTACTGATCCACCAGATAAATAATTAAATGCCATAAGAAAAATATAGAAACTTGTATATTTATAAGTTATTTATAAATATTTTGTGTTTAAATCTATCTTCCTCGAAATCATCAGTAGTTCTTCTTATCATTTTGGGTTTCTTTTCAAAAGGAATTTTAATCACAACAATACTCTTTATATGAAAGATTCACCTTCGGTTGCCTTGCATTTCGAGTTTTCTTTGCAGGTGGATTTAACATTTTCTTAAGCTCAAACAGGGACTTTCTGTAATTCAACTCGCCCATGGCATAATTTAGGTCGTCATTCCTTTGAGCTCTCCTCAGAGTATCTTTTTCTGCAATTTCCTTGGTTAATTGTGCTAAATATCCTACTTCAGCTTCATCTAATCTAGCTTCAACGTCATCTATGAATTTGTCAATGCCATAATCTTTCCTACCTTCGAAAAATCCAGCTATTGTTTTAACAGCGGGTTTTACAAAATAAGAACCTAAAACGCCTCTAGCGTCCATATAACGATAAATAGTAGCAAGATTTGCAGGTTGTCCGCGTTCATCACGTAAACCTTTTTCTAAAATTCCAGAATCTGTAACTTGAGTAAATAAACCACTAGATTCTTCAATTTCATCTTCAGGACCAGGTTTTTCTCCTTCTAGCAACCCCATATGTTGTAAAGTATTTATACATATTTTAGGCGGTCCACTAATTTCTGCAAGATCTTCTTGATATAAAGCTTTACTTATGGCTCCAGGTAATGTATGCATTAATGTTTCATAATCTACAAGATTAATTTGTCCTTCTGCCATACTTTTCACTAATATCTTATTACATGATAAGATTTAAATATTTATCACTTTACGGTGAATAAACAGATAGATTTATATATCGGTTAACATATACTACTATATGGTGATAATATGGGTCAATCTGAAGGTATGAACGTTCATAAAATGTGTTTAAGAAATAACAATCAACACACAGGAAACCTAAATCATGCAAACAGCCAAAACGGTCATTGATTTTTCTTTTTTTATTTTTCTATTTTAAATATTCCTAATTCTTCGCACGTCTCTAATATGCCATAAGCGAAGACAATGCTCTCGAAAGCTCTTATAAAATCCTTCTCATTCAAAAAATGCTTCGAGTCAGAAACGTAAGCCTTGGTGTTTTCCAGCATCTCTTCTCCTTTATCACCGACAACATCAATCTTGCTGATCATCGGTTCAATCTTTTCAATCATCTTCAGCGTCTCTTCCAACAGCTTCTCCATCATATCACCTCTAAGAAGTCTTTCTCCCTGAAATGCATCTTGCCAGGTATTATCAGAACAGCAGGGCTCTCAATGCTCTTCGCTCTCAAGCCTCTGACACTGTCATAATAAATCTTAGCATCGCTTCCTGCTTTTGAGAAGGCAATCAGCTGGTCCGTCTCCTTGATAATCTTCTTATTCAAGAGCATGCTCAATGCATCAGCAACCTTCATTATAATGTTGTTCTCAACATCTAAGTCTAACAGCAACAACGTGTGCAAACCTAATTTCTTATTGGTATGAATAGCGTCCTTTACATTGTTTAACTTACCACTAAGAGGAATTGTTGCGACCTTTCCGTATTTGTACAATTGTAAGCCAACCTCGCCTATTGCAGAGAATATGGAAGCATTATGAATTATTTTAACAGGTATCTTCTTTCTTTTCGCATCGTACACAATGTCTATGTGAGTGGTGGCTGCTAGCGGATCTCCTGGGACAAACAAGACAACATCATTTTTCTTGGCCTTTTCAATGAACAAATCTAGGTTCTCTTCTAAATCGATTCTTTTCAAGATTTTGACATCCTTTCCTATAATTTCCTTTAGGTTTTCTAATGAACCTTTCCAGACAGACGTGTATAGTTCTATGAAGCAATCGCATTTCTTAGCAGTCTCTATTGCCCTCAAGGTCAAATCCCTCTCATCGTTCAAACCCAATCCTATGAGATAGAGCATAAATTAAATTAGTTTAGATTAAAATAAATAAGGAACGATAAATTTTTATATCACCAGAAAGTAATGATTGGTATGGGAGAAACTTATGCGGACGGACACGGTTTAGAAAGAGTAAAAAATACTTCTCCTACACTCCCAACATATACTCCAGCTAGGACTGTTGAAGATGTTGAAGAAGATGACAGGATTCTGGAAATTGCAAAAAAAGTTGGTTTAACCGAAGGAGAAACAATGACGGAAGGAATTCCAAAAAAAGTTATGATAGAATTATCCAGCTATTATGACCCTATTTCTGTTTGGATTTCTAGGAAAAAGAAGAATCAGGAAACATTTTATTGATTGAATAACGATATTATTGTTTATGCGAATAGCCTATGATATAATCGGGAGTAAAGACAGTGCGGTTGCATTGATAGGAGTCAATGCTAAGAATCCGAAGAAGGCTGCCAAAGAGATAATGAAAAGACACAAGAATGTCAAATCAGTTCTTCAAAAATTGTCTGAAAGAAAGGATACCTATAGATTGTATCCGTGCAGACTTTTATTAGGAGATAAAAATACCGAGGTAGTTCACAAGGAGCATGGTTATCTGATAAAGGTTGATCCTCAAAAGGTCTATTTCTCACCTAGGGAATCGACAGAGAGGCAGAGAATTGCTGATTTGGTTGAGGGTGGAGAAAAAATTCTGGTGATGTTCTCTGGTGCAGGTCCTTATGCTCTAGCTATTGGCAAGAGACATCCTGATTGCCAGATAACGTGCATAGAAATAAACTTAAAGGGTTTTGAATACTCTGAAAAGAATGCTAGACTTAATAACTTGCACAACATAAAGAACATTTGTTCTGACGTATTATATGTAAGAGATGTTGACAAGTTTGACAGAATAATAATGCCTCTGGTCGAGAGGGCGATAGAATACTTAGACGTCGCTTTCTTGCATTCTAAAAAAGGAGCAATAATACACTTGTATGGTCTTTCCAATGAAAAGGAGAACTTCAGAGACTTGGAAGAGAGGGTCAAAGAGAAGGCTGATATCTACAATATAAAATATAAGATTGTTAAGAGGCAAAAGGTATTACCATATGCTCCGCATATTCTAAAAGTTAGATTAGATATAAAAATTATTTAACTTTCAAATCTTTTCCATTCTCGCAAGCCTTCAACAGCTTTTTCATAATCTACATTTATTCCATATTCTACTTCAATTCCTGTTTTTTCAAGCAGTTTTGCTTTCATTTCTTCAGATATTTTATATTTTTCTAAATCTAATTCTTTCTCCTCTTTCTTTTCAGCTTCTTTTGGTTTTTCTTGTTCAATCCACTTTTTTTCAAGTGTTTCTATAATATCTTTACTTATTTTGTTATTTTTTTGATTAAGAAGTTTATTTTTTGCATCTTCTTTATTTTCTCCTTGAAAATTTAAACCTATTGATGGAAAATAACTAAAACCTTGTGTTTTTAGTTCATTTCCAAGCTTATCTAACACAGTATTACGATCTTTTGTTATTTTAGACCAATATTCAAGAAGTCCTCCTCCAGTTCCATCATTTGTAATACCATCTCTAGTTGCAAAATAAATTGTAGGTTTACTAACCTCAGCTTCTGTAGATTTTTTATCTTCTTGTTTTCCTCTTCTAAACCATCCCATCAAAATCACTTACTTTTATTATCAACAGAAAAAGATTTAAACTCATCGCTTAGTTACTTTCAGGTCAAAAACAACATGCCAAATTTTAGGTGCATAAGATTTTACTCTTTTTACCTTAAGGACTTTAATCTTAACCTTGTTCTTAGTTCCAATTTTTATCAATTTTTCTTTAAATTTATCAATCTCCTCTTCTTTTACAGTCCTGTGAAAATGAATGACAGCGTTGTTCTTGGCAATCTCAAGGGCATAAGGCAAGAACTTTTCAGTTTCAAACAAATAACCCATTATTATCCTGTCCGCCGCATTCTCTAACAGTTTGGAGAATTTCCTGCAGTCTCCTTGCAAGATTTCTATCTTATCCTCAACTTCATTCAGCCATATATTCTTCCTTAAATATTCTATGGCTTTTGGGTTGATGTCGATTGCATAGATTTTTTTAGGTTTGCAGTACTTGGCTAGAATTATAGAAAAATAACCAATGCCAGCAAACATATCGACAATGATCTCTCCAGGTTTGACAATCTTCGTCAGTCTAATCTTCTCATTCTTATTGCCTTGGGACCACATTATATCAGAGACGTCTAACAAGAATTTGCATCCGTGCTCTTTGTTCATGGTCTGAGTTCTATTACAGCCTGCTATTACTTCTATTTCTGGTTTTCTTACGTTCCCTCTGATATCCTTTATCAGGCAGATGGTGTGTATGTACGGAAGTATGCCCCTTATCGTTTTTCCTATCAATCTGCGATGCTTTATCAGTCTTTTATCAAGTTTTATTAAAAGAATGTTCCCTATTATCTGGTAGCCCTTCGGTAAATAATCCAGTTCCTTTCCAGTGAGCTTGTTACTTAGTCTGTTCCTTAACTTATCATTAAAAGCCATAAAGGAATATTATTTTCCAAGAATAAAAAAAGAAAGGGGGAACTGAGTTTAACTAGAACTTTGTAGAACCTGCTTGCCAAATCGCTTTCAATGCTATCAAAACTGCTGCTGGAACAACCAAAGTTCTTATATAGAGGACTATTGGTCCGACCCATTGGCCTATCACTGGCAATTGGTCTAGATTTCCAGATCCAGCTGCCATCAATGCAACCACTGACAGTAAGAACAAATCTGCTTCTTTGATATCAATGCTGCCAAGTCCGATCACTCCCAATATTCCAATTATGGTTCCCAGTAAAAGTAAGATTGTGCCTACTTGAGGGATTGTTCCTGGTAATAGACCTGCTATAACTGATATCAAAATACCTATTATGAATAGCCATCCGCTGGCTTTTACCCACGTTGAAGTTTTAGCCATATATTCACCTATAACTTCTTAGAATTCCGGACACTTAAAAGTTCCTATAGTTAAAAATAAGAAAAAAAAGGGGCTAAAAGAAAAACTACTTGAAAACGTCGATTGCAACCATTATAGAACCTATAAAGGTCGCTATCAATGCTATTATGCTGAATATTTTTACCCCATAGTCTAATCCTGAGGGTATCCAGGATACATCTACGCTGAATGCCGCTGCCAAGAGGTACAAAGCTCCTGCACCTGTCAACCATACAAAGCCCCTTTTATCCTTAACAAACTTTGCATAAGCTCCGAACACAGGTGCAATCAAAAGTGCTAGTCCTAATATTACCAAATTCATATCGAATACCATTTATTTCACCTTTAATAGAATTTTGGGAAAGACAGGTATTAAACTTATCTTCGTCACATGCAGAACTAAAAGGATTCTTAAAGCTTTTCCTCGAAAACTTCTGTTTCAAACTTATACAATTTACAATCAGGATCCAGCCAAGAATCAGCTGTCAGTCCTGCTTTATAGCATAGGTTCTCTAAGTATTCGTCGATGTTCCAGTTTTGCTCAACAGGAACCTGTGGCAAGAACAGACCGCTTTGGAAACCCTTTCTAATAATCAGACCATGCTTGCCGATTTTTACTTCCTTGGCAATGTCCTTGGTTTTTATAGGTTCTGGTTCTGTTAGTATGGAAACTTCAATGAATATATTTTCTAGTTCTTCTTTTGAGAGCGGAGGAAATCTAGGGTCTGAGCACACGCAAACGGAAGCTTCTATCAAGGCCTCTATCAATGGCATTTCGGGATAGGGTATTCCTATGCATCCTCTCAGTTCTCTCGGTTTTTTATATATTGTTACAAAGACGCCTTTGTTTTCCTTCATTTCCTTTGGATAATTTTTAGGAACAGGAATCTTTTTGCCGGTTTTCACATAAGTTTCAATTGCTTCTTTTGCCAGTTTTAATACGAAATCTTTCATAGACTTAATTATTACGTATAATATTTAAAAAATGTAGGAGGCCTGCTACGGACAAGGTAGGTAGTTCAAGGTTGTTAAAATGATTGTAAAGATTATAAATCAGAAATTATAAATTAGGTATATGAACAAAGTTATAATTATTATATCTATTGTTATTGTATTAGTTTTAGCATATTTCTTCTTTCCAAAAGATGCTGGCGGAACTTGCGGTTTTTGTCCAGGGCCACCAAATATTCATAGGACAGAATATGGTTGTATTGGTATTAGAGCAGATATAAAATCAGGTCCAGGTTGTATGGATTGCGGAACAAATATTGTCTGTTTTGGAATAGTAACTTCTGAAAAGAAATGTTATACCTACATAAAGGAAACTCCCGTTGAAGTTCTATTCTGTAAAACACCTTCAACATGGCAGGAAATATTAAGTATATGTCCTGATTGTTATTATCAAGCTTCTAGTACAGCTTACAGTCAAAATGATTTATCAAAAGCTCTTGAAATATGTGGTTCTATAAGTGATAATGAACAAAAAAATATTTGTATCTTAGACATAGCCAGATTAGCAATAGAAAATAACAAGTTAGATGAAGCAGAAAATATATGCTCTAGTATTTTAACTAATGTTAAAGACACTTGTTTCAGAGAAATCGCTGAAAAAATTGCTGATTCAAATATTGAAGCAGGTGTTTTGTCTTGTAAAAAAATAGAAGCCGTAAGAGAACAAGATAACTGTTATCATAATATTGCTGTAAAAGCCAGACAAACAAATGTAACTAAAGCTTTAGAAATATGTGATATGATAAAAGAAGATATTTCTACACCGCCATGTAAAGAGCTGATAGAAAATTATTGTGAAATATACAACTGCTAATTTTATTCTTATAATTCTGTTAATTAGCGTAAACATGAAAATTATGCAGGGGGCCGGATTTGAACTCTCGCACCAATTAAACATAAAATATTAGCTGCGCATTCTTAACTTCGCATCATTTTATCAAATTCTTTATTCCGTTAGCGGCTATCATTCCAGTGGCAGCTGCTATGGTTATTCCTCTAGAAACGCCTGCTCCATCGCCAGCAACAAAAATGTTAGGAACGATTGTCTGTAGGTTCTTATTGGTTTCGATTCTCATTGAATAGAACTTTATCTCCGGGGCATATAACAGCGTTGAGTCAGAGCCAACTCCAGGAATAACCTTTTCCAGTTTGTCCAATGCCTCTAGAATATCTGTTACAATTCTATAAGAAAATGCCATTGATATATCGCCAGGAGTAACATCTTTTAATGAAGGATTAACGTAACTCTTTTCAATTCTTTCCCAAGTCGATCTTACACCAGTTCTAAGATCTCTCAATCTTTGTAAAATAGGCTTTCCTCCACCTAGCGTATTAGTTTGTTTGGCTATTGACCTACCGTATTCTGTTGTATTTTCCAAAGGCTCTGTTAATTTTGTTGTAACTAATAAAGCAAAATTACAGTTGCTAGATTTCTTATCTTTCATAGAATGGCCATTGACACCAAATATATCCTTTTCATAGAATTCTTTAACAACAAAACCATAAGGACAAACGCAAAAGGTCCTTACGTCATCATCATATTGATGGGTTCTTATATGAAATTTAGGATCCCAACATTGATAATCAACCACAACTTCTTTTAAAACATCGTTCAAAGCTTCAACCCTGACACCAACATCAACCGGGTTGAATCTCATTCCTAAGCCCAGCTTTTTGGCCATTTCTATAAGCCACAGTGAACCAACTCTGCCAGGAGCCAAAATAACATAATCAGCCTCTTCCTCTCCTTTGTTAGTGCTAACTTTTATTTTACCATTCCTCTTGTACAAATCTAAAACTTTTGTCTCCAGCTTAAACTTCACGCCCTTTTTCTCCAAGTCAATCTTGAAATTGTTCATTACTTTTGGCAAATAGTCAGAGCCGACGTGATTCTGCCTTATTGGTATGAATTTTATTCCGGCAGTGGTTGCTTTTCTTTCCAATTCCAACAATTTTTCCCAGTCATTCCCGACATCAGCCATTCCATACCCTTTGAAAACCTGTTTAATCTTTTCTAATATCTTTAGAGAATCTTCCTCTGAAAGAAATTCAAACAAGTCTCCTCCTATCTGAGGGTGGAAGTTCATTTTTCCATCAGAATAAAGGCCTGCGCCTCCGATGTGGTTTTCCTGTTCCAAAATCGTTACTTCGCAAGAATCTGCCAGCTCGTACGCAGCGAAAAGCCCTGCTGGACCTGCACCAATTATGAGAACCTTGTTCAAGATAACCTCTCTTATTTAAGAATCTGAATTATATAAATTTAACTATGAAATTTAAAGATGAAGCATCGAGAAAACTTTTCTTCAGGTATGCTGTTCCCTGTTCTGAAACTCTAGCCAAGAGAGGAGTGATAACGCAAAAGTATCAGAGAAGCCTGATGAATTCTATACTTCTCAACAGAAAGATACCGAAAGATGCTGAAAACATATTCAAGGTCGCCAGTTCCATGTGCGAAAAGACAGCGAAGAAGCTCGGAAAGAAGTCTATAGATAAGGAAGTTGTGAGAAGATATTTTTTGTTCGGACACGATAAGGTCGTGGACAGGAGATACAAGATTTTCAAGGATTTCGACCCGATGCTATGCAGGCTATACTCTGGAAAGGTTATAGTTTCTGGTAGCAGAGCGTTGGTTCAGACAATAATGGGAGATAAAGAATATATTGCAAGCTTGAGAATAAAGAAAGGCGACTACGTCGTGGTCCACAGGGATTTTATCGTCGAAAAGATAAGCAAAAGACTTGCCAGAAAGCTCTGGGACCTAAAACAAATATATTTCAAATCAAACAATATGATAGCATGAACAAAGAGAAATACGGCACATTCTTTGCAATCGTAGCAGCCATTATAAGCGGTTTCTCTATTCCGTTGAACAAGATGTTTATTGTCAATTTGGATCCTTCGGTGTTCACAGCCTTGAGGTCGCTCTTGATAGGTATAGTGTTTTTCCTCATAGCATCCTACAAGTCTAAATTCAATTTCAAAAAATTCAAGAAGGTTTCCTGGAAGTATCTGATGGCGATAGCTGTTGTAGGCGGTTCTTTCGCTTTCTTACTGTTCTTTAGCGGTTTGAATTTGACGACTTCTGGTAGAGCTGCATTCTTGCAAAAAACCATGCCCCTATACATCACAGTCTTAGCTTTCGTGTTTCTGAAGGAGAAAATTTCCAAGAAATATTTGTACGCCTTGCTTTTGATGTTCATCGGAACACTCGCCATTTACTTTTCTCAAATAAATATATCCACTCTATGGTCAAACCCCTCTTTGGGAGACATTCTTATTATAGGAGCTACTTTCCTATGGGCTGTTGAGAACATAATCGCAAGAAAGTCCATGGCCAAAGGTGAGAATAACTTTGTTGTTTCCTTTGCCAGAATGTTTTTTGGAGGACTGATACTTTTTGCAATCGTATTTCTTTTAGGCAAATCAGATTTGTTGTTAAGCCTAAACTCCAGTCAGATTCTAAATATATCAATATCCACCCTCGTTCTATTCGGTTATGTCCTGTTTTGGTACTGGAGCATAAAGATGATAAACGTTTCCAAGGCTTCGTCCCTACTTTTGCTTTCCCCTGCAATATCTTTATTTTTAGGCACCATGATTATGGGTGAACCTATTCCTCTTATGCAATTGATAGGTTGCGTTATGATTGTCCTAGGGTCGTATCTACTGTCAAATGTTAAGAGCGAGACTAACTATGTTTAAAAAGACAGTCTATGTTTTCGGTAATCCTTTGGTTAAGGAGGATAGCCTGCCTCTGAAGTTGATAGGAAAATTGAGGAAAAAGTTTCCCAGCTTGGAGTTCAAGGAATTTGACACTGTGGAAGACATGGAGTTAGATAAGGAGTTGAACATAATAGACACAGTGAAGGGAATCAAGAAAGTCGAGCTTATAGAGGATATAGACAAGATAATAACCGATAAAATATACTCTATGCATGATTTTGATTTAGGCTATAACCTAAAGCTGTTGAAGAAGATGAAGATGATTGATAAGGTCAGAATATTTGGAATACCTTCAAACATGAAAGAGAAAGAAGCCATGAAAGAACTGTGCGATGTAATTAAAAGTATAAAAGATTAGTAGTGATATAATGGAAGATAAATCTATTACGGATTGGACAAAAAATATAAACAAAATTTTAGAAGATTTTGATAAGAGAATAACTGATTTGGAAAAAAGGGTAACGGAACTAGAAGAGTGAGGTTCATATCCAGTTTACTTTCAAGAAATGAGTGGCACACGTCATGCAAGGGTCATAAGCTCTTATCAGTTTCTCGATCTCATATTGTATGAATTCCTTGTCTTTGTCTAGGTTCTTAGCAACCAAATTTCTAATATCATTCTCCATCTTTATCTGATTCTGGGCAGTTGGTATTACCAGATTACCATAGAGAATCTTTCCTTCCTTGTCTAAATTAATGGCATAGTAAAGCGTTCCTCTCGGAGCCTCTATAACGCCTACGCCTTTGCATTCCTTTATCCTGACATCAACCTTGGGTTCTTTTTTAAATTCTGTACTTTCGAGAATCTCTATTGAATGATCTATACAGTGCATTATCTCTATCGCCTGGGCTAGATTGTTGTGATAGACGTTGTCAGAAGGAAATGTTCTGATGTATTTTGCTATATCATTTCTAGTTTCTTTGTGAAGCTTTTCTCTGTTCAGGTTCATTCTGGCCAGAGCTCCGACCATGAACTCCTTTCCTTCGAATTCAAAGCCAGTGGCCTCAGAATATGGAATTATAACTCTGTGCAGATGCTCCCAGTAATTTTCCTCTGGAATAATAATCTTTTGCGTGGAATTTATCACACCCTCTAAAAAGCTAAAGTCTTCTGTTGTCAGGGCAACGAATGTCGTTTTCCTTCTGAATGAGAATGGACAGTCATAGAATATTCTTATTAGCTCAAAGACATGGGATCTTACCTTTTTCAATTCGTCAATGACTTTTTTTGTTTCTTCTTTGTCAGGAAGGTGTGAGAAACTTCCTATCTGTGAGTAGAAAGGGTGTATGGCTCTTCCACCAATCAGCTTTGACAGATCATTGCCAACCTTTTTAACGTCAAAGGCTTGATGAACCAATTCATGCTGTCTCTCATCGAAATCAAGAACAGAATCCTTTCCAAGAATGTCAGGCAAGCAGAACAAGTACAAATGCATCGCGTGATCTCTTATCATCATTCCATAGGTCATCAGCTTCCTGAGAAGTACGGTCTGTTCAGAAGGTTGGACGCCCAAGGCTTTTTCAACAGCCTCCGTGCAGCAGGTCAAGTGAGCAATGCTACAGGTTCCACATATCCTTGAAACCAACTGAGGGACTGTCTGGAACTGCTTGCCTCTTATTGCCTGCGTATAAAACCGTTTGCTCTCGCTGATTCTTAATTTGACACTTTCAACCTTTCCGTTCCTCACCTTAACATCTAAAGAGGCATGCCCCTCCATCTTGCTCAAACCGTCTATTGATATATCGAAATCCTCGTGCATCAAACCACTTTGAACTCCTTCAAGTATTTGTCCAAGACTTCTAAAAACTTCTCTTCTTCCATCGGACATCCCGGAACATAATCGTCGACCTTCACTATTTCATTCAGTGGAGATACCTTGTCCCTATGACCGAAATTGTCCAGCACAAACCTTATTTCGTTCTTGGTGTCGTCGCTGAAAAAGTTCCTTTGATTTGATGGACTGCCATTGACAGCACAGCTACCTATTGCCACTAACTTCTTTGTGTTCTCCCTTATCTCTTTCAATTTCTTTTCCTCTTTGAAAGTTGATATTGCACCTTCCACGAGTGCCACATCCAGATCTTTCAAATCGTTTTTTGACCTCAAGAGTTTGGAATACCTGAGGTCTATGAGCTTTTCCCAGCCAGAAAAATGAGTGTTCATGAGTTCTAGGAAAATCATCGAACATCCCTCATCGCTTGTAAAAGAAAACAAACCAACCCTTAGTTTCATAGAAATAATAAGCGATATTAATATAAAAAATAAGTAGCGAGGGTTGGATTTGAACCAACGGCCTTCGGGTTATGAGCCCGACGGGCACTTGCCGCTGTTAAACAGTTCCTGGCTGCCCTACCTCGCTATGTTTATTTATAAGAGGTTAAAAGTTTATATAAACTTATGTAACTTCAGAACTACTTGCGTTTCAATAATAACCCTAAAATTACTAACAATGCGTTTTGGTCTATGATGTTTGCAACCAGCACTGGCACCACTCCAGAACCAAAAGTAATGGACCCTATAACCAAAGCCAATATGCCATTCTTCACGAAAGTTGTTATTGACATTGTTATGGCAACTTCTCTGCTAAATCTTTTTCCAATTACGTATGGAACCGCTAGGGCGACCAATAGTAACAGAGTTACAATCAAATTGACCTGTAGAAATTCATACACATTGCCCTCTATGTAGCTAACTCCGCTAGCCACACCTCCCCACAGGACAAATAGTATTAAAATATAAGAAAAAATCTTATCATATCTACATACTTTTTCGGAAGTTTTTCTCAAGTATCTCTTCATTAAAATTGCAGCAAACAAGGGTATGAGAATTATTTGAGTTAGGTTAAGAATTATTGATATCGCATCAAACTTTATTGAAGCTCCAACTCCAATCAACATGGTCAATGGCAAGGTTACAACCGAGATTAGGCTTGCTATTGTAGTTAAAACTATTGCCAATGGTGGATTTCCTTTATATGCGTCTGAATAAAATGCTGACACGGCTGCTGAAGGACAGCTGAACGCTACTAGAATTCCTGCGAATATAATAGGAGTTAATGCCATTCCTCCGAGTGACAACAGGGGCATGAAAACGAAGATAAAGAATAGCCCAACTAAAATTGTTTTTACATTTATTTTTCTGAAATCAGCAAGGTCTGTTTTCAAGCAAGTAAAAAACATTATTATCATGAGCAAGTAACTCAAGAAAGGTTTGAAGAGTAGGCCAATATGAGGTAGGATGAAGCCTAGAGATAGCCCTAGGAAAACTATTAGAGGCAGTTTAAAGTTTTCTAACAACATAAAAACCTATATTATATTTTAATTAGTTATTTAAATGCCATTATATTATAGAGATGATATACATGACAACTATCCTAGGTATTGACGAAGCTGGTAGAGGAAGCGTAATAGGGCCAATGATCATAGCAGGAGTAGTTATAGAAGAAAAGGACGAAGAAAAGCTTAGGAGAATAGGAGTAAAAGACAGCAAAATGCTTACTCCCAAGCAAAGGGAAAGTCTATTCCCATTAATCAAGAAGATTGCCAAGGATTATGTTGCTCTAAAGGTTTCTGCAAAGGAGATAGACGAAACAAGAAAGATAAAGAATCTAAACATCATAGAAGCAGAGAAGATGGCTCAGATAATAAAGACAATGGGTGCTGATGTAGCTTACGTTGATACGCCTCAAGCATCAACCGAGAAATTCAAGGCGATTTTACTTGCTCTTGCCAAAAACCATACAAAAATAATTGCTGAGAACTATTGCGATGAGACATATCCTGTTTGCTCTGCAGCCTCTATCATTGCCAAAGTCGAAAGAGACAGAGAGGTTGAAAGAATAAAGAAAGAGGTTGGTTTTGACTTTGGCGTTGGTTACAGTCATGATAAGAGGAGCATAGAGTTTGTGAAAAAATCACTAAAGGATGGTAAAAATCTGGAACATATAAGGCATTCTTGGTCAACTGTTGACGGTATTAAATCAAAGAAAGAGCAGAAATCATTAAAGGAATACAAATAATCATTTCAAGCGTACTAAATGCGAGCATGTTTGGCGTGAGTACGAATAGAAGCGATCTGCAGCATACTAGTTTAATCGTTTGATTTTCAGCTGAATACTCGCTAATTCTGAGCCCCTGTGAAATCCCTGGGGAAACTACGTAGATTCGGTTTATATTTTCTGATTTTCTATAAATTGTTAGTTTTAAATGAAAATCAGATTACCAATTAGCTTTTTTAGCTTCAGATACAATTTTAGATTCCATTAATTTTCCAACATCAGAACCATATTTTTTGTCTGTATCATTTCTAGAAATCAGACATATGAGGCGATGTTCAATAACTTTCAGCATATCTTTTTTAGAAGGTTTTAACCCTCTAATTTCGCCAGAAAAAATACATTGACCACAGTATTTAGAACCATCCTTTGGATTATAATTTAAACCTGCTATGCAAGGAACACTTTTAAAGTATTCATGACTTTTTAAATGCAAGTCTACAAGAAATCCATAAACGTTTGGTGTTGAATTTAATAAAAGTTGTTTTCCTTCCCATGCTCCTATATCCCAAATTTCATTTCTGTTCATTTTCATATGATTAATTTAAAGCAATAAAGATTTAAACTTAATCTTTAAATTAAGTATCTAAATAATTATTAGAAAGAATAAGGTGATAATTTGAATATAATGATTGATCCGTGGGGAAGCAAACTAATAGATAAATACATGAAAGTTTTTGAAGATTTTGGTATAGAAAAAATAACAGAAAATACTAAATCATTAATAAATCATCCTTTCTTTGAGAGAAATATAATAGTTGGTCAGAGAGATTTGAACAAAATTTTAGAGCAAATTAAAAATAAAAAACCCTTTATCAATGTTACAGGGATAGCATCTTCTAGTCCACTACATTTTGGACATAAAGTTATAATAGACATTTTTAATTTATTTAAAAAATTAGGTGGAAAAAATTATTTTGCTGTTTGTGATTTAGATGCATATATAAGTAGGCCTGATACAAAAATATCATCCTTAAAAAAAGCTCAAGAATATGCAATGGATGTTATAGCAAATGCATTAGCATTAGGCGTTGATGAAAAAGAAATTTATTTGCAGAGTAAAAAAGATAATTCATATTTTACATTATCAAATATTTTTTATAAAAAATTTACAGAAAATGAAATAAAGGCGGTTTTAGGACACTTAGAATTTGGAAAAATAGCTGCTGTAACCTTACAAATGGCTGATATTTTGCACACACAATTAAAAGAATATGAAGGACCATTGCCTACTATAGTTCCAATTGGTCTTGATCAGGATCCTATATTACGTTTAACAAGAGATATGGTAAGAAGAACAAAGGAGCAATTTAATTTTGAATTACCTTCTACTATTTATGTTGCTCATCAACCAAGTTTATTAAATGATCAACAAAAAATGTCATCAAGTATTGAAGGTTCTGCTATATTTCTTAATGATGAACCAAAAATTGTAAATAAAAAAATAGATAGAGCCTTTACAGGAGGAAGAGATACAGAAAAAGAACAAAGAAAAATTGGTGGTAATCCAGATATTTGTAAAGTTTGTACATTCCTAAGATTTCATTATCCAGATTCCAATAAAGTATCTAAAATAGTTGAAGATTGTTACTCTGGTAAAATTTTATGTGGAGAAACTAAGCAAATATTGAAAGATTTTATAAACAAATTTATAGAAGAACATAAAGAAAAATACGAGAAAAGCTTGGAAATAGCTAAAAATATAGTAGCAAAGTAATGAGTGGGGTCAGAGGGATTTGAACCCCCATCCCGAGGTTTCTTCTATCATCCTTAAATCAATGCTCCATGACTGGAGCCTCGTTTCACGCTTTATATCGTGCCAAGTTGGACCATAACTTCATGCTAGTTTAAACTAGTCCCATGTCCTTTCAGACCCCATTACAACTAATTTATGACATATTATTATATAAAATTATTTTTTGGGAGGTTCTAGTTTTTTTATAAAAGAAGATTTTTGATAATCTAAACGTATGCTGCCTAAAGATGTTATAGTAACTTCATATACAGTTCCATCATTACTCTTAAGGAGATAAGTTTCTTGAATTTTTTGTGGGCTACTAGTAAATGATTTTAAGTAAGAATAATCCCAAGGCGTAATTTCTTCTTTTCTATCAATTAATTTACAACTTTCTATCAATTCTTGTGCCTTGACTGTATCATTCTTTTCTACTTTTCTTTTCATATCTATATTTTTAATAGAAAACTTTTTATATTTATTTTTTTCAATCGCTTCTAAAGTATAAATATTTAAAGCTTACTTTCATATTAATAAATAGAAATATTAATTTTAACTGGTGGGTGATAACTGTGGCTGAAGATAAACCGAAAGAAGAAGGTAAATTCTTTAAAATTGGAGAGAAATGGGTTTCTGTTCGTGATTTTGAAGATAAAAAGAAAGCATATGGAGATGTTAAAAATAAGTTAGTTAACACAAGAAGATATTCTACTAATTTCGAAGAAACTAGAAAAGAAGTACGTCCAGTAGGTTCAGAAGCAACAGCATACGATAATATTGGAGAGGCTATTCCAACTAAATTATATGATGTTTTAAATTCTTATAAAAATGTCCCGCCGATGGTCTACAATAAACAATTTGACGGTGGAAGAAATCTTGATATGCTGGCAGAAGCTTTAAAGAATCCAAGATCAGTTGGTATAGCTTCAGGAAGAAAACCAAGTGGACCTTGCCATTTTGGACATAAACTTGTTACAAGTACATTAGGATTTTTCCAACAAAACGGCGTTGAAGTTTTCACACCTATAGCAGATTTAGAGGCTGATTTAGACCCTAAAATAAAGAATAGAGGTCAACATCAGTTTCTAGCAGCAGATAATGTGCTTGACTGGGGAGCAACTGGATTAGATTTAGACGCAGCTCATGTTTACTTGCAATCCGAAGAGATGAAAGTTATGAATTTAGCTTATGAAGTTGCACGCGGACTAGATTTTAAAACAGCACTCGATGTCTATGGGAGAGATACAATGGTAGACGGCTTTAATTTTTTCTTTGCTGGAATGACACAAGTAGGAGATATAATCTTACCGCAACACAATGCTTTTGGAAAGCAACACTCTTTTATGCTTTCAGGTTGTGATCAGGACGGACATATGGAAATGACAATGCAACTTAGTAAAGTAGCCAAAGAAAGATCAGTTCATATTAAAAATATACCATCTTCACTTTATGTTAGAACAATTACAAACTTGGAAGGTAAAAAAGAAAGTGCGAGTGAATCACTAACTAGTATCTATTTGGGATCAGCAAGAAACGTTTATTTATATGGTGAAAAATACCCTGTAGGAAAATTACTTGATAGAATTGATAAATTGTCTTTAGAAGAAAGAATAGAAGATTCTAATAAAAAAATTGACAGTTTTGCTGAAAAAGATAAAGGAAAAGTACTTGAAAGCATTAGAAGAAGAGAATCTGTATTTCCAGAATTTGAAAGAATATCAACTATAAGAGATTTTAAAGATGCTGTTACTGGAGTTATAAAAGACCATCAAAAGAAAAGAAGTCAAGTTTACGAATATGCACTCTTAAAAACTTTAAGAGAATATGATAATTCACATGACAATCTTTGCAGAGAAATAGAAACAATTACTAAAGGTGCAACAACAAACTTACCAGATTTTGATTCAGATGCAAACCCAGCTAGACCTAGTTTTTGGTTAACACGTCCAGAATTTTTCATTCCAGAAGAAATAAAGGGAGTTAAAACAAAATGGAATCATATGATTGCTGGAAAAGCGGATGAAATAGTAATATAAAGCTCTCACAAAAATATTAAGTATGTTGATACTAATGAAAATGAATGATTTGTTATTACAGAAAGGGTTAGTATTAGAATATCCTTCAATAGATTCAATTAAAAGAAGAATGAGAGAAACAGGAGATGATAAACTCAAAATACTTTATGGTGAAACTTATGATGAATTTGGAAATACTATCGATTCTGTAAAATATTATATTTTTGTTGCAAATTTAGTTGATGTATTAAAGAATGAAGGCATCAAATCAGATGCTAGGATACTTGTTGCAGATACAGGTGTTACAAGAAATATTCCAGAAGAGAAAGAACTTGCACTGAAACTAGGAAAAAACAGAGGTCAATTCGTAGATAAAGTAAAAGATGTTTACGGCTGTGGTTATAGAACACAATTTATGAGTGAATTTATAGAAACACTGGAGTTTCAACAAAGACTGAAACACTTACAAATGGTTTGCAAGGCTGATTCAATACTAATGGGAATGGTTGAAAAATCAGCACCACCAGACAAATTGGAAATAACAAGAAAGCAAGGATTTTTATATTCTTTTGAAGAACTTGCAACAATTCATGGTTTAGATTTAAAAGTTGGACCACCTAGAGAAACATTGTATGATGAAATAAGTAGAGAAATATCAAGAAGAGAAGGAACGAAAGAGTTGTTACCAATTTATCTTACACCTTCATATCCATTGGATGTTAATTTTGACTACTTCATAAAGCATCCTGAAATAGAAAGGGATGGTCTTACCCCATATAAGGCTAAAAGTAAAGGAATGACAGATCATAGAATACTAATAGGAAAATCAACAGAAAATGATGTGAAAAAATTAATTGAAAATTCATTCTTATCAAAAGATTCAACATTGCCAAATCCGGTATTAGATATGGCAATAATTGGTGAAATGGCTAAACAAAGATTAGAAGGAAGATTGCAACCTATAACACTTCATAATGATTTTTACAGTGAAAAAATCAATCCCACTGAATTAAAACAAATAGCAATTAGCAATGTAACAAATTATATTATTAAGAAACTTTAGTTTATTACTTAAATAAAGAATTTAATGGAACGTCTAACATATATTTTTCTATTTCATTTTTAGCTTTTTCTTTCTTTTCTTTATGTTCACCTAAAAACTTTTGAACTTTTTCTACAAGTCTTTGCTTATGCTCACCGCACGTAAGACTACCACTTTTACAATCATTATAAATTTTTTCAGCTTCTTTCGTATCTGTAAAATGAAAATCATCCAGAGAAAAAATCGGACAAATATCAGGATTTCCTCCATATATTTTTTGTTCCTTAATGCTCGGTCTTCCTCCTGTAAAACCAGACATTATTTTTGCTTTAGCTGTTTTAGGATCTTCATTAAGATGAATAACACTTTCAGATCTACTTTTAGACATTTTACCTTTGCCGTCAAGACCATGCAAAAAATGTAAATAAATGCCAGAAGGAGGTCTTAAACCTTCTTTTTTTATGATATCACGAATTAGCATTATGTACGGATCTTGATCTATACCGACTGGCACAGCTGTTGCTTTTGGACCACCAAACTCTTCTAGTTGAGGAAGCGTAATTGCTGCAAGCTGAACAGCACTTCTATAAAAAATAGTTCCAGGATTGGTTTCTCCTTTAAAACCGAAAACAGCTTCACAAGTGCTATATGTCAATTTCTTTGAAAGTTTCATTGATAAATTATAAATATCTTTATACTCAGAATCTACCCAAATATGTGTTTTTTCTGGTTTAAGACCTAAGGCAATTAAGCTTGGGATTACTTCCTCATGAGCATTTTTTCTAGATTCTGCCATTGTATTTGTTTTACCAACCAAGTAAGTTTCATCATCTGTTACAGGTATGTAAGCTTCTGCTCCTTGTTGCTGTAGCCATATAACTTCATCAAAAACTGTTTTATGTCCAAAATGTAATGGCCCTGAAGGATTCAAGCCTGAAATTGTTGCCCAATCTTCTTTTTGTGCTATCGCGGTTGCTATTTCTTCAAAGTCTCTATGAGCACAGGTAATTTTTTTTCTCATATTTAGGCTTGGATTTGGCAAATATTTTATAATTCGGTCTAAAGGTTGAAGTTTAAATTCTTTTTCTCTTCTCTTAAAATCCTCATCATCAATTCTTTTTAGAGTTTCATAAAAAGTCATTTTAATTACCTTTGCTATTAATCAGTGGTTAAAGAAAATTTAAATATCTTACATTGGTAGGTCTTTAACAGTCAATTTCTTGTTCATTTCTTCGCCTAAAACACTTTTATAACCTATTGTGTCGAAATAGCCATGACCGCTTATATTAAATGCTATAACTTTTTCTTCATTTTTTCTCTTGCATTCCAAAGCCTCATCTATAGCACATGCAACAGCATATGCTGATTCTGGTGCTGGCAAAAAGCCTTCAGTTTGTAAGAAAAGTTGTGCTCTCCTAAATACATATTTTTCGTCCGTCGGATATGCTATTGTATCAATAAGTCCATGTTTTCTTGCTAAACTAATTATTGGTGCTGCTGCGTGATATCTTAAACCATCACCTTTTATTGGAATCGTTTCAGCCTGATGTCCTAAAGTATACATTTTAAGAAGGGGAGTCATTCCAGCATAGTCTCCAAAATCGTATCTATATTCACCTTGAAGATTTGGTGCAGACCAACTTTGAGCTGCTATGAATTTAGTATTATTTTTTCCTTTAATTCTATCCCTTAAAAATGGAAGAACGAATCCTCCAAAATTACTTCCACCACCCAAACAAGCAGTCATTATGTCTGGATATTCATCTATTTTTTCAAATTGTTTTTCTGTCTCAAGACCTATAATTGATTGATGTAAAATTACGTGATTCAAAACAGACCCTAAACAATATCTAGTGTTTTCATGATTTTTTGCATCTTCTAAACCTTCTGAGACCGCAATCCCTAAAGAACCTGGATGATTAGGATTTTCTTTCAAAAATTTTCTACCAGTTTCAGTTTTATCACTTGGAGAAGGACAGACTTCAGCACCATAAAGTTCCATAAGAGTTCTTCTTGGTTCTTTCCATTGACTTACAGCTCTTACCCAATAAACTCTTATATCCATATCTAACATGCTTCCAGCATAAGATAAAGCACTTCCCCACTGGCCTGCACCACTTTCTGTAGTCAACCTTTCTATACCTTGTTTTTTCGCATAGTAAGCCTGAGCAAGTGCAGTATTTAGTTTATGACTTCCCGGAGGACTGTAAAATTCTGATTTATAATACATTTTAGCAGGAGTTTTTAATTTTTCTTCAAGATTAGTAGCTCTGAATAATGCTCTTGGTCTTCCTGCGTGTTGAAATAAGTCAACCACTTCCTCTGGAATATCAATCCATCTTTGATCAGAATATTCTTGATTCAAACATTCCTTTACCAATAAATTTGGTAACATTTTTATCCTTGATTCACCATATTCAGGATCTTTTGGTGGGGGTAATGGTTCTGGTAAATCTGGTAAAATATTATACCATTTTGTTGGCATTTCATCTACAGATAATGATATCTTTATTTTCTTTGGCATAATTAAGATTACAAAGAAAAAGATTTAAGCTTATTTTTATTTATAAAGTCGTCTTTTCTTACGTTACATTAGACGTTTTAGCATTGGTAATTTTTAGAATGTCTCTTGGGTTAACCTCTATCCCATACATCTGATCGCCAGAACCTATATTTATTCTCTCAAACCTAAAAACAGAATTATCAATTATTAAAGGTATATTCAAATCTAAAGGACAGACTGCACCTGGTTCTACATTAATTACATTTTTTATTTCTTCATAACTTGCCAAATTTAATTTAGAATTAAATCTTTTCTCTAATTTCTTTAAATCAATTTTTTTATCTACAGGCAAAAGCATTGCAAAAAAGCTGTTATTTTCCTTTTTGACAACTAATGTTTTAAAATTTTTTTTATGATTTAGTTTGTCTTCTGTGTTGTCTTTTTCCATTTTTGTGAGTTCGATAATTTTAAAGTCTATATTTTTTTCTTTCAGTTTATTTATAATTGAGTATAATTTTTCATTCATAACAATAATATCATTAAATAATTATTTAAAAATATAATCAATACCCATCAATATCATATCAATGCTTCTCAATACTCGTCAATACCCTGTCAATACTCGTCAATGCATCGTTCCTTATAAGTCTGCTCATAAAATCTATCTAAACAGGTAAATTGGCGAGCGTTCGAAGTGTAGTTGTACATGGCGTGAGTACGAGCTATTAAGAATATAAATGATTATTTTTCAACGAGTTTAGCTTTATTTATTTCAAAAACTCCTGAGTAATTTTCATATTTAATTTCGAAATCGTCGATTTCTATTCTTTTCTTGAAAAACGGAGCATCGAGGACGGTCGTCTCCAATTCACCGCCCTCGCCTGCAGGATTAATAGAATATTTTTCCTTCAGGATTTTCAGTTTTTTTATCATTTCTTTGTCTATAATCTTTCCAAGCATTTCTTTCTCCAATGGAAAGGCGAAAACTCCTGAGATTATTGCTTTTATTCCATTATCGACTACTTGGTTAAGCAATTCAATTTCATCCATTAGCCATAAAGGATTAAAGCACCACAAATCAAGATTTTTGCATATTCTCTGTATTCTTGATGATTGGTAGATACTTCTCACTGCACCAGTCACTATGCCTTCAACAGCATATTTCTTTTTTGCTTTTTTAACAGCTTTTTCCAAATCTTCAAGCTCATCTTCCTTCTTGCCTTCTGTGGAAACGCTAATCAAAGGTATCCCGATTGCTTTGGCCTGCATCTTTGTGATGTGTATGTTCGGTGTGTGGAACATAAAGCTCTCTTCGTTCTCAGAAATAATGCTTATCAGGCAAACTACCTCATGTTCTTTCATTGCCTTGCTTAGTGCCAGGCAAGAGTCTTTTCCTCCTGAAAACAACACGCCAATTTTCATAAGAATAAGATGTCCTCCAAACCTTTAAGAATTTATATATTACTATATTCAATAAATAAGGAGGATAACATGAAGCTAGAAACAAAAACAATGTTAGTGTACGTAATCGTCGGAATAATAATAGGTTACTTGAGTCAGTTTGGTAGAAGCATTTATGGAGAAGCAGGAAATTATGTGGCAATAAGCCTTGCCTTGATATTTCTAGTAATAACAGCTGAGGTTAGTAAAAGATTATTTAAGATAGACAAGGAATTCAAGTGGTTTTTGTCCAATGGTGGTTGGATATATCTTTTCGTTTGGTTCATAACATGGATAATATTTTTCAATCCGCCCTTTGGTAATCTTTAGGTGCTCTTATGGAAGAATTGGGAGAGTGGCAAAGGACTCATTATTCTAAGGAAGTTATTCCCGAAATGGACAATCAGGAAGTTATTGTTATGGGTTTCGTTAGAGAATTAAGAGACATAGGGAAATTGAAATTCATTAAATTAGCTGATAGAGAAGGCTTTATCCAAATAACTGCAAAAGAGGGAGAGACTATATCAGATGTTATAGGGAAGATTGAAACTCTTGGGAGAGAAGATGTTGTAGCTGTTAAAGGAATAGTTAAAGAAAATAAAGAGGCTCCTGGAGGAAGAGAGATAAAACCAATTGACGTTAAAATCATTAATGTTGCTGAAAAACCTTTGCCTTTGGAAATGGAAACCAAGAAGACACCTGCTTTATTGGAAACAAGGCTAGATCAGAGACCTCTTGACTTGAGAAAGCCTGAAAACATTGCCATATTCAAGATTCAATCTAAATTAGTTGAAGGAATGCAAAACTTTTTATACAAAAAAGGATTTATGCAGGTTTTCACCCCTTGCTTGATGGGGTCATCTTCTGAAGGAGGGTCGGATGTTTTTGTTGTTCCTTATTTTGGCAAGGAAGCATTTCTCAGGCAGGATCCACAGCTACATAGAGAACTAGTAATAATCTCAGGGTTTGACAAAATATTTGATTTAGGCCCCAATTGGAGAGCAGAAAAATCCCATACTACTTTTCATTTATGCGAGCACAGAGGCTTGGCACCTGAAATAGGTTTCATAAGAGATGAAATCGATGTAATGAAATTGGAAGAAGAACTCATTGTTGAAGGAATAAGATTTGTCATTGAAAATTGCCAAAAAGAATTGGAAATTTTAAACAAAAAAATAACAATACCCAAACAGCCCTTTCCAGAATTGAGATTCCCTGAAATTTACAATATCCTAAGAAAGCTAGGCCTGAAGATCAAGGATGGAGATGATCTAAACAGAGAAGCGGAAAACCTTTTGGCAGGCTATGTCAAAGAAAAGTATGATAATGATTTTTATTTCATAAACAGATTTCCTTTCAGCCTGAAACCATTCTATGTCATGAGAGTTGATGAAGAACCTAAATATGCAAGAAGTGTAGATCTGATATACAAAGGATTGGAAATGTCTTCAGGTGGGCAGAGAGAACATAGGCATAAAGAGCTGGTTAAAAATGTAAAAGATAAAAAGCTTAATTTAAAGAATTTTTCATGGTTTACCGATTTTTTCAAATATGGAGCCCCTTCAATGGGAGGCTTTTGTTTGGGGTTAGAGAGATTTACAATGAAGCTTTTGAACCTTGATAACATCAGAGAGTCTACCCTATTTACAAGGGATACTGATCGTCTTTTGCCATAAATATAAAATTTATATAATTCAGAAAATAAAGTTTCAAAAGTTGATATGATGTCTTGGAAAATAAATAATAACATCTGCATGCGCTGTGGAGGATGCGTCTCAGTGTGCCCATTTGCAGCCCTAGAATTGAAAGAGGCTGTAATACATGACGAGAAACTATGCACTCTGTGCGGCATTTGCGATAAAGTTTGCCCTGTAAAGGCTATAAAGGTTGAAAAATGACCAGCCTGCTAGAATTTTTTTACGACGGTAGAAAATTGTTCCTTGCCCTAATGACGTTCATAGTTTTTCTAATTGTTTTCTTTGTTTTCAAAAAAGAAATGGTTCCGTACAATGTGTATTTACTTTTGTTTTCAAGTTATTTCGGAGAATTAAACCCTATGGCATTTTTGATTTTTTATTATTTCTTGACTGCTTACATTTATTCGAGCCTAATGGTCACGACTCATGATTTGGTAACGATAGTCTTAAAGGGTGATTTGAAAAATGTCTGAAGATTGGGACGTAATAATAATTGGTGCAGGACCCGCTGGAACAGCCTGCGCAAAGAAACTGACAGAAAATGGATTCTCTGTTAAAGTCTATGATAGAAGAGCTGAGATTGGGAGCCCAAAGCGCTGTGGGGAAGGTTTGAGTGAAACTATACAAGGAATCGTAGGCAAGATTCCTGAAAGATGCATTGCCCAAAAAATCAAAGGTGCTAGAGTTTATGCTCCCAATGGAAAATACTTGGAAGCCACTCTGGAATACGGTGGCTTTGTCCTTGAAAGAAAGGTTTTTGACAAATGGCTGGCAGAAGAGGCTATAAAGGCTGGGGCAGTGATTCAGGCAAACACATTTATTTCTAGCCTGGTAAAGGATAACGGTTATTTTACTGGAGTAAAAGGAGAATTCTTAGGAGAGGAGTTTGAGGGTAAAGCAAAAATGATTGTTTGCGCGACTGGAGCAGAGTCTCCCTTGAGAAAAAAGGCATTAGGAATTTTCTCCAAACCAAACATCATTGATTCCTGCTTGCAATATGAAATGTCTGGAATAGATATTGATTCGGATTTCATTCATATTTTTGTTGGCGATGAAATAGCTAGGAGAGGTTATTGTTGGGTCTTCCCAAAAGGAAAAGAGAGGGCAAATGTTGGTGTTGGAGTTATACCTGGAGAAAAATCAGCAAAGTTCTATTTGGAAAAATTCATTAATGACCGCCCAGAAATCAAGAAAGGGTCGATAATAGAGGTTAATGCCGGTTGTGTTCCTGTCGGTGACATGATAGAAAACATGGTAACAAACGGTTTCTTAGTTTGTGGCGAGGCTGCCCATCACGTTAACCCCATACATGGCGGTGGAATAAAGGAAGCTGTTATTTCTGGTAGACTGGCAGCAGAAGTAATTTCTGACGCTTTGAAGAAAAACGATGTTTCTCAAAAAGCTTTGTCTAAGTTCAATAGCTTATGGTGGGAAGAAAGAGGAAATAAAATGAAAAAAGTTGAAAAATTGAGGGAAGTTGTTGAAAAACTTTCTGATAATGATTTAAATGACTTGGCAGACGCGCTCAAGCCAGAGGATTTGATAGATTTCTCTAGAGGTTCAAAACTTTCTGTTTTAGCAAAGGTTTTAATGAGAAAACCTAGACTTCTAGGTATAGCAAGGCATTTGATTTAAATTCTTTTGTTTTTATAAAAATGATATGCCAATTGAATTAACTCCAGGCCAATATAATGATGGTTTAGAATTTGTGAAAGATAAGATAGAAGACATTTTTCTAAAATATGATTTAACTGTGGAAGATTCTCAAAATATCAAGGCCTATAAGAGTAAAAGAGGAATCATGGTTGTTTGGAGAGACGATACTGCTGTACTAAAGGCTGAAAATGAAGAAGATGTAAAAGAATTGTTAAAATTTGTTCCGAAAGATTCTAGATGGACATTTCTGGTCGATCATTCTATTTCTCCTGTTGTAGGAAAATTTTTCAAAAGGAGAGAGGATGTATACTCGATTAATTATGTTACAAAAGGAAGCTTCAAACCATTAAAAGATAAAAAATACGAGGTTATTCCTCTTTCAGAGGATTATGCTCCTCAAATAGCAAAAATATGGCCATTTGCCAGAGGCAATGTTGATTTGGTTAAAAGTTTTATTAGCAAGTGGCCTGCATATACTATTTTAGAAGAAGGTGTTCCGAATGCATGGGCCTCTGTTCTTTTAGAAGTTGATAAAAATCGTCTTACAGGAATGTGGTACACAGTACCTGACCGTAGAGGAGAAGGTAGGATGAGTCATATAATTTCAAAAATGACTGAAGATACTCTTGGAGAAGGAGAATTTCTTAGAGCTGATATTAGAGTTGACAATCAACCCTCTTTAAGCGTTACTAGAAGTTTAGGATTTTTAAAAAAGAATACTTATAGCAGATTGGAACCAATATAAAGTCATATAAATCTTTTTATTAATCGCATAACAATTTTTTATAAGTTATTCTAGTGGTAAAATGACAAGAATAGAAAAGATGGAGATACAGGGTTTCAAGTCCTTTGCCAAAAAGACTTTGCTAAGCTTTCCTAACAATTTTTCCGTGATCTGTGGACCGAATGGTTCAGGAAAATCAAATTTGTTAGACGCGCTATGCTTTGTTCTAGGTAGGACTTCTGCCAAGAGTTTGAGAGCAGACAGGATGATGGAGATGATATTCCATGGGACCAAGAAAAGACCATCAGCGGAGTCGGCCAAAATAACTGTCTGGTTTGACAACTCTGCAAAAGAATTTCCATTTGAAGAGGACAAGGTTTCCGTCTCTAGGAAGATAAACCAAAAAGGAATATCCATGTACAGAATCAACGGCAGGGCCGAGACGAGGGAGACTGTGCAAGAGATTTTAAGGCCTGCCATGATCAAGCCAGACGGTCATAACATAATTTTGCAAGGAGATGTCACAGAGGTGATAGAGATGAGCCCTCTGGAGAGAAGGGAGATAATTGATGACATATCAGGAATAAGGGAGTTTGATGAAAAGAGGAATAGGGCACAAAGGGAGCTTCTAACAGTCGAGGAAAGGCTCAAGGATTCGCATATACTGTTGAATGAAAAAAGAGCGAACATAGACAAGTTGGAAGACGAGAAGAAAGCTGCTCAACAATATCAGAAACTGACAGGTGAACTAGACAAGCTAAGAGCATCTCTAGCCAAACAGAGGCTGCAGGATGCGGAAGAGGCCATGTCAAAGCTTGACAAAAAGATAACAGAGATAACTTCCGGAGAGATTGACAAAGAATTAGAGGCAATGGACAAGGAGATAGACGAGCTGGAAAAGAAGAGAGATACTATTTCTAAAAGACTGTTTGACAGGAGCAAGGATATCGCCATAATAAAGGAAGTTGAGAAAATAAGGGCTGATATCAACAGGAAAAAAGACAAGATTGAGATGAGCGAGACAGAGATAGCAAGGATTAGTGACTTGATTAAAAGGTTGGAAATCATAAAGCAAAAGGAAATGGAGGGCTCTGTGAGCAGGTCTGTTCAAGAAGTTCTCAAGTTGGGTTGGACAGGCATATATGGAACAGTGGCTTCTTTGTCTTCAGTCCCTTCACAATACCAGACTGCCATAGAGGTTGCGGCAGGGCCTCATTTTCATGACGTTGTTGTTTCTGATCATAATGTTGCCATAGAGTGCGTTAATTATTTGAAAAAGAACAGGATAGGAAGAGCGACGTTCCTTCCTATGGACAAGATAAGGCCTAGGGACAGTAAGCAATTGAACAAGTTCTTGGGAAAGGAGGGCGTTGTTGGCATTGCCCTGGATTTGATCGAGTTTAATATGAAATATCTTAATGCTTTTTCTTTTGTTTTCGGAGAAACCCTGGTCATCGATAAAATAGAGACTGCTAAAAAACTGGGAATAGGTGAGTGTCGCTACGTAACATTAGACGGCGATTTGGTTGAGAGGTCAGGGGCAATAATAGGAGGCTTTTACAGCGCAAAGAAAGTTTTCACTGACACGGAAGATATAAAGGCTTATTATTCTAGAAGAGAGCAGGTAGGAAAGGACATTGAGATTTTAGAGGGAGAGATTGTAAAGTTGAACAAGGAACTGGAACAACTGATGACCGAGGAGCAAGTAGGAAGCAAAGAAGTTGTGGAAATGCAAAAAGAAAGAGGCCTGATAGAACAGAAATATGAATCTTTGAGGGCTAAGAGGAAAAGACTTTTTGAAGAAAGGATGAATTCTCAGGAAGATGTCAACAAACTGAGAATCAAGAAAGCGAGACTTGAGGCTGAGTTGGAAAATCTTAAACTAGAGTTCGAGAACTATAAGAAGACGGAAACCTATCAACTGGCTCCTTCCACTCTTGAAAACAAGATAAGAGAGGCCATTGACAAGATCAATGCCCTGGGCGCAATAAACATGAAGGCTCTGGAAGAATACGAGCAACAGAAAGTTGTTTATGACGAATTAAAAGGAAAGGTTGACAAGCTCACCGAGGAAAGGAACAAGATTTTGGAAATAATAGCTGACGTTGAGGGCAAGAGAAAGGAAGTCTTCATGAAAACTCTGGAAGGCATCAGGGAGCAGTTCAAGACTGTTTTCAGTGATTTGATGAAAGGAGAGGCTGACTTGAAACTTGTCGGTGGTTTGGACAGCGGATTGCTGATAGAGGCCAGCTCTAGAGGAAAGACAATGACAAACATTGATGCAATGTCAGGTGGTGAGAAAACTTTAACTGCTCTGGCTTTCTTGTTCGCCATACAGAAGTTCAGACCAGCACCATTTTATGTTCTTGATGAAATCGATGCGGCTTTGGACAGACCCAACACTAAGAAGGTCGTCGAATTGATAAAGAAATATTCTCCCAGTTCGCAGTTCATTGTCATAACTCATAACGAGTCTACCATACAGGAGGCTGGTTGTGTTTACGGAGTCTCCATCGAGGACGGGGAGTCTAACCTAGTTGGTATAAGAATGCCGAGTTAATCTTTAGTAGGAGGTTTATAAGAAGGTTTTTCTGCTTTGTAATTAGGAAGTCCTGCTATTGTATCTATATCTGCCAAAATATCTGGACTATAAAAATTGAATGGAAGACCTGTTATTGTAATTCTTGCAAGTTTCTTACTTTCTGGAACTGCAAAAACTTCTCCAGGCTTGAGATATTTCTTCTCAGCATCTTCACGTTTAATATTGTCAAATCTCACATCTATACCTTGATCTTCTGAAAAAACTTCTCTTATTCTTTTTCTACCTTCCCTAGAAAGTTGTGGAATTAAAATTTCTGACTTAAGAGTTTCTGCATCCATATCAGGAATTTCTTCGGCTGATGACATAGCAAATCCTGTAATCTTACCATCATCTCTTCTTCTATATTTTGCTCTATCTTGACAATTAGTAATTATATAATCTGCTGTTATACTTGACATGTTATCACTAAACAGGTATTAAAAGCAAAACTATTTAAACCTTTCTCAAGAACTTGCTTATTATGTCTTCCAGATTGGGTTTCTCAATCTCCCTTATCTCATACCTAACTCTAGCAACAGGTTTGTTTATCATCAAAAGATTTCTCAAGTCAACAGGTGTTCCTATCAAGACGCTGTCGCATTCCACTCTATTTATGGTTTCCTGCAGTTCTTCCATCTGTCTCTTGGAATAGCCCATTGCAGGCAACACAGTTCCTAGATGGGGATATTTGTCAAGAATGTCCTTTATCGATCCGACAGCCTTGTCCCTAGGAGTAATTATAAAGGCTCCTAGGTTTTTAGCTTCAATGAGGCCTGCCCCATAATCCAAGCCGCCATGAGTTAGTGTCGGTCCGTCCTCTACAACTAGGACTCTTTTTCCTCTTATCAAATCTGGCTTGTCAACAAACCTGTCCATTGCAGTTTTTATAATTATGGCATTCTTATTTACCAGTTTTATATTTTCAATCACTTGCTGGACATTAATTTGATTGGCAGTGTCAACCTTGTTAACCAGAACAACATCAGCCATCATAAGGTTGGTCTCTCCAGGATAATACAATAGCTCATGGCCAGGCCTTCTAGAATCAGCAACTACTATAAGCAAATCCGGCTTGATGAATGATAGATCATTATTACCACCGTCCCAGACTATCACGTCAGCTTCCTTTTCTGCCTCTCTCAATATCTTCTCATAATCAACTCCCGCATAGACGATGTTACCATCTTCCAAATGAGGTTCGTATTCTTCCCTCTCCTCGATGGTTGAATTATATTTTTCTAGGTCAGATTTGTTGGAGAACCTTTGGACTATCATTTTTTCCAAGTTGCCGTAAGGCATCGGGTGCCTGATGACGACAAACTTTATTCCTTTTGATTTCAATATCTTACAGACCTTCCTAGAAGTAGGGCTTTTTCCGACGCCGGTCCTCACTCCTGTGACAGCTATTACAGGCTTCTTTGATTTTAGCATGGTCTCTTTCGGTCCCATCAGCCTGAATTCAGCTCCGCAAGACATGACTAGAGATGCCTTTTGCATTACCTCTTCATGGGACAAGTCAGAATAGGCTAGAACAACTTCATCAACGTCATAATCCTTAATCAGTTTAGGCAAGGACTCCTCGTGAAATATCGGAATTCCCTTAGGATAAAGTTTGCCTGCCAATGATTTCGGATAGACCTTGTTCTTCATTTGAATCTGTGCGACTGTGAATGCTACGACCTCATAGTTTTTATTGTTTCTGAAGAAGACGTTGTAGTCGTGATAATCTCTGCCCTGTGCACCCAATATTATAACTTTTCTCTTTTCAACCATAACTCTCTAGATAAATTTATAAGACTTTAATATTAAAGCTTTTACTAGAGAAAGATGCTAACCGATCAGCAGCTAATAGATTTGATGATTTCTGAGCCAAGTTGGGAAGATGTTATTGTAAAGATTGTGGCAGAAGAGCAGATGGACCCTTGGTCTATCGACATAATCAGGCTTGCCAACACGTTTTTAATTTATGTTAAAAAAGTGGAAGAATTGGACTTGAGGATACCTGCTAGGTTCATTCTGATAGCCGCGATTCTTTTGAGAATGAAGTCTGATGTCTTGATAGAGAAGAGAGAGAAGATGTTTATTCCTGAATCTGACAAGGAGTCTGATGAGAACTTGAGAATCTTAGCATCGATACCGCCATTGCAACCTCCTTTGAAAAGAATACCCTTGAGAAACGTGACGCTAAACGAACTTATAAGCGCCTTAAGAAAGGCCTATCAAGTGCAGGATAGAAGGGTTGAGAGAAAAGCAAGGGTTAAGAGAGCTGTTGAGTTTGCGGTTCCAGCTCCTACAGAGGATATAACAGAGAGGATAAACAAACTTTTGTTTCAGATTAATGACGCGCTAGCGGAAATAGACAACATAGAATTCTCTAGGCTTGTGAAAAGATGGGGACGAAAAGAAATCGTAGAGGCGTTGATACCTTTGCTACATTTGGCACAGGATGGAAAGATTGATTTGCACCAGGAAGAATTATTCAAGGAGATACTTGTTCGCATGAAAAGTTCTTTAGATTCTGTCAAGTAAGAAATCAAAGAGGATTTAAGAACATGCAAAAATCAGGATTTAAGGGTTATTTTCCTATTTTTTTATCAATCTTCTTAAATTATTCTTCATTTCTCAAATGTATGAATATTGAGTGCAAAGCATTTTTTAAATCACTTCTTTGACCTGGAAAAAACTTTCCAGACACTTCATTGAATACTTCTTCAATTATTTTTTCTTCTATTTTTTCAGTTATTTTCATTTTTATCGCTTGGTTTTATTTTTTCTTACACTGGCAAACATCTTCTGGTTTATAGTTACCTGCTTGAAAATAAGGTTTATGACATTTAGGGCAAAAATTAGCCATATTTGCATGTGCCTTCTTTCTTGCTAAATGGTCAGAGATTACCATATAAATCAATTAGATAATTCAAATTTATATTCCATAAAAATTAAGATTTAAGGGTTACCACCAAATCCCATAAAAAACATAATCTTATATATTGCTGAACTTCATTACATTATAAAATAAGGCAAAAGAATGACTGGAAAAAAGAGAAAAGAAAGAAAAAAAAGAATGTTTGGTGAAAAAAATGACTGAAGAAGAAGTTACTGAAGAAAAAACAGAAGAAGATATTGAAGAATCTAAAGTTTCAGAAGAGAAAAAAGTAGATATCTTCAAAAGAGAAGTGCACAAAGCTGTTTGTGCTGATTGTGGAAAGGAATGTGAAGTTCCTTTTAAACCAACGGAAGGTAGACCTGTCTATTGTAGAGATTGTTATCAAAAGCATGGACCACAAAGAAGAAGATTCTAATTCTTCATTAAGTTTATAGCAATTAAGAAATGATTAGAAGGTTTTATAGAAAAATCAGGATTTAAATAAAAAAATAAATATAAAATCTAATAACTATAACTCAATACTAAATTGCCATTTGCATCTCTTAGATAAAGTGTATCTCCATCATTATTCCACACAGCCCCATAACTTCTATCCCAATATAACCCTGTTGCTGTATTTGTCCCTATCCCTGAGTATAGAGTTACATTATTTTCACTTCCTAAGCTAAAGGTTGGAAAAGTGTAGATATGCGTTCCTGCATCCTTTACTGTCCAACTCGTCATGTCAACAGAATAAGAACAATTATTTTTGAAAGTAACATACTCGTCATTCAAATTATAATTATCATCACCTTCAGCATCGTAATGGAAATTAATAACTGTAATACACTTTCCAGTTTCTGAAGGCTTCCATATACAACTATATTGATTTGTTTTAGCCTCATTCTCTGCATTAGCAATTTGGATAGAGTATTTTGTATCAGGAGGATACTCATAAGCATTAGCATATCCTAATCTAACCATTTCCAAGTTAACAAACAAGCTATCAACATAAACATACCTTAATAACCTACCATACATATCTTTATCAGAAACATCTTTTTCTAAAATTACTTCTTTATCATCAACTAACTCATTTAATTTATTCTTTGCTTCTAAATAACAGCTTTGACTACTTTCTGGGGCATTAATACCAATCAATCTTACATGTTCACTATTTGTTAAAACAAAAGTATCACCATCTATAACATAAGAGACAATATATTTCTCTTCTGATGGTTGTTGACACACTCCATTTAAACAACCATACTCACAATATTCATCTTTTTTCCATTCTAAGCATTCGTCTGAATCATAATTTCCACAAATCTGTGTATAGTTTCCTGAGCATCTTTTTTCTCTGACATAAGAACATTCATTGGTACAAGTAGGAAGTGGAGTACATCTTTGAGATTCTATAGGTTTATTAATAGTCGTTCCACAAGAGTTTAAATCTCTACAAGTACGAGTCTGTATTCTTGAGCTTGAGCATTCGTTCCAGCTTGTGCAAGACCAATTTTCTATACATTCTTCTTTAGGCAGTTCTTCTGATGGAGTAGGTAGTGTTGGAGATTGAGTTTGATTTAAAGTTTGGTTAGTTTGATTACCTATAGCTTGACCTGTAGGTTGTTGTGTGCATCCAACTGTTAAAACTATTGCTAAAATTAGAATAACTGTAAGCCATTTCATACTTATCTAACTACTCTTACTGTTAAATCAGGTTTTACTTTTTTGTATATTCTTTCATAAAAGAGAATTATTACTCCGATGACTAAAAATGTTACGCCAATAGTAGGATAGATAAATTGTTGTTCAAACCTTCCATACGATTCTTTTCCAAGCACATAAGGGCTTGAAAACATCGTAAAATAGCCAATTGAAGCAAGAATTATACCAATAATAATAAAAGCCAAACCTACATACATTCGTATTTTATTCATATTATCAATATAGAAAAATCAGGATTTAAGGATTACAAAAGAAAAAATTAAACCCGAGTTTTTACCACCATTGGTGGTAAGAAGTTTTCATATCATTAGTTTTGCTATTCTTCTTTGGGTGAATTATATGAATGAAGAATTTAGGAAAATGATGGAAGCAAATAGGAAAATGTGGGATAGGCAAGGCTTTGTTTCAGATGGATACAAAAAAGTAGGGGAAATGAATACGGGCGTTCTAACAGGAAAGAATAACTTGGTTGATTTGAAGGAAGCTCAAATCGATATAAATTACAATGCTGATTTCAGCACAAATCCAAATCTTAAAGGCGCTAGGGAAATCATAGGAGAGCTGAGAAGCACAAAGAGATCAGCAGACTATAGCAACGATTCAGATACATCCGAGGCATGCCAAAAATTGATTAAAAAATATATGCCCGAAGGGATTCAAGAAATGGTAGCAGGCGAGTGAAGAAATAACAAGCTTTAGAAAAATCAGGATTTAATACTTATTTATACCATTTCTTCTTCCATTGCTTTATCCTGTTCTTTGTGTTGAACATGAAAACTCCGACAACTATCACGAATATTAGGGTCAACACTAGCATGTTTTGCTGCGGGAAGATTATCGAGAAGATGAACAGTATAAGCACAAACAAGATTAAAATTTGGGTTGTTATATTAACTAGAAAATCTATTTCCTTGGTTTCAATCTCGTATTTAGATGGCATCTGAAAGATCCCTTCTTATTTCTGCCTGTTAATATTCAGGTTCAGTACTTTGCTTTGTCCTTCTTCTTTTTCCTTGAATATTTTAACTGGGCTTTCCTCGGCCCGCCACGCATTTTTCCCATTATACAATTTAGAGTTCCCAGCTTAAAAGTGTTTTCCAAGGAGAAATCAAAATAATATTTTTATGCCATCATATTGCATTCAATCCTTGCTAGCAACGCTTTCGCCATAACCTGAGAACTGCTTGCCATACCCGCATTTACAAGTTATGGTTATTATTTTCCTCTTTCCTTTGCTTTCCACCTCTATCTTCCAGTTGTCCTTGTTGCCGCAATCAGGGCATTGAACTATCTGTCTTGATTCTCTAGCCATGCTAATCATATAGAAAAATCAGAATATAAATAATGGTTAAGGGATTAACGCATTTTACTATAGCTCTCGAGGCTCAACAAAATCATGTAAATCCCATTAAGCACTTAAAGATTAGTTTCCTAGTTTTTATTATGAGTGTGGAGATAAGATACGTTGAAAAAAAACGAGACGCAATGAAATATGTTGAAAAGATAGCAAAAAAATTTATAGGAGAAGGAAAGATTACACATATTTCATTAAATAAAGATTTAGTGAGATTTGTAAATGATCAGAGTGCTAGAAAGTTTATTGACGAAGTAAGAAAAGAATTTGGTGGAGATGAGATTTTAATAAATTTTAAACCTTTTTATAAAAGTCGTAGATAGCTTAGATGAGTTTTCAATCTAAGAATTTAGAATTTCTGGCTATTAAACTATATGCAAAAATCAGGATTTAAGGATTTCTAAGGAAATCAAAATTATAAATAAATCTTCTTGTTAACTATTATTTAGAGCTAATGGTTGAGTGATTAAATGAAAGAAAGTGGTTTCATAATTAAAACAATGAAGTTTGTTACAAATCTCTATGACAAGAATGACTTTACTCACGGATGGCCGCACATCCTTGCTGTTAGAAAGAATGCGTTAAAGCTTCAGAGGATTCTGGGCGGAGATAAAGAGATTATAGAGATAGCTGTTTTTTTTCACGATTGCGACTATTCAAACGGAAAGATGCATGTCGAATTGAGTGCCGTTAAGGCAAAGAAATTCTTAAACTCCATAGGCTATCCTAAAACTAGGCAGGTATGCGAAGCAATTTTTAATCATAGCATGCACTTGCATAAGTCGAATGCTTCTTTGGAATCCAAGATTTTGTTTGATGCCGACAAGATGGAGACCATAAGACCGTACGGCGTACTACGTGTTTCGATTTATTACAGAGAACTTCCCTACAAGGAGATAATCAAAAACGTCCATTACTACTGTGCGGACCTTTACAAAAAACTCTATTTCGACGAGTCAAGGAAATTGATAAGGAAAGACTATGAGAAAACAAAGAAAATTATAGAGTGGTTAAAGGAATAAAATATGAAAAAGCCAATTACAATAGTTGCAGGACTGATACTGAAAAATGACAAACTTCTTTGCATCAAGCAGGACAAAGGACCGTACAAAGGTTTTGTATGGATACCTGCCGGACATTTAGAGGCTAGAGAAAGATTAGAAGAAGGCACCATAAGAGAAGTAAAAGAGGAAACAGGATTGGATGTTAAAGTCAAAAAATTAATCATGAAAACAAAATTTTGCTCGCAGTCATTTTACCTTTATCTTTGCAATATCATTGGTGGTGAATTGAGTACCAAAGGCGAAATCAAAGAAATATTTTGGTTTAGTTTTAATAAAATACTCAAATCGAAAAAAGTGCATCCGCTTTTATATCTGGTAGCTTTACTTAGCGTCCACAAACCTAATTTTTATAAAGGAATTGAAGAAAGTTGATTAAATGAAATACAAATCCAATCTTTTTTATAATAGAGTAGCAGAAAAGTATGAAGATACGAGATTTAAGACGAAAGATGGTAAACTTTATGCTGAAATTACATGGAGTAACATAAAGAGATTCTTGCCTAAGAAAGGTTCATTGATTCTTGACGCCGGAGGAGGAACTGGATTTTTTGCCAGAAAGCTTGCGAAACTAGGTTATAAGGTAGTTCTAACAGACATTGCGGAGAATATGCTGGAAACCGCTGAGAAATTAGCTAGAAGAGAAGGTTTGCAATCCAAGATTGAGTTCATATTTTCAGATATTGCCGATATGAAAGAATTCAAAGACAACACATTCGATTTTGTATTTTCAAATAAGAATGTTGTATCATATTGCCCGAAACCAGAAAAAGCCATTAAAGAACTGAGAAGGGTTGCCAAGAAAGGAGCGTACGTTTACATAGAGGTAAACGGCTTTTTTCGTGAACTTAACTTCTTAATTGGAAAAAGAGATTTTAAAGGAATAGAAAAATTAGTTAAAACACAGCATATAGATTTGAATGGCTTTGATCAATACTGCTTTATGGTAGAAGAGCTTGAAGATTTATTCAGAGAAAATTGTCTTAAGATAGTAGATATTAGTAGCCGAAATTTTATTCTATGCGGGCTTGACGATAAAACTAGAAATGAGATATTAGGCAACCCCAAAGCTTACAGAATTATAAGAGGTTTGGAGTTCAAATTTAATAGGAATCCTTATTTTATAGGCACTGGCTCAATAAGAATAGTTGGAAAGAAGTGGTTAAATGAAAGACGAAAAGTTAAAAGCATCCATAGAAGCTGCCTTGTTTATGACCAATCAACCCATATCAATAGAAAGGCTGTCAAAGATTTTTAAGAGAGACCCTGAAAGAATCAAAGAAGTGATAGAAGGATTCAGAACAGAGTTTCAAAAGGATGAACACGGCATACATATCTTGGAAACTTCTATTGGATACCAGATAAGGGTCAAGCCGGAACTGGTTTCTGCTGTTAGTAATTTAACGCCATATAGGGACTTGGGCAAGGGCTTGCTTAGGGTTCTAGCCTTGGTCGCATACAAACAACCCATCACGCAATCAGAGATAGTCAAGGTCATCGGCAATAGAACCTATGAGTATGTAAAGAGATTGGAAGAGAGAGGTCTGATAAAGACCATGAAACATTCTAGGACAAAAGCTCTGGTCGCTACCAAGGAGTTTGCCAATTACTTCGGTCTTGAGAACCCAGAGGATGCAAAGAAATTCTTTGAAGGCATGGAAAAAGAAGAAAAAGTTTCAACAAACGAGGAAGAATATAGTTCGGTGGAAACCTAGCAATATTGAAAACTTATAAAAGATAGAGGTCAAATTCTAAAATATGGACATAGACAGGAAGACATTGAAGGCCTTGGCAGCGGACACAAGGCTAGACATTTTGAAAAGCTTGGGCAAAAGAAGGAAGACACCCTCTGAATTGGCTAAAGAATTGAATCTTGCTGCATCAACTATTGTAGAACATCTAAACAGGCTTGAAGAGGCTGACTTGATTAGAAGAGAGGAGACAGGTCATAAATGGATTTATTACAACCTTACTGAGAAGGGTTCTGCTCTGGTTAGACCTAGAATCCCTACTAACTTTGTTATTATTTTAGGAATATGCCTTTTGGTTGTTTGCGTAGGTTTCTTTTATTATTATAACCTAAGCTATGCCAGTTTCTCAGAAGCAAGGCCGTCTATGATTACGCTTCCTGAAAGTCAGAAAGCTCTTGAGACTCAAACTGGAGGACTAACAGGAGAGAGACCAGCTGCAACTGCCACTGCAAACATTACTAATGTGACAAACTCGACTAATTCAACAATGCCTTGATTAGAGAATTTTTATTTCTTTTAATTTATTGTAAATTTCATTGTGAATTTCTTCAGGTGGTATGAACTCTCCATCCTGTCTGCAGCAATTTACTATCAACCAACCTTCTCTTTTGGCTATTTCTAAATATGTCTTTCTTACTTTTTCTTGGTAATCCAGATCTGCTTCGTGTATGTCTTTCTCCCCTTCTATCAGTTCATTTTTCTTTTCCCTTTTAGAGAACAAGTCTTTAGAAATTTTAACAGGAACATTTAATACTATTGTTGCATCTGGTTGTGGTATTCTACTGTCAATGGCTTTTATCCATTCCCATATTTCAAATCTGTCATCGCCTTCGAGCTTAGCAGCTTGAAAAATATTCGAGGCCGTGTATCTGTCAGCAATAACAGTTATTCCAGATTTCAATTTTTCCTCGAGTTCTTTCTGAAATTGATACCTATCCAGAGAATAGAACAAAGAGCCTATTTCAGGTGTAACCTCTTCTTTAGAACCAAAATCTCCCTTAAGATATTTTGCAACAAGAATTCCTAGAGGTGTTTGTTGATAGGTTGGAAAATGAATCATCTCGACTTTCTTACCCTCTTTCTTTAATTTTTCTGCAAGAAGTGTCGCTTGGGTTTTTTTGCCGCAAGAATCAGTTCCCTCAAGCAATATGAATTTTCCGTTCATACCTAAAAATTAACTGTTGAATTTTTTATAGTTTTCTATAGGTTTAAATTGATTACTCTTTAATGATTAAAATATGGAACATGAGAAAGGATTTTTGGAAAATGTTTATTCAAAAATAAGGACGTACAGACTGAAGAGATTTGTAGGAGATGCTGTTTCCTTACTGATTTCTAATGACCCATTACCATTTATTGACATTGAAAGGGCAGAATACCTCATAATCAAAAGACCTGCTAATGATGGTTGGAAGCCTAATTATTTTTCTCCTGTAACGGGCTGCATAGAGGAAAAGGATATAAAAAATCTTAGAATGCTTCCGCCTCCATGGGACGAGGAAAGGCTCTACATAGAAGCTGGTAGAAGAGAATTTAGAGAAGAAATAATAAGAGAACCGTCAGCGTACAATCTAAGATACGTTGGAAAATATCATGACAATGAAACAGGATACAATGTTGTTGTTTTGACAGGCGATATTTATGGTATTGGGACAACCCCTGAAAAGGTAGTTGTACCTAGAGCAAAGGGTACAGATGAATCTCCGGAAGTTCATTGGATGCCTGTCAAACAGATAAAACAACTTATTGAAGAAGAAAAATTCGCTGGCAAAAAATCGTTTGAAATTGTTATTCAAGATTTTCAGAGATTCGTTTAAAGCAGTATTTTATTTCTTGGAATTGCTTCCTAAAATCTATTACATCCTTTTTAATCTTATCAGTGCTCATCTCGTCCATTAATATCTTTCTAAAGAATTCTGCTATCGTTTTCATCTCCTTTTCTTTCATCCCGAATCTTGTAAGCTCTTGAACGCCTAGCCTTATTGCCGAAGGATTCTTGGTCGCGTCATCAGGCGAATCAACAGGCAAGGACATCTTATTGCATATTATGTTGCATTCTTCTAGTTTATCAGCAACAGTTCTACCGCCACCAAATTCTTTGACATTTACTATAACTTGGTGTGATTCTGTAAAACCTTTGTTAGGGCATAGAACCTTAAAGCCTTCTTTGTCCAAGAAATCTGCCAGGGCTTTTGCATTCCTGATGACCTGCGTGGAATAATCTTCTCCAAACTCATTCATCTCCAAGGCAGTGATGGCTAGTGGAGGGAATCTGTGGATGTGAGTGTTGGACATGGTTCCAGGGAACAATGAGTTTTCGACTTTCTTCCAGTCCTTTTCATCCAAGCTGCTATTGCCAATTATTATCCCGCCTTGTGGTCCTTGGAATGTTTTATGGGTTGATGAGGTTATTACATCAGCGCCTTCCTCAAAAGGCCTCTGGAACTTTTTATTGTAGACTAGGCCGAACACGTGGGCAGAATCATACATTATCTTTATTTCATCGTTTATCGATTCCTTTATCTCCTTTATCGGATGAGGGAACAGGAACATGGAAGCTCCGAATATTATAAGCTTTGGATTAACCTTCTTAATCAATTCTACTGTCTTATCAACATCGATGTTCATTCTATCAGCATCAAAGAACATGTCAATGTTTTTCAATCCCCTTATGCCTGCCATGCCAACCTTGGTGTGACTTATGTGGGCTCCGTTAGGTATTCCCGGGCTAACTATGATGTCCCCAGGTTTTGTGAATGCCCCATAGACAACCAGGTTAGACATGCTTCCTGAGATGGGCCTTACGTCAGCAAATTTTGTGTTGAATTTGTTTCTAAAAATATCATTGCACAATTCTTCTATCTCATAAGAATACTTTGTCCCCTTATAATGAAGTTCAGGCCCAGAATGCTCGTTGTATCTGCCTCCAAAGTCGGTGGAGAATAATTTTTCTGCCAAGGGCGACATCACGCTCTCGGAAGCGATCATGTTCAGACATTCCTTCCTCCATTTGGTATGGTCTTCAACGATCTTGATTATTTTATCAAACATAGCCCCACATTCTTAAAAAACCTATTATTGTAAAGATTATGGCTGTAATTATTAATATCCATCCTAACGTCAAAACATTAGAGCCTCCCATCAGGAGTTGGATACCGACATAAAACATTATGACGTCTCTTACCAGACCTTTTACGCCCATCTTATCACATTGACTTGAATTTCTTTATTATTTATATTACAGGTTTCTAAACTAGGTTATTGGAAATCGAGTGTAAATTTTCATCGTAATTTCTTACAAATTGTTTAACTACTCCACAAAAATTCCTTTCAGGACAAAATCCAAGTTTACATTTTGGACCCAATAGATGTTCAGTTTCTGGCAAATCTTTTTTTAGGTCGTTGATTATTTTATTCACCATTGCGACAATCTCGTGGTCTGTAGTAGTGCATGCTCTAATTCCAATAAAGCCAAACGGGTCAAAAATATGGTAACCGTCTAAGAACATTCTTATTCCCAGATTTATCCCATGAGGAATTACGTATATTGCATCCCTTTTCTCTATACCATTTTCGACCATTTTCTTATAGAATTCAAGCGCTCCTTTGTATGCATCAATAATTTCCTCTCTCAGTCCTGAATTTTTCACTTGTGGCATGTAAAAATTGTTTTCATCCCAATTATTTAGGCATCTTTCTGTAGCATGGTAGATTGATTCAACCTTTTGCCTTACCGACCTGTGCCTTTTAATGTCATTCCATATCGATAGAGAGCCTGTAATTTTTGCCTCTAGCAAAATTTTGTCTTGAATGTTTTCCACAAATTCCTTCCATACCCTGGAAGATTCTTTTATTCGGTCTTTTGGATTTCCTGTTTCTATCCTTAAGTTATTCTTCACATCATTCAATAATTTTCCAAAATTTTCATCCTTCAGCAAAATTTTTGTATAAGGCTTTTGGAAATCAGTGTCGCTATTAAACAGATTAGGATGCGGATAATTAGTATTATAGGTTAGATTCAATAACGCGTCTGCCAAATAACTCGTGTTGGTTTTTATGTTTTGTTCTAAAAGTTTGGCTATTTCCCAGATCTCCTTTGGCAAAACAGGGTCTTTTCGTTTTTCGTCTTCTTTGACTTCTTTTATTATTCCTAAAATAGCCTGTAGAGGAAGGTTGAAAAAAAGTTTAGATATGAAGCCTATCGGAAGTATTCTCCTTGCATGATCCTTACTGCCAGTTTCCTCTTCAATCCTATGATAAAGATCGACCATTCTTTTGCAGATTTCCTCATATTCATTTTTAAATCTGGAATTCTCTATGGAATCCGGAATGACTAAGTTTTCAGTTCCTATATCAATCCTCCTGGAACTAAATACCAAGTAAGACCCAAATGGGAAACTTGAAAAATAGAAGTCTATAATCCTGCTACCCTCTATCCAGAAATAATAATTTACGGAAGTTGTCAAAGAAGCATGCCCACGCCTTGTTGCCTCGTTATGAAATCCTTTTAGAGTCTTGTCATCGATTTGCTCTAAGGTTTTCTCAAAATCTTTATTCTTCATCGTTAAAATTCCACTGGCGGCTAGAATTTTATCCGGTCCAAAATCTTTAAAGTTAGGCGCATAGTCTAGTGGCTCAACCTTTATGACTTGAGAGACTTTTTTCATTGTATTCTTATTTCAGTCTAAAATATTTAAAGTTTTAGAATGGGCCCGCGGAGATTTGAACTCCGATCGCAAGCTCCCGAAGCTTGAATACTAAACCAAGTTATACTACGGACCCTTCATTAAAGAATACCGATTTTATCTATTAAAATCTTAAAGAAATACCTCGACAACCGCTCCCAAAGATATGGCACCTATAGCCAAGAATAACAATAACAGGGAATCTCTAAAGACTAGTACGAACTCTTTGCTCAAGAACTTCTCCCTTATTAGTCCTGCAGACAAGACACCACCAGCTATTCCTGCCAAGAAGTAGCCGAATATCTCAATGGGCGCGTGAGGAATTATGCTTATTGTTCTGACCATGAATTCTTCTATCAGGCCTTTTCTGATGAATGACGCTAGGTATAGTGCCAGTATGGAGGCGTTCCATGCCAGTATTACGATGCTGCCGACTCCAATCAAGATTGATAGGATAAATGCCAAGCTCATTACTCTTAGATTGTTCCACAATATCATATCTAACACATCAGGCGTTAGAGCGCTTCCCACTACTTCTCCTGATGAGAGTGAAGTTATTCTTTCTATTTCCTGTATCTGGTCACTGAACGTCGCTTCAACATATTCGCTTGGCGACATCACAGAAACGACGAATATGGCTATGAAAATTCCCATGAACATCAAAGTAAATATTTTCATTACCTCTTCATGCCTTTCTAAAAATGTTTTGTCTATCCTGTGTTCGGCTTCCTCCCTCTCTGTCTCTTCCTCTGCTTTGAACACGCCGTATATTACTGGCGCCAAGGCACATGTGATGAACAAGGTTATTATCTTGCCTGTTGACGGTCCGGGAAATATCATGTTTGCTATGTATATTGAAGCTAAAGAAATTATAACAGACAATACGAACATGTCTATCGGGTTTCTTACAACCTTTTTAACAGGAAATATTGATTCTAAAACCATATGTATATAATTGGGAGTCTTATATAAATCTCTTTCAATAATCAAGATTTAAGAATGTTAGAATTTTAATTATTTTCATGAAAAAGAAAAGCTGTAAGAAAAAATACAAGCCAAAGAAAAGCAGGAGAGCTACTTCGACCCATGAGTTCTTAGAGGACTTGGCAACAGGGGAAGAGGGAGGAAAGGAGATCAAGGACGAGAAGGAAGAAGAGGAAGTGAAGGAAGAGGCTGAAGAGGAAGAAATTGTGGAAGAAAACCTCGGAGAGGACAACGAGCATTTGGAAGACGAAGAGCAAGAAGAAGAGTGATACTCCTACTCAAGGGTCAATAAGTTATTTATTTGTATATTTCCATAAGTTCTGTATGGCTCAGGAAAGACTTGTAAGAAGAAGACTGCCTTCTATAGAAAAGAGCATTGCAGACATACAGCCCGAATCTGATGTTAGGGTGAGATTGACAGGAACCGTGATTGACACAACCCCTAATTCTATTGTGATTGACGATGGAACAGGAAAAGTAGATGTCTATTTCGGAGAAGAACCTAGCGTTAGACAAGGCCAATACGTGAGAGTGATAACCAGGATTCTGCCTCAGATAGACGGTTTTGAATGCAGGGGAGAGGCAATACAGGACCTGACCGGATTTAATTTAAAACTTTATAAAAAAGCAAGAGAGATTGTTAAAAACTTTTGATGTGATTTCCTATCGGTTGAACTTTTAATGCTACTTCTGAGAAATGGTTCTTTATACTGAACTAGAGCTTATCGGTGTCAAATTCATGTTTCCAACACCAACATACTTGTCTAAACTCCAAGAGTCTGGTTTGAATTCCTTCTTCTCGATTATCTCCGCGTTTACTTTCCCAATTCCTCGTGGTGATTGAGCGAATAATCTTAGAAGAGAAGAGTTGACAAAATAGAATTTTTCTTCAAAATTTATCGTAGGCCTGGATAAGTTGGATACTTCTGGGCCTTTAACTTCTACACTCATGCGTTTGGGGTCTTTTTGCAGCTTTTCCCTAACCACATAATAAACATCAGGAACTATAATAGGAAGCCCAACTTTCTTTACTATATTGCTTCCATTATATCCCATCCATACCTTTCCTTCACGATCTTGACATTCGCCAAATTCAGTATAGGGAAATTCTTCTGAATCTTCTAATTTTTTTATTTTTTCTTCATCTTCATATTGTAAATTTCTCGCCAAACCTATTATTTCTTCTGCTAATTTGTTTCCATATTTTTCTAAAGCAATTTTTCTGAGGCAAGTATTGGCATCGTCTCTTAAGATGGCAAGCCTTTCTTTTGGTGAGGTCATATTTTATTGTAATAAAGAAAGAGATTTAAACTCTACTTTTCTTATGGTTATCTAATAATAACCCGAGAAAATAGTCGTTTTCCATACGTTATATGAAAATAACATAATGTAAAAGATACAACCTTTCTGTTCAGAAATATATCGGTGAGTTATCTGAATAAATCTCAGAAATGGTTTTTGATATGTTTTTAAGTCATGGTTTCTAAATTTTAACTATGAAAAGTTTACAAGATATGATTACTTCAGATATAACTAGATTTCTTTCAATAATATTTCCAAGAAAACCACTTAAAATAGCTATGATAAGTTATTATTATCCAACTTCAAAAACCAAAAGTACTTCTGGAGTTGCTATTTATACTTATAACATCTCTAAAGAACTTGCTAAACTTGGCTGCGATGTTCATGTTTTCACATCTTCTAAAAAAGGATCAAGAACATCTAAACATAAAATAGAAAATGGAAATCTAACAATTCATGAAATAAGCATATTTTCAAAAACTGAAGAAAAAAATCATGTAATACGAACTAGAATTAATTATCTTGACTTTGAAAATAAAATCCCTAAGGAAATATCAAAAGAAAATAAAAAGGGTAAATTTGATCTTGTTAACACAAATGGATGGCTAACAAGTGGTGTTTTTACTGCAAAGCAGTTTTTAGATTTAAAGTGGATTCATACCTTTCATTCAGTGGAGGTTAATAGAGAAAGTTTGATGTCCGACGAAGAGAAAAAATATATTAATCTTTACGAGTGGATAGAAAGAACAACAAAACATGCTGATCACTTTATTTCTGTTTCCAAAGCTTTAAAAGAAGAAATAATTAAAACTTATAAAATAATTCCTGATAAAATTTCTGTTATTCCCAATGGGGTTAACTTCAATATTTTTAAACCTAAAAAAAATAACTTAAGAAACAAATATGGTTTTAATAAAAACCAGAATATAATAATGACAGTTAGCAGATTTAGTAAGGAAAAGGGTCTGGAAGTTTTAATCAAAAGTATTCCTTACATCTTAGATAGGGACAAAAATACGGCATTTCTCTTAATATTACCTGAAGAGGAAACAGGTTACAAGA